>WPCI01252290.1_pt1 | contig 11972 bp, 13 predicted proteins | sample 5399871 | NCBI WGS metagenome assembly WPCI01 (sample SAMN12869469, study PRJNA574797) | sludge metagenome | isolation source: wastewater treatment of pH7 | place: China:Beijing | collected 2019-05-20
TACTCATAGCAATCCACATAAATTGCTTCATCCTTTTGGTAGCAAATGTTCTAATATTTTTTCTCGCTAACCGACATAAAGACATAAAATTCTTCCCCTACCTTATTACATACGCATTCTATACTACTAGTGTATAAAAATATGACATTTTAAACATCGCACTACAATCGGAATTTCTTCTAAGTCTTTAGTCCTAGAAAACGAAATGATAAAAAATCACATTTAGAATATAATTGTAAAAAGGAGGAGATTGCATGCGTATAAAATTACTATCAATCTTGTGTTTATTATTACTCCCAAGTTGTAGCCAAATAAAAAACAATGAAGTTGCCATTGTTGAGCCATACAAATTAACAAAAGAGCAAGCTTCTATTTTACAAATAACTCCTTTTCAAGAAGGAAATAGCATGTTTTATAACGTTACGCTTAAAAATGATAAAGATGAAATAAATGCTACAATTGATTATTATAACAATGGTAAAAAAACAAAAGAAATTGCTAATATAGCTACCTCACATTTTTCAAAAAAGAAAGTAAAGCTTTCTTTTTTACCACCACATTTCCAATTCAATAAAGATATACAAGAAAAAAGGCAATGGTATATGAATATTGAAGGTGGTTCAACGCTTGTTCATGAAGAAGCACCACCAAGCGTAAATAGCTCCGCAACTACTACAATCCAATCTATAAAAAATTTAAAATACAATCAAAAAACAATTTTAGCTGCTGTAATCCAAACAAGTAAAGAAACTGTAAGCGTCCCTACAATTGACGAAGACAAAGGTATTGATTTACTCTTAAAAGAAAATGAACACGTTTATCTATTTAGTATCGAGCTAAAAAAAGAACAATAAAGCGGAAATGCAACTTAAGTTGCACTTCCGCTTTATTGTTTAACAAGGTGTACTTTTATAAATCTGAATTAACTTCATTTTCTGTTACTACTATTACTCATCTTCTACTTCTATTCTTTTCTTCTCTCTTGCAATTTTTAAAAACTCTAGCAACTCTGGATTACTATTCATTTTTTTGTAAGCCACTGACATTTCTGCCACAAAATTAGAATCATATAATTCTTTATATACAACTTCTGTTTTATATAACTTATTTGCCGATACGGGTATTACTGTAATTCCAATCCCTGCCGCTACAAGCCCCATAACTGTTTGATACTCTGTTGCTTCTTGTACAATACGTGGACTAAATCCAACTTCTCTGCAAAGAGATAAAATTGTATCATACAAAGCTGGCCATACTGGTCTCGTAATAAATACAAACGGCTCATCTCGTAAATCTTCTATATGTATTTCATCTTTCTCTGCAAGTGGATGTGCCTTTGGTAAACATAAGGTGCAAGATAACCTTTGAATTGGCTCTAATTCTAATAATTGTGTTGGAATTGGTGGACGTAAAAAGCCAATATCGATACGGTTATCATGAAGTGCATGAACTTGATCTGGTGTTGACAATTCATGTAATGCAACAGACACTCTCGGAAATTTCTTTCTATATTCCCTAACAATTGATGGTAAAATATCATATATCGCCGCACCTACAAAACCAATTGAAAGTGATCCTACTTCTCCCCTTTGCGCACTTTGTGCAACTTCTACTGCTTTTTCAATTTGTTCAAACGCTTTTTTTACTTCTTTTAAAAACATTTCTCCTGCTTCTGTTAGTTCAACCTTTCTTTTCGTTCTTGAAAATAATGTAACTCCCATTTCTTTTTCTAATTGCTGTATTTGTTGACTAAGTGGTGGTTGTGTCATTTGTAAACGAGCAGCTGCCCGTCCAAAGTGTAACTCTTCTGCCACAACAACAAAATATTGCAAATGCCGTAATTCCATTTTTGGACACCCTTTTCACTTTCGATTAATATGTCTAATATATTAATAACATATAATTTATATATTAGACAAATATTTTGAATGAACGTATAGTAGAAATTGTTAATTCTTTTTTACAATTTTTATGTAAAAAAAGAAAGAGGTGGTTACTGTATGAAATGGTGGAAGTTAAGCGGACAAATTTTATTACTATTTTGTTTCGCTTGGACAGGTGAATGGATTGCAAAACAGGTACACCTCCCAGTTCCAGGAAGTATAATCGGTATTTTTTTATTATTAATTTCGTTAAAATTTAACCTAGTTAAAAAAGAATGGATACAGGACGGAGCAGATTTTTTATTAAAAGAACTTATTTTATTTTTCATCCCTTCTGCAGTCGCTGTCATACGTTACAGAGATACACTAACACAATATGGAATCGATCTCATTTTAATTATTATGATTAGCACTCTTTGCGTTACCTTAGTTACAGGACTTTTAACAGAATTGCTACTAAAGCGGAAAGGATCAACGCAATGATCGGATTTCTTTGTTTACTATTAACACTATTCACATATTGGATATCAAAAAAAATGTATCAACGTTGGAATTGGAGTCTACTTTCTCCTCTTCTCGTCTGTCCCATTATTTTAATTGCTTTATTGCTCGGATTAGATACACCTTATGAAACATATGAATCTGGTGGTCACTGGTTAACTGAATTATTAAAGCCCGCAACAGTTGCTTTTGCATGGCCAATCTATAAATATTTTGATTTATTAAAGAAACATGGAATGGCTATCTTACTTAATGTCATTGTCGGTTCGTTTTTATCAGTCATTACTTCAGCACTACTAGCAAATTATTTTCAAATTGATTCATCACTAGAACATAGTTTAGCGCCACATATCGTAACAACACCAATCGCAATGGCTATTTCAGAAATGATTGGTGGTATGTCACAATTAACTGCTGTATTTGTCGTTTTAACTGCCTTAACAGGAGCATTGCTCGGTCCTTCTCTCATACGTATTTGCCGTATTAAAACAGCAATCGCAAAAGGTATTATGTTAGGAACGAGCGCAAATGGAACCGGTACATCAAAAGCATTCGAAATCGGTCCTGTGGAAGGAACAATTGCAAGTTTATCCATGCTTTTAACAGCAGGCGCTAGTTTAGTGATCGTTCCGCTTTTCTTGTCTTGGATACATTAAAGAAGCAAGTATTTACATACTTGCTTCTTTATCTATATATTGGCACAGCAATTCATAATCCTCTGGAAAAGCTAAACACAATTGTTCAACTTCATGTATCCCTTTCCAAGCAATTTCATGTATTAACTCATCAGGATCTTGGATTTTCATATTACCGCCTATTTGTTTAACAAAATAATAATGGACATACACTGGAACACCGTATGTAATACCCTCTTTTTCATATATTTTATTTACCACTTCCACATTGTAACCTGTTTCTTCCCAAACTTCCCTGATACAACATTCTTCTAGTGTCTCTCCCTTTTCAAGTCCTCCACTTGGGACAGACCATCTTTTTTCTTCTCCCTCTTTGCCCTGCAGTACCATTAAAACTTCATTTCTTTCATTTACACATACCGCTGCACTACCTATCCATCTCTCCATAAACATCCCTCCCCTACTAAAATTCGCCCTCTTTTTTATTTTCCCCTTGAAAAAAAGAGGAAAATAATAAAACAATGACGAAAAATTACATCAACTTCATAGACAATCCTTTTTTAGAAATTAAAACTGGAAGGATGAAAATATGATTTCTAATTATGTTGTGGAATGTGTCTTTTGTGAAGAAAATCGAAAGGCTCGCCAAGCTATTGTCACAGTTCCCGCGACTACTCAGCTACTAGCCATTGAAAAAGTGCGTGCGGAATGCAAACGTCGCTTCGGAAAAACTGTATTATTACAAACAGAAATTAAAGAAAAAATTGTTTTTGAACAAAAAGAAAGCCGACCATAAATTGGTCAGCTTTCTTATCCGATCATATTTTCACATGAAGATTAGGGGCATCCTCTTTAAGGATCGGGATTTTCCCATTATGTACGTTCCATAATGGTCATCGAACAATATATTTCTATGCAATTAACTATTGAATAGAATAGGGCAAAACTTGTTCGCATTTTTAGAAAAGGGATAGGGATATAATTCAAGTAGTACTTCGAATACTCGAACTTTACACTCATAATATTAAAACAAATCCTTTTATATGGGAAATATGAATTACCTACATAATTCATTCGTAAAATATATTAATAGTTTGCTATATTAATTTTATCCCGCTATTTGTAAGCAGTAACCCCCTACTTATTATAATTTCACCTTATTCCATCAATAGCATACATCCAGCTAAAACCGGTGTCATAATCATCGAAAACCTCAAAAGCATTCGCGGTGCATAATTTGTAAACTTCGCGCCAATATATGCCCCTAACATGGTCCCAATTAATACTTGCAATAACAATATATAATCTAAATATCCTTCCGAACTATATCCTAGACCGCCTCCAATTGCAATCGGTAATATAACAAGCATTGTTGTCCCTACAGATTGCTGAATCGTTAATCCCAATAGAACCATTAATCCAAGCTGAATAAACGGTGCCGAACCAATCCCAAATGAACCAGCCATCATTCCAGTAACTAATCCAAGGCATATACATTTCAACAAGTAGTTCATGGAAAACTTTTTATGCTTATATAAAGATGACTGTTCTTTGTTTTGGAACATAATTAATTTAATAAACATAAAAATCGCCGATAAAAATAACATCCCAGCTGTAAACCAATGAAGAAGATGTGCTGGTATAAGTGAACCAAATTTAGAACCAATATAAGAGCCAATTGCGCCAAATCCCCCAACAATCCCGCCTATAATAAGTGCTACATTACCTTCACGGTAATGACTGACAACACCTGATAATGTCGTAAACGCCATTGCAGTTAAAGATGTTGCAAGAGCAACATGAATAGGAATATGAAATACTAAAGTGAGTATCGCGATAATAAACCCAGCTCCTCCAGCTCCAACAAATCCTAATAAAATACCCATTACTAACATTGTTATAATAATTGCCACAGACTTTCCCTCCAGTAACACAATTATCCATCATATTTATCCTTACATACAAATAAAAAGCATCCTAGATGGATGCTTTTTATTTCAATGATATGTACTTAATCTTGATTAATCAAAATAACCGCTGGACCAGCTACTACTACTCCAGCTACTTCTATTTTTTCAAATTCCTTTACTGTAATAGATATAACTCCTTCTCTTTCCATCAATTCTTTACTCAGGACATCAGTCGGGATTGCTTTCACCGTCTTACCTCCTTTTCATTTATACAATATGATAAAGTGAAACTTTCATCAGTGGGGTTTTTGTCCGTACTTATTGATTATTAACCCTCACCAATCGGGCGAATAATCGCCCAATGCCTCTATATATATGCATCACCTCCGCTTTCATTCCTTATTCCACTCAAAAACCTTCTCCCCCTTCCTTGACATATTGAAAAATAAAAAAGAAGCTATAACATATAGCTTCCCTCCACGTTTCTTTAATCTTTATGCACCGTATATTCCATGACTTTACCATCTCTATCAAATTGTAAAATAAGCTGTTCGCTATCTATTGGAATAAAGCCACGTTCAGCCCCAAGATAATACAAAGTGATAACTCCTTCTCCCCCACTTCTCGTTTCCGTTGGGGCTCCTAACAATTGTGTAATTTCTTCATTTGATTTCCCTATTAATTTATATTTTTGTAATAGATCATCTACCATATGTACCCGCTTATCTGCATGATTTAACCATCTATTTTGATTAAACTTTGATGTATATTCATTTACACTTAGTTGTACAGTGCACACTATTAATGGTATGAGTGCTACTATTAACCCCCCAACATTTGCTTCTATTCTTCATTACGATTTTTAGAAACATATAAAATAGCCCTTTGAATCATGACTAATAAAACAAATGGTATGAATACTACAAAAATGCTCCTTACACTTAAGGGTATATGGACCATATCAATGACGAATATAAATACAATGTACATTACTATATATAAACAAAAAAAGACATACAAAATGCCACGTAGCATAGCGTTCAGAAAGATCTCCCCTTTTAACTCACTATATAATTCATCCGGCTAATCATTTCTTGAATCTGTTCTAATTCTTGCACTGTATATACTACTTCCCCTGCTAATATTTCATTTCTAAAGAACGTTACAATTTGCTCCCGATCTTTTAATCTAGGTGTTTCCTCACTAGAAAGGTCTACTATTTCTTTTCCATTTTTATTATAAAAATATACAACTGGTTTTACTTTTTCTTTTATACTATTAGCCTGCATTTCTTTCAAACCACTGTATAAAATTTGAGATAGTTTCTTCGCCCTATATACTGGATTCCCTTCATTTTTCACTTGTATAGTTGACGAATCTTTACCTACTATATATTCAAATGTCTCTTCTTTTTCAACTTCTTGTTGATACTTACCCATTTCATCAATCATAAATGAATATATACCAGCATTTTCTTTCGTTAAACCATGAATTAATTTCTCTTCCCATTCTTTCGTCTCAAGTAGATAAATACCAGTTTTGCACAAGATGAGATGATGGATTCGATTATCGTTTATTTCACTATTATTTTTAATAAAAACATTCGGCATGATTTGAATTTCAGCATCTAATATGGTGCCTTGCTCTATGAATCCTCGTTTCATATAATGTAATGTTTCGTACGTATTCATTTCAGCGCCGTTTTTAGTATATTCTCGTAGATTTGCAATTAGTTTTTGAAACATATGTATTTCGTTATTATGTTTATTTTGCATTTCACTACGTTCTTTACTATGCTGCACAGCTAATTGATTTTTCATCATACGCATATTTTCAATTTCTCTATTTGCACTTACTTGTAAATCATTGTATTTTTTCTGTTCCATATTTTTTAAATTATTTTGTTGTTCTTTATGCTCTATCACCGTAGCTGCAATTTCATTTTTATACGTTTCAATCGCTTGTTTCTTTTCAAATTCTACTTGCTGACTCTCTGATTCTAACTGTTTATTTTTATAAAACAGCACAAATACTACAGCTAATAATATTAAAACCGCACCTATTAGCACATAATTCATATTTTTACCCCTTTATTTCATTTTCGATTATTTTTTATAAATATATCTATTATAGTATACTATGGTTTCGATATAGACTTTGTAAAAGTTGTATATTTTTAATAAAAGGCACCTCTGACGGGGCACCTTTTATTTTCACTCTATTGTACACCATACTGAATATAACTTGGATCGTAGTATATCCATTGATTTGTCCCTAAGCAAAGCCATCCATCTTGCTTACTCCATACTCGATACGATTCACCATGATGTAACTGTCTTATAACATTTCCATTTAATGATGGAGCATCACGCAAATTTACATTATCACCAGTAATAGTCGCCACATAATGTTTATACTGAATATAACTCGGATCATTATATACCCACTGATTTGTCCCTAAACAAAGCCATCCATCTTGTTCTCCCCAAACTTCATATGTTTCGCCACGATTCAATTGGCGAATTACACTAGACTGCAAAGATGGTCCACTTCTCAAATTCACATTATCTCCATTAATTATAGCAACCCCGTACACTGGAGTTGCATTATTAGGCGGGGAAACATTACCTCCACCACTTGCTCCATTCCCTTTTAAAGCTTCTAATGAAACTGCAGCTGATACATCACAATTTCCTACGCCTGAAATTTGTCCAGAATCTGTGTACTGCCAGGCTGTCCACGTTGTCCATCCACCAGCATCAGCAGGCGGTGTACTCGAGTATTTAGCAATCCAAAGCGGTATATCACTTAATCCGCTAATTCCGAACTCATTAATATACCAAACTCCTGTATATAACATTACATCTTTTCCAGTAGCCTGTTTCACATAATTTATGAAGCTTCTTGCCCAATTCGATATAGCGTTACCAGTTAAATTACTGTTACTCGGATCTGTTGGTGATTCTAAATCCAGAACTGGCATTAAGTCTGTCTGGTTATTTTGTAATATACTCACAAAATATTTTGCCTCTGAAATTGCATCATTTTGTTCTGGGCGCGCAAAATGGTATGCACCAATTAATACATTCGCATTTCTTGCTGCTTGTACATTCTTAGTAAAAGTAGGATCAATGTAGTTTACACCTTCTGTTGCTTTTGCATACGCTGCTGGAATTCCAGATGCCTTCACTGCATTCCAATCAATATTCCCTTCCCAATGAGACACATCAATAAACGTAACATTTGAACTTGATCTGTTTTGCATATAAAATCTCCTATCATTTTTTTACTTCGTATACATACAATATGTACAAGTTTCATAAGAGGACACGACATTTATGCTATAGAAACAAAGAGTAAACATATTTTGTATACAAAATAAAAAAGACCTTGTATTACAAGGCCTTTTGCAAACTCACTTTATTTTGTAGCAAATACATATTATAATACAAACCTTGCTCACTTAATAATTCTTGATGTGTCCCTCTCTCTATTATCTCTCCATCATGCATCACAAAAATTTGATCCGCATCTTGAATTGTAGATAACCTATGCGCAATGGCTATCGTCGTTCTACCTTTTCGCATTTGTTGCAACGCTGTTTGAATAGCCTCTTCTGTTTCTGTATCGATATTAGCTGTTGCTTCATCTAATACTAATACTTTCGGATTCGTTGCTATCGTTCTAGCAAAAGCAATTAATTGTCGTTGACCGCTTGAAAATGCTGCACCTCTTTCTACTACTTCTGTTTCATACTGTTTTGGTAACTTTTCAATAAACGTATTCGCTTGCACAAATCGAGCAGCTTCTTTTACTTCTTCATCCGTAATTTCTTCATTATACATACGAATATTTTGCTTTACATTTCCAGCAAATAAAAATGCATCTTGCAATACGAGTCCTATTTTCTTTCTAATTTCTCGTTCTTCAAATTTTTCTAAATCTACACCGTCTATTACAATATTTCCTGACTTAATATTATAAAATCGCATTAACAAATTCATAATCGTACTTTTTCCGCTACCAGTATGCCCAACAAAAGCAACCGTTTGCCCTTGTTTCACGTGAAATGATACATTTTTTAAAACGTCACGCTTTCCATCATATGAAAAAGTAACATTTTTAAATTCAATATCTCCATCCACGATTTGAGGATTCTCATTACCTTTTTGAACCGGTGCTAAATCTTTCTCGTCCATTAAATGAAATACACGTGATGACGAAACAAGTGCCTGTTGGAAGAAGGACAATTTCATCATCATCTCATTTACAGGTTGGAAGAAACGATGTATATAGTTAACAAAAGCATATAAAACTCCTACTTCAACAGGGCTCTTTAAAGCATCAATCCCAAATAAACCTAGTACTAACGCAATAGCTACAATATGTACTAAATCCGTAGCTGGTCGTAAAAGTAATGCGTCTAACTTCAAAGTACGTCGTCCTGCACTATAATGTTTATTATTCACTTCTTCAAACTCTTTTCTCATACGTTTTTCTTGTCTGAACACTTGAACAATATTCATTCCTTGTATGGACTCGTTCAACTTTGCATTTAACACGCTTAGTTGATTACGTACTTCTAAATAAAAAGCTGCACTTTTCCGGCGATATAATACCATAATCGCAAACATTATCGGAATTAATACGAGAGAAAATAGCGCTAATTTTACATCTAATAAAAACATCGCTACTAAAATACCTACTAAAAAGACTACATTTTTTACAAATGTTGATAATACACTGACATAAAAATCTTTAATCGCTTCCGTATCATTCGTTATACGAGATACGAGCGTACCAATTGGCGTACGATCAAAGAAACTTAATGACAGCTTTTGAACATGTTCATATACTTCAACTCGCATATCTTGAACAATCTTAAAAGCAATGTTCTGAAAGTACAATAGATTTAAATACGTAAATAGTACTTTTAATAAATGAGCAACTATGTAAATTACAAATAAAGTAACAAGCGCTGATCGTTCAAAATCCCGCGGTACTAGGTGTTCATCAAGGAATTGTTTAATTAAAAAAGGACCCATCATTTCCGTTACTGTCGCACCAACTAAAAAGATAAATGCTAAAGATAGTAACCCTTTATATGGCTTCATATAGGAAAGCAATCTACTTAAATCACTTCGCTTCTTCTCTACCATCATACGCCTCCTTTCTCGACTAAAGCTTCTAATTGCTGGCTTTCATACATTTCCTTATACCAGCCGTTTTCCTTCATTAATTCCTCATGTGTACCTCTTTGTACAATTCTACCTTCATCAACAACAAGAATAAGATTGGCATGCTGAATTGCACTTAATCGGTGTGCAGTAATAATCGTCGTTTTCCCTGCCCTCTCCCTCTTTAAGGCACTTAAAATCGTCTCTTCTGTTTTTGCATCTACCGCTGATAAACAATCATCCAAAATTAAAATTTCAGCATTTGTTAATAAAGCACGAGCAATAGAGATTCGCTGTTTTTGACCACCAGATAACGAAACACCTCTTTCCCCTACTACTGTTTCATATCCTTCTGAAAATTGGAGGATGTCATTATGAATACAAGCAATCTCTGCTGCTTGGGTAATTTCATTATATGTAGCATCCGCCTTTCCAAAGGCAATATTCTCGCCAATACTTGCTGAAAATAAAAAATGATCTTGCGGCACGTATGAAATGGCAGAACGGACACCATGAAGTGTTATATCTCGAATATCTCGCTCCCCAATTTTTAATTCACCATTAAAATGATCATACTCACGGATTAAACATTTTAATAAAGTCGTTTTCCCTGCGCCTGTACGTCCTACAACTCCTAGCGTTTCGCCCTTCTTCAAATCAAAGTGAATATCGTTTAAATGTAACAATTCATTTTTCTTATACGAAAATGAATCAACGGCAAACGAAACATTACCGCTCGCTATTGTATGTACAGCATTTTCGCTATTTACTACATCTGATTTTTGTGAAAGAATTTTTTCTACACGGTCATATGAAGCACGCCCACGCTCCATAATATTGAATAACCATCCAAACGCTAACATTGGCCAAACGAGGGTACCTAAATATGTCGTAAATGTAACGAGATCACCTACTGTTAATTCACCTCTTACAACTAATACCGATCCGTAACATACTGCGATTAAAAAAGAAAATCCAACGATAAGAGAGATTGTCGGATCAAATAACGAATCAATACGTGCAACTAACACATTTTTATGTACAACATCTTCTGATTTTCTTCGAAACGCCTGTAAATCTTCTTTCTCTTGTCCAAGCGAGCGAATCACTTTCATTCCACTCATACTCTCTTGCACTTTATCATTGATTTCCGAAAACGATTGCTGTGCTTTATGAAACCTTTTATGTAATAAAGTTCCATAATAATTTGTCGAAATAGCTACAATCGGCATTGGAATTAAACTTAATAATGTTAACTTCCAACTAATTGTAAAACCCATCGCTACGAGTACACATCCTCCGACAGCTAATGAGTCAACAAGCGTCAAAACACCTGCTCCAGCAGTTTGCTGGATCGCTTGAATATCATTGGTCGCATGTGCCATTAAATCACCTGTCCGATTTGACTGATAGAAAGATGGACTCATCTTTGTAAAATGTTCATACAAATTTTTTCGTAATTGGCGAGCTAATTTTAATGAAGACCCGAAAATCATAATACGCCATATGTAACGTAATATGTACATCGTAATACCTACAATTACTAATAGTACAACCCATTTTAGTAACTTATCGGTCGTCAATGTTCCATCATTAATTTCATCTACAACGATTCCAATTACTTTTGGTGCTACAAGTTCTAAAAGTGCAACGCCAAACAATAAAATAATTCCAGTTATGTACGCTCGTTTTTCTTGTTTAAAAAACCACGCTAAATTCATAAACACTTTCATTTTTTTCCTCCTCCCTTAAAATGAGCGATGTTTTCAGTTTACCAAAAATACAGAATTTTTAAAAGTTTTAAAAACTATAACTAACAAAAAGAAAGACACTCTTAGCGAGTGTCTTTTAGCGCTTATTTCATTT
>WPCI01141489.1_pt1 | contig 11971 bp, 19 predicted proteins | sample 5399871 | NCBI WGS metagenome assembly WPCI01 (sample SAMN12869469, study PRJNA574797) | sludge metagenome | isolation source: wastewater treatment of pH7 | place: China:Beijing | collected 2019-05-20
ATGTACTACAAAATATACCAAATTATCGTTTGATTCCCTAATGCCAACCAAATTTCTATAACTATTTTCACAAAAAAAGCCCTGACCCTGTTTAACAGGATCAGGACTTCGAATGACTTAAGCTTCTTGAGCGACTGGGTAAAGAACCGAGAGACTTTAGGCTGTCTTTACTAAGTGAAGTAACCCGCCATTCTAAAGGCTTTCTAAGTAAAAAAACTAAGCTGAATAAAACTAAGTGTAATCAATTTTGTAATCAAAAAGTGTAATCAAATTGACCTGGGGCGGCCGTTCACTTTGTGGGCGGTTTTTAATCAGTCATTCCAAGTGTATCTTACTTTTAATGAATTCAGTTTATTAAACCCTATTACTTTTTCTTTTTGAAGTCTTCCTACTACAATTCCTGGGTGTATACCTATAGAATCAGAAAAAGTTTTAACAGCATTGTAGGTATAATCACCCTTTGCTAGAAAGGCTGATAGTGCTTGAGGTGGAATAAGTATATCCGCAGCCCACTTGTCAGAAAAAACTTCCTCTTCACTTTCTTTATATGCCTTTACAAATGTGTAAAATGGTTTCTTATTATGAAACAATATATGTGATAGTTCATGAAAAAAAGTAAACCACAAATGATCATTTTGCTTATATCTCAGACTAAGTTGAATAGCGGCTTTGGGATACGGGCTTAGCCACCTAGTTAACCCACAAACTTTGCTTCCTTTTATTTCTGGGACGAATACAACTGCTACACCAAAATTTGAAGCGATTTGCTTTAACTTAGGAATAAATATATTGGGATCGGAAACAAGTGTTAATGCTCGTAATTCATCTATACTATTTAAAGCAGTTTCTCTGCAAAACTCCTTTGTATCCATTTTTCGAATTTCATTATCTCCAATTTGTACCCAAGTCTTTAACGCATACTTGTTTATCTCACCACTATTTACAGATATCCGAAAAGCTCCTGTCAATAATTCATCACTGTCCATACTTTTTTTCATTATTTCAAAAGATGGATAACCAAAAAATTTTAATAGTTGTTTTACCTTTTCTTTAGCATCACGTAGTTTTGGTATATAACCTAACTTTGCAAGTTCATTGTAGGGAAAATGACTGACCCATTCGATTTGCTTATCAAGAAGTACCTCTTGCTTTTTTTCTTCTACATATTCTTGAAAATTCTTCTCTAGGCTATTCCAAAAAGTTGAAGGTATCCCCAAAATATAATCTAGTTTCAGTGCTAATTCTGAAGTAATTGTCGCTTTTCCATTGATAATATTTGATAAGTGTTTCTGACTAATTCCTAATCTTTCAGCCAATTGAACCTGTGTAAAATCCATATCTTCAAGAGTTTCTCTTAATGTTTCCCCAGGAGCTGTTACATAATCTGGTTTAATTTCATATCTTCTAATTCCCATGATAATCCACAATCTCCTTTACTAGGACGATAACTGCTAAATCTTTCTCCAATGTTTGTTCTTCTTCACTAGTATATGCTTCAAAAACAATCCGCCAATTTCCTGTAACCATTACCGAGAAACAACCTTTATATTTTCCTGAAAGCTGATGTAGTTTTTGCGGAGGTACGTGGCTTATATCTTTTAGAGTATTCGCAGCACGAAATTCAGTGATTCTCTGCATAACCTTTTTCGCAATAATATCACCATATTCTTTTCGAATATTTTTCTCTTTAGAAAGCAATTTACTCATTCGTTGAGTAGAACCGTACACATCCATAAAAAACTCCTTAACCTTTTTGGTTAACAACTCTATATATAATATATCATACAATTGTATGAATCAATAAACTTTTTAACTTGACAACGGAATTCTTACAATATAATTAATTGATTCCTTTTTTGGTAATGCAACTTTCTAAAATCTAAAGTAAAATATCTGTCGATTTATAAAATAGCACTCAATCACAACTCTGGGCTGGATGCTATTAATCAACTTTAGAATGTGTTTTGGGTCTCCAAAGAAACCTATCTAACCCTTTATATTTATATTCTTCATTCAAATTGCAATATACAAAAAGTTCATCAATTAATTCTTTGAATACAACATATCTATTTTCTCTCAAATCATTATTTTTAATTTCACATCTATATCCATGATATAAATCGCTTCGCTCAATCACTTGATCAAAAACTCCTATTTTCTTATATTCCCATAGTAAATTTTCAACTTTACTATCATATATTGGATATTCTTGTGGATTAGAAAAGCTACAAAATTTTGTAGCAAACGAAAATAATATTCCAGTGGTTCCGTTATTTGCTAAGTCCCAAACTGCACTAGGATCACCTTTTTTTACTTTAGAATCAAATTTCACATGATTCGCTACAATCCAGTCCGTTATAGCGAGAACATCTTTGTTGTACAAATTAGTGCTATAAACAGAATTTAAAATAGAAACTTTAGTAAAAACTTTAGTAAAATCACTATTGGTTTTATTGGAAAACACAGTAACTAGAACTTCCTCTGGTTTTTCATAGATATCTTCATTCTTCCACGCTTTAATACTAGCATCTATTAAATCGTTTGAAGGTAAAATATTTTCCATTTCCGCACCCCTCTTTATTCTTTTATTTCAGTATACCAAAAAAGCCAGCCTTTACAGACTGACCACAAAAATATTTTTTTAATGATTGTTTATGACCACCCGTGTAAAGCTCTATCATCAATCTGATGAATGGTATGAGTAACACCGTTGTCAAATACCTTGTAACACTTGTGTTTCCTTGCTTTCTAATCGATCGTACTCACTAACTTTGGCTTGCATTAAGTTCAAAGCAATTGTTAAACGTGTCGATGTACCGCTTAAAATAGCATTAACAACGCCTTGACCCGTATTTTTGATACTACCCAAAAAGTCTGTTTCGTTTGTATAAGTTTTGCCAATAACTACGAATCCTTTATCACTAGCGATTTTTTCTAAACGGCGTAACACTGGGTAATTGTCTTTAAATTTACGGAAATAAGCTTGCATCTCATTTAATTCTAAGTTACTTTTTGAAATCATTTCTAATTCCCCAACATGGTTTGGTAAGATATCGGCAAAATACTTTTTATCTAGTGAAATTTGATATGCTTCCATTCCGTCATCTAGGAGACGTTGTGCTTTTTCTTTTAAAGCGGCCAATGTCTCCTTAGCGTTGTTATCTACCCTTGCATTTTCTTGCTGCAAGTATTCACCAATATAATTTTCCATATTTTGTTTAAGTTGAATATCTAAATTATTCGCTACTTCTTGTGCTTGTATTGCGATATTTTGTAAAACTGTATACATTGATTGATATTCCATGAGTATTCCTACTTCCATTTTTTATTTTTTGAATCCTATTCAGTTTTCTATGTGCTTTTTAGGTGATTATATAAACCGAGTGATCTCCGTAAATATAGGATTTAATGTTGGGTTTTATAAGGTTCTTGAAACCTTGCTGATATAGGATTTAATGACAAGTTTTGACAAGTTATACCATTTTAATTTCAACATTTTTCAACATGCTAATTTTTGATAATCTAAGATTTAGTAGTAGGTTTTAGTAGGTTTTTGACCGATATTTAAACGCCGCCAGCATACCTTTTAAGGTAAGGTTTAGTAAGGTTTTTAGCTCCTATTTGATATGAGATTTAATACTACATTTTACTATATTTTCTGTACCTACTATTTGAGTTGTTTTGCAACCTCTCGTAACCTACTACGGTTAAAGGTTTCAATATCACTTTGATCAATAAAATATTGCAACCTAAGCCTATAAAGTAAGTTGGTATTAAATCCATGCTTTTCAGCATTTAAGTTTCCAAATGGAGCGCCACCCTTATTTCCTAAAGCATTTTTATTTCCGTAAGGAGCACCACGTTTAGGCTTGTGCTTTTCTTTTGCTGTCATCTACTCACTTCCTTTCAGTACACATGCTCTTATTGCCCCTTATTTTTAGTTCTAAGGCGTTTTAATTTTTATGCTTATCCTTTTACACAAATACCAAAATACGAACTGACGTTCTTTGTCAGGCGTACTGAATAGCTAATTAATTATTTCCACACAAGTAACTCACCATTTTTATACGCATAAGCAAATTGAATTAATGCCCTACTCTTAAATCGTTCAATAGTCCGCTCGCTATATTGTAATTCCTGACTTATTTTATAATTGGTATATTGTGTTGCTGATATATAGGCAAGCTGGATGATTTTCTTTTCACGTTCTTCTAAAAGATTTACTGCTTTAAGTATTTCTAAGCACTCTCGTTCTGCATCCATTTGACGAATTAAGCGATCTTCCAACATAGCGGCATTAAATGAACCTTTAGGCATGTCAGATAAAATAGGACTTCTTAGACTAAAATTTTTACCTGTTTGGCGTTCTAATTTTTTATAGAGTTTCAGAACTTTTTTAGCATTGGTTCTAGTAACTCTTTCGTTTAACTCTTTTGTTAATAGGTCCATGCGACAAGCTCACCACCTCGATAACAGAAAGCGAACTCTTCTAAAGCTTCCTTCAGCAATTCATAATAAGTGCTAGATGCTATATTTAAAGAAAGGTAAATGTCAGTATCCATAATTCGGCTAAGTGATAAGTATTTCTGTTCGATTATCGCTTTATTAGATTCATCCATTAGGTTTAAAGCCGCTTCGATTTCTTTCCATTCTTCTTGTGCTTTTATGCGGATCATAGCTGCTCTTTCTACTCGATCAGAATGTCCGCCATTACCATAACTAGGAGCTAATGAATAATTGCTAGATGAGCGAATAGATAATGATGATTGATACATATTTCTGATTTTACGGCCGTATCTAAGAAAATCTCTCACGTTCTTTTGAGTTTGCTTTTTATCGTAGTCTAGTTGCAGCAATGAGTTCACCTCTCTAAATAAAATAAAAAAACGGATACAAATACCTATCCAGAATCTTACTGATAAGTACTTATATCCGCCTGTTTTCAGGTAGGATAATTATTTAATTTGTGTTTTCTTTGTCTCTTCAACCAATACTATTTTACCATCATGAAAGGTTAAAATCACTTGGCCATGTTTTGGTGGAGTGATTTCTATTTCTTTCCGGCCATCTAAAATTTTAATCGTTATGCCCTCCTTACTTCTTAGTAATTATTCAACTTAATAAAATTAGCCCAACTAACGCCTTCAGTACGCCATCGCTTTACTGTGTATAAATTGGCATTTATTTGGTCCGCTATTTCTCTGATTGTTCCACTGGCTACTTGCTGATCATTAATATACAAAATATATTTATTAACTTTGGAAAGGCCTATTTTAGATAACCGATAACTTACTTGTTTTGGTGAACGGTTCAAAATATTGCCCATAGCTTTTAAACTATACTCTTCATAGTTCTGCTTAAGAAACTCATCCTCTTTTTTCGTCCAACGGCGTTTAGACAGTCGGCTTAACTTTAGTTTTTTCCGTTGGCTCTTCACCGCCTCAACTGTCCGTCCTAAAGAATTTGCCAACTCTTTATCACTCATATTTTGATAGTTATTCTTAATAAATATATTTTGTTCCCTATCCCAGCAATCGCCTACTGATTTTCTCTTTGCTCTGTTTACTCGATTAAGGCTCATATATAACTGATAGCCTTTGTAATTACCTGTCTCAAGTTCTAAAACTGCTTGCTTAACATAATCATTCATGTTTTACACCTTTTGAACGGAATCCATCCATTTTTCTAAGTCTGCCGCTTCGATTTGTGTAATCAGTTTGGTCATATCTTGAACCTGTGATTTGTAAGCCGCTAGGCCCTCTCTACGCTCTTCTTCAGTTTGAGCGATGAAGTATCCTCTATCTTCCCCACTACGCTTGGCGCAAACCGGAACGCCTTTTTTTCGTAAGCTATTGATCACTTCATAAATGGTACGTTCATCAAGTCCAACTAATTGGCCAACATCTCGGATAGCGATCTTTTGACCGCTACCCACTGGAATAACATCTAATACATCACTTTCAATGGCTGATAACCGTCTCATCCAATTCCTCCTTTCTGGTTAAATTTTATTTCTCCGTTTGTCTTCTGTTTGTTCAAATTTCATTACATGTCCATCATCGACTTTATTCATAATTCGACTAAATACTCTCTCTCCATAGGCATGGATAAGTTGCTTAGATGATAAATTAGTTGTATAAACAGTCGCTTTATTCACTCTAGCTTCAGCAATTGAAGTAATAATACCAACATTAAAATCAGTTGCTTGATTATTTTCTTCCATTCTTCCTAACTCGGCACCTAGATCATCAATGACCACAAAATGACATTTTTTAATTGCTGCCAACAAGCTTCCTTGAATTTGCATTTTAGCCTTTTGATCACTCATGTAAAGTTTAATCTGATCATAAAGATGTTGATAGCTGACAATAGCGCACTCCATTTTGTAATTGGAACCTGTTAACACATAGTTGATCATTGCACCCGATAAATGTGTTTTGCCTGCTCCAGGTTTACCGATTAAGACAGCGTGAATAGGTTCTTTTCCAATAACTTCTTTAGCCCAAAATAATGAGCGTTGTTTTGCCAAACTTGTTTCTTCATCAACAACTTTATAATTATCAAATGTTTTAAGCCAAATAGAATTATCTTGGATAATAGAGATATTTTTTGTATGATTGATAATATTTTGTTTTAATGACTGGTCAGCCATGACTTTCTCTTTCTTCCGATTGCGTTGAGACATTTCTTTATGTCCACATACTAAACAAATAGGGCTGCATCGTTCACTACCATTAGGTAATTTTTCTTTCCATTTCATCATCGGCCTTTTACATACAGGGCAAAGGTTAGTTTCTTCTAAAGTAGTATCAAAGTGTTCTAATGATTCAAGAATATTTTTCATTACCAATCTAGCCCCGTTTCTGGTAACTCACTATCAGGAATAGAGCGTTTCTTACTCTTACTACTTTTAATTTTTTCAAACTCTGAATCTAAAGCAGCTACATCACTCATATTTTTTACCCCCTTAGCTTCCCATTTTTTTAAAATTCCTTCTGTATATTTAAAAGATTGCGCTCCTCGTGATCTTTTAAGGGCTTCAAGCATTAGTTCTACAGAAAGATCCTCACACCAATATTGTATACTTTGAACATTTATTGAGTTGAGTACTCCAAATGTTTTTTCGTAAAGTTTGAAAATTTCTTTTAGAGCATCATCATCATTATTCACTGTATTATTAATTGTATTATTAATAGATGTATTATTATCTCTAAACTTTTCTTGTGTAGGGTTACTTAATTTTTCTTGTGTAGGGTACACAACTAATCTTATATACCTATGCAATATTTCTTTACTACCCTCTTTGTAAATTAATTCTTTAGTGATATAACCATTTTCTTGTAATGCTTTTAACCATTTTTGTATAGAAACTTTACTTACACCATACAAATCAGCAAAGTACTTATCACCCGCCCAACAAAAACCTTTTTCATTACATAAAGCTGTGATTTCTCCATAAAGTAACTTAGCATTGGCGGGAAGGCGTTTATCATATCTAACATTTGCGGGGATGATAGCATAATAACTTCTATTCTCACTCACTAGCTACACCCCCATAATTTTCTCTCTAAATGGTTTTAATCTTCTCATTTCGTACACCAATACAGTATCCTCATCAATTCCTTGTGCATACTTCATCGACTTAATTAATACTTCTAGCATACTTAAGAGCCTTGCAAAATCGGCTCCAACTACATTAGGCTGAGTTTGGAGATCCATCATTTTATCTAATAATATTTCAAAAGAATCAATCCACTGATCACGCTCAATCAATGAATTATTAATATTTTTTACAAAGGTTTCTGTTGTATCTAAAAATTCATCCATTATTCTTCCTCATTTCTTTTATCGCTTGCTTTACTAACGTTGAGAGGATAAAATAAAAGAAATAGCAAATAATACTGTCCAAAGTATTTTGCCTGTCTTGTGTTGTCGCACAAGGCTCTTTTTTTACCCTCAATCATGTTTTTTTACCTCTCGATAAATTCCAAATTTTGTTCAACTACAATATGATTCCCATTTGCACATCCACAAAGAAAAATTCCATCTTGAAACTCCATCAAAATTTCTACGAATGTACCTTTTGGTAATGCTTTACCTCCGATTGTTCTTGCAAAATCTCCTACTCTCATGATCTCACCACCTTTCAATACAATTAGTAGCTCAAGAAGCTTTATAAAACCCAATAACTACGAGCTTTTGTATACCATTTTCAACATTGATTACACTTTTTGATTACAACCGTTGCCCCAGGTCGCTTATTTTCTTTTAAAATCAATAATAAATTTTCGTACTTCTTGTTTACTAAAGAAGTATTTTTTTGTGCCGATTAATGTGTACGGAAGACCCAAACTCATTAATTCATCCAAGAATTGTGGGCTAATATCTAACCATTGTTGAATCTCTGACCGATTAACTAAATCCCGATCTAACCCTAAATCTTTCTTTGCTTGTTGCAACGTATCAAGAGCGATCTCATAAAAATATTTTTTTAAGTCTTGCTCTTGCTCATCTGCAAGCCTCACTCGTATCTCTGCCATTTAATTCACCTCTTAAAATTTTTAAAACTTTACTTTTCTTTACTATTTGCTAAAAAAAATTTCATCGATAGTAATTTGAGGAAAAATAACTTGTAGCATCTCTTTAAACAAAACTTTTTCTTTATCATTAAACGGTGTTACACCTTTTTCCTTCAAGCGATAAGCTTGCTTAGAAATCTTAAATTCTTTAGCCATGGTTTCTTGAGTGTATCCCAACATTTTACGATAACCTGCAATCTTATTTGCCATCCTTACCCCTCCTTTACTTTTCTTTACAAAAGATAGCATCAATTTTGTTTTAAGTCAAACTATTTCTTTACAAAAATTTACTTTTTTATTATGCTTTATAAACAGTATGAAAGTTGGTGAAGTAATGAATGAAGTAGACAAAATTGCTGTTGGGAGACGCATTAAAGATATAAGGGTAGCTTTAGGTCTTAGTATGGAAGAGTTTGGGAAAAAGTTAGATACAAGTAAAGGTGCTGTAAATAATTGGGAAAAAGGGAAAAACCTCCCGAATACCTCTAGACTCTCTGCTATCTGCAATTTAGGCAATACTACGTTAGAAAAACTTTTGTACGGATCTCTTAGTGAATCATTAATTTTTCTTATGACATATGCTGAAAATTATCCTGGAATATGGGATACTCCCTGGGTAGATTTTTTTAAAGAGAATGAAGGAAAAATGAATCATTTGTTTTTAGAAAATATGTATGACTATATAGCATGGAAAAAAGTTATATCGACTTCATTTAAGTTTCCTTTACATTTATTTCAGAAAAAAAAGAGTGAATTATCAGATAGTGAAAAAATAGAAATCGATAACTATCTAGAAAAAGTAGAAAACGAGAAAGACGGTCGTATTTTTAAATATGCTCTCGAATACAGTACAACTTCCAATATTAATCTTAGCGATAGACTAATGTTAATGGGTTCTTTAAGTATTGCTGCTAGACGTGTTGCTGAAGGCCACGAATTTAATGATGTTGGATTTGTTAAAAAAGCACTTGATGAAACCGAAAATTTATATGGTGAGGTTGAAGGCTTCATTTACCTCTATGATTTTGATGATCAAGGTCGCAATAGAACTGATAAAATCAGTCATGAGATAGAGCAAAAAGTACTTCCTAGAATTTCAGAGCTAAAAGATTATTTTGAGAATCTACTTTCAAGCATAACAAAAGAAAGTGACCATTAATTAGTTATACATTGGTAACTAAAAATATTTTTATTTTCATCTATACCTTACCCCTAAGTCAATATCAGGCAAGAGAAAGGAGCCGCCATGTTTGAAGATAAATACCAACTTAAAAGAGATGAAAGTATCTTCCTAGCAAAGAAAACACTTGTGGAAAACATTTATAGCCAAGCCAAAATGGAAAATATCAATATCACATTTCCAGATACTAAAACGATCATTGATGGTATGAGTGTTTCAGGTCTTAAAACAGATGATGTTCAAAAGGTCCTGAACCTGCGTAACGCTTGGCATTATGTACTTGAGGATGTTTCTGCATCGCTTGACCTTGAATATATTAAAACGATTCATTCGATGGTTGCTTATGGCGAATTGCCACAATCTATGCTTAATACGCTTAGAAATGGCGATGTCAGCATCGGGGGATCATTCTACCAGCCCAAGGTACCGAATGAAGCGATGGCTAGTGAGCGGATCGAGAAGCTACTTAACAGCTCCAACTCTGCTACTGAAAAAGCGCTAGACTACTTCTTATTCGCTTGTCGGTCTCAGCTATTTTGGGATGGTAACAAACGAACTGCTAGTATCGTTGCTAATAAGATCATGATCGAAGCTGGTGTTGGTGTGTTGATCGTAGAGGAGAAATACTTACGGCGTTTTAATAAGCTCATGATTGATTATTATGAGACTGCCGATAAATCCAAGATTAAGCCATTCCTATACAACAACTGTATTTTCGGAATTGATTATAAGAAATAAAACATCTCTATTTATCTACCTTGCCCCAGGTCAGATAGGAGAAAACAATGTCAGGATATTTCAAGCAATATACAAAGAAAAACGGATCTAAAGCATGGATGTTCAATTCACTTTATTTAGGAGTGGATGCTTCCGGAAAAAAAGTCCGTGTTACTCGTCGTGGCTTCCCTACTCTAAAGGCAGCAAAACTTGAAGCTACAAAGTTACGAACTTCATTTGATAATGGAGAGTACAACAAAAAAACTACTGAAAACACGTTTCAGGAGATCTACGAACTTTGGTTTGATAGTTATAGGAAAACAGTGAAAGAGTCTACCAGTATGGCTACTGAACGCTATATGACGCTACACGTCTTACCTACTTTTGGTAGTTATAAACTGAATCAGATTACTCCTAAAATGGCTCAACAAGCTGTTAATGATTGGGCAGACAAATTACAAGTCTACAAAGTAATCCTTCAATACGTTGTTAAGATTATAGATTTTGCTATTAATCTTGGACTAATTGAAGTAAATCCATTTGATAAAGTCATTCGGCCAAAAGTTAAAAAGACTCGTAAAGAAAAAGAAGTGAAGTTTTATACGGTTGAGGAAGTTCAAAAGGTTATGAAGGTTTTAGAGGATAGAGTATTTAATACGAATCAAGCGAACAAGCTTTATTACTTCTTTGCTTTGTTTGATCAAACCTTTTACCGCTTATTAGCTTTTAGTGGTTTGCGTGGTGGTGAAGCTTTGGCTTTAACATGGAAAGATATAGATTTTGAAGAAAAGACTTTAACAGTTAGTAAAAATCTATCTCAGACTAAAAATGGATTCGCTGTATCTTCTCCTAAAACAAAAAGCTCCTACCGCACCATCTCACTAGATGATAAAACGATACGAACTTTAAAGCGTTGGCAATTAAAAGAAAAGGAACTGCTCTTTTCAAATCGAGTAAAAGACTGTGAAATAGTCTTTCCTGATCTTAATGGCCAATACTTAAACCGCCAAAATATTTATATGCGGTCTCAAAGAGTTGCTAAGTTTGCTGGCCTTCCTGATATTGGTACTCATGGTTGGCGGCATACTCATGCTTCTATGCTATTTGAAGCGGGAGCAAGCATGAAAGAAGCTCAAGTTAGATTAGGTCATAGTTCTATTGAAATGACTATGAATATCTATACTCATGTCACTAAAAAAGTAACAACTGAAACAGCAACGAAACTAGCGAAATTTGCCAATTTTTAAGCTTAGTGTAATCAAAAGTGTAATCAAGTGTCTATTTACCCAAATAAAAAAAGCCCTACCCCTTGCTAGACAAGGGATAGAGCTATCTGTAATTAAGCTTCTTGAGCGACTGGGTAGACAGACACTTGTTTTTTGTCGCGACCTTTACGTTCGAAACGTACTACGCCGTCAACTTTAGCAAACAATGTGTCATCGCCACCGATACCTACGTTTACACCAGGGAAAATTTTAGTACCACGTTGGCGATA
>WPCI01443113.1_pt1 | contig 11959 bp, 9 predicted proteins | sample 5399871 | NCBI WGS metagenome assembly WPCI01 (sample SAMN12869469, study PRJNA574797) | sludge metagenome | isolation source: wastewater treatment of pH7 | place: China:Beijing | collected 2019-05-20
AAGCGCGTTGATCGCATCAATGAAGAGGGGATAATGGATAACGGTTGCATCCATGGGACGCCCGTCGCGAAAGACGCGGTCTTTATAGAAGTTGTCCATTTCAACGGAGGTACACGAAAATCCCGCACCGGATAAAGAGTTCAGCAACCGTGAGGAAATTTCTGATTTGCCGGATGCGGTCGGACCAACGATGGTCAACAACAGTGGTTTATTGCTGGTAGATATCAAGGATTTAGCAGCCTGGATAAATGCCAGGTCAATTTCCTGGTTCGCCCGGGCAAAGTCCTTGTAGCCAACCTCGAACATTTTTTCGAGTCGCGGTTGCCTTGGCTCAAAGGAGCGATATGGCGAACCCCCAAAACGTGCTTGAATTGACGCAGAGATGTAATGAGTGCGCACAAAGAACACGAAAGACCGCATGTCAAAATAGAAATACTGCTCCACCCATTTGATCGGGTAGAGTCCCTCAACAAGGCCAATAAAAAGCTGCCTGGAAAGGAAGGTAATGGTTTGGTCGAGAGTGATCTGGTCGCCCTGCATTGGCTTCAGTTGGATGTTGGCAAAGAATTCCTGTTTGGCAATTTTTTCCAGAAGGACTTCCATCTGTTCTGCCTGCGCGCTTGCCCAACCTTCTGCAGGGGTGAGGTTTTTTAGGGCATATTGGAACTCGTAGGGCTCCAATTCGCCAACAGCTGGGTTTAATTGCTGCAGTTTGGAAAACAAGTCGCGTGAGAATTGATGAGGGTCAAATGAGTTTTCAGCCATTTGTTTCGCACTTTTCCACTGGGTTACCAGGGAGTTCCATGTCCGAGCACCATCGCTTCGTAAGCTTTCTTGATCTTTGTGTAATTACCATCGCGGTCGAGGGCGATGCCTCTTCCGTTAGCTGTTACGACTGACCCGAGCCCGATCTCGCGCATTTCTCGTTCGAGCTTTTCGAGCAGTGCCGGAGCACTGCCAGGTTCGGTGCTGCGTCCATCAAAAATCAGGTGGAGATACACCTCCGAAAGGCCTTTTTCCTTAGCCATTCGTAAAAGCGCCAGGGGGTAGTCGATCGACCCATGTGAGCTTTTCTCGGTCAGGAGTCCGATCAGGTGCAGCTTGGTCCCTTTGCGCAGGACGTTTTCGATCGCCTCAACAAAGACCTCATTCTTCGAGAACGAGCCGTCTTTCAGCGCCAAGTTCAGGCGCACGTCATCCTGCAGCACGGTCCGACCTGCACCAATGTTCATATGACCCGCTTCGGAGTTGCCCGGTTTGCCAGTTTGCAGCCCAACTGCTTCGCCCGAGGCTTGCAGATGCGCAAGCGGATATTCCTGGCAGAGTGCGTCCCAGGTGGGTGTGGCTGCGACATGTATGGGGTTGTTTTCATCTTGGCTGCCTTCCCCCCAACCATCGAGGATGATGAGCAGAACCTTTCGGTTTTTTCCCCATTCTCGCGGATTTACAAGAGAGGTGCCAGCCATGGCAGCATGTTTTTCGATGCCCATGATGTTCAGAATAGTCGGAGTGATATCCTGCAAACTACCATCATCTAATTGAATGTCATTGTTGGCAGCTGGATCGATTAGGATGAAGGGGACAAGGTTGGAGGTGTGCGAGACGTGCGGCTTGCCTTCGGCGGTACGCAGCACTTCAAGGTTGCCGTGGTCGGCGGTAATCAGCGTAACGTAGCCTTCCGATTGGGCGACCTTCACAACCCGGGCGAGATGCTCATCCACAGCGTGCGCGCAGGCGATCTTCGCTTCGCTGTTGCTGGTATGCCCGATGACGTCCCCGTTGGCAAAGTTGGTAACGATGCAATCAATACCCAGTTTTAGCCCGTGAATGACTTCATCGGCCACGGCGGGCAGGCTGAGCTCCGGAACCTGGTCAAAGGGAATACCTTTGGGTGAGGGGATGCGAACATCCACTTCTCCGGGATAGGGTTGGTTATTGCCGCCATTCAAAAAGAAGGTGATGTGGGCGAATTTTTCGGATTCCGAACAGCGCATTTGGCTTTTGCCAGCATTACTCAGCACTTTCCCCAGGGTGTGATCGAGTTTGGATGGCGCAAAAGCGACAGGCAGGTCCTTGAACTTGTCGTGATACAAAGTCAGGATCACAAATTCAAGATCCTTCAATTGTTCCCGTTCAAAATACGCAAAACCTGTTTCGGTAAAGGCTTCGGTCAGCTCAATTTCCCGTTCGCCCCGACGGCAGCAAAAAATGACTGTGTCACCGTCCTGAACTTTTCCAACAGGCTGCCCGTTTGGGTCCAAGCGTACGAGAGGCTCCATGGAGTAATCGGTTTGTCCGCGCGAGTAAGCTGCCTTTACTGCTTCTCCAAGCAGAATACCGCCGTGTTTATCTTCACTAGTGTTCATCGCGCTTTCCTCCGGAAAGTTCCGCTATTTGTGCGCCTGAAATCGTTCATCAAAAATCACTTTCGGGCATGATGGGAAGATACCAAGCAGGTCTGCAAATTGATGAATGACCAGGTCAGGCCGGTTTTCGTCCGTGATCGTAGACTCAGCTAATTCTTCCAGGCTGATCAGAATGATCGTCATTCCAAAGCCGGCTGCCCGGGTTCCGGTGACATCACGCTTGAGATTATCCCCAACATAAGCACAACGCGAAGGGTCGACGCCCGCGTTTTCGGCGGCAATATGGTAGATAGCCGGGTCCGGTTTGCGTATGCCCAAAACAGAGGAAAGGGCAACGGATTTGAAGTAGGGGGTGAAGCCATCGGCTTCCATCCACTCAGGGATTTCGCTGGTGGTGATCAGATTGCTGATGATGCCAAGCGTGTAGCCGCGGTCGAAAAGGGTTTGCACCACTTCCTTGCCGTGCTCCACCACCACTCGCAGCCCCATTGACTGGCGATACTGGTAGGTCAATTCCGTGCCAAGCGGTCCGATGCGTTCCGCGGGAAAATCGTAAGCCAGCCAGCGCGTCCAAAGTTCGGATTCGGGTGCTTCGCGCATGGTGTCAAATGCCCACTTGCGATAGACCTTGTAGCGTTGGTCCAGTTTCTCACAAAAAGCTACCGGGTCCTCGTCTGTTCCCACCAGCTCCACAATTCTCTGCCTGGCTTTGGATTGGTGGTCGTCATTCTTCGTTAATATTCGCAGCGTGTTCCCAAGATCGAGAAAAACCGCGTCAATTTCCTGGATCATTGCTCAGCCTTTCGAGTAAAAAAGCGCGTTTATGACCGCGGTGGGAATATGTCAAGGAGTTGTTTAGTTTCCTTGATGGCGTAATCGGGCTTAAGATCGCCCGACTGCGGCTCTTTAGCCAGGGTGGCTGGCTCTTCAAAAAGGATCATCATGCCAAAACCTGCCGCCCGAGTTCCCTCGACATCCCGGATGGGGTTATCGCCCAGGTACGCGCATCTGGCGGGCTCCACGCCCATCACCCTGGCTGCCAGCAGGTAAATCGCTGGGTCGGGTTTGCGGATTCTAACCTTGGAAGAAAGGATCACGGTCTTGAAATAACCGGTAACCCCGTCCGAGATCATCCAGTCAGGAATTTCGGTTTCAGTGATAGTGTTGGCGATAATTCCCAATTTATAACCGCGATGTTGGAGTTCCGCGAGGGTATCTTTGACATCTTCACGGGGAACGCGCCTGCCATCGTGGTCCCGCCAAAGGCGTGTCAGACGGCTCACGTTCGGTGCGATGATCTCAATGGGGTAGTCCGGAAGGAGCCACTGTGTCCAAAGTTCCATTTCCGAAGCATCGAGAAGCGATTTCTTAGCGAGACTGCGGTAAGCCTTCCAGTTTTTTTCCAACTTTTCAAAGAAAACTTCAGGAGTTTCAGTCGCGTTGACCAGGGTCATCAGATCATCTTTTGCTTGTTGTTGAAACGAGGGATCTTCCACGACAATTCGTAGTGTGTTGCCTACATCCAAGAAAATGGCTTCGATATTAGGTGTCATTGTTCCTCCGGGACCGTTTTGACTTGCAAAATGAAATAAAATGTAACCAATCTTTCAATTGCATATCTTACGACAAGATCAACCAATTTGCAAGTAATCTTGCGAAAACTATTGACTTTCAGCCAAAAAGCCTGTAAACTAGAGCCATCAATGCACACGTGTGCATACGGAGAATAAGTAATGGCAATCACCATTAAAGACATCGCAAAAAGGGCAGGAGTTTCTCATTCAACGGTCTCCCGTGCTTTGCGGGTTAATCACTTGGTGTCCAGTGAAACCGCCAAGCGGATCCGCCAGGTTGCCCAGGAAATGAATTACCGACCCAGCGCTGTCGCGCGCAGTCTCAAGACCAACCGAACCCAGGTGTTGGGCGTGATTGTCAGCAGCATTTCCGACCCATTCTTCGGCGAGATCCTCAACGGCATAGAAGCCAGCGCCCAGGCGGGAGGCTATAGCCTTTTTATCGCCGCGTCTCAACATGATCCGATCAAGGAACGGCAAATTGTTCAAACGATGCTGGAGCAACGTACGGACGGGGTGATCATCTGCTCATCTTCCTTTAGTCCGGAACACGGACGGCAGTTGCTCTCATACGGATTTCCGGTGGTCGTGGTCAATCATCAAGCAAGTGAGAGCTTTAACTATTCCATTTACCACGACGATGTTGATGGCAGCTCGCAGGTTACCCAGCATCTCATTTCGCTCGGACATAAAAGAATTGCTTACTTAGGAAACTCCCAATCCGGCCGGACCACGCAGGACCGGTTGCGCGGTTTTCTGGATGCGATGGCTAAAGCCCAATTGGATGTGCCAGAGTCTTACATCCACCATGTGGAAGGTGGGGAACCCATGCTGGGTCAGATAAGCATTGATTACTTCACGCGGTTATCACCCAGGCCGACCGCGATCGTCTGCTTTAATGACATGCTGGCGATCGGCGTACTGAAAAGCTGTGAGATGGCTGGCTTAAAGGTCCCGGAAGATCTCTCCGTCACTGGTTTTGACAATATTACCTACTCAGCATTTACCACGCCATGTCTGACCACTTTTGACCAACCAAAATTCTCCATCGGTCAGGAGGCTGCTCAACTATTGTTGGATTTGCTGCAAGCCGAGGATGGAAGTATCCCGGAAACTCCGAATGTGAAAATTATTAAAGGAAAGCTGCTGGTCAGGGGATCGACTGGCATTCCTGGTGAGGTTTAATCAAGCTATGAACGATCCCATTTCCCTCAAATCGAACCGCGAGGTCTCACTCATCCCGCAATCCATTGTGAGTCAGGAAGGGATGGATTTTGCTCTCGCGAACAAATATCCTGGCAGGGAATTGGTGATCCTTGCGTCAAAAGGCGAAACTCGGCTCGAGCGATTCGAAGGCAAGCAATTGGAATTTGGCAGGGGCACGCTCCTGCAAGGACCGCTTTCTTCATCAAATGCGGAAGCTTTGAGGGAGTTGTTGCCATGGCTTAAGCCGCAAGTGTTGGGGCTTAAGACCTCAGCCGGCATGGGGGATCGTTTGGGGCTGGCAACACCCGGGCACGTTCGCGCCGCACGCGCCTGCATGGGAAAAGTGGCTCCCATTTTCGCGCAGCAATCTATCAGGGAGTTGGCGCGCACCGGTCGCACACCGCAACAGGTGATGGACGATGCCATGTGGGGCATCTTCCAGGAGAACTGGCAGGAAGGCTCTGGCGCGGACGCAGACCATCTAAAAACAGAAACCGACATAGACGCCTGCCTGGCGGCTGGCTTCACCTTCTTTACGATTGATCCGGGCGAATATGTGAATGATCAGGCTGACAACCTTGGCTTGGAAGATCTCAGGGTCCTGGCTGTGGACCTGCCTTCCGCACTGAGAGAGTCCGAGAGCGACCTGCTGAACTGCTCGCGCACCATTCAAGGGGTAGCGATCCATTTTACTGAAGCGATCTTGCTCAAAGCAATGGTGAAATACGGGCACGCGGTCTGGCACGTGGTGAAAATGTATGAGCACTTGCGCACTGCCAGCGCTGGCAAGCCATTTGAACTGGAAGTTTCTGTAGACGAAACAAAATGCCCAACCAGCCATGCTGAACATTATTACATCTCGCACGAACTGAAGCGGATGGGTGTGGAGTGGGTCAGCCTGGCACCGCGTTTTGTGGGTGATTTTGAGAAGGGTGTCGACTTCATCGGAGATGTTGCCGCGTTTGACGAGGATATTGCCGGGCATGCCGCGATCGCCAAGGAAATGGGGCCCTATAAGATCAGTCTCCATTCTGGATCGGATAAATTCAGCATCTATCCCGCTGCCGCACGCCGCACAAAGGGCATGGTGCACCTGAAAACTGCCGGAACCAGCTACCTCGAAGCCATTCGCACGATCGCGGAAATCGACTCTTGGTTTTTCAAGGAAATATACGCATACTGCCTGGGTCATTACGAACAGGATAAGCTCAGCTATCACGTTTCCGCACGCCTGGACCGTGCTCCTGCAGCCAGTGAGACAGTGTCCCCCAACGATTACCTGGATAACTTCGACGCGCGTGAGATCCTTCACGTCACTTTTGGATCGGTGTTAAAAGAGAAAAACCCTGATGGCACCTGGCGATTCTATGACCGCTTGATCGCTTTACTCAATCAATACCCTGAAGTCTATGCCGGCAACCTTGAGCGGCATTTTAATCGGCACCTGGAACCATTCTGCCGTGCCGTAAAGACGCAAAGAACAAAACGAAATAACGGGTGAAACCATGACCATGGATATCAAAAAAGCTTACGATTTTTCTGACTTTTGCGCGGTGGTGACCGGAGGGGCGGGCGTGCTTTGCGCGGAAATGTGCCGTGCTCTGGCGAGCCTGGGCGCGAAGGTCGCCATTTTGGACCTCAATCCGGCGAATTCGGAAAAGCTCGCGACTGAGATCCGTGAGAACGGCGGCACCGCGCTGGGCATTGCCTGCAACGTGCTGGACAAAGAGAGTGTCCAGGCAGCCTGCGACCAGGTTTTGGAAGCCTTTGGCAAGGTGGATATCTTGATCAATGGCGCAGGTGGAAATAAAGCTCAGGCAACCACGAGCGCAGAATTGCCATTTTTTGATTTACCCCACGATGCTCTGAGATGGGTGTTTGAGTTGAACCTACTGGGAACCATTCTGCCCTCCCAGATGTTCGGCAAGGCTATGGCAAATCAAGGGCAAGGCAACATCCTGAATATTTCCTCCATGAATGCTTTCCGGCCCCTCACGCGCATCCCTGCTTACTCGGCTGCCAAGGCTGGGGTGAGCAACTTCACCCAGTGGCTGGCAGTGCACCTGGCGCAGGAATACTCAGCCAATATCCGTGTGAACGCGATTGCCCCGGGGTTCTTTGTTACCGAACAAAATCGCTTCCTCCTAACCGACCAGCAAACTGGCGAGCTGACCCAACGCGGAAAGACTATCATCGGGCACACTCCGATGAACCGCTTTGGCACACCAGAAGATCTGGTGGGTACAGTTTTGTGGTTGGTCTCACCAGCGTCGGCTTTCATCACCGGTGTGGTTGTTCCGGTGGATGGCGGCTTTTCAGCATTTAGTGGAGTTTGAGCAATGACGATCGGTTTGGGTTTCCAGAATCAATTCCTCGACGATCACGCTGTTGAACGCGTGGTGCAAGAAGCGCTTTCCGGCTTGCAGTTGGATGGCAAACGCGTCCTGTTCCTGATCCCGGATGGCACGCGCAGCATGCCCATGCCGTTGATGTTCAATTTGTTTGAAAAACATCTCTCTGGGCGGGTTGCTGCCCTGGATTACCTTGTGGCGCTTGGGACTCACCAACCCATGAGTGACGAACAACTGAGCCACCTGGTTGGGCGCCAGGTGCAAGATGGAAAAGTTGGCGAGAGCCATGTTTTCAATCATCACTGGGAAACCCCTGAAACATTCACGCAAATCGGAGTGATCCCTGCCGAGGAGATCGAGCGCATTTCGGACGGACGCCTGGTGGAGGATGTCCCTGTAAGGCTGAACAAACTGATACTTGATTACGACCACCTCATTGTTTGCGGGCCAGTGTTCCCGCATGAAGTTGTCGGCTTTTCAGGTGGAAATAAATACTTTTTCCCAGGTATTGCGGGGCAGGAAATAATAAATTTCACCCATTGGCTGGGAGCTTTGATCACCAGCTTTGAAATTATTGGCTCCGGTTACACGCCTGTCCGGGCTGTGATCGACCGGGCGGCATCTTTTATCTCAAAACCGGTACACTGCTTCAGCCTTGTGGTGACGCATGAGGGGCTTGCGGGCATCTTCTTTGGAGAAGCGCGCGAAGCATGGGAAGCAGCTGCGGCTCTTTCTGCACAGAAGCACATTGTGTACGTGGAGAAACCCTACCAAAAGGTGATCTCGATCATGCCTGAGCTTTATGACGATCTCTGGACAGCCGCCAAGGGAATGTACAAGATGGAGCCGGTGATTGCCGACGGCGGTGAGGTGGTGATCTATGCGCCCAATATCACCGAAGTCAGTTATACGCACGGAAAAAATATTGATGAAATTGGCTACCACTGCCGCGATTACTTTACCAAGCAGTGGAGCAAGTTTGAGCACTATCCTCACGGTGTGATAGCCCACTCCACCCACTTGCGGGGAATGGGAACCTACGATGAAACAACCGGCGTTGAAAAACTGCGGATCAAGGTCACTCTTGCCACCGGCATTCCCAGGGAACGTTGCGAAAGGATCGGTTTGGGTTACATCGACCCAGCCAACTTTGATCCAAAAACATTGTTCGGGAAAGAGGACCAGGGCATCCTGGTGGTGCCACGTGCTGGCGAGATGCTTTATCGACTCAAGAGGAACACTTTAATTAGTAATAAGGAGAAATAATGGAATACAAAATCGGTCTTGTAGGTCTTGGGGTGATGGGGCGGAATCTGGCGCTCAATATTGAACGAAATGGCTTCCCTATTGCGGTTTGGAATCGCAACCCGCAAAAGATGCACGATTTCATCATCGAAGAGGGTGAAGGTAAGGCTTTGCTGGGGGTAGAAAAACTTCCCGACCTGATGGCGGCGCTCGAAAAACCGCGTCGGATTATCCTGATGGTTCAGGCTGGCGCTGCTGTTGACGAAGTCATCGACCAAATAAAGCCTTTGATGGATCCGGGAGACATCCTGATCGATTGCGGTAACACCTATTTCACTGACACCGAACGCAGAAACAAAGCCTTGGAAGCGGAAGGTTTTCAATACATCGGCGCTGGGGTGTCAGGTGGCGAAGAAGGCGCAAAGTGGGGTCCCGCCATTATGCCTGGTGGAAATCGGCCGGCGTGGGAAGCGTTGAGCGAGATTTTCTACGCGATCGCTGCCAAAGCGGAAGACGGTCAGCCGTGTGTCGAGTACATGGGTCCTGGTGGTGCAGGGCACTACGTCAAGATGGTCCACAACGGGATCGAATACGGCGACATGCAGCTCATCTCCGAGGCTTATGACCTTCTGAGCCGTGGTTTGGGATTAGGCGCGGATGAACTACACACGATCTTCTCCCGCTGGAATGAAGGGCTTCTAAAGTCCTACCTGATCGAGATCACAGCCGACATATTCAAGACCATGGACCCGGCCACAGGCTTACCGCTGGTGGACCTGATCCTGGACGAAGCCGGGCAAAAAGGCACCGGCAAGTGGACCAGCCAGAATGCCCTCGACATCGGCGTTCCTGTACCCACAATTAACGCCGCCTTGCAAGGCCGCATCATCTCCTCCCTGAAAAAGGAACGCGTCTTTGCGGCCACTCAGCTGCCCGCATCCCAACAAAAGTACAAAGGTGATCCGGCTGAACTGATTGACGCGGTCGAGAACGCGCTTTACGCAAGCAAGGTCACTTCTTACGCGCAGGGGTTGGCGATGCTTCGCATGGCTTCGCAAGAATACAACTACGACCTGAACATCCGCGATATCGCCAAAATTTGGCGGGCGGGCTGCATCATCCGGGCGAGTTTGCTTGGCGACATCATGGATGCCTACGAACGCGATCCTCAATTGGTCAACCTGATGCTGGATGAGGCTTTCAAAAGCGCCATTCTCGAAAGGCTGGATGACTGGCGCAAGGTCGTTCAAATCGCTGTCGGGCTTGGCATACCTGTGCCAGCTATGAGCGGCGCGCTTTCTTACTTCGACGCGTATCGCAGTGAGCGCTTGCCCGCCAACCTGATCCAGGCACAGCGCGATTACTTCGGCGCGCATACCTATCGGCGTATTGACAAAGACGGTGTTTTTCACACCCAGTGGGTGTAGAAAGGCGAGGATGTTATGACTGGAAACTATGGCTTGAACATTCCTGAAAGCGGCGCGTTGGATTTTGTTTCCCTGGGCGCATTGGTCCACCGGCTTGATCCGGGGATCGTGCCTTTCCGCAAAGCGACGGAGTGCAAGATCCACGTCAGCGGAGGTGAGTTCAACTGCGCCGCCAACCTGGCGGACTGCTTTGGCTTGCGCACTGGCATCGCGACCGCCATGGTGGACTATCCCATCGGCGATTTGATTGCCGAACGTGTACGGGCGATGGGCGTCAAGCCCTTTTACCGCACCTTCAAGCACAACGGCGTCAACGGTCCCAACTTGGCAACTGTTTACAGCGACAGGGGCTATGGCGTTCGCCCGCCCGTGGTGTTCTACAACCGCAGTCATGAAGCCGCTGCCGAATTGAAGCCGGGTGATTTTGACTGGGATGCAATTTTTGCTGGAGGCGTTCGCTGGTTCCATAGTGGCGGCATCTTCGCCGCGCTTTCAGAAACGACCGGCGAAGTGATCATCGAAGGTATACGTGCTGCAAAGGCTGCCGGAGCTGTGGTTTCTTTTGACCTCAACTATCGCGCCAAGCTCTGGAATATCTGGGGCGGACCGGAAGCCGCGCAATCTGTTTTGCGCAGAATTATGGAGAATGTGGACGTCCTGGTGGGCAATGAAGAGGACATGCAACTCGGCCTGGGAGTAAAGGGTCCCCAGGTTGCTGGCGCATCCAAGTTGGATCCGGGCGCGTTCATCGGGATGATCGATGAGGTTGTGCGCCTCTTTCCTAATGTGAAAGTTGTTGCCACCACGCTGCGCGAGGTGCACTCAACCAACCGTCATTCCTGGGGTGCTGTTGCCTGGATCAACGGAAATTCCTATGTTGCGCCCACATGCGAGCTGGATGTGTTTGACCGGGTCGGTGGGGGAGATGGTTTTGCTTCCGGGTTATTTTACGGGCTGCTTTCCAGCCAATCGGAACAGGAAGCGGTCAATCTGGGTTGGGCTCATGGGGCACTGCTGACAACTTTCCCCGGCGACACCACCATGGCGACCTTGGAGCAGGTTAGGGCGTTTGCCAGAGGAGGTTCAGCACGCATACAACGTTAGAGGTTTCTGAAGTGTGACTGGATTTTATTTTATTAACGAATGCACACGTGTGCAATAATAGAAACAAGGAGATTAAAGAAAATGGAAACTATGAGAGCGCTTGTCTTTAAAGGTATTGGAGATCTGGTCCTGGAGCAGGTACCGATCCCGCACGTCAAGAATCCCGATGATGTGTTGTTGAAGATTTCCGCGGTAGGTATTTGCGGAAGTGATGTCAAGATTGTGGAGGGCAAGCATCATTTCAAGCCCAACACCATTCTTGGTCACGAGTTTTGTGGTGAAGTTGTTGAGGTTGGAACCCATGTGCATCATGTGAAACTGGGCGATCGTGTCGCGGTGGATAACAACATTCGCTGTGGTTTCTGCGATTTCTGTCGAATGGGTCTCACCAGCCAGTGCGTGGACATCAAAACCAGCGCGTTGGGTGTGATGCGCGATGGCGGATACGCTGAGTACTGCCTGGTCCCTGAAAAACAGTGCTTTGTGCTGCCAGATGAGATCGATGATGTTCTGGGAACCCAGGTTGAAACTTTGGCGACTGTCGTAAACGGCATGAACACTCTTCAAATGCTGCCCTACGACTACGTCATGGTGATAGGTTTTGGTCCAATCGGCTACCTATTCTCGCAGTTTGCAAAGAACATCGCCGCCAAAGTGGCCGTCACGGAAATTGACCCCTATCGCAT
>WPCI01359371.1_pt1 | contig 11940 bp, 11 predicted proteins | sample 5399871 | NCBI WGS metagenome assembly WPCI01 (sample SAMN12869469, study PRJNA574797) | sludge metagenome | isolation source: wastewater treatment of pH7 | place: China:Beijing | collected 2019-05-20
GTTGATGTTTTCCCCACACCACCTTTTCCAGTAAAAAATAAAAATGGTGTAAACTCCATTGTCTGTGGATCATATAAACGAGTCATGCCCATTCCTTCTTTCTCTTTACTTTTTCACGTTTAGCCCTAAACGTACACGAGGCTTCTGACTTAATTCTTCTTCTGTTAATCCTGTTAATGTAACAAACTCATCATTTGATAAGTGTGTTTGCTCTTTCACTACTTCACCATCAACAAGAGTAACAGGAAGTACTTCAGGTCCTTTTTCCATTAACAATTTACTAATTGTTTCATTTGAAGCAAATGCATCTGGTTCACTTGCTAGGTTGTAGCGTGTGATATTAAAACCTTTATTTTTCAAATTGTTTACAGCCACAGAAACTCGAATTAATTCAGGGTCTACACTTGGTCCACAAACACCTGTTGAACAACACATTGCTGGGTCATAAATTTCAATTTTTTTCATGTTTCTTTCTCCTCCTATCCTATATAAGAAGCCGAGAACGAATTCTCGGCTATGTTTTTGATTACTCACCTGTTTCTGCAAATTTCTTAATGCGTGCGCTAATCTCGTCACGCACACGTTGAAACACTGACCAATCTTGCCCTGCTGGATCATCAAATCCCCAATGCTCATGTTTTACATGTGGAGGAATTGTTGGGCATACGTCTCTCGCATGTCCACACAATGTCACAACAAGGTCTGCTTTATTTAAAATGTCACGGTCGATTATATCTGATGTTTGACCTGTAATATCAATATTTACTTCATTCATTGCTTTAATTGCATTTGGATTCACACCATGTGCTTCAATCCCTGCAGAGTATACATTCCATGTATCTCCTAAATATGTTTTTCCAAATCCTTCAGCAATTTGACTACGGCAAGAGTTACCTGTACATAAGAAATAGATTGTTTTCTTTGTCATGTTTGTTCATCTCCTAATATTTCTGTTAGTTACAGCAGTTATCATCACAAGTAGTTGCACCATGAGGTAGGTCTACATGACGAATCATATCTTGAACCAATTCATAGTATTCACTTTCTATATTTATGGAGTAATAAATCCATTGTCCACGTCTTTCTTCTTTTACAAGCCCCGCATCTTTTAGCTTGCGTACATGCTGACTAATAGAAGGTTGGCTCATTTTAAATATATCTACAAAGTTACAAACACAATATTCTTGTTCATATACCATTCGCATTATTGCTAATCGCGTTTTATCTCCTAATAATTTCAGGATACTTGATACCTTTTCAATTTCTAATGTTGTTTTTTGCATATCTCAACCTCCTTTTCTACATCATAAGTATATAAGCATTTGCTTATATATTCAACCAAAAAGAACCCATTATTCACTAAAAAACGTTCTTATAAATTTATAAGAACGTTTTTATAAGGATTACCTTGACAATTCAATCCAATTAATTATTCTCAAAAAAAGGAGGGATGATTTTGAAATATATTTTATTATTCATTTTATTTTCTTTATATGCTTGTTTACTGTTCAGTTATTGTCGTATTAGGATTAATAACTTATATTTCAGTAGTTTATTCAAAGCAATGTATTACATTAGTATGTTATCCACATATTTTTTCATCCTCTATATTTATATCATTTATCAAAATCTAATATTTTTGGTTAGTTTCTTTTTATTGATATTTTTACACTTATTAATAACATTATATATAAAACTAAAATATTAATTACATGTTAGTAACATGTGCGATAACTAACCCTATCAAGGGTACTAGTGAGACAGCAGTAATTATGACTCTATAATTATTTCGAAACTTCTTGCTTTCTTCCTGTAATACTTTTAAGGTACTGTTGTAGATTTGTAGTACATTTCCAGAATTCCCATAATGTTTGAGTGCATCCTTTAAATATTTATTAATTAACAATTCAGCATTTTGATCTGCAAACTCCTCATCTTTCGTTTTTATAGCAGCAAAATAACCACCCAATGTTACTGATACTAAGCTCATGACTACCAAAAAAACATACAATACATCATACGAGAATCCTTGTATATAAATATAACCTAAGTAAAAAAGAGCATAAATTATACTTATACCTGCAAAAGTAAAAAATAAGTATTGAAATAATAATAACTTTTTAAACCAACTGGGATTATTAATATTATTAACCAAATGCCCTACCTCATGTGCGATTGTTTTATAATTACCTGGTTTACTTCCCTCACTATCCATATCTGTTAAATTGAAAACTGATGTATGTTTAAGGCTATATTTTAAATGACTTTGTTTATTAGTCTTACCAATTTTATATGTAGCACTATTTTGATATTGCTGCACTAATATATAATCCAAAAATTCTTTTCCCTTCATGGATAACTCCCTTTACCGTTTTTAAATAATTATATCTCTTCCCTCCAATTAATAATATAAAAATCCGAAAAAACATTAGTTTCATATTTTACAATATTCATCTCTCTGACTAAAAATTTCTTGTCCATTCAAAATACTTGAAAAACATATAATCAAACGCTAATATAAGCGTATACTTATATAAGTGATTGATTATATATTTCAAGGAGGAGAATAAAGTGGGGAAAGTCAGTAAGAACTTATCTTTTCTAGACCGCTATTTAACATTGTGGATTTTCCTAGCTATGGCATTAGGTGTATTCATTGGCTATGTATCACCAAGTTTTGTTGATCATCTAAATTCTTTACAAGTAGGAACAACATCTATTCCGATTGCAATTGGACTTATTATTATGATATATCCACCACTCGCAAAAGTTCGATACGAGGAAATGTGGCGCGTATTTAAAGATTGGAAAGTGCTATTATTGTCTTTATTTCAAAACTGGGTCATTGGACCGATTTTAATGTTTGTATTAGCAATCGTCTTTCTACAAGACTATCCAGAATATATGGTTGGTTTAATCATGATTGGTTTAGCACGTTGTATTGCTATGGTTATTGTTTGGAATGACCTTGCACAAGGCGACCGTGAATACACTGCTGGTCTTGTTGCCTTTAATTCCATTTTCCAAATCTTACTGTACTCTGTATACACATATGTATTCGTCACAGTAATACCGAAATGGTTAGGTATGGATAGCTTTGTTGTAGATATCTCAATGGGAGAAATCGCAAAAAGTGTTGGTATTTATTTAGGGATTCCATTTGTTGCAGGTATGTTAACACGATTTATTTTTGTAAAAACAAAAGGACGCGAATGGTATGAATCAACGGTCGTCCCTCGTATTAGTCCATTAACTTTAATCGCCTTACTATTCACGATTGTTGTGATGTTCTCTATTAAAGGTGAAATGATTGTTCAGTTACCAATGGATGTTGTACGAATTGCAATCCCATTACTTATTTACTTTATCTTAATGTTCTTTGTTTCGTTCTTCTTATCTAAGAAAATGGGCACAAGTTATCCTGTTGCAACTTCTTTATCATTCACAGCAGCAAGTAATAATTTTGAATTAGCTATTGCAGTTGCAGTCGGAGTATTTGGCATTCACTCAGGTGCAGCCTTCGCAGCAGTTATCGGCCCATTAGTAGAAGTTCCTGTATTAATTGCACTGGTTAACGTAGCTTTAAAATTAAGAGACAAGTTTTCGCATAGAAAATCATTATAATTTTATGTGGTACTAAAAAGAGAATTTATATAAAATTAAAACATTATATAAATAAACAATTAAGATAGATAAAGCGTTATTTTCTTTATCTATCTTTTTTACTACAATATAATTTCATTCGTTTTTTAGCAATTAAGTTTTTATTGAACCAATAAAAATTAAATAAAAGCAATGCAAATGCTGTTAAATGTTGTTAAATCTTCTTAAAGATATTATATAATATAAATAATAAGCTTTTAGGAGGTGAATATTTATGGCAGGAAATAATTCTTTAGATAAAAGCAATCTGACCGATCGTTTAGATCGACATCTCGACTGGATTAAAAGTTGTGATACTAAAGCATCTATTGTAATTGCAGTACTTGGTGTATTTCTTACAATATTTACATCAGAGAATTCTATTAAAATGTTAAAACAGATTCTTTCACAACCCCTTCAACACATTAATTTTGCAAATCTTTTATATCTATTATTATTTGTTATTTCGTGGGTTATTTTTATATATGGAGTTTATTGCTTAGTTAGAGTGCTGGTTCCTCGATTAAGTAAAGATACACTAGCATATGAAGGCATTTATAATGATTCACTTTATTTTTTCGAAAGTATAGCTAAAAATAACTTTAGAGAATTTAAAGATAAAATGAATAACTCTCAAGACGATGACGAAATAACGGATATTTTGTCACAAATTTATGTAAACGCCAAAATTTGTACAATTAAGTATTCTTATTACAGTAAAGGTATTAAATGTGCTGCTCTTGGAATTGGAGGCGTACTAATTTTATATGTAATGGGAATGATTTTAGTGATGCTAGGGGGATTTAAGTAATGGATTTCAAAGATTATGACTATAAGGAACGTAAGAAAAAAGTAGAAGAAATTCTTGATAATACAGATAAAGTTAATGAAGTAGATAAATTCCCACGAGATGAAGATTTCACCTATACTAATGGTTATAAAGCTTGGGCTGGTGCTATTTTTGTAGATTTAAGAGATTCAACGACTCTGTTTTCAGGAGAAAATGATGTAGATATAGCGAAAGTAATACGAGGATTTACTTCTGAAATTATAGAAATTTTAAGAAAAGATACGGATAATGATTTAAAAGAAATTGGAATACGCGGAGACTGTGTATATGCGGTATATTCAACACCGCTTCAAAAAGATCTTTATGATATTGCAAATCGAGCTTTTCATATAAATACTTATATGAAAATGTTGAATAAACTACTAGAGGAAAGAAGCCTTCCTACGATAAAAGCAGGGATTGGTTTAGCAACAAATAAAACTTTAGCTGTTAAAGCAGGTAGAAAATCCTCTGCAATTAATAACTTAGTTTGGATTGGTGAATCTGTAACGATAGCCGCTAAATTGTCTGATTTAGGTAATAAAAATGGAATTGGTGCAATTGTAATGTCTAGTACGTTTTATTCAAACTACATAGAAGTCCAAAAAAAATTACAACCCAATGACGGTGTGGAGAACTGGTGGACAAGAGTATACGATAGTTCTTATGGAACGTATTATCATGGCAAACCAGTCAAAACACATTTTAATAAATGGATTGATGATGGAATGAAGGACTGAATGTATGATTAATTTGTTAATTATACTTTTCAACATTACAAAAATAAAAGAGCTTAGAAGTTCTAAGCTCTTTTGTTTTTTATTCTGTTAGCAGTTTCTTCTTTAAAAACCATAATCGTCTGCAATAGAACCTGAATTGCTTTCTTTTAATGGAACTACTTTCATTTCCTCTTTTTTTGTTTCATTATCATTAAAATTATAAAGAAGAGTCATATCACCAGCAAACATAGACATTAATACATCCTTCACAACAGGGTCAGCCGTTTTTCCCATGTTCATAACATTGACAAGAGAGTTTTTATGCGATTTGCTATGATGAAAAAGTGTTATTATCCCCTTTTGCAGTTGTTCGATTTCCTCTTGAAGTTTACGTTTTTCTTTTAAAAGTTCTATATTTTCTTTGTTTAATTCTTTGATTGATTTTCTATCTTTCTCCATTAAACGCATAATTTTTTTTGCTAATTGTTGTGGGTTAGTATGATGATCATCTACTAATTTTGCGATATCAACAAAATCCTTTCCAAAACTACCATCAACCACTTCAATTAATGTCTTATTTTTCATTTCGTCGATTAGTTCTTTTCCTCGATATGGAGAACCTCGATATTCCTTTGACCAAAAATCCTGTGAATATCCTTTAAAAGGGACACCATTTGCCCTTATTTTCTTATCTTTTACCAATTGTTTATTTAATTGAAACACACTGTTATATGTTAGCTTTAAATGGTTACCATTTAACTCCTTTAATCGTAATTGAATAATTTCATGTAACTCTTGTTCATCGAATACTATTGGTTTTCCAGCCATTTTTCTTCCTCTTTCTCAATTAAATTACTTACTTCTAATACGTCTTCATTTGACTTTAATGCTACAAATAACTGCTGTATTAAAGCATTTAATTCGTTTGCTTGTTCATTTATTTTTCTTTCTGTATGTGGTCTTATATCAACTTCTTTACCAAAGCTCTCTAATTTAAGTTCTTGATGCATTTGATAAATAAAAGCTGCCTTTTCTTTAATTTTTTCTACAGAAGGTTTAATGGTTTCTTGACGTATTATCTCTTTTTGTTTTTCAATATTTTCCCGCTTTGGTTCCACCCACCATTTGGAGCAAAACACACAGTGTCTAGAATGTTCACAAGGCATTGATAAATCTGTACAGTGACCTAAATCCATTTCAACACATTCATTTAAGGGAACTGGAGGAGAAACTGGCATATTGTTTATCTTTTCTCTTATTACGATATCTTCAAAATCTAATCCTTTTATACCATCTTTCGATAGTTTATAAATTTCTGTATCCACATAGAACCCGATATTTTGTTGATAATGATATTGTGCTTTTAATGTTGTATGTCCACCCAGTCTCGCAATTTCTATTGGTGATATACCTTGCAAAAGTAATGAAGTAAACGTAATGTGCCGAGTATCATTTAAATTTACTTTCTTTTCTACTGTTAATTTATATTTTTTGAACACTATATCTTCATAAAATCTTCCTACTAACGTAGATAAAGCTTGCCAATTAAAAATTTCATGGTATATTTTATTTTCTCTGCCTGTTAGTTTAAATTTTTTAGCAGCGAATACAATAGAAGGGTAAGAAATAAGTGTTTTGGTTTTTCCATAGCCTACTGTTAAATTGATATAATTATTAATTAGTTCGTACATTTCCTTATCTATTTCTAACGTATCAGTTACACCTAACGTCTTTTTTTCAAAATTAGGATTTCTTTTTCTACGAGGTAGTCGTAAAAAGAAGCGATTCCCATCACGATTGATACAATCTCTTTTTATATTACAAAACTCTATAGGCCGCATAGGTATAATATTTGTTATTTTCCACCACAACTTCACTGGAAGGAAAAACAAAAGCTCTTCTTTTGATAAATCCTCTTTAAAATATTTTTCTATACAATTAGCCAATTTAAAAACGTCTATTGCTCTAGGAAGTTCCCTGACTCTCGTTTCGGCGGAAAGACTGTTTTTTAAAGAAATAAATAGGTTCTTATATTTCTGTAACTGCTCTATTTCACAGAAGTCAAGAAAAAACAACCAACTTGTCACCTTACTTCTCTTAGTTTTAGAAACTTCAGCTAAATCACGAATTCTTTCTTCCACCACATCAGGTGAGTCTTTAAAATAATTTGTAATTTGTAAAAAAACCAAAATATTAGCATATATACCACGAATGTGTTTAATTGAAAATTGTCTACTCAAATTAAGAATCCAACACTTAACGATAAGTACAAAATCCTCTGAAATATGACTTTGAAATTTAATCATATTCTGTAATCTTTCAAAATTAAAGTGAGCTCTTGCAGCTCTTTCTTCCATCAACCAAATCCATTTCTCGCTTTCAAAATCCCCCTGTAAAACAATACCTTCTTCAACTAAACTTTCATAAATAATTATTGCTTCTTCTATACTTTTCTTCAAATCAAAACGTTCATCTGAGAAACTATCAAAGTCTATTTCATACTCAAAAAAATCAAATTCTATATCTTGCATATGTCTCACTTCCTTTTACTTGATAAGGTCATAAAACGAGAATCTATTTCTTTTGGATATGGTACTTGATTGACAAGTGCACGAAATTCTTCTGCGTTTGGTTTTATAAAATCATAAACTATTTCTTTTCCGAATTCTTTTATCGCTTCTGATAATAGCTTCAATTCCAAATGAATAAGATTCGATTTTTTTAATTTCATCCCTGTTCTTGTTTCATTCACATAATCCTTGATTCTTGCAACAATACTTTCCCCAAGTGAACTTAATGCATAAAAGGTTGGAATAGCATAAGGACAATGAAAGCAGTTTTCTAGATGAGTATTTTTACAACCAGATTTTCCAAACAAACAGTGCACATTCTCATTTCGACTTGGTAATTGTTCTGTATACAATAAATGTAATTCTCTCGTTGCTTCTTCTAATGTTTTCCCTCTAATATAATCGACTACTGATTTTTGCTTCTCATCAAACTCATTCATAAATCCTGCGGTTGATTCAATTTTAAATATGTCACCAAATTTTTGAGTTAATTCTATAATTTCATTTGTTCTTTTTTCTCTATTTGATGATTTCCCCAATACTTTCTCAAGAAAAAGATCAGGAATAAATCCGAATTCTCCTCTTTGAAACAGTTGTTTAGTTAAAAAATGAAATTCTTCTTTCGGAATATGAACATAATGTTTAATTGTTTCTACATCCTTATGTCTTCTCATTAATTTCACCAATGTTGCCGATTTTTCACCTTTCTCTTGTTGTGCAAGGAGAATATAAATAATTGTCATTAGTGTTTCATTCATTTTTCTTGATGAAAAAGAAAAATTATCTTTATGTTTAAAATTAGAAAAAAACACTTTATGATGTCGATCAGTAAACATATTATATTTCGTATTAAAGTTTATTAGAAAAGGATGATTAGAACCTTGTTGTTGATAATAAGATTCCAACAATAAAACAACTGTAGCAAATGCTTCTGCTAAATCGTCAGAACAAATAAAATATCCTTTTACTTGTGTCTTAGAAATAAGTAATTCTTGTTGTCGCACTCGATTTACAATTAAACGTGCCGTTTGGAAATCAACTCTATAATTAATCATGTCCTGGACGCTAGGAATATATATATTCGTCAAATCTATTCGTTTAAATGATGTGACGTCTCCATGCCTCCATGCGTTATTTAAATGAATGATTACATACAACCATGTTGAAGCATATGTACTATCATTTTCTTCAATCAACATACGAACACTTTTTTCCAAATGAATATCAAATTCATTTACATACTCTTTTAAATCCTTATATATATCGTATTTGTATATTTCTTGTTCCCCTTCACTCAAGGGGTCTTTTTTCTTTTGTTTTGGTATGTTGATTTTATTTATATTGAATGATTTTTTCGCATACCCATCTTCAACTACATCATAATTCACCTTTTCTAAAAACTTACACAAGATAGCTCTTCTTGGGGTCGAATCACTCATACTATGATTCATAAATAAATTAATATCATTCGAAGTAAGAGCATAAATTTCTGTCACTTCATTCTCCTTTAGGAGTTTAATAATAAGTTGCGTTACTTTTACGAAATTTTTAATTTTGCTATTCATTGTTTTTTCTGCGGCATGAGAGGAATGTAGTATTTCAAAAACATGTGTAAACCATTTTTCTTTTGTATATTTTGTTTGCTCCCCAAATGATATTTTTAACAGTTTCAGCCTATACTTAAAATTTTCATAGTGGCTTTCTAGCGAAGTATTTTCTAATTGCTGTTCTACTTGACGTTGTTCTCTTCGTTTCTCAACATCTTGTTTTAAAAAGGCATGTTCAATGGTTGATAACCCCTTATAACGAGCATATCTTGGAATTTTATGTCGCTCCAACGAACAGGGGGATTCTAAAGCACTCCTTGAACCAAGAATTTCTAAAGTTTCTGCATTAGTATAGTGTCTATTCCAAAATTCCTCTTGTTTTTGAACATAATACTGTACGTCTTTTTTTAAATAAAAAACAGCTCGATTAGTGGGGTTTATTGAATTAATACGGTATTCTTTTAACATTCTTCTAAATTGCGGTTCTGTCATATTCAACAACTGTAATGTTTTCTCTTTTGTTAAAGTAACTCTTGATCCAGATAATTTCTCTTCTTCCTGTTTTCTTATTATTTCTTCCTTTATTTGATTAAAATCTTCATTCCGATAGAAAAAAACCCTTCCATTAATCTGAATAGGAGTAATATTGCACCTTGCTTCAATATAAAGTAACGCACTCGTACTTATTTTAGGAAATTTTTTCATTAGCTCTAATCTTGTTTTGTGATGTTCTAAAAATTGATGAAGGATTTCTTTTCTTATAAATCTTCTGTGATTTCTAATAGAAGCAATTGTATAATTAATGGTCTTTATGGGTAATCCTAAATTACTAAAAATTGCATCTATTTTATCTCCTTTCGCACTTTTTATCCCTAGCAATTGGGTTGCTTCTTTAAGATTATAATGATTTTGAATAATGTCGTTTTCTTCCTCTATAAATGCTTCTAAACTATTTAATTCTATTTTTCTACCTTTATATTTCACTAAACCTTTTACAACTAAACTTCGAAGTTGATCTCTAGACTTTTTATTTTGAATATGCTTATATTTTGGATTCGTTAGCAATTCTTTTATTTTGATGTAGTCTCTCTCCATTATTCCACTCCTTTTCAATCCTCTACATAGATTTCAACTAGAGACAAATTATTGATTGCGTCTGATAGTTCCTCTTTGATTGTTAATTGATCTACATATGACATTACTGCATCTAATGTGCTATCACCACGGGCCGCAGCTACTTGAGCTGGAGACAATTTTGTTTTTGTAAATAATAAATTAGTAAATACTCCTCTACCTATATGTGTAGACCAACTGGAGTCTTTAAGTAATAGATAATCACCATATCGGCTAGGATTTTGTTTAAGTAATGCTATAAAATGTTTTTTAATGTCATTAAACCATTTTGAATACACTTCACCTGTCATTGGAGCTCCTTCTTTATTAATAAAGAGTGCCTTTTTATGTCTATTCTTTACTTTTAACAATTGTTTCATATGATCTTCAAATAGTAATTCAAATAAAGGATTATAAAATAGTGGTTGTTTACGTTCTTTCTTTACCTGTGAATGTGCAGTATTTACATTCCCAAATAATAAGTCTTGTCTATCAAACACATCCAGTGTCACCGATTTACTTTCTCGATGTACAGCATCAATCGTTAGATTAACTACTTCTCCCCTTCTCAAACCGCCAAACATTTGCATATAGATGCCTAATACCATAGATGGATACATTATTTTAGCTAATTGCAGGAACTCATTTATCAATCTATCATTTAAATGTGTTAAAGTATTACTTGGTTTTTTATTTTTTGGCGGATAAACAGTACTAAATGCAGGATGGCGGAAAGGTGACTCTAATGTTTGCTTATTTGAACCTTTTATGAGTTTTCTCTCTAATTCAAATTCAGGTTCAATTATGCCTTGCTTTATCAGATATTCATAAAAAGCAGTTAAAATAAGTTCTCTCTTTTCCACTGTCTCTCTTCTATTTTTTCTCTCTACAGAAAGACTGGTTATAAATCTACTTCCATGGATATATTTCAATCCATATAATCCCTTATCTCTTAAAGAAAGAAATGTTTTATCCTCCTCTTTTACTTTATCTCCTATAAAATTTAAAAATATACATATAGTAGTTGCTACATCCTTTTGATAGTTAAATGACTTCCCTCTATACTCATACATGGTTTTAATAAAATCTGTTACAGGACTAGGGTATTTTCTTCCTGTTTCTTTACTTTCTATCATTATAGTAATGACTCTTTCATATCCCCCTTCTCCATTAATAGAAGGTATATTATCTTCTTGAACCTTATATCTCATTTTTCTTCCTCCCCCATAAAACGAAAAAAAGCAACTCCTCTTCCATAGGGTTACTTGTTATATCACTAATTCTATTATTCTTTAGGAAATTACAAAACCCTTCATATATCAACAAATCCAGGCAATTAATCTATCAATTTTCTTAATTCCCAAAAAGCTATCCGCATAATCCATTGATGCTTGCACATCTTTCGGCGGATTAATATCGACAACTTCAACACGTTCAATGCGAACGCCCCATTTTTCTGTAGCTTCATCAAGTGCTAAGCGAATTTCTGTTGAAATTTTTTCACGACCAGATAACGTTTC
>WPCI01333190.1_pt1 | contig 11919 bp, 13 predicted proteins | sample 5399871 | NCBI WGS metagenome assembly WPCI01 (sample SAMN12869469, study PRJNA574797) | sludge metagenome | isolation source: wastewater treatment of pH7 | place: China:Beijing | collected 2019-05-20
GAAAACAGAGTGGCAAACGGCAACGCTTTTTGACCGTAGCCAAAAAAGCAGGCAGAATACACGTTTGCACGTCCTCAGTGCAGCGAGCCTGGCGAGTCAAAAGCGCCTTCTCCCGAACTGAGTGCATATCACCCTACTTTCCGAGGTTAATTCCGTGCTCGACACGTTGAATGCGGCTGTGATCGGTGTGGGCGCAATGGGCGCCAACCACGCTCGCGTCTATGCCCGCATGCCTATGACTAACTTAGTGGCCGTGGCTGATACAGACCCAGAGGTCTGCGATCGGGCGGCGCGTACCTACAAAGCGACTGCTTACCATGACTATCGCGAGATGCTGGCCAATGAGCGAATCGACGTGGTTAGCATTGCCTTGCCTACCCATCTCCACTGCCAGGCCGCGCTGGAGACGATGTCGGCGGGCATCCACACCTTTGTCGAAAAACCCCTGGCTGACTCTGTCACCAATGGCAGAGTCATGATCGACGCCAGCCATCGCCATAACCGGGTGTTGGGGGTCGGCCATATCGAGCGCTATAATCCGGCCGTTATCGCCCTCAAGCGGCGGTTGGAGGGGGGGCAGTTGGGTCGCATCTATCAAATTCATGCCCGGCGTATTGGCCCTTTTCCGCCGCGTATTCAGGATGTGGGTGTGGTCTTCGATCTGGCGACGCATGAACTGAACGTGATGGAATACCTGGTCGGTACGAGTATTCGTAGCATTGCCGCTGAGGTGAAACGCACCTTGCAGAACGAACACGAGGATATGGTTTCTGGGATCGTTCGCTTTGATGACGATGTAGTTGGGATGCTCGATGTGAATTGGCTGACCCCGACTAAGATACGCCAGCTATCGATCCTGGGTGAGCGCGGCATGTTCCTGGTCAATTATCTGACACAAGAGCTGTGGTTCTACGAAAATCGCTCGGCGGTGGACAAATGGGAAACCCTGGCAACATCAGGCGTGAGCGAAGGCAGTGTGAGTAAGTATGAGTTGGAACGGGTTGAGCCTTTGCGGGCAGAGCTGGAGGCCTTTGTCGATGCAGCCCAACGCGGCCACAATGGCCTGGTAAATGGAGAAGAGGGGCTGCGGGCCGTCTTCCTGGCCGAGCAAATGCTACTGGCCAGCCATGAGCGCCGGGTGGTCACGCTGCCGCCTTACACCCCTATCCCAGCGCGGCAACGAACAGCGCAACCCAACCCAGCCGCTGCGGCCTGATGCGTCTCCTCATCATCCTGGGGGCGGGAGGCCACACCAAGCAAATGCTGCGGCTGGTGGATCTGCTTGGCGCGCAACACGACTATCACTATGTTGTCGCCGATTATGACACGGTCTCGGAGCACAAAATCGTAATGGCGGGGCCGGTCTATCGCGTCCTCCAGCCGCGCGAAAAGCGCCAGGGGGTTACGGAGGACCCGGTCACTGTGCTGCGCAAGCTGCCATCTGCCATACGGCAGGCGGGCGACATTCTCGCCCAAGCCAAGCCTGATGCGGTGGTGGGCGCCGGGCCCAGCCTGCAAATCCCATTCGCCCTGTTGTGCCGGCTGCGCCGCATTCCGCACATCTTTATCGAATCGGCCTCCAAACCAGAGAGGATCAGTCTTACAGGCCGGCTGATCTATCATTTGCGCCTGGCCGACCGCTTCTATTTGCAGTGGGAGCATCACCTGCAAACGTATCCGCGGGCGCGCTATGCCGGCAGGTTGCTCTGACATGAACAATCTCTCATGGTCTGGCTGGGGTATATTCATTGGGTTTTCATGACCATGCACTACACTGTGATCGGGCTGTAAACAGGGCGCCCGATTGTCCGGCAGTGCAAGCGAGCCGCAATTATTTACAGCCCGTGTAGTGGACTGCGCAGGCTTGGGAAATTCTCCCAACTTGTGCTAATGTAGTCCGGCCTTCGCACCGGCTTGCCTGACCCACTACCTCTGTATTCTCCACTGCCGCCGCCATGATCAGGAACGACGCCGATATGATCACCACCAAACACCAGATCATTGGTTCTGCGCTACGTTCATCTTTGCCTGGCCACCCCAGTGCTTCGACCAGCCATGCCACTATCCTGGTCGAGCCTGCGCCGACAAGACCGCTTTATCGCTTGAGCAAACGAACCTTCGATTTGGCGCTTTCTCTGCTTCTGGTTCTTCTGCTTTCGCCCGTCCTGATCGTTATCTGGTTGGCGATCAAACTGGAAGATGGAGGCCCGGCGCTTATCCGGCAGAGACGGGTCGGGTTGGGAGGTGAGGTCTTTTCCTTCTATAAATTTCGCTCGATGACGCGCGATGTCGATCACTCGTTATCGCATCGGGCTTTTGCCCAGCAGGTCATCCGCGGTGAAATCACAAAAGGGCCTCATAGCAACGGCGGCCTGCTGAAGCCTACGGGCGATGGGCGGATGATCACCCGCGTCGGCAGAGTGCTGCGCAAGACCAGCATGGACGAATTGCCGCAGTTTTTCAACGTCATTATGGGCGATATGAGCCTGGTGGGGCCGCGCCCTTCTATCGATTACGAGGCCGAAGTCTATTTCGACTGGTATCTGCCGCGCTTGTCAGTGTTGCCCGGCATCACGGGTATGGCCCAGATTCACGGCCGCAGCAGCATTCCCTTCCCTGAGATTGTGCGCTGGGATCTGCAGTATGTCGAGCAGCGCTCGTTCTGGCTTGATCTGAAGATAGTGGCGCAGACGGCGCCGGTTGTGTTGCACATGCGGAATACAGGCTGAGGCCAACGGCTCAAAAACATCGGTAAAGATTGAGCAGGTCCTCGCATCCTCTAAAAATCGGCCAGATTCCTGGCTGCCGCGTAGATTTTCTCGGCGCCAGGGCGATAAGCATCCTCTAGCGGCGGGCTGAAGGGGACCGGGGTGTCCAGCCCACCCAGCCGGACAATGGGGCCGTCGAGCCACTCAAAGGCTCGCTCCGCGATCAGCGCCGCAACTTCAGCGCCCACGCCGGCCAACCGATTGGCCGCATGCACGACAATGACTTTTCCCGTCTTGCGAGCTGTGGCGAGAACGGCCTCGGTGTCCAGCGGTTTGAGTGAGCGCAGATCGAGCACATCGGCCTGGATATCCTCGGCCGCCAGCCGTTCGGCCGCCTTCATTGCCTCGTGAACCTGGGCGCCATAGGCGATGATCGAGAGATCAGTTCCTTGCCGCGCCAGACGGGCCTGGCCGATGGGTATGACATAATCGCCTGCAGGCACATAAGCCTTGAGAGAGCGATAGAGCGGCTTGCTCTCGAAGTAGATGACTGGGTTGTCGTCGCGGATGGCGGCGATCAGCAAGCCCTTGGCGTCGACAGGGGTGGCGGGAGCCACGACCTTCAGACCAGGGGTATGCACGAACCAGGCTTCGGGATTCTGGCTGTGAAAGGGGCCGGAGCGGATGCCGCCATCGCTGGGAGCGCGGATGACCCACGGGACAGCGCCTCCCCAACGATAGTGCGCGGTGGCGGCAAATTGGACGATGGCATCGAAGGCCGTACTGATGAAGTCGGCAAACTGCATTTCGATCACCGGCCGCAGCCCCATCAGCGCCATACCCGTGCCCATGCCTGTAAAGCTCATTTCGGCAAGGGGCGTGTTCAGCACCCGTCTGCGCCCAAACTCGGCTTCGAAGCCCTTCGTCACCTTGAATGCGCCGCCGAAATCTCCGCCAATGTCCTCGCCCAGCAGGAGCACTGTGGAGTCGCGACGCATTTCGTCGCGAAGAGCTTCGCTGATGGCCGCGATATAAGTCAGGGTGCGGCTGCCATCCCCGGTTTCAGCGTCGCTAAAGCCAAAGTTCGATGCTGGCTGAGTCATGATGCCAGAAAATGGAGATAAGTCCTGTCGCTTCAGTGCACCTGTCCAGGGTCGACGCCCATCTTCGGCAGGTCGTGCGAACCGCCCGAAGGCGCCTCGATGCGGCCAAATCGTTTTTCGTAGTTGGCCAGGTTGGCGCCCAGGGCGTCGTAGAGCAACCGGGCGTGGTAGGGTGTCAGGACGATGCGCTGGCGCACGCGGGTACTGGGGACATTGGGGACGATGTGGGCAAAATCAATCACGATCTCGTTGAAGCCGTGGTTGATGACGGCGAAATTGGCGTAGGTCGCCTGTAGGTCGCCGGGAACTTCGATTTGGATTTGCGCTGGGGCTTTGGTTTCCATAATTTACCTCTGATTTTCATGGCTCAGGCGCGGCTGGCAATGACGGCTACTGTCTCATCGGCGCGCAGTTCCATGCAGTCAACACCCTGTACGACGCCTTCTTTGGCAGGCACATCAAGGGCATAAAAACGGATGATTTTGCTTAGCCGCGAGAGGATAAAAAGCTCGTCGTCCGCGCCTACTGTCACGGCCCCTATCAGGGCGTCGGTTTTCATTGCCGTTTTGCCGCCGGCGCCTGGTTCTTTGTGGGGGCGGAACCCTGCCATCTGCCGCCGGGCGCCGCGACCATCAGCGCCAAGCAAGAACACGCTGGAATCATCTTTGACTGCGGTCACAGCGGCGACGCGGTCATCTCGTTCCAGCCGGATGCCCAACACCCCGCGCACGGGTACCTGGCGTTCGGCAAAACGAATGGCCAGGGCGGAGCGCGTAGCGATGAAGAGATCATCATCGCCAGCGGTCCAGCAGGCCGCTGCCGGTTCGCCGCCATAGGCCGGGTCGAACACCGCTGCGCCAGGCCGCATGGCTTCGCTAAAGAGGTGGGCGCTATAGCGGCGCACCTGACCCCTCTCGCTGACCAGCACCAGGTAGCTGCCACCCTCAGCCGGCAAGGCACAGATCACACGCTCATCGGCCATGAAGCCCAGGAAATCGCCCAGGACCTGCCCGCGGCTGCGCACGGACGCTTCGGCCAGAGAACTGAGCGGCAGGCGAAACGCGCGGCCCCGATTCGTCAATAGAAGCAAACTGGAGGCGGCATCAGCCAAAGCCAAGAAGGCAGGCCGGTCGTTGGCAGGCGTCTCCAGGTCGAAGACGCCCATGCCCCCGCGTCGCTGCCGTTGATAAAGGTGGCGTGGCGTTCGCTTGACCATCCCACCAGCGCTGATGGTTACGACGTTCAGTGTGGTGGGCGGTTCGGATGGCTCCAATGGCTGTTCGGGCTCGCGCCGAGCCTGGCGCTGGCGTTCACCGGACAGGTCCTGCAACGCGTGCAAACGGGCAAGCTCGGCCTCCAGAGTCTCGACGTAATCGAGGATGGCAGGATCTGCCTGGCTAAGATCAGGACGGGCGATAGGCATAGTGAATAGAGGCAGGAACCAGGGATGGGTGCTCGACGTGTGCAAATTGTGCATTTCCCTTAGCACCCTGTCAAGGACAGCGTTGGTGGGGTGCACTCCCGGGATTTTGCACCGCGACGGCGTCGAGGGCAAGCGGCCGCGCCTCGGGGATAACCTTCTGAACGCGACACCGTGACTCTATCCCTTCCCACACCTTCACAGCAGAGAGGCGTCGAACCGAATGGCGACGCCTCTCTGTGAACACGACTTAGTGTGGATCAACCAAGTCCGGCCATACGGCGCAGATCGTCAGCCCGATCCGTGCGCTCCCACGGCAGGTCCAGGTCGCTGCGACCAAAGTGACCATAGGCTGCGGTCTGGCGGTAGATGGGGCGGCGCAGATCGAGATCGCGGATAATGGCGCCGGGGCGCAGATCGAAACATTCGCGTACCAATCGCTCGATCACATTGTCCTCTACTGCGCCAGTGCCAAATGTCTCGATGCTGATGCTCAGCGGTTCGGCCACGCCAATGGCATAGGAGATCTGAATCTCGCAGCGCCCGGCCAGACCAGCAGCGACGATGTTCTTGGCGACCCAACGCGCGGCATAAGCGCCGCTGCGATCCACTTTTGTCGGGTCTTTGCCCGAGAAAGCGCCGCCGCCATGCCGGCCTACGCCGCCGTAGGTGTCTACGATGATCTTGCGGCCGGTCAGTCCGGCGTCGCCCATTGGCCCGCCTGTGACAAAACGGCCGGTGGGATTCACGAAGATCTGTGTCGTACCATTGATCCAGTTGCCCAGCACCGGTTCGATCACATGCCGGATCACTTCGGATCGGATTTCCTTCTGGCTCACTTCCGGTGCATGCTGGGTGGAGACCAAGACGGTGGCCACGCGCTGGGGTTTGCCGTGCGTATACTCCACCGTCACCTGGGCTTTGCCGTCGGGTCGCAGCCAGGGCAGAATGCCCTCTTTGCGCACTTCAGATAATCGCCGCGTCAACCGGTGGGCCAGACTGATGCTGAGCGGCATCAGTTCGGGCGTCTCATCACAGGCAAAGCCAACCATCATACCCTGGTCGCCGGCGCCGATGGCGGCCAGTTGGTCTTCGTTCATGCGGCCTTCCTTGGCTTCCAGCGCTTTGTCAACGCCGAGGGCGATATCCGGCGATTGCGCGGCAATGGCAACCTGTACGGCGCACGTCGCAGCATCGAATCCGAAATCGCTGGAGGTATAGCCGATCTCGCGGATTATCTGGCGAACCAGGTCATCGAAATTGACAAAGCCGGTGGTGGTGATCTCGCCCAGCAGAATCACGAAGCCGGTCTTGGTGGCGGTCTCACAGGCTACCCGGGCCATAGGATCTTGAGCCAGGAGCGCGTCCAGCACAGCATCGCTGATCTGGTCGCACATCTTGTCGGGATGCCCTTCTGTCACCGATTCACTGGTGAAGTAGAGCTTGGGTGAGCGCATAAAGCTTGTGCTCATGGGTGTTTGCTCCTTGATGCAAGGGGTGAAGGTGCGGGGCGGCAAGCTGTTTGCCATCCCGCAGCGCATCACGTTCCTTCCGTCCACGAATTCAGGTAGTTGTCCTGTTCGGCGGTGAGGGTGTCGATTTGAATGCCCATAGCCGTCAGCTTCAGCAGGGCTACTTCTTTGTCGATGGCGTCGGGCACCGGGTAGACGTTGTTCTCCAACTCATCGGCGTGCTGGCGCATATAGGCTGCGGCCAGAGCCTGATTGGCGAAGCTCATATCCATAACGGCGCTGGGATGCCCTTCGGCCGCAGCGAGATTTACCAGGCGTCCTTCACCGATCAGATAGAGGCGGCGTCCATCGGCCAACTGGTATTCATCCAGAAAATCGCGCACGCGAGTGATCTTGACGGCCATGGCTTCGAGGGCAGGGATGTTGACCTCGACATTGAAGTGACCGGAGTTCGCCATGATGGCGCCATCTTTCATCGCCTCGAAGTGATGGAGATCGAGGACATGGATGTCGCCGGTGGCGCTGACGAAGATATCGCCTACCCTGGCGGCTTCGGCCATGGGCAGCACACGATAGCCGTCCATGACAGCCTCAAGGGCCTTCAGCGGGTCCACTTCGGTAACGATGATATTGCCACCCAGCCCGGACGCACGCATGGCGATGCCGCGGCTGCACCAGCCGTAACCGGCCACCACCACATTCTTGCCAGCAATCAACACATTGGTGGCGCGGATGATGCCGTCCATCGTGCTCTGGCCGGTGCCATAGCGATTGTCGAAGAAGTGCTTGGTCAGGGCGTCATTGACGGCGATGACCGGGAACTCCAAAGCGCCCTGCGCAGCCATGGCTTTCAGACGGATGACGCCGGTTGTCGTTTCTTCGGTGCCGCCAACGACATTCTCCAGCAGACTCCGGCGATCCTTGTGCAACGCCGCCACCAGGTCCATCCCATCATCCATCGTCATGTGTGGGCGATGGTCAAGGGCAGCGTGCAAGTGTTGGTAGTAGGTCTCGTTATCCTCCCCTTTGATGGCGAAGACCGGGATTTCGAAATGCGAAACCAGGGTAGCGGCTACGTCGTCCTGGGTTGAGAGAGGGTTTGAGGCGGTGAGCACAACATCAGCGCCGCCAGCCTGCAGGACGCGGGCCAGGTTGGCAGTCTCGGCGGTGATGTGCAGGCAGGCTGCCAATCGCATTCCGTCCAATGGACGATCTGCGGCGAAACGCTCTTCTAACAGGCGCAGGACAGGCATTTCTTTGGCGGCCCACTCCATACGGAACCGGCCGCGTTCGGCCAGTTTGATGTCTTTGATGTCGTAGTTCTTGGTGGACATAGAAAAAGGGTGAACTCCTGAATGGATATGGTAACGGGCAAACAGATAGCGACCTGGAATCAGACCGCCCCTGCCCTAGTTGTTCGATTGCGGACGCAAATCATCGAGCACGGGGTCTTCGCCGTAGTTCTCGAGATAGCGGACGATGAAATCCTCGATAGTATAGTAATGATTCTGGGTGCCGATTTGCTCGATGACATAGACGGCGGCGATGTTGGCCAGCTTCAGCGTACTGGGCCAGTTGTAGCCGCGTTCGAGGCCGATGAGCAGGCCGGCACGAAAAGCGTCACCGACACCGGTTGGCTCCACCAAGGCGCGGGCGCGGGCGGCGGGGACATGCTGGATATCATCACGCGAATAGACGCTGGCGCCATCGGGTCCGCGCGTCACCACCAGGGCGCCAACGTGCTCCAATAACTCGGCCTCGTCCAGACCCGACAGCCGCTTGGCCATTTCCAGCTCATAGTCATTGACCGTCAGCACTGCTGCGCCTTCCATGCTGTCCATCAACTCTGCCCGGTCGATGCGCGCCAACTGCTGGCTGGGATCGTAGACGAAGCGGATGCCCAACTCGCGACATTCGCGGGCATATTTCACCATCGCCTGTGGATCGTTGGGCGAAATGATCACCCAGCCGACGCCGTTGCGGGGTAAATCGTGGAAACTCAGTTCACGCGCTCTAGCCATTGCGCCAGTGTGAAATGATGCGATCTGGTTGTGATCGAGGTCGGTCATGACCGTGAAGGTGGCCGTGAACTCATCCTTGTATTCGATAGTCAGCGCTGTATCGACGCCAGCACGCTCCAGCCACTGGCGGTAATCCTCGAAATCGACGCCGGCTGTGCCCATCAACCGGGGCTGGTTGCCCAGCAGCGCAAGGTTGTAGGCGATATTGGGAGCACACCCCCCGCGATGTCGCTCCTTGGAATCGACCAGGAAGCTCACAGAGAGCTTGTCGCTACGATCGGACAGGATATGCTCGCGAAAATGGCCGGGGAAGTGCATCAGGAAATCCCAGGCGATGGAGCCAGTGACGATGACGGACATGGTGAAGTAAAACGTGAAACGTGCAACGTGATGTAAATGACTTGCATCACGCCGGTCAGGCAGGGTTTGCCGCGTAAGTTGCCAATAACTGATTACTGATTACTATCGATGAATTCCAGCAACCCAGTAAGATCAGGTAAGGTGAGTTGGGCTGCCTGGGCAACGTCAGGGTGGCGGGGGCGAACGGCAACTGCGTGGCCCGAAGCATGAAATGCGGGAATATCGGCGACGCTGTCGCCGACGCTGAGACAGGTAGCAGGGTCAACACCCCAGTGGTCGATCAAGTCGTGGACGATAGGTCCTTTGCCGCCCCAGGGCACGCGTACAGTCATGCTGCCCAGAAGTCGCTCGCCATCATGATTGAGATCGTTGCACAAAAACCCATCCGCTCCCAGGTCGGCTGCTACATCTTCGACATGCAAATCGAAGCCAGAACTGAGCAAAACAAAGGGGATGCGGCGCTCCTTGAGGCCGGAAGCCACCGCGTGGGCGCCGGCAACGTAAGGATTGGCGCGAAGCAACTGCTTGGTTTCCGCCACGGTACGGCCGCGCCATTCTCCGGCGTCCAACTGCGCGAACTGGTCGTAGCTGATTCGCCCGGCAAGAAAAGCCTCAAGATAGCGCTCGCCTGCTGCTTCGGTGCCAAAATGTCGATGCAGCAAGGTGTATGGATCGTGCGCTTCTTTGACGACGCCGTCAACGTCGAGGATGACAAACTCGATAGCCATGGGTGCTTGCCGGCCCTTGCGCTACAGTGGGCGTCCTTGTGCAGCGCGAATGCGAGCTTCGGCGCGGGCCTTTGCCGCGGCCAGGCTTTCGGTGAAAGGTGGATAGCAGACGCCTTCCTCGGTAATGATGCCGGTGAGATAGCGGTGTGGTGTCACATCAAAAGCCGGGTTATAGACGGGCACATCGTCGGGGGCGATTTGGGTATCGCCAACCATGACGACTTCTTCCCATCCGCGTTCCTCGATGGGAATGTGGTCGCCGTCTGGCAAGTCGAGATCGATGGTGGAGGTCGGCACGACCGAATAGCAGGGGATACCGTTCTCTTTGGCAACGACCGCCAGCTTGTAGCTTCCTATCTTGTTAGCCACATCACCATTCGCCGCAACCCGGTCGGCGCCATACAACACCACGTCGACCTTACGCTGACGCATCAGCAGCCCGGCCGCATTATCAGCAATCAGGTGCATCGGGATACCATCGCGCATCAGTTCCCATGCCGTCAGACGGGCACCCTGCAAGCGCGGACGCGTCTCATCTACCCAGACATGGATGTTCTTGTTGGCCTCGTGCGCGGCTCGCACCACGCCCAACGCCGTGCCGATATCAACCGCTGCCAGTGAACCCGTATTGCAGTGATGGAGGATGTTAGCATTCTGGGGGATGACGGCAGCGCCGTGGCGCCCCATCCGCTGGTTGATCTCCACATCCTGATCGGCCAGCCGCTGCGCTTCGACCAGCAGCGCCGCTTGGATTCGCTCTATGCTGGCGCCGTCGCCGGCCAAAGCCTCGGCCAGCAGCAACAAGCGGGCGGTGGCCCAGGCCAAATTGACGGCGGTTGGCCGGGCAGCGTCGAGCGTTTCTTTGGCCTGACGCAGGTCGGCCAGCAGACCCCGGGTCGTTTCCGCTCGACTTTGTTGCGCGGCCAGGGCCATGCCAAAGCCGGCAGTGGCGCCGATGGCAGGGGCGCCGCGCACGACCATCTCAGTGATGGCGCGTGCAACGTCGGGAACAGCGTCGAAATCGGCAATGACATAGTCCAGTGGGAGCAGACGTTGGTCGATCATGCGAACCTTGCCTGCTTCCCACCACACGGTGCGGTCGCTCATTGGTGGAGAAGGATTGAAAAAGTGGATAGGGTAGGGTCGAGAAAACAAAAGCGCGCCTGTGAGGGCGCGCATGCTAAGGCTGGAGCCTTCGCTTGCGAATGGCGTCGCCATTCGCCCTCATCTTCCAGGTGTCAACCACCTGACGGAGTTGGCACCGCTCCGAACGGGTTGAACCGCTGGTCGGTTGCCGGGGGTTCTTCGGGCCGGTCCCTCGCCCCCTCTGGATGAGAATCCAGTTGAGATATGGGTTTGATGCTACGGGAAGGCAGTCTAGCACAGGCTCGCGGACGTGTCAAAGCCGCTGCTTGTACGTGCACGCGATTTTGACGCCCGCACTTTGCCGGGATATAATTTTGGGCCGCGTTGGTGGGAGGCCCAACTGCCTCCCATCATCTTTTTTTGTCCACTCCACGGGCGTTCTTCGTGACGCCTGTATCCTAATTTGCTCTCCGAAGGAAACGTTCAGAATGAAACGAACCTGGCAACCCAAAGTCCGCCGCCGCTTTCGCACGCATGGTTTTCGCGAGCGTATGACAACTCGCTCTGGCCGCAATGTGCTCAAGCGTCGCCAACTGCGCGGCCGCAGACATCTGACTGTCTGACCCGGGGCAACGGTGCATCGACGCCATCGGCTGCGTGCAAATGAACGATTCATGCAGGTGCGCCGCCAGGGACAGAGCCGCGAAGAGCGCTTTGTTGTTCTCATCTACCTGCCCAACGACCTGTCTTACAGCCGTTTTGGCTTTGCTGCCAGCCGGCGCGTGGGCAAGGCCGTCCGGCGCAACCGGGCGCGACGCCTCCTGCGCGAATCAGTGCGACTGCAGCTTGCAACCATTGCGCCCGGCTGGGATATGATCTTCATCGCCCGCGTCGCCACCGCCACTGCCACATTTCAACAAGTCGACACCGATTGCCGGAAAGCTCTGCGCCGGGCGGGTCTGCTGCAACCGCCCGAAGAAACGTCGATGGGGTCGCCGTCATGAAAAGCATTTTTCTCACC
>WPCI01402609.1_pt1 | contig 11909 bp, 9 predicted proteins | sample 5399871 | NCBI WGS metagenome assembly WPCI01 (sample SAMN12869469, study PRJNA574797) | sludge metagenome | isolation source: wastewater treatment of pH7 | place: China:Beijing | collected 2019-05-20
TCTGATTGGACCTACAAAGCTTATATTTCGTGAGAAGTATAAGGAAGCTGAGTGGTAACGCGAAACTCTCGCCTCAGCAATCAAAGCTACTAAATTGTAGTAGTTGATTGCTGAGGCGAGAGTTTTTATTTTTAAAAATAGAAGAAGAGAATGCGTAGAAGAGGAGAGTAAATGATAAAGATTGTTTCAGAGAGCTGCCCCGAGGCTGTGAGGGTGGTAACAATTCACTCATTGAAAATCACCTTGGAGCACTACTTTTGAAAACTAGTAAAAAGTAGCGGGGTTGTTCCCGATAGAAAAACAAAAGTCTAATTGGACTTGCAGAGCTTATATTTCGTGAGAAGTATAAGGAAGCTGAGTGGTACCACGATTCCCTCGTCTCAGCAATGGATTGCTACAAGTATGTAAGTAATCGATTGTTGAGACGAGTATATTTTTAAGGTTTATATACTGAATATTCTGTTAAAAATACTCATCTCAGCAATCGATGTAGAAATAGATTGCAAAAAATAGAGAAAAAAAGAGGAGCGATGTGAGATGGGAAACCAGTACATTTACATGAATGGGGAATTTGTAGAAAAAGAAAAGGCAGTTGTTTCAGTATATGATCACGGTTTTTTATACGGAGACGGTGTATTTGAAGGGATTCGTAGTTACGGAGGAAATGTATTTTGTTTAAAAGAACATGTGAAACGATTGTATGAATCAGCGAAATCTATTTTACTAACAATTCCAATGACGGTAGAAGAAATGGAAGAAGCAGTTTTACATACACTCCAAAAAAACGAATATACTGATGCTTACATTCGCTTAATTGTCTCAAGAGGAAAAGGTGACTTAGGGCTCGATCCGAGAAGTTGTGTGAAGCCGAGCGTAATTATCATTGCAGAACAATTAAAGTTATTCCCACAAGAATTTTATGATAATGGGCTAAGCGTTGTATCTGTTGCATCAAGACGTAATACGCCAGATGCGTTAGATCCACGTATTAAGTCAATGAATTATTTAAATAACGTACTTGTAAAAATTGAAGCAGCACAAGCAGGAGTGTTAGAGGCTCTTATGTTAAATCAACAAGGATATGTTTGTGAAGGTTCTGGTGATAATGTTTTCGTTGTGAAAGATGGAAAAGTATTAACCCCGCCATCCTATTTAGGAGCATTAGAAGGTATTACGAGAAATAGTGTTATCGAGCTATGTGAGCGACTGAGTATTCCGTGTGAGGAAAGACCGTTCACTCGCCATGATGTATATGTAGCGGATGAAGTATTTTTAACAGGAACAGCAGCGGAGTTAATTCCAGTTGTAAAAGTTGATTCCAGAGAAATTGGAGATGGGAAACCAGGAAGTGTAACGAAACAATTGACCGAAGAATTTAAAAAATTAACGAGAGAAAGAGGAGTACGTGTTCCCAGGCTGACGGAAAGCTTAGCATAAATAAGGAGAGGAGTTAATGGAAATGAAGCAGCAGTATACAGCGTATGAGAAGTTACAGTATGAAGAAATGACAGGCGCTGGGCACGTGATTCAATGTTTGAAGAAATTGGGTGTAACGACCGTTTTCGGCTATCCAGGCGGAGCGATTTTACCAGTATACGATGCGTTATACGAAAGTGGTTTGAAACATGTTTTAACTCGTCATGAGCAAGCTGCCATTCATGCGGCTGAAGGATATGCGAGAGCTTCTGGAAAGGTCGGGGTAGTCTTTGCTACCTCTGGCCCAGGGGCGACAAATTTAGTTACGGGCTTAGCAGACGCTTATATGGATTCGATTCCTTTAGTTGTCATTACCGGGCAAGTTGCAACGCCTTTAATTGGTAAAGATGGATTTCAAGAAGCGGATGTTGTCGGAATTACAGTACCTGTTACGAAGCATAATTACCAGGTTCGTGATGTGAATCATGTATCACGAATTGTGCAAGAAGCTTTTTACATCGCCAAAAGCGGGCGCCCGGGACCAGTATTAATTGATATTCCAAAAGATGTTCAAAATGCAAAAGTCACCAGTTTCTTTAATGAAGAAGTTGATATTCCGGGGTACAAACCAGAATTTGTACCAGACAGCATGAAACTTAGAGAGGTGGCTAAAGCAATTTCAAAATCTAAGCGTCCACTTCTTTATATTGGAGGAGGTGTCATTCATTCAGGTGGATCCGATGAACTCTTCGAATTCGCAAGGGAGAACCGTATTCCAGTCGTTTCAACTTTAATGGGACTTGGTGCATATCCACCGGATGATTCATTGTTTCTAGGGATGCTTGGTATGCATGGGACATACGCTGCTAATATGGCGGTAACAGAATGTGATTTACTACTTGCATTAGGTGTTCGCTTCGATGATCGTGTAACAGGAAAATTAGAACTTTTTTCTCCAAACTCGAAAAAAGTACATATTGATATTGATTCTTCTGAGTTTCATAAAAATGTAACTGTAGAACATCCGATTGTTGGTGATGTAAAAAAAGCGTTACACATGCTGTTACATATGTCTATTTATACACAAACAGACGAATGGCTTCAGAAAGTAAAGACATGGAAAGAAGAATATCCACTTTCTTATAAGCAAAAAGAATCTGAGTTAAAACCACAGCATGTGATCAACTTAGTAAGTGAATTAACGAATGGTGAAGCGATTGTCACAACAGAAGTAGGTCAGCATCAAATGTGGGCTGCTCACTTCTATAAAGCAAGAAAACCTCGGACGTTCCTTACCTCTGGAGGATTAGGAACGATGGGGTTTGGTTTTCCAGCAGCAATTGGTGCTCAGCTAGCTAAAAAAGAAGAACTTGTCATTTGTATTGCAGGTGACGCTTCTTTTCAAATGAACATTCAAGAACTACAAACAATTGCTGAAAATAACATCCCTGTAAAAGTATTTATCATAAATAACAAATTTTTAGGAATGGTAAGGCAATGGCAAGAAATGTTTTATGAAAATCGTTTATCAGAATCAAAAATTGGATCACCAGATTTTGTGAAAGTAGCAGAAGCTTATGGAGTAAAGGGATTAAGAGCAACAAATTCAACCGAGGCAAAACAAGTGATGTTAGAAGCATTTGCTTATGAAGGTCCTGTTGTAGTTGATTTTTGTGTAGAAGAAGGTGAAAACGTATTTCCGATGGTTCCGCCAAACAAAGGGAATAACGAAATGATTATGAAGAGGTGGGAAGAATGAGTCATACTTTTTCACTCGTTATTCATAACGAGCCAAGCGTCTTATTACGTATAAGTGGGATTTTTGCTCGGCGTGGTTATTATATTTCTTCTTTACATTTAAAAGAAAGAGATACTAGTGGTGTTTCTGAAATGAAACTCACAGCAGTTTGTACTGAAAATGAAGCGACATTACTTGTTAGTCAGTTAAAAAAATTAATTGATGTTCTGCAAGTAAATAAATTATAAGGAGTGTATGGAATATGAAAACATATTATGAAAAAGATGCAAATGTAGAGTTATTACAAGGAAAAACTGTTGCAGTAGTTGGTTATGGATCACAAGGTCATGCGCAAGCACAAAATTTACGTGATTCTGGTGTAGAGGTTGTAGTTGGTGTTCGTCCTGGTAAGTCGTATGAAGTAGCGAAAGCGGATGGATTTGAAGTAATGTCTGTTTCAGAAGCGGTTCGAACCGCACAAGTTGTACAAATGTTATTGCCAGATGAACAGCAAGCTCATGTGTATAAAGCAGAGGTAGAAGAGAATCTTCGTGAAGGACAAATGTTACTTTTCTCACATGGATTTAACATTCACTTCGGACAAATTAATCCGCCAAGTTACGTAGATGTAGCGATGGTCGCGCCAAAAAGTCCAGGTCATCTCGTTCGCCGTGTATTTCAAGAAGGAAATGGTGTTCCAGCATTAGTCGCAGTGCATCAAGATGCGACGGGAACAGCGCTACATGTAGCACTGGCGTATGCAAAAGGTGTAGGGTGTACACGTGCGGGGGTAATTGAAACGACATTCCAAGAAGAAACCGAAACGGATTTATTCGGTGAGCAAGCTGTACTTTGCGGCGGGGTAACTGCACTTGTGAAGGCCGGGTTCGAAACGTTAACGGAAGGTGGATATCGTCCTGAAATTGCATACTTTGAATGTTTGCATGAATTAAAGCTAATTGTCGACTTAATGTACGAAGGTGGATTAACGACTATGCGCCATTCTATTTCAGATACGGCAGAGTTTGGAGATTATGTAACAGGATCGAGAATTGTTACAGATGAAACGAAGAAGGAAATGAAGCGTGTTCTGACAGAAATTCAGCAAGGTGAATTTGCGAAGAAATGGATTTTAGAAAATCAAGCAGGGCGTCCGACGTATAACGCAATGAAAAAAGCAGAACAAAATCATCAATTAGAAAAAGTGGGAGCAGAGCTTCGTGAAATGATGAGCTGGATTCATGCACCGAAAGAATTAGTAAAGAAATAGAGTAAGAGAGTATAAATGAAAAATATGTAAGAGGGGATTTGACAAGATGAGAAGTGACATGATTAAAAAAGGTTTTGATAAAGCACCGCACCGTAGTTTATTAAAAGCAACTGGTTTGAAAGATGAAGATTTTGATAAACCTTTCATAGCGATTTGTAATTCTTTTATTGAAATTATTCCAGGGCATAAACACTTGAACGAGTTTGGGAAACTTGTAAAAGAGGCAGTTCGCGCGGCAGGTATGGTACCATTCGAATTCAATACAATTGGAGTTGACGATGGTATTGCGATGGGACATATCGGTATGCGTTATTCTCTTCCGAGTCGTGAAATTATTGCAGATTCAGTAGAAACGGTTGTAAATGCACACTGGTTTGACGGCATGATTTGTATCCCAAACTGTGACAAAATTACACCAGGTATGATGATGGCTGCACTACGTATTAATATTCCGACTGTGTTTGTTTCAGGCGGCCCGATGGCGGCTGGAAAAACGTCAAAAGGAGAAGTTGTTGATTTAAGCTCTGTTTTTGAAGGGGTAGGAGCTTATCAATCTGGGAAAATTTCAGAAGAAGAATTAAAAGATATTGAAGATCATGGCTGTCCATCTTGTGGCTCTTGTTCGGGTATGTTTACCGCGAACTCTATGAATTGTTTATGTGAAGTATTAGGTTTAGCTCTTCCTGGTAACGGGAGTATTTTAGCAATTGATCCAAGACGTGAAGAGTTAATTAAACAAGCAGCAGAGAAATTGAAAATTTTAATTGAAAGAGATATTAAGCCGCGTGATATTGTAACAGAAGAAGCAATTGACGATGCTTTTGCACTTGATATGGCGATGGGTGGATCAACGAATACAGTATTACATACGCTAGCACTCGCACAAGAGGCAGGACTAGATTATGATATGAACCGTATTGATGCAGTTTCAAGACGTGTACCTCATTTATGTAAAGTAAGTCCAGCCTCAAATTGGCATATGGAAGATATTGATCGTGCGGGCGGGATTAGTGCAATTTTGAAAGAGATGAGCCGGAAAGAAGGAGTACTTCATCTTGATCGAATAACTGCTACTGGGCAAACATTAAGAGAAAATATCGCTGAGGCAGAGATTAAAGATAAGGAGGTTATTCACTCTCTCGAAAACCCTCATAGTGAAGAGGGGGGCTTACGTATATTAAAAGGAAATCTTGCTAAAGATGGAGCGGTTATTAAAAGCGGTGCAACAGAGGTAAAGCGTTTTGAAGGGCCTTGCGTTATTTTTAATTCACAAGATGAGGCACTTGCGGGCATTATGCTTGGGAAAGTGAAAAAAGGAGATGTAGTTGTCATTCGTTATGAAGGACCAAGAGGTGGGCCTGGTATGCCAGAAATGTTAGCCCCAACATCAGCAATTGCTGGAATGGGATTAGGTGCTGAGGTTGCATTATTAACAGATGGACGTTTTTCTGGAGCTTCACGTGGAATTTCAGTAGGACATATTTCACCAGAAGCAGCAGCGGGCGGGATGATTGCACTTCTTGAACAAGGGGATATTGTATGTATTGATGTTGAAGAACGCTTACTAGAAGTAAGAGTGAGTGATGAAGAATTAGATAAGCGTAAAAAAGAATGGAAACGACCAGAACCGAAAGTAAAAACTGGCTGGCTCGGACGTTATGCACAAATGGTAACATCGGCGAATACAGGGGCTGTCCTGAAAATCCCACATTTTGATTGAGCCAATTTAAAAGAGATAAGGATGATATATAATGGTGCAAAAGGTAAAGGAGAGAGTGAAAATTGAAGATATCTTAATGGCTCATAATTGCCTGAAAGATATCGTTATTAAAACACCGTTACAACGTGATACAGTTTTATCTGAGAAATATGATTGTGACGTTTATGTAAAACGAGAAGACTTACAATTAATTCGCTCTTTCAAAATTCGTGGTGCATACAATTTGATTCAAAGTTTACCGAAAGAAAAGTTACAAAACGGTGTTGTTTGTGCAAGTGCTGGTAATCATGCGCAAGGAGTTGCTTATACGTGTAATTTATTGAAGATTCCGTCAAAAATATTTATGCCCACAACAACACCGAAACAAAAAGTATCACAAGTACAATTTTTCGGTGGTGATTTCGCAGAGATTGTATTAGTTGGTGATACATTCGATAGCTCTTTCCAAGAAGCACAGTGTTATTGTGAAGAAAATAGAATGACATTTGTTCATCCGTTTGATGATCCGTATGTAGTTGCTGGTCAAGGGACAGTGGCAGTTGAAATTATGCATGATATGGAGAAACCGGTTGATTATATCTTTACAGCAATCGGTGGTGGTGGATTAGCATCAGGAGTTGGTACATATGTAAAAGGTGTTAGTCCTACTACAAAGGTTATTGGTGTAGAGCCAATGGGAGCTGCATCTATGAAAGAGGCTTTTCTTCAAAATGAAAATGTAGCATTGGAGAAAATAGATAGCTTTGTTGATGGGGCAGCTGTTAAAAAAGTAGGAAAGTTAACATTTGAAACTTGTAAAGATGTAATTGACGATATTATTTTAGTACCAGAGGGGAAAGTTTGTACGACGATTTTAGAACTGTATAAGAAAAATGCGATTGTAGCTGAACCGGCTGGTGCACTCTCTATTGCAGCGCTTGATTTATATAGAGATGAAATAAAAGGTAAAACAGTTGTATGTACGCTAAGTGGTGGAAATAATGATATTGATAGAATGCAAGAAATGAAAGAGCGTTCGCTCATTTATGAAGGACTGAAACATTACTTTATCATTGAATTTCCGCAGCGTTCAGGTGCGCTAAGAGAATTTCTTGATAAAGGATTAGGACCAGAAGATGACATTACGCGCTTTGAGTATATTAAGAAACATAATAAAGAAAATGGTCCAGCATTAGTCGGCGTAGAATTAAAACATAAAGAAGATTATGAGCAATTAATTACTCGCTTTAAAGAAAATAATATTCAATTTATGGAACTTAATAAAAACCCTGTTTTGTTTGATTTGCTTATTTAATAGAAGGAAAGAGTTAGAATGTAAATAAAAAAGATAGATACAAGCGAGGGAATATAGTGCTTGTTCTATCTTTTTTATAGTTAAACTAGGTACTCATTAAATTCAAGAAGAATAAAGCTAGCTAACCAAAAGAGTATCGCAATACGAATGATTACATACATTGTAAATTCAAAAGGAGTAAGATTTCTCTCTCGCTTTATTTTTTTAAATAGTCTCACAGAATAAAAGGAACATAAAAGCAGGATTGCTATAGACATTTTATAGATGTTTTCTAAGAGGTTTATATTTTCTAATAACTCTTTCAGCATGTTTATCACCTATTCTGTAAAGTATATTACAGAGAAATAGATCTTGAGCTGTCTAGTTTCGTTTGTTTTTTATTTTCCCTGTATCATCAATTTCTACATCAGTTGAAATTGTTTGTAAATATTGAAGAGCTTTTTTCTTTTCTCCTTCATTTACAGGGGAAACTTGGTTGTTGCGAATGATATAAGGATTGAATGACATTTGGACATCCTTTCCTTTAAAAGTTAAAGTTAATACGCCAGTTTCAGCGCTTTTCCCATTCACATAACTCGGGAATAAAAAGTTACCTAATGAGTAAGCGATAGGAACTTTATTATAATACTCAAACCCTTGTAACCAATGTGGATGGCTCCCGATAATTGCGTTAGCTCCTGCTTCAACCATTTTAGGTACATATTGCTTTTGGTATTCTACCGGACGATTTGATTTTTCAACGCCCCAATGCATATAGACGATTAAATAGTCTGCATCTTTCTTTTGTTCTTTAATTGTTTTTGTTACAAGATTTAAATCATAGCCATTCGCAACGCCAGGTTTATTCTCACCAGCTACCCAATTAGAATCAGGCATAAATCGAACGAAGGAAAGAAATTTAAACTTTTTCCCTTTTACGGTCATTTCTCGTGCTGTATATGCATCTTTCGCATTTTTTCCGGCTCCAATGTAAGGGAATTTTAATTTTTCTACGTGAGAAATCGTATCTAATAATCCATCTTGCCCATAATCAAGTGTGTGGTTATTCCCAATATTTACGATGTCATATCCAGTGTTTTTAATAGCTTGTAGTGTAGATGGATCACTTTTAATCCAAAACAGTTGCCCAGGTGCTTTCTTTTCTTTCGTTGTAAATGCCGACTCTAAATTCACAAAAGAAATATCAGCTTTTTTTATTTCTTCTTTTACATGTTGGAATGGGTAATCAGCCCCATTCTTTTCGATTATAGGACGTAATTGCCAATCAAACATTGTATCACCAGAGAAGGTGAGTGTGATTTCTTGGTCTTCTATTTTCTTTTCGCTTTTTGAAGCGGTTTTACTAGATTTGTTTTGCAAATCGGGTTTGTCTTTTGCTTTTGAAATAAAAGAGTAATTGATTAATAAAACAATCGGTGTAATGAAAAAGGCTATTAACAAAAATCGTTTTAGTAAAGTTTTCATATATACCTTCCCTTTTAATATTATCCCGCAATTAAATTAACACTGAATCTATTAAAGGTAATTAAAGTTACAAAAAATAGCGGGTTATGTAGTGGAAAACATTTGTTAATATTCTCAATATTAAGTTAACATATAGATAACCTGTAAATCAATGTATAAACCAAAATATAGAAATAAAGAATTCGAAGGGTGAAGAATGAGAAATGGTTATATTAGGAGCAGTTGTAAATGGAATTTGTATTATATTTGGTACTTTACTTGGTAAATTATTTAGTAGGATTCCAGAAAGTATGAAAGGGACGATAATGCACGCAATCGGTTTAGCGGTTACTGTGCTTGGGCTTCAAATGGCATTAAAAAGTGAAAACTTTCTTGTTGTCATACTGAGTTTAGTGATTGGTACGGTAATTGGAGAATGGTTACAATTAGAAGAAAAGTTAAAACATTTAGGGGATTGGCTAGAAAATAAAGTTGGATCGAAAGGGAAAGGTAGCATATCAGAAGGTTTTGTAACAGCTACTTTAATTTTTGCAATTGGCGCGATGGGGATACTTGGTGCACTTGACAGTGGGATTCGCGGAAATCATGATATTTTATTTACAAAGGCGATTATCGATGGATTTATTTCTATTATATTAACGACAACTCTAGGAATTGGCGTAGTATTTTCGGCGATTCCAGTTGTTTTATATGAAGGTGGTATTGCAGTTTTTGCAACACAAATTAATAGTTTTGTCCCGAAAGAATTAATGAACCAATTTATAGTGGAGATGACGGCTACGGGCGGCATTATGATATCTGCTATTGGATTGAACTTGCTTAGTATTATTAAAATCAAGGTGGCAAATTTACTTCCAGGTATATTGGTAGTGGGTGTAATTGTTTCAATTATTTATGGTTACGGTTTGTTAGTAAATTAGTAGAGGATGGAAACACATATGGAGGAATTTCAATTTACAAAACGTGTGCATAAAATATTGGAGATTGCAGCAAAAGAGAGTGAGTATAACATAATTCACCCAGTCCATCTGTTTATAGGTATGTGTAAAGAAGGTACAGGAGTTTGCGCTGAGTTATTTATGTATTTGTTTCACAAAGTCGGTCCAGATTTTTTAGAAAAACTTTCGTTACGAAAACAATTCGATTTACATAATCAAGAGTATAAAAAAATAGGGCAATATAAACTATCTTATAAGGCGATAGAAATTTTACAAATAGCGCAGAAACGTATGGAACGCTTTCAGCAAGTAGTAGTAAATGAAGGACATGTTATGTATGCATTATTTCGTGTAGATACAAATATTGGTGGATTTATACATACACAAATGCAAGAAGATATATTACGTATTACAGCTGCACCGAGAGACTTAGCGGTTGATTTAAATAGTTTTAAATCTATTTATAATACATTATTTTGTCATGTAAGAAGAGTTAGTCCTTCTGATTTTGATAAGTTATCACGATTTGTAGTGGATGAATTTGGTGAACGGTGGTTACAGTCGGTTGATTATGGATTTCGGACATATAACGAAAAGTTACCTATCTATATTGCACAGCAGGAGGAAGTAATAGTTGGTTTCGCCTGTTACGATGTAGTGAGAGGAAAGAAAGGCTTGTTTGGTCCAATGGGCATAGCGAAACAAAATCGTGTGAAAGGTGTAGGAAAAGAATTATTGCATCATTGTTTATATAATATGAAGCAAGATGGATATGAATATGCGATTATTGGACAAGCAGGTCCCATTGAGTTTTACGAGAGAAATTGTAATGCTCGTTTAATACCGATAGATAATAAGTAACCAACTTCATATAGAGGAGTTGGTTTTATTATGAAAATGATGTAGAGATGTAGTGTTTTTTACTAGAAAATAGCGGGTTTTGTAGTAAATCTTGCATATAAAGCAAATTACTAAACTTTTTACAAGAAAGGGTGTAGAATGGGTATCTAAAGAAAGAAGGTGTGAAAATGGCCAGCTGGAAACGGAATTTAATGATTTGTTGGCTAGGTTGTTTTACCACTGCAGCCGGTATGAGTTTAGTAATTCCTTTCTTATCTTTTTATATTGAGGAATTAGGAGTAACTGGCACTTCAAGCATTGCACAGTGGTCGGGACTTGCATTTGGTGTAACATTTTTAATGGGTGCGATCGTATCGCCAATATGGGGAAAGCTTGGTGATATACATGGACGGAAATTGATGCTTATTCGTGCTAGCCTCGGTATGGCGATTATTATGACGCTTATGGGGTTTGTAACGGATGTGTATCAACTAGTCGCACTAAGATTTTTAATGGGAGCAGTATCTGGTTTCCTTTCAACAGCGATGACATTTATTGCAGCAGAAACTCCGAAAGAACATTCAGGTTGGGCGATTTCCACAATTTCAACTGGTGGTGTGAGCGGTTCGTTACTTGGCCCGTTACTTGGCGGTTATTTGTCTGAGTTAATTGGAATGCGTCATGTCTTTCTTGTTACGGGAGCTTTTTTATTCCTTTCCTTTCTCATCGTTTTTTTCTTCCTGCATGAAGAAAATCACTCTGCTCAAGCAAAAAAAACACAGCCGAAAAAAGTATGGACGATGGTCCCAGCGAAGCATTTAATTATTAGTTTATTTGTAACAACATTTATTATTCAACTTGCTAATATGTCAGTTCAACCAATTGTTACATTGTACGTGAAAAATTTAGTAGGTCCTCATACTGCACATATTGAAACAATTGCGGGTGCAGTTATGTCAGCGACAGGATTAGCAGTTATTTTGGCAGCACCAAGACTAGGAAGATTATCAGATCATATCGGTCCTCAAAAAACGTTAGTTGTAGCGTTATTTGCTGCAGGAATTATTTTTATCCCGCAAGCATTTGTAACGTCAGCTTGGCAACTATTAATTCTTCGATTTTTATTAGGTATCGCACAAGCAGGATTATTACCTTCCGTACAAACTCTACTAAAACAACATACACCAACCCATGTTACGGGACGAATATTTGGATATAATCAATCATTT
>WPCI01117068.1_pt1 | contig 11897 bp, 9 predicted proteins | sample 5399871 | NCBI WGS metagenome assembly WPCI01 (sample SAMN12869469, study PRJNA574797) | sludge metagenome | isolation source: wastewater treatment of pH7 | place: China:Beijing | collected 2019-05-20
GGATTGGCTCAAGGGATTCGTCACCGCGTAGCCGCACTCCAAGACAAGAAAGCTCCCCAAATGAAGTACGGACACTTTGATACCGCCCGCGACGAGTACGTCATTGATCGGCCCGATGTGCCGGTTTCGTGGACCAACTACCTTGGCACCAAGAACTACGGCGCGGTCGTCTCCCACAACGGCGGCGGATACAGCTACTACAAGTCACCTGAATACGGACGTATCACCCGCTTCCGCCAGAACGGGGTCCCGCTAGATCGGCCCGGTAAGTACGTCTATGTTCGTGATGATGCCGACGGGGAGTTCTGGTCGATTTCCTGGCAGCCGGTTGGACTTCCGTTCAAGGCGGACCAGGACGATCCGGACGGCAAGGCGCGAACTGCGGCCGACACTGCGGTGTACACGTCGGCGCAGGGATTGGGCTACTCGCGCTTTGAAGCCTCGTACCGCGGGATCGACGCAACACAGACAGTGTTCATCCCCCTTGATGACGACCTTGAAGTCTGGGACGTTACACTGACGAACACGTCGAATCAGAGGCGGGAACTCACCACCTCGTCATACGCCGAGTTCTCTTTCCACACGATCACCATCGATAACCAGAATCTGCAGATGTCCCTCTACGCGTCAGGGTCGACGTATCAGGACGGAATTATCGAATGCGACTTCTACTACGAGCCGTGGACGTTCCACTACTTCACCTCGTCCGAGGAACCCTCGTCGTACGACACCCTGCGCGACAAATTCATCGGCCCGTACCGAACCGAGTCGGATCCGTTGGCGGTCGCTCGTGGTGAGGGGAGCAATTCGCAGGGCACGACGCAGAACCACTGCGCGACGCTGCTCCACAAGGTCACGTTGGAGCCGGGTGAAACGAAGCGGTTGGTGTACATTCTCGGCTACGGGTCGCGGGAACTGGTGGGCCGGGAGATGCAGGCGAAGTACTCGGACATGGCGAACGTTGACGCAGAGTTCGCCCGGTTGCGGGAGTACTGGCAGAACAAGCAGTCGCAGTTGCACATTGAGACTCCTAACGAGGGCATGAATACCCTCATCAATGCCTGGACCCTGCTGCAGGCGGAGACGTGTGTGGTGTGGTCGAGGTTCGCCTCGTTCGTTGAAGTTGGCGGACGAAACGGGCTGGGATACCGGGACACCGCGCAAGACGTGATGAGTGTGATTCACACGAACCCGACGAAGACTAAGCAGCGCATCGTCGAACTACTTCGGGCCCAGGTGGCGCAGGGGTACGGGTTGCATCTGTTTGATCCGAAGGCATTTGATCCCGATGCGGAGAAGCTCCCGGATATTCCCTCACCCACGATTGTGCCGACTCCCTCGACTGAGGATCTGATTCATGGGCTTGAGGACACTTGTTCTGATGACCATCTGTGGCTGGTGCCTTCGGTGCTTGAGTATGTGAAGGAAACCGGCGATGCCGACTTCTTAAATGAGGTGATTCCGTTTGCGGACGGAGAACCGGCGACGGTGTACGAGCATCTGAAGGCAGCTCTGGACTTCTCGGCCGCGCAGGTCGGGCAGAACGGGGTGGCGCTGGGGCTTCGGGCCGACTGGAACGACTGCCTGAACCTGGGCGGAGGCGAAACCTCGCTGGTCACCTTCCTGCACGCCTGGGCGATTAGTGAATTCCTGCCGATGGCTTCGTCTTTGGGACGGACTGACGACGTTGCGAAATATGAGGCTGAGTTGTCGCGCATCGAGAAGGTCAGCAACGAGCAGTTGTGGGACGGGCAGTGGTGGATCCGCGGTTACACCCGTGACGGCGTTAAGATCGGGTCGAACGCGAACGCCGAGGGCAAGATATTCCTCGAACATCAGGCCTGGCCGGTGATTGCGGGAATCGCGTCGCAGGAACGCGGCGAGAAATCGATGGATTCGGTTCGTGAGTTGCTGGGCTCCGAGTACGGCAGCCACTTGAACTGGCCCGCATTCCGCACTGTTGATGACACGGTTGGATTCGTGACTCGCGTGTATCCGGGGATCAAGGAGAACGCGGCGATCTTCAGCCACCCGAATGCCTGGCCGATCATCGCGGAGGCAAAGCTGGGTCGAGGCGATCGTGCAGTTGACTTCTATGACTCGATCTCGCCGTTCAAGCAGAACGACAACATTGAGGTGCGCGGGGCTGAGCCCTACGCCTACGTCCAGTTCATTTACGGGCGCGATCACGAAGACTTCGGTAAGGCGCAGAACCCGTGGCTCACTGGCACGGCGGGCTGGATGTACACGGCTGTCACCAAGTACATCCTTGGTGTGCGGCCCACGATGGAAGGTTTGGTTGTTGACCCCTCGATCCCTGCTGATTGGGACGGTTTCAAAGTTTCACGAAAGTGGCGCGGTGCCACGTATGACATCGAGGTGACGAATCCGGTTGGAATCTCAAAGGGAGTCGCGAAACTGGTGGTCGACGGCAAGGACATGGATCCCTCGTCCCCCATCCCAATCGCTCCTTCGGGAACGACAGTGAAGGTGGAAGCAACCCTCGGCTGAGCTACTCACATACTTCCAATAAGTATAGCATTAGCTATCGATAAACGATATGCTTATATCGTTCAACGATAGTTGAGAGTTGGAGTGACCATGCAACGTGCAGCCATTATAGGAACCAAGGCAGCAATTGTCTTGCTTTTTCTCGTAACCGTCTTCGTCCAGTTTGTATGGGTGCCCGTTCTTGCGTTTGACACAGCAAGAGTGTGGCCGGAGTACTCGTGGCTAACATGGCCGGGGATAGTTGGAGTCGGCCTTGCAGTGCTATGTATCCAGCTTGTGTTGGTTTGCATCTGGAAGCTGCTACCGATGACTCAGACGAATCAGATCTTTGACGGGTCTGCGTTCCCTTGGGTTGATCGAATGATCAAAGCAGGGATTGTCTTCTGTGTCTTGACCCTGGCCGGAGGGGTATTGCTAGTGTTCGCAGGCGCGCTACACCCCTCGCTCCTCATGCTCGGGATATTGATGCTCAGTTTTGGTGGGGGGATGACTTTATTGCTCGTCCTCATGCGAGGGCTGCTGGTTCGGGCTAGCGATCTGTCGCAAGAGATGGCAGAGGTGATCTGATGGCTATCGTCGTGAACCTCGATGTGGAACTCTCCAAGAAAAAGATGACGGTTGCCGCGCTCGCTGAAGCTATCGGCATCACCCCGGTAAATGTTTCGGTACTAAAAAGCGGTCGCGCCAAAGCGATCCGCTTCTCGACGCTAGAAGCAATCTGCAGGGTCCTAGAGTGCCAACCAGGAGACATTCTGGAATACACCCCGGACAGCTAGCCCTCTGAGGCGCTTCCAAACCACCGGGAACCCCAAGCCCCTCACTGGATTATCTGCCAAGGTGGCCACCTGCGCCCCACTCCTCTGCACGGTCACGTGGGAAGCGTGTCCAGACTGGCAGATATCTAGAAGAGCAACTAGTGCAGACGGTCAACCTGGCAGGTATCGCGCGTCCCAGCAATCAAGGACACGGCCTCTGTGAGCCGTGGCCTTCCTTGCCGCAAGTCCTTGTTTATGCGAGGGCTCCCATTGGGTCCCAAGCCGGGAGGACCAGGGGGTCCTCATCCAGCGCCTTTTGTAGTTCGGCGGGCAGGGCAGACTTCTTCACGACAACCTCGAACACGTACTCCGTAAACCAGTCGTCGTCCATGGTGAAGAAACCCTTCGCACCAACCTCGTCGCCCCAAGAGTTCTCAACGCGCCAGCGACGATAGCCGGAGCTGGCGGGATCCTCGTCCACGCCCGTCAAGACCATCGCGTGGGTCATCAGGGACGAACCCATGAGGACACGCTGTTCCTTGGTGGTGATGAGGTCGATTCCGAGGGTAGCGTCATAGTCGTAAACCCCGTTCACCAGCAGACCGGCTTTGCGGTCCGACTGCTGTCCCACGTCGCACCCGAACCAAACCGGCTCGCCCTTCCGCATCGAATCCGCGGCTAGATCCTTCATGACCTGGATGTCAGCGTTTAGATAGAGAATTGGCGCGCCACCGACCACGTTACCCAGATGGGCCACGGTAAGCGGAGAGTTCTTCGGGTGGTTTGTACGAGGATCATCGACCAAGCAGACGTATTCGCTCAAGTCCAGTTCGGTGTACTTCTTCATGAACTCAAGGGGGGTCATGGTTCCGGCCTGATGGAACTCGTCATCCGCGTCACGCCACTGCCAGTCGAAGGAGGTGGGAGGAACGCCCAGGGAGATTACGAGGACGCGGTAGACCTCGTTCATAACCTTCTTGGCCAGCGCCTGGCGCTCCTCGTTCGAATCGAGATCGCGGAACTCCAGGGCAGTCCGGCGAAGAAGAGTCCGCAAGCGAGTATTCATGGAGTCAGTGTTGGAAGAGGAGAAGGACTCCGGCATGGCCTCCTGCGGCACAACACCGTGCTTGAGGTAGACAGCCGCGAGCATGTCCCACTGACCACCGTCATTGAGAACATCGCCGAGCAGGAACTGGCTGAGCTGGGAGTCCAGGGGCTCACCGGTCTCTACCAGTTCAATCTGGTCCTGCAGGAAGTAGTTGGCGCGCTCAAACTTCTCCCAGAAGACCGCGTAGTTTTGCGAGAGCTCAAACTCTTTGAGGTTCATCTTCTTCATCGCCTGTACGCGAAGCAGGTTGAGGGAGGCAAACAGCCAACAACGACCTGACTTCTTCTGGTTCGTCACAGCCCATTTGTCGAGCTTGATCGACATGGACTGGGGCGTAGTCGCCTTTTCGCGATCCAGTGACACGTCTTCCAACCCGACATTGGTGGCCCCGTTCATGGTTGCCGCGACCTGTGGGTCGTTGTCTACTGCAGAACGGATTTCGGTGATCTGAGCATCGCTCAACTCAAGCAAGGCTAACTCCTAGTTACTTTGGTCTGTACTCCCAAGATGCGAATCGGTCTAGCTCCAAGATACGCCGTTCTTGACGGGCTTTCTTAAGCGCCCGGTGTGCGGTTGAAGGCACCGGATGTGGTCGATCATGCTGGCGGAGGCCGACCCAGAGCGAAGAATCGCTCTCGCCGCACGCGCCGGGAGGATAGTCGATGTCGGAGTTTCAGAACCTTCCCAGGACGACCCCAACATGAGGTCACTCGCTATCCTCTATGTACTTGAAAGTATGTACTTGAAAGCGAATGATCCGCTTCGCTACCGCTAGTTCATAAGGAAGTTCTGAATCGAGTATTGGACACCACGCATTGTGATTGGGTCAGCCCACCCGAGGAATTTCTTCAATCGCTTGGTCGAGATAGAGCGAAACTGTTCAGTCATCGCGAACGTGGGTCTATCGAGCCCTTCACACCCTCTGACCGGTAGATGCGAGAACCAACCCCGATCACGGGTTGTAAGCGGAACGACCCATGCGAGGCCGAAGTCAGGCTTTGAAAGCATGGGGCCGTTTACAATCATTACCGGGCGACGTCCCGCCTGCTCTCTGCCGACAGCTTCTTCCTCGAACCACGCCCAATAGATTTGCCCCCTGTGAACTACTTCATCCATTTGTCGCTCTGCCAAATCTCGAACTCGTCCCAGTACTCCTGGTCCGGGGGATTCTCTCGAACTTGCCGTGCTAACTCCTCGCCCCAGCGCCAGCGCTCATCGCGATCCACGAGGTAGGAAATTTGCTCGGCAATAGTTCGACCACTTTCGTTCGCGCTCTCTTTCAGTTTGTCGCGAAGTTCAGTCGAAACCTTGATTGTCGTAAATGGCATACCAGAAGTATACCTATCAATGTCACGACTTTGCTGAGGTCTAGTAAGTATCTCGGTCATACATCGATTCTCGACAAAGCAGACCCTTGCGCAACCCGAATTCGTCTTGGTTGTTAGTAGCTCCCAATCCCACCATCTCCGCAGTAGTCCCTGTGAATTCCCTACGAATTGCGACAACTAAGCAGACTCGCGACCTTCTCGCCCATCACGATAGCCACTTATATGCGTCCGACTCGATTAGCGGCGGTGGTACAGGTTCTTTGATTGGAACACCGGTTCGCTCGTCACGTTCACACCCAAACTCCGGAAGATGCCCTCGTCCACCGACCCGAGAATCACAGAAGTATGAACGTCACACCCCCTCAATTTGGGGAGTTGCTCGAGGGCGAGACGCGCGTGTTCGTTCTCGGTCGCTCCAACCGCGAGCGCGATCAGTACCTCGTCCGTGTGTAGCCGGGGATTCCGACTTCCCAGACTCTCAGTCTTCAACTTCTGGATCGGTTCGATATTGGCTCTGGCCAACAGATCGATCTCTTGGTTAATTCCCGCCAGCGCCTTCAGCCCGTTCAGTAACAACGCGGACGAGGATCCCAGCAACGCCGATGTCTTTCCCAACATGATTCGTCCGTCGGGAAGTTGCATTGCTGCCGCTGGGGCCTTCGTCTTTTTTTGCAGCACCAGAGCTGGTTCCACCACCGGTCGGTCCGTTGCTTCAATCCCCAACTCGCTCATTACGATGGCGATCCGGTCGCTGACCAGCGGCTCTAGTTCATCCCGCTTTTCGGCAACAAGCGCTTTGTAGTACCGCCGGATCACTTCCTGCTCGGATGCCTTCCGACATACCTCGTCATCAGAAATGCAGAATCCCGCCATGTTCACACCCATATCCGTGGGTGACTTGTATGGCGAGTCTCCAATGATCTTCTCGAAAAGGTTGTTTAGAACCGGGAAGACCTCAACGTCTCGGTTGTAGTTGACCGACTGCTTACCGTAGGCGGCAAGGTGGAACGGGTCGATCATGTTGACATCTTTTAGGTCCGCCGTAGCGGCTTCGTACGCCAGGTTGACCGGATGGTCGAGGGGCAGGTTCCAGATCGGGAACGTTTCAAACTTGGCATAGCCCGAGGGAACCCCCCGCTTGTAATCGTGGTACATCTGCGACAGGCAGGTCGCCATCTTGCCACTCCCGGCGGCCGGAGCAGTGACAATGACCAGGTCACGGGTGGTTTGAACGTATTCGTTCCTCCCGTATCCCTCGTCGCTAACGATCTTTTTCACGTCAGTGGGGTAGCCCTTAATCGGGTAATGCCGTGAGACCGTCAACCCCGACTTCTCCAGCTTCCTCTGGAATGCGCGGGCGGCCTTGTTACCCTCCGATAGCTGCGAGATAACCACGTTCTCAACCAGCAGTCCGTATGAGCGGAAAGCATCGATAAGCCGCAGAACCTCCTGCTCATACGTGATCCCGATGTCAGCGCGGGTCTTGTTACTAGCGATGTCGTTCGCGTTGATCACCATCACGACCTCAATGTCGTCCTTGATCGCCGCAAGCATCTCGATCTTATTGTCGGGTGAGAACCCCGGGAGCACCCGCGAAGCATGCAGGTCATCAAAGAGTTTGCCGCCGAACTCAAGATAGAGTTTGCCGCCGAAGCGCCTGCGCCGCTCACTGATGTGCTCTGATTGAAGGGATACGTACTTGTCTCGATCAAACCCGGTAACCGTCACAGTAGAAACCTACCGGAGTTTTGGGGGCACCCTCGGTCCCGGCGGTGAGAGAGTTCGCACCCTAGGTTTTCCCCTGAAGGGGCTGTTCTGGCCAAGGCCAACGCACCTGCGGTAACAGCGTAGGGATCGGGGGAGCAGCAGACGCGAAACGTGGGTCTCGACGAGGAAAACGCCGCCGAAACCCACATTTCACGACAGAAGACTAGAACACTGTCCCTTCTGCAGAAGAACCAGAAGACCTACTTCTCCTCTAAGAGTGAGTCCTCCGGAAGGACCCCTCCGAGGCCGTCATCCACAGATTTCACCACACGGCGTCGCTTCGCATAGGGCTCAGACTCGAGTTCGGTCCCCGACGGGGCCGATGCCGGTGTTGCCGCCTCCAGATTCGTGCCGCGTGCCTTCGAAATCCAGTTCATCACGTGGTAGATCAGGATCGCGCAGAAGGAGCCAAGAGCGATGCCCTCGAACACCAGGTCGGTTGAACCTACCTTGACGACCCAGGTGTAGTTGGCGATACCGACAATCAATGCCACCGCAGCGGTGTTCAGGTTGACGGGGTTCGAGAAGTCGACCTTGTTCTGAACCCAGATACGAACGCCTAGCAGACCGATCATGCCGTAGAGGACCGTAGCCGCTCCACCCAACACCCCAGGGGGAATAGTCGAGATGATCGCGCCAAACTTCGGCATCATCGACAGCGCGATGGCGGTCACTGCTGCGATCAGGTAGGCGGCCGAGGAATAGACTCGCGTGGCAGCCATGACACCAATGTTCTCGGCATAGGTTGTGGTCCCCGAACCGCCGCCAGCGCCAGCCAGCATTGTCGAAACACCGTCGGCAAACAGCGCGCGGCCCGTCAGATGATCAAGGTTCTCGCCAGTCATTGCAGACACAGACTTCACGTGACCGACGTTCTCAGCGATCAACACAAAGACAACGGGAACGAACAACCCAAGAACACTCGGGGAGAACTGAGGGGTGTGGAACTCAGGTAGTCCAATCCACGCAGCTTCACCGATAGCGTCGAAGTTGACCTCGCCCTGAATCAGAGCGGCGACGTACCCAACTAGAACTCCCACCAGGATCGAGAGGCGCCCGATGATTCCCTTGAAAAGCACCGTGGTCAAAATGATGGCGGTGATGGTGATTACCGCAGTTATGGCTCCCTCTTTCACCCAGTTCCAGGCAGCCGGGGCCAGGTTGAATCCGATCAATGCAACAATCGCGCCAGTCACGATGGGAGGCATGACAATATCAATCCACTTTGCACCCGCGAAGTGGACAATAACACCGACCAGGGCCAGAGTCGCACCAGCCGCAATGATGCCACCCAGGGCGTAGCTTTGACCCAGCGTCTGAGAAACCGCCAGGATCGGGGCGATCATCGCGAACGATGATCCGAGGTACGAGGGAATCTTCCCCGCTGTGATTAGGAAGAAAAGGATCGTTCCGACACCGGTGAAGAACAGCGTCGTGTTGGGCGGAAAGCCCGTGATTAGGGGAACCAGGAAGGTTGCGCCGAACATTGCAACAACGTGTTGCATGCCGATCCCGGTGGTCCGTCCCCAAGAGAGACGTTCGCCTGGAAGAACAACCTCACCCGCGCTTACCTTTGCGCCGTCACCGTGAAGCTTCCACTTGAACAGGGAATTATCTTGACTCATTGTCATCCGATCCGTGTTGATGAGCGCCACAGCGCCTCGATTACCGGTCGGAATCCCAGGATAAGGACTAGAGCCACGACTTTCAGGATGCCATCGGCTGGTGGGCATAGTTGCGCTCCGGCCCTTAGTCGGCCACGATTGGAAGGACTATTCTTGCCTTTGCAAGAACGCGCAACCAGGAAGCTCACTGAGCCGTGGACAAGAACTTAGAATCTCAAGCCTCAGACCCGAAGACCCCAGCCGTTGAACTACAGCGGCTGGCAGGTGAATACCCGAGTCTGCGCCCGTTGATCGCCATGAATCCTTCCACCTATCCAGAACTGCTGGAATGGCTGGGTAATCTGCACGATCCCGCCATCAACTTGGCCCTGCAACAGCGCCGCGCCGCAGAGACCGCGAAGCTTGACGCAACTCCCAGTGTCAGCCCCCGCAGAGTGTCGGTGATTCAGCGGCCGGAGGGCCAGGATGCGACATCACGCATTCCTGTGAGTCAAACCCCGGCCTTCGTTCCGGTTCAAGCCCAGGTCGCCTCCGCTCCGGAAGAACAGGAGCGCGGACGAAATCAGTTCCTATGGATTTGGGGGGCGCTTGCCCTAATACTGATCGTCGCGGCCCTAGCGCTGTTCTTGATCATCAGAGGCGCAGGAGGGTCCGACAGCCCCGACGTCGCGACGCCTCCCGTTATCGAGATAGAGCAGTCAGAACAGTCCGACGAACCGGATGAGGTGGTGCCTGAGGACGAGGAAGAGGAACCTCAGTCCGACAAACCCACCGAGCGTCCTGACGATCCAAATGCGACGTATCCTGCCCCGGCCAATGCGATCTGGGCAGAAGTCGTCGCCTCTCCCAGCGGCAATATCGTCTGCAAGCTCGGCGACTCGGGTGCCACCTGCACCATCTCTTCCCACGTCCTGGATCAGGCCGGGATAACCAGCTGCGCCTCGCAGCCGGTAACAATCCATACGACCGATTCCCTCGCCGAGTTGGGGTGTAGCGAGACCCCGGTTTCGAACGAAGGGGCGGTGACTCTCTCCCAGGGAGCGTACGCCGTCTACGGCCAGGGAGCCTGCTACGTGGATGATAGCGCTGTGAGCTGTTGGAACACCCATAACGGAAGCGCGTTTGCAATCGAACGACGCGGTTATGTGCTCCGAACAAACGGTGAAATTCCTCGTTCAGAGTTCCTCTGGTAACGACGGCCTAAAGCGCTCAATAGGCCGAAGAAGGTCTTAGCCAGAAAAAACCTTCACGAAGTTGGCGAGGATCTTTGCGGCGCTGTGTTCTCCAGAACCCTGGCGTCCTGTCGTGACCAGGGACTCGATGTCACCGATCCCCGAGTCACCCGCGTCGGCGAAAGCCTCGGTCTTAGCGAACATCAGTTCAGAGTCGAGTTCCGGGTTGAACTGGATGCCGTACACGTTCTCCCCGTGTCGGAACGCCTGCACTACGGTGTTGAGCGAGCGTGCCAACCTGGTCTCTGACTCAGGCAACTCCTCGACCGCGTCACCGTGATTGACGTAGGCGACGAACGCGTCCGGTAACCCCTCGAACACGGGGTCTTCCCACGCATCACGCGTGAGTTCAATGTCGACGATCTCCCCGAACTCCGCATCTCGGCTGGATACCGGGAAGCCAAGTTGGGCTCCGAGGATTCCCACCGAGCTTCCGGTGGCCAGAATTGGAGTTCCAGCGGCTAGTAGTTGTTCAAACAGTGCCGCCAGCTCCTCGCGAACCCATCTCTGAGTTGAGGAAACGTAGCCGTCAGCGGTGCCACCATAAGGGGACCCCGCAACGAATACCCCCGAGTATCTCCCCGGTTCGATTTCGGGAAGCCCCACCAGATCGAACTCCGCGAGTTCAAGCTGGCTTTCCTCAAGCCCAGCGCCACGTCGATATGCACGGTACTCGCTGGCGAGAGCTTCTTCTTCAGGGCGAGTTGACACAAGCAGGAACGGCTTCATACCCACAACCCTAGTGTCTCAGTCCAGTCGCGTCCTCATCTGATTGAGACCTCGAGGAATCCCAAGTCCCGGAGCATCTCCTCCGCCCGACCTTCGTCCCAGTGAGGACCTAAGGCCAGTAGCCCCGGCTCAACGCCTCGCTGCGGCTCTAACGGAACCTGGTACCGCTGGACAGCGAACCTTCGCGCTCCTCGCTCACGACTCCACTCGGCGATCTCGCGTGCATAGTCCAACAGTTGTTCAGACGAGGGTCCCCCGCTCTCAGATGCACGAGAAGAGAGCAGTCCTGGCCACAGCGTCAGACGGACCTCCCACGAAAAGTCGGAGTTCGCCCCGGTGCGCGATGCGTCGTAGTCGGCCAGGACCGACAGGGTCTCGCTGGAGCGATCTGCTCCGACAGGGCTTCCCGTGGCCAACTCATAGTCCTGTGGCAGAGCCTTAATGTCCAAACCGACCCAGTCAAGCAGGCCCTCCTGCAGCAAGTACTCAAGCTTGCGGGGGTAGATTCCCGCCGTGTGGAGTCCGGTCTTGAATCCCAGTTCACGCACTCTTGTCAGTGCTGTTTCCAACGGACTGCCGGGGGAGGCGGAACCTTGGACTAGCGCCTCGCCACCGGAGAAAACGACCCCGTCGAGCAGGCCGCGACGTTTGGATAGCAGGGCCTCGACCTCGTCCCACGAAACGATCCCCGGGGTCCGCAAATCTAGAATGTTGGCGTTGTGGCAGTACGGACACCTCCACGGGCAACCCTGCAGGAACAGGACCGCGCAGAGGTTTCCTGGCCAGTCGACCGTGGAGAACGGAACCAGTCCAGCAATCCGAAGCTCTCCCACCTCACTCAA
>WPCI01190209.1_pt1 | contig 11895 bp, 10 predicted proteins | sample 5399871 | NCBI WGS metagenome assembly WPCI01 (sample SAMN12869469, study PRJNA574797) | sludge metagenome | isolation source: wastewater treatment of pH7 | place: China:Beijing | collected 2019-05-20
GCCGCGACGGCCGGCCACACTCGGGCATCATCGGACCGCCCGCCGACGCCGAGCCCGGCGAGTACACGTTCGGGAAGACCACCGCCCTGCCGCTGCCCGAGCTGGACCGATACCGGATCCTCAGTGCCCCCGACCCGATCACCCGGATCGACGTCATGCTGGCCGCTCTCGACGACGTGGAGCCGCTCCTGCGCGACGTGCTGCGCCCCGACGACTGACCGTCGGCCCTCGGCCGTGGGAACGGGGCCTACAGAAGGCCGGCCAGCCGATACAGGACAAGTGAGCCGGCGACCGCGACGTTGAGGCTGGCGCCGCGCCCGACCATCGGGATTTCGACGGCCTCGTCGAGCAGGTCGAGCACGTCGGGCGCGATGCCGCGGCGCTCGTGACCGAGGACGACGACGGTCCGCCCGCGGGCGGCGGGAAGATCAGCAAGTCGCGTCGCACCCTCGACGAGTTCGACGCCGACAATCCGGCTGCCCTTGAGCTGCTCGTTCTCGATCCAGCGGACGGGGTTGCCGGTGCGGTGGATGCACGATCGCCCGGGGACTGTGTTGCCGCGGCGCAGTGCGTCGGACACCCAGTCGTGCGGCGGGACTGCCATGCACGCGCCAACTGCGTCGCAGGTCCGCAGGAGTGTTCCGAGATTCGCGCCGTGCTGCGCCCAGAGCGGCGCGACGATGAGATGGCCCCAACACGAGTGGCTTCGACGACGACGGGTTTGGCGGATCTCGTCCGGCGTGCGGACGCGCATCCCGCCCATCAGCGGCTATGAGGCGCAGGGCCCCTTTCACGATTCGACTTCACATTCAGCATCCGATGACGCTAGCACTCCCCTGCCCCGCGACCGTGCGGCATTTCCCGCCGACTGTGCGCCATTTCCCCGAAGCAGCAACCTGGAAGTGCTTCCTCAGCCGAATAGCGGCCGACAACGACGTCTGGCCGACATACCTGTAGTCATATGAATCGCGGAGTCTGATTCCGTAGACAACTCCGCCCTCGTCTTCCCGACTTCCCGCCATGCCCCTTTCTACACAGCCGGTCGGACAACACAGTAACGCGTCGAAGGCAATCTGAACGACGGTGGCCCCGATCCAAGAGATCAGGGCCACCGTCAAGCGTTTCCGCAGGTCACAGCGTGCAGCTGACGCAATCCTCCACTTGTGTCCCCTCGAGCGCCATCTGCCGCAAGCGGATGTAGTACAGCGTCTTGATGCCCTTGCGCCAGGCGTAGATCTGGGCCTTGTTGACGTCGCGAGTTGTGGCGGTGTCCTTGAAGAACAGCGTCAGACTCAGACCCTGGTCGACGTGCTGGGTGGCGGCCGCGTACGTGTCGATGACCTTCTCGTAGCCGATCTCGTACGCGTCCTGGTAGTACTCCAGGTTGTCGTTGGTCATGTAGGGCGCCGGGTAGTAGACGCGCCCGATCTTGCCTTCCTTGCGGATCTCGATCTTCGCCGCGACCGGGTGGATCGAGCTCGTCGAGTGGTTGATGTAGCTGATCGAGCCGGTCGGCGGCACCGCCTGCAGGTTCTGGTTGTAGATGCCGTCGCGCTGAACGGCCTCTTTCAGCTCCCGCCAGTCCTGCTGGTTGGGGATGTGGATACCGGCCTCGCCGAAGATGTCGCGCACCTTCTGCGTCGCCGGCTCCCACACCTGGTTGGTGTACTTGTCGAAGAACTCACCGCTGGCGTACTTGCTGTTCTCGAAGCCCTCGAAGGCGTTGCCGCGCTCGCGGGCGATCCGGTTGGACGCACGAAGCGCGTGGTAGAGCACCGTGTAGAAGTAGATGTTCGTGAAGTCGATGCCCTCTTCGCTGCCGTAGAAAATGCGCTCGCGGGCTAGGTAGCCGTGCAGGTTCATCTGACCCAGGCCGATCGCCCGGCCCCGCTCGTTGGCGAGCTTGATCGACGGCACCGAATCGATCGACGTCTGATCGGCGACGGCACTCAAGCCGCGGATCGCGACCTCGATGGTCTGGCCCAGGTCGGGCGAGTCCATCGCCTTGGCGATGTTGAGCGACCCCAGGTTGCAGGAGATGTCCTTGCCGATGTGCGAGTACGAGAGATCCTCGTTGAACCGCGACGGCGTGGAGACCTGCAGGATCTCCGAGCACAGGTTGGAATGGGTGATCTTGCCCTCGATCGGGTTGGCCCGGTTCACCGTGTCCTCGAACATGATGTACGGGTAGCCAGACTCGAACTGGATCTCGGCGAGGGTCTGGAAGAACTCGCGCGCCTTGATCTTCGTCTTGCGGATCCGCTTGTCCTCGACCATGGCGTGGTAGTTCTCGCTGATGTTCACATCGGCGAACGGCTTGCCGTAGACCCGCTCCACGTCGTACGGGCTGAACAGGTACATGTCGTCGTTGTTCTTGGCCAGCTCGAAGGTGATGTCCGGGATGACCACGCCGAGCGAGAGGGTCTTGATCCGAACCTTCTCATCGGCGTTCTCTCGCTTGGTGTCCAGGAACGCCATGATGTCCGGGTGGTGAGCGTTCAGGTAGACGGCCCCCGCCCCCTGCCGAGCGCCCAACTGGTTGGCGTAAGAGAAGGAGTCTTCCAGCAGCTTCATCACCGGGATCACCCCGGAGGACTGGTTTTCGATCCGTTTGATGGGCGCGCCCGATTCACGCAGGTTGGTCAGTGAGAGAGCCACCCCGCCACCGCGCTTGGACAGTTGCAGGGAGGAGTTAATCCCCCGAGCGATCGACTCCATGTTGTCTTCGACCCGCAGCAGGAAGCAGGAAACCAGTTCCCCGCGAGCCTTCTTGCCAGCGTTGAGGAAGGTGGGGGTGGCAGGCTGGAACCGGCCGGTCATGATCTCGTCGACGATCTTCTCAGCCAGGGCGTAGTTTCCCCGTGCCAGATAGAGCGAAACCATACAGACCCGGTCTTCGAACCGCTCCAGGTAGCGCTTGCCGTCGAAAGTCTTCAGCGTGTACGAGGTGTAGTACTTGAAGGCCCCCAGGAAAGTGGGGAACCGGAACTTGAACCCGTAGGCCCGCTTGAACAGAGCCTTGATCTGCTCAAAGGAGTACTGGTCCAGCACTTCCTGTTCGTAGTAGCCCTCTTCGACCAGGTAGTCGAGCTTTTCCCGCAGGTTGTGGAAAAAGACCGTGTTCTGGTTTACGTGCTGCAGGAAGTACTGCCGGGCAGCCTTGCGATCCGCATCAAACTGGATGGTCCCATCCGGTCCGTACAGGTTCAGCTGGGCATTCAGCGCATGGTAGTCCAGTTCGGGGTTCATGGCGGTTTCCAGCCCGGTGTCAGTCAGATTGTCGACCAAAATTTCCTCAGTCCTTCTTTCACGCGCTGCACATCTTCGGGCGTGCCGAGCAGCTCAAACTTATATAGGTGAGGCACCCCCACCTTTTGGGAAACGATGTCCCCCGCCAGGCAGTATGCCGTGCCGAAGTTAGTGTTTCCACTGGAGATAACCCCACGGCAGTGCGAACGATTTTCCGGATCGTTCAGGAACTTGATCACCTGTTTAGGCACAGCTCCCCGATGGTTTCCGCCCCCGTAGGTGGGGACGACCAGGACGTAATCGTCCTGCATGGCCAACGGCTCATCCCCCCGCCGAAGCGGAATGCGATGGGCGGGCACCCCCAACCGTTCGACAAATCGCTTCGTGTTTTCGGTTGCGGACGAAAAGTAAACTACGTTCGGTTGCACCGACCCATCGCCTCCTGCTGCCAACTATCCCGATCTGGGGAACGCCTAGTTGGCGACCCCCACCAACTCTTCGGCCAGAGCCTTGATCCGGTCGGGACGGAACCCGCTCCAGTGCGACTCCCCGACGACTACGACGGGAGCCTGCTGGTAGCCCAGGCCCAAAATGTACTGCAGTGAATCCGCATCCTGCGTCACGTCAACTGTGGAATATTCGATCCCAAGTTTGTCGAGTGCGCGGTAAGTGGCGTCGCACTGCACGCACCGAGGCTTGGAGTAAACGGTGACGTTCATCTGAGGACCCTTTCTTCGATCATTCCTGTCCGCCGAGCAGACCATTTCCGCGAAATGACGCCAATGTAATCACACGCTTGTCATTTCTGCCCGACGCAATGCTGGGCACAAAAGCAACACTACACCTTGTGGTTGAAGAGTGCACCCACCCCTACAGGTTGTGTCTATCCCCAGCTGCTCTTCTTCCTGTGGATAAGTCTGGTCTCCCTGTGGAGACCGTGTTGACGGTTCTCACCGGGGTGATTTCCACCTCCTCTCTTTCGCGACAATTTGTCTTGGTTCAAGTGTCCACCCGCCTCCGACAAGTGGGTCCTGAGTCCTAGGTTTCTCCGGCTTCAGGGTTGCTCCCACCGCGACCGGCCACCCACTTCCGACCACCCAGACGGTTGTGAAAAAATGTCCACAGCGGGGGATCGGCCCGCCCGGCCGACCCTGTGGATATCTTCCAGATCCGAGCCGGAAATTGCCCCGCTCCTCGGCGTGTCGCATCCCCCCCACCACCACCGGTTCCGGATCCACCTCACATTCGACCTATACGCCCGTTCAACCGAAGGGCGGTGGCTCCCCTAAGATTGGAGCATGACTGATGCAACCCCTCCCATCATGAATGTGGAGTCCTTCAACCTGGACCACCGCGCGGTGGCCGCCCCCTTCGTTCGGGTGGCTGACCGCAAGGAACTACCTGGCGGCGACGTCCTGATTAAGTACGACGTGCGCTTCACCCAGCCCAACGTGGCCCACCTGGAGATGGACACCGTCCACTCCCTGGAGCACCTGACTGCCGAACTGATGCGCAACCACACCGATCGACTGATCGACTTTTCCCCCATGGGCTGCCAGACCGGCTTCTACGCCCTGACGTTGGACATCGGCTACGACGATTTCCTCACCCTGCTGGAGCAGACTCTGACCGACATTCTGGCCGCCACCGAAGTACCGGCAGCCAACGAAGTGCAGTGCGGCTGGGGAGCCCACCACACTTTGGCCGGAGCCCAGGAGGCCGCCCGCCAATTCCTGGCCGCCCGCGACCAGTGGAGCACCATCTTCCGGCCGGATCACCGCGAGGCTCAGCAGTGAGGGTGGCGGCCGTCATTGCCTGCGCGATGACGGAGGAACTGGAACCGTTCCTGGCTCGGGCTCAGCACGTGAGCGAGGTGGGGGGACCCGCCTCGTCCCGCGATCACCAGCGCTTCTACCGGGCCGAGTTGGCCCAGCGACCGGTCGCCCTGGTGCTGTCCGGGATCGGGCTGGTCAACGCGGCCGGCGCCGCCACGGTTGCGCTCGCCCACTTTTCCACCGACCGGTACCTGCTGGCCGGAACCACCGGTGGGCTGGGCACCCGGGTGCAGGTTCGCGACGTGGTGGCGGGCACGCGCGCCCGCTATTTCGACGCTGACGCTACCGGCTTTGGCTACGAGCCCGGCCAAATCCCGCAGATGCCGGCCGAGTACGTCGGGCTGGAGGCTCCGGCTTTCGCTACCCACGCGGGGCTGGTCCTCTCGGGTAACTCATTTGTCCAAGCCGACATTGCCGAGCAGACCCGGGCACGGTTCCCCGGGGCCCTGGCGGTGGACATGGAGACGGCCGCGGCCGCTCAGGTCTGCTACCAGCACGGGGTCGGCTGGTTGTCGTTGCGGGCGGTTTCGGACCTGTGCGGACCCGAAGCGGGGCAAGAGTTTCACGTGGGGGCCGAGGTGGCCGCCGAACTCAGTGCCCAGGCGGTCGAACGGTACCTGGCCGACTGATGTCACATGCTGGGGTGCTTGCCCCACCCGCGTCCTAGCGGCCTAAAATGGGCGTAGACGCGTAACTGGCGTGGGTGGAGTACCACCGGGGAGCGCGTGGACCAGAAGAGACGCTTGACACCGCCCGCCTGGGTGCCGAGCCTCAGACCTATGTCTAAGGATCGGTAATGTCTCAATCTGCTTCGCTCATCCCCATTCGCCGTGCGCTCATCTCGGTGTCCGACAAGACCGGCCTGGTCGAGTTGGGCCAATCCCTGGTCGAGGCCGGAGTCGAGCTAGTCTCCACCGGCTCGACGGCCGCCACCTTGGCCGGCGCCGGGCTTCCCGTTCAAGAGGTGGCCGACCTGACCGGCTTCCCCGAATGCCTGGACGGGCGGGTCAAGACCCTGCACCCGCGGGTGCACGCCGGCATCCTGGCCAACCTGGAGCTGGAATCCCACCGCCAGCAACTGGCTGACCTGGGGATCGAGCCCTTCCAGCTGGTCGTCGTCAACCTGTACCCGTTTGCCCAGACCATCGCTTCCACCAGCGACTACGCCCAGTGCGTGGAGATGATCGACATCGGCGGTCCCTCAATGATCCGCGCCGCCGCCAAGAACCACGGCTCGGTCGGGGTGATCACCGACCCGAGTCAATACGACGAAGTGCGGACCGCCCTGACCGCGGGTGGGACCTCCACCGACCAGCGCCGCCACTGGGCTCTGGCCGCCTTCCGCCACACCGCCGACTACGACGTGATGATTGCCTCGTGGCTCGGCCAGCAACTGGAGGACGAGGCGGCCGCCCCCGCTTGGTGGGGACGCACCTACCGCCTCGAGCACCCGCTCCGATACGGGGAGAACCCCCACCAGGGCGCCGGCCTCTACCTGCAGACCAGCCCTCAGCCCACCGGTCCCAGCCTGGCCACCGCCCCGCAGCTGGGGGGCAAGGAAATGTCCTACAACAACTACCAGGACACCTCCGCCGCCGTTCGGGCCGCCTTCGATCAGGATCGGCCCGCCGTGGCCATTATCAAGCACGCGAACCCGTGCGGGATTGCCGTGGCCGACTCGGTCGCCACCGCCTACAGTGAAGCTTTTGCCTGCGATCCCGTGTCGGCTTTCGGGTCGGTGGTAGCTGCCAACCGGCCGGTCGATGTGGCATTGGCCCAGCAGGCAGCCAAGGTCTTTACCGAGGTCATTGCCGCGCCCTCGTTTGAGCCGGAGGCGCTGGAGATCCTGCGGCAAAAGAAGAACCTGCGACTGCTGGAAGTTGCGGGAGACAGCCCGGAGACCTGGGAGTTCACGACAATCTCGGGCGGCATGATCGCCCAGCAGGTGGATCGGATCGACGCGCACGGCACCCGCGAAGACGGCAGCGCCTTTGGTGATGATCCCGCCGACTGGCAGCTGGTCGCGGGCCCGGCCGCCCAGCCGGCCCAGTTGGAAGATCTGGCCTTCGCCTGGCGCGCAGTTCGCTCCGTCAAGTCAAACGCGATTTTGTTGGCGCGCGACGGCGCCAGCGTCGGGATTGGGATGGGACAGGTGAACCGGGTCGACTCCGCCCGCTTGGCGGTGGAACGAGCCAACACACTGATGGATGGGCAGAACCGGACCGAGGGAGCCGTGGCCTCCTCGGATGCTTTCTTCCCCTTTGCCGACGGCCTGCAAATCCTGATCGACGCGGGCGTGAGCGCAGTGGTAGCTCCGGGCGGATCAGTCCGCGATGCCGAGGTGATCGAATGCGCCCAGGCGGCCGGGATCAGCCTCTACTTCACCGGGACCCGCCACTTCTGGCACTAGGGGGCCGGGAATAGCACGAGGGGGAGGTCACCGGGACCTCCCCCTCGACTGCTGGCTAAACTACTTCTCTTCGCCCACTTCTTCGGCGGCGGGCTCGGTTTCCTCAGGAGCAGCGTCGGCCACCTCGGCTACCTCAGCTTCCACCCCCGCAACCTCCTCGGGGGCAATTTCTTCCACCGGCTCATCGGTGTCCAGGTCGGCCCAGTACTCTTCCGCCCAGGGATCCTCGATCGGCTGGGAGCGCCGCCACAGCAGGTAGCCGGCTCCGGCTGCGGCCCCGGCCAGCAGGCCCCACCGGAAAATCTTGCCCGACTTGCGGTGACGTCCGCGTGAGTTGGCGGCCGCCTCGACCGCTGCTACTGGAGCTTCCACTACCGTCTCTCCTACTTTCTCAGCTTCAGCTTTGGCCCGAGCCGCCGCTTCCTCTACCGCCGAGCTCAAGCGCGGCAGGTAATCCTTGACCATGTCCTCGTGGAATTGGTCCAGCGCGTCGCCAGCCTTGGAAGTCAGCTTGGCGGCGCGCTCGGCCGCGGTGTCCACGTAGGGGCTGGCAGTCTTGACGGCATCATCAACTGCTTGCAGGACACGCGGGGCAGCCGTCTTGACCCCGGTCTTGGTGGCTTCAGAGGCCTTTTCGAACGCCTTGACCGCCTGCTCGGAAACCGCGTCCTTGATCTCCGCCGCCTTCTTCTTCAGTTCTTCTTGATCGATGTGCTGGCTCATTGTGATCCTCGTTCCCAAGTAATCCCCGGCAGTTGCCCGCTGGAACCCAACCTCTGTGGGTTAGCTAACTCCTATTGTGCCTGCCCGACGGACAAAACGCACCTTAATCCGGCTATGGATCTGGTGACGGACGAGGGGGAAGCGGCTTGAACTGGCACGGGTTCAGGATGGGAAGCAGAGCGGCTGGAGCTGCCCAACTGCTCGTCAGTCTGCTTGCCGGTGAGCCTGCTCGCACCTTCGCGGAGAACGTCCCAGAACTGATGATCCGGGCCTCCACTGCGGGCAAACTCTCCCACGACAATGCCCCTTGTCGTTCCGCTCACAACGAAGCTCACGCCCAGGGGGAAGACACCCGCGGCCGGTAATGAGAAAATAGGAGAATGAAAGCTACGATTCACACCAATCACGGTGACATTAACGTTGAACTCTTTCCCTCCGAAGCCCCGAACACGGTGAAGAACTTCGCCGGGCTCGCTACTGGTGAACGCCAGTGGACCGATCCGGCTACGGGTCAGCCCACCTCCAAGCCGCTCTACAACGGAGTGGTGTTCCACCGGGTCATCCCGGGCTTCATGATCCAGGGCGGAGACCCGCTCGGCACCGGCATGGGTGGCCCCGGCTACACCTTCAATGACGAGATCTCCCCCAACCTGCAGTTCAACAAGCCCTACCTGTTGGCGATGGCCAACGCCGGGATTCGGATGGGGAAGGGCACCAACGGTTCCCAGTTCTTCATCACCACGGACGCGACCAGCTGGTTGAACGGGAAGCACACCATCTTCGGTGAAGTTGTTGACGATGAGTCGAAAGCGGTGGTGGACTCGATCTCTGCCACTCCGACGAATGCGCAGGATCGCCCCCTGCAGGACGTGGTCATCTCCTCCATTGACATTGTGGACTAATGTCTGATCTGCCTCGTTTTGGTCAATATGCCGCGGTGCCGCGGCAAGAGCAATGTCCGCGGCACCCCGGTGAGACTGCGGTCGACTACTGCAAGCGTTGTAATCGACCGACCTGCGCCCAGTGCACGATCCCCACAGAGGTTGGTTCGATCTGTGTCGACTGTGCGCGGCCGACAAACCGGCGGCGCGCCGCCAGCCTTGGCCTTCGGTCCGGCCCGGTGGTCACCTACGCGATCATGGCGGTCACCTTTGCCGTCTACCTGATCGGTCAGATTTGGCCCACCATCGACACCTACTTGGCCTTCAATCCGGTGCTGGCTGCAGTGCAGCCGTGGCGGTTCTTGACTGTCTCCCTCGTCCACGGGGGTTTCCTGCACATCCTGTTCAATATGATGATGTTGTACTTCCTGGGAGCGGGCGGAGAAAAGATTCTCGGCCACTGGCGCTTCCTAGGCTTGTACACCATGTCCACCCTGGGTGGATCAGTGGCAGTGCTGGCCTGGGCGCTGATTCAACCCCAATCCCTCACGGTCTGGACCGTTGGGGCCTCGGGGGCTATCTACGGCCTGTTTGGTGCAGTTCTGGTTCAGCAGCTGAGGAACCGAATCAACCCCACGTCGATTCTGGTGCTGCTCGCCATCAACCTGATTTACAGTTTCACCGCCGGTGGCGTGTCGTGGCAGGGACATCTCGGGGGCCTGATTGCCGGCGCACTGATGGCCTGGATCTACGCGGTCCTGGCTCAGCCGCGCATCGGTGTCACGCAGCGCAAACAGAACATCTGGGAGGCGCTCGCAACCCTCGGAATGGTCGTCGTTTTGGGCGCGATTTCCTACGGCTTGTACCAGCCTCTCATCGGGTAGGCAACCCGAAATCGAAACTACACGCCTGTAACTTTCCCCAGCTGTGGATTCGCCTGTGGATAACTGTGGGGAACCGGTGAAAAGCTAGGCCGCTCCGACGAAAGGTCGTTGGAGCGGCCGATTTGTTAACAGACTTAACTAGAGAAAAATGGCATGAACTCAAGGATTCGAACAGGGTCGAACAGCGACTTATCCGGACGACGACGCCACAAACACGCGTTGGCTAGACTCGGCTCCACTCACAGGACCTGTGGATATCCTGTGGAAAACTGTGGGTAAGTCGGAGGTTATCCACAGGCCCACCTGCATAAACAGCTCCGCGAAGACCCCCGCTCTCCTGCAGCCGACCGGTGAACATGGCCTCGACCAGGGGGTTCCCACCCAACCCCTCCATAGGGTTCAGCGCGACAGAACCTCAGCGCCTGCGTAACGTACGTTGTATCCAATTAACACGCAGACAAGTACTCATCAGGGAGAGCAGTTGAAGGTGAGAGTTAGGCGGGCAGTTGCCGCCAGCACGATGGTGGGAGCACTGGTCCTGGGGACCGCGGCCGCAGCCCAGGCCACTCCCGTACCCGACCGGGGGCCAAATACCGGAGGCACCGCGGTCACAATAGAGGCGCCAAAGGTGAGTTTCACCAGCGTGTCGGCCGGGGTTTTCCACACCGTGGCAATCGCCGACAACGGCCGAACCTACGCTTGGGGGGACAATGAACACGGCGAGATTGGCGACGGATCGAGCCTCAACCGCTCCACCCCAGTTGAAGTAGCTACACCTGAAGGCGTCACTTTCACCAGTATCTCCGCCGGAGCATACCATTCCATCGCGATTGGGGACGATGGAAAAACCTATGCCTGGGGCGATAACAGCTACGGGCAACTAGGTGACGGATCCAAGACCGACCAGCCCACCCCAGTTGAAGTAGCCGCGCCTGAAGGAGTCTCTTTCACCAGCATCTCCGCCGGGGGCAACACCTCGATAGCGATCGGAAATGACGGCAAGACCTACGCCTGGGGAAGCAACGGCTACGGGACCATAGGTGACGGATCCAAGACCGACCAGCCCACCCCAGTTGAAGTAGCCGCGCCTGAAGGGGTCACTTTCACCAGCATCTCCGCCGGAGGCTTAACCTCGGTAGCGATCGGAAATGACGGCAAGACCTACGCCTGGGGCTATGTAGAATCCGGTAATCCAGATGACCAATACGGCATGTACGAACGGACTCCAGTCGAGGTAACCACGCCTGAAGGCGTCACCTTCACCAGCATCTCTGCTGGGAACTTGCATTCATTGGCGATTGGGGACGATGGAAAGACTTACGCCTGGGGTTACGGCCAACTGAGTGACGGCTCCAGCATGCGCCAGCCCACCCCAGTTGAGGTGGCCGTGCCGGCCGGCGTCACCTTCACCAGCATCTCCACCCATTTCGCCCACTCCCTCGCAATTGGAAACGACGGCAAGACCTACGCGTGGGGGCCAAACCAGTTCGGGCAACTGGGGGACGCCTCCTGGACTGACCAACCCACCCCAGTTGAGGTGGCCGTGCCGGCCGGGGTTACCTTCACCAGTGTCGCCACCGGAGGTTTCTCTTCCTTCGCACTCGGTGAGGACGGTAAGACCTATGCTTGGGGTTGGAATCCGACTGGTCAGCTCGGTGATGGCACGGTGCGTGATAGGCCAACTCCGGTGGAGGTGGTGAGCGAGGTTGCTCTCACCGGGATCATGTTTGATGGGCTTGCTGGGACGACTCCGGGGGACCCGGAGAGCACTATCCCGGTGGATAATGGTGATGGGACCTGGAGTATTGTCACCCCAGCCCATGCGCCGGGCCCGGTCGATGTGGTGGTTTCCTGGACGTTGAACGGGATCGCGCAGACCCCGATCACCTACCCGGGTGGGTTCACCTACTACA
>WPCI01087682.1_pt1 | contig 11892 bp, 8 predicted proteins | sample 5399871 | NCBI WGS metagenome assembly WPCI01 (sample SAMN12869469, study PRJNA574797) | sludge metagenome | isolation source: wastewater treatment of pH7 | place: China:Beijing | collected 2019-05-20
TGGATTGCCGGTGTAGGAATGCGAGTGCAAAAAACCCTTCGCCGTTTCGTCCGCATAAAACGCCAGGTACACCTCATCCGTGGTTAGCACGCATGACAGCGAGAGATAGCCACCGGTGATGCCTTTGGACAGACAGATGAAATCCGGCTTCACGCCAGCTTGTTCGCACGCGAACATCGTTCCGGTCCGGCCAAATCCAACCGCGATTTCATCCGCGATCAAATGCACCCGGTACTTCGTGCACAACTCACGCGCGCGCGCAAGATAAACCGGGTGATACATGGCCATGCCCGCCGCGCCCTGCACCAGCGGTTCCAGAATGAAGGCAGCTGTCGTTTCGGCATGCTGTCGCAAATAATCTTCCAGCGCCTCCGCGCAACGCAGCGCAAAGGCCTCGGTGCTTTCGCCGCCTTCCGCCAGCCGGATATCGGGCGACGGCATCTGAACAGAATGCCGCAACAACGGCGCGTACTGATCCTTGAATAATGCCACATCCGTCACTGACAAGGCGCCCAGCGTTTCACCGTGATAGCCGTTTTGCAGGCTGATGAATTGTGTCTTGCCGGTTTGTCCGGTATTGCGCCAATAATGGAAACTCATCTTCAGCGCGATCTCGGTGGCGGATGCGCCGTCCGAGCCAAAAAACGCATGACTCAAGCCGGTGAGTTTCGACAGGCGCTCAGACAGTTCGACCACTGGCTCGTGCGTGCAGCCGGCCAGCATGACGTGCTCGATTTTCGCAAGCTGATCGATGATGGCTGCATTGATGCGCGGATTGGCATGTCCGAACAGATTCACCCACCAGGATGAAATCGCATCGACGTAGTGATTGCCTGCATCATCAAACAGCCATGCTCCCTCGCCCCGCACGATTGCCAGCGGCGGCACTGATTCCAGATTTTTCATCTGCGTGCAGGGATGCCAGAGGAACTGGCGAGAACGGTCTTGCAGGGAAGACATGGGGGCTATGGGTTATGGGCTGGGGGAAGTATAGCCTCCTCACCCTTCACGCCTGACCTCAGTTGTATTCGCCGCTGGCCGGATTCAGTTCGATGTAAAACGGCGACATGCTGGTATGGGAAACCTCTTCGTGCTCGGGCCGCCGGTTGCGCAGCGCCATTTCCACTTGCGCGGCCTTGAGTTGCGCGGGGTCAATCAGTTCCGGGTAAAGGTGATGATGCTTGATCATTTCCGCTGCCCGCATGCGGGCAAGCGTCTCCATGGCGCGCCGCGTCTCAGGCTCCAGCGTATCCAGCAACAGAAGCCAGGGTGCCTGCCAGCCCAGATAATCCGAAATCAATTGTGCGTACGGCGGCTCATGCTGGTCCGCCGCAAGAAACAAATCCGGAAACTGACTGGCCAACATGCTGCGCCCGTCCTGAAGACTGAGACCGCTGCCATCTGGCAGGCGGGCAACCCATTCCACTCCGGAAGCCTGCTGGTTAATCCAGCCATTCAGCATCCCGGCAGCATTGTGTTTACCGGAGGACGGGCTGCGAAACTGTTCCTCGGCCGCGTATCCCGCGCGCCAGTGCGCCGGCGCTTTTGAAGCCATTTCCGCTCGTGCCTCTTCTTCCGTCAGCACGCTGTGCAGAAGCGCCATAGGCTGTCTGTCCTCATCTGTCAGCCACTGCTCGAAGAAATCAGTAAAGGCAAACGGAACTTCCTGATGATGTCCGCGCAGATAGGCATAAACAATGTGGCCCTGCGCTTCCAGCCGCTTCAGGCCTTCGCGGATCGGTGTGCGGCTGACGCCGAAAATCTCGGCGAGCTCTGCCTCACGCAGGCGGTCGCCCGGCTTCAGCGTGCGGTCCTCGATGGCCTCCACCAGCCGGCGGTAGATTTCGGCCCCGTTCAGCCGCTCGTCGTGCCGCTCGCGGTTTCCGAAGACCTCGTCTTCGTCAATGGGTCTGCTCTTGTCCATGTATCTTCAGGCGCCTCAGGCTGAGGGGCGGTAGAGGCGTCCGCCGATCACCGGCTCGCGCGCCCCCGTCGTATGCGGATAGCTGATAGGAAGACCTGCCATGAACCGCGCGCCAAGGAAAGCCATTGCCTGCGCTTCCAGGGCATCGCCGTCGATGCCATGCACATCCGAACTGACCACATCCGCATCCAGCCGCTGCGCCAGCTCCGCCATGATCGTCTGGTTGCGCCGCCCGCCGCCGCAGACGATCCAGCTTTTCGGCGTGCGCGGCAGAAGGGCGGCGGACCGGGCCACCGCCTCCGCCGTGATGGCTGCGAGTGTTGCCGCGCCATCCAGCCACGACAGACCCTCCACCCATTTCAGCGAGAAGGCATTGCGGTCCAGCGACTTGGGCGCAGGCTGGGCGAAATAGGGATGGCGCAGGGCGATTTCCACCCGTGAGGCCTCCACATGGCCTGCCCCGGACCAGCGCCCGTCCCGGTCGAAATCACCGAGGCCTGACTGGCGGATCCAGTCATCCAGCAGCGCATTGCCCGGCCCGATGTCAAAGGCCATCAGATGTTCGCCGTCGATATAGGTGAGATTGGACACCCCGCCGATGTTGAGGAAGCACAGCGGCTGCTTAAGGCCTGCGGCCAGCGCACGGTGATAGACCGGCACCAGCGGCGCGCCCTGCCCGCCCGCTTCCATGTCCGCCTGCCGCACATCGCCCACGACCGGCAGCCCCAGCACATCCGCCAGCTTCTGCGGGTTGCCGAGCTGCACGGTCTCGCCAGCGGCGGGATCATGCCAGACCGTCTGGCCGTGGAAGACAACGAGATCCGGCTTGCGCTCCAGCCGTGCCAGAAAGGCGGCAATGGCCACGGCGTGATCGCGGGTGACGGCTTCGGCCAGACCGGGCCAAAGATCCCTGCGCTTGGGGCCTGCTGCGATGGTGGCCAGAATGGCCGCGCGGGTCTCGGGAGCATAGGCTTCGGTTTCTGCTGGCCCTGCCGACAGCAGCCGTTCCCCGTCTGTCGTGATCAGGGCCATGTCGATACCATCGGCGGAGGTGCCGCTGATCGTGCCAAGCACTGTAATCGGATCCATGGCTGAAACTCCGGTTTGCCGGCGCGGGCGCGGCACTCCCGGCAAGCTGCCGTTCTGCGCGCCTGCTCAGGCTGCGCGGTATTCCGCGCTCGCAATCATGATGTCGGACAGCGTTGCATAGGCTGCCATCCATGCCGAGCGTACCTCAGGTGTGAAGGCTTCGCCAAGGTGGCTCTCGAGTGTCCACAAGAGGGCATCCCCGGCCGCCTGATAATGAGCGGCGCTGACGCCATAGGTCACGTGACGCTTGGCGAGCGCCTCCAGTTCCGGCAGCAGCATCTGCAGGTTCGACAGCATGCTGACAACGGCGGACAGGGCCTCCAGCAACCGCTGCTCCTGTGCCGGAAGCGAAGTGCGGAACAGCGGGCGCAAGGAGGGAGACAATTCGAAAAGGCGGCCGTAAAAGCCGGAGATGACGGCAGTCCCTTGCGGGCGCAGCCGGTCGAAGCTTGCTTGCACAAGTTGGATCTGCTCAGGCGTCACCTCAGCCTCCTCCGGTGGACCGCTGCCGCGATCTGAACAGGCACCGCCCGCATGGGCCGAGGCGCCGCCACGTAATGGTATTACGGCATTATCAATAATAAATATTTCACCAGGAAACAAGCAGCCGCGGCGTGAAATCGGCGCCGACAGCGTGAAAAACTATTTCAAACTTATTTTATCATCTCCTGCCCGAAATGGCGGGTCTGGATACCTGCGGGCTTGAACAGTGTCAAAGAACTGACAGATCGTTTCAGATCCCGGCACCTGGGAGGCACCGGGACCTGAAACGGGGATCTGAGATCAGGCGTAGGCTTCCCCCACGTAGCGGCGCACAAGGGCGAAGGCCTGTTTCGCATGGGCAATCACCCGTGCCTCGTCCTCCGGCGGCAGCGGGATGGCATCCAGCGCAGCGGTAAAGGTCCGCCAGTGCAGGCCACGGCCTTCCGGATGGCCAGCCAGATGGCGCGCGCCATGGGTTTCGGACAGGCCCAGCTTTGCCGCCGCTTTCAACAGAAAGGCCGCACCCAGGTTCGAGCCCTCAGCCACATAGAGCCAGCCCATGGCGGCGGACATATCATCGCCCGGCCCGGCCTCATCCGCGTCCTGCGTGAGCTCCGGCAGCGGCATGCCGATGTCGGCCAGATCCTGCGCCACCAGATGCAGGCGGCGGCGGCCGTCGAGATCCGGCAGCAGAGGATCAAGGGCGGGCATGCGGTAGATGCCGTCCATCACCGTATGAAACCGGTATTGCACCTCAAGAAACCGGGCGTAGTTGCCGATGCTGCCGAAGGGGTCGCGGCTCATGATGTCCTTGTCGAGGCCATCGTGAATGTCATGGGTTGCCTGTTTCAGCATCTTCGCCCGGCTGCCGGGTTCGATGGCGGCGGGCTCGTTGGGGGCGGGATTGTCCAGGGTATGCGCGTCCATATGTGTCTCCTGGGGTTGGAACAGGCGCCGTCAGTCCTCTCTGAAGGCGCGGGCGATCTGGTCGTTGAGGGGCTTGAGGAAATAGGACAGCGCCGTGCGCTCTCCTGTCTGGATGAAGGCTTCCGCCGGCATGCCGGGAACGAGGCCAAGGCCGTCCAGCCGCGCCAGTTCCTCTTGCGGAATGCGGATGCGCACGAGGTAGTAAGCCTGCCCTGTGCGCTGATCCTCGCTGAGATCAGCGGCCACCCGGTCAACTTCCCCATTCAGCTCGGGCGTGGTGCGCTGGTTGAAGGCGGAAAGGCGCAGGAGGGCCTTCTGGCCAAGAGCGATCTGGTCGATATCGGCAGGGTTGATCCGCGCCTCCACTCTCAGATCGTCATTGCCGGGCACGATCAGCATGATCTTGTCCGCGGGCGAGATGACACCGCCAACCGTATGCACCGCCAGCTGATGCACCGTGCCGGACTGGGGCGCCTTCAGTTCGATGCGGGCCAGCTTGTCTTCCGCCGCGATCTTGCGCTCCACCAGTTCGCCAAGCTGAACGTCAATGTCGCGCAGCTCATTGCCGGCTTCGGCGCTGAGGTCCTGCTCCAGTTGAAGGATCTGCAGCCGTGTTTCGGCAATGCGCCCGGCAGCCCGCGCCTGAAAGGCGGCCGCTTCGGCCCGGTCGGCACTGACAGATGCCGCTTCCCGCTCCAGTGCGTTGAGCCGCTGGGCAGAGACAAGGCGCTGGTCATACAAGCCCTGCAGCTTGCCGGTTTCGTCCGTCAGGATGGCAAGTGACCGGTCGAAGGCCTTCTGCTGGCTGGCGTAACCGCTGATTTCATGCTCCAGCTGAGAGATCCGCTCTTCCAGCTGCGCCCGGTTGCCCTCCCGGGCAGCCTTGCGGATGGCGAAGAGCCGCGTCTCGCTGGCCATGGCTTCGCCCGCAAGCGGCTCGTGTGCCCGCGCCAGAAGCTCCGGCGGAAAGCGCAGCTCCGGCAGGCCGTCCCGCTCGGCCAGCAGCCGCGCCTGGCGGGCGGTCAGTTCATCAAGGCGCTTGGTGACGATGGCAAGGGCCGCGCGCTCCTGCGTGGCGTCGAGCCGCAGCACGGTCTCACCGGCCTCGACATAGGCCCCTTCTGTCACCAGAAGCTCGCCCACCACGCCGCCGGTCGGATGCTGTACCGCCTTCACATAGCTGTCGACGACGAAGGTTCCCGGCGCCACCACGGCGCCAGAAAGGGTAGAGGCCATGGCCCAGCCGCCCACTCCGGCAGCCAGCAGCACGGCAACGGCACCGCTCGCCAGCATGTGTCGGCGCAGGGACCGGGCGAGTGAATAGGATGGTGCCGCGTTCATTCCGCCGCCTCCTTGTCTGCACCCGCGTCAGCAGGAGTCCCGGCCTGAACACCGGCCTGTGCGGCCACCACCTTCAGCGGCGGCTGCAGGCGGGCGGACATGCTGCCGAACCCCGCCCCCGGCTGTTTGGCGGCAGGAGCGCCCTTGAGCACGCGGGAGAGAACCTCGTCCCGCGGGCCGAAGGCCTTCATCCGGCCGGCCTCCATCATCAGCACATGATCCACCGCGCCCAGCGCGCTGGGGCGGTGCGCCACGACGATGGCAATGCCGCCGCGCTCGCGCTGGCGCTTCATCACCTCCACCACGGCAGCCTCGCCATCTGCATCGAGATTGGCATTCGGCTCATCCAGCACCAGCAGGAAGGGGTTGCCATAGAGCGCACGCGCCAGCCCGATGCGCTGGCGCTGGCCACCGGAGAGCCCCGCGCCATCATGACCGATGCGGGTCTGGTAGCCCTGCGGCAGGTTGGTGACGAAGCCATGCACTCCGGCCGCTTCCGCAGCTGCGATGATCGCTTCCGGTGCTGCATCGGGATCAAAGCGGGCGATGTTTTCCGCCACCGTACCCTCGAACAGCTCCGCCTGCTGCGGCAGATAGCCGGTGTGGCGGCCAAGCGCCTCCGGGCCGTATTGATCGAGCGCCGCCCCGTCCAGCCGCACATGGCCGCGCAGCAGCGGCCACACACCGGTCAGGGCGCGCACCAGCGTGCTCTTGCCGGAACCGGAAGCCCCGATGACGCCCAGCGCGCTGCCGGCCGCCAGCCGGAACGAGATGTCCGTCACGGTTGGCAAGACACCGCTGCCTGCGGCAGAGGGCGGCGCGATGACGAGCCCTTCGGCCCTGAGGTCCCGGCAGGGCGCAGGAAGATCGAGAACGGGCGCAGCTTCCTGAAAGACAGGCTCCAGCTTGCGCAGGCGCGCCCAGCCCTGACGGGCCGCCACAAAGCTGCGCCAGCTGCCGATGGCCGAATCCACCGGGGCCATGGTGCGGCCCATCATGATGGACGAGGCGATCATCACGCCGGCCGAGGCTTCCTGCTGGATCACCAGCCAGGCGCCCACGGCAAGAATGGCCGATTGCAGCGCCTGCCGGATGGCACGGGAGATGGCGCTCATGGTGCCGCTGGTGTCGCCCGCGCTGCGGTTGGCAGCAAGATAGGCATCGTTCTCCACCTGCCAGCGGTCGAGAATGCGGTCCGCAAAGCCCATGGCCTTCAGGCTTTCGGCGTTGCGGCGGGCCTGTTCGGCAAGGCTGGAGCGGGTGGCCCCGCGCTCGGCGGCAATGCGCGCAGGACGGCGCGCCGACACATCGGCAAAGATGGTGATCGCCACCATGATCACGGTACCGGCCAGCGCGGTCACACCAATCCAGAAGTGAAAGAGAAAGCAGATGGCGAGATAGACCGGGATCCACGGCAGATCGAACAGGGCTGCCGGGCCGGGCGTTGCGAAGAAGGAGCGGATCGTGTCGAGATCCCGCAAGGGCTGCAGGCCATCGCCCTGCCCGCGCGACATCAGCGGCAGCCGCGCAATGGCCCGCATCACACAAGCCGACAGGCGCGCGTCGGCACTTTCGCCAAGACGCAGCAGCAGCCGGGCGCGCAGGCTGTCGAGCAGCGCCTGAAAGCCGAAGAGACCGGCGGACAGCACGCACAGGGCAACCAGCGTCGGGATGCTGCGGCTGGCGAGCACCCGGTCATAGACCTGCAGCATGAACAGCGAGCCGTTGAGGGCGAGCAGGTTGAGGACGGCACTGGCGCAGAACAGCGCCACCACCACCCCCCTCAACGGAAGGCCAGCGGCCCCGGCATTGCGCCGGGGCCACAAGCCATGCTGGCTGGGTGCCAACATGAAGGTCAGCCGGTCAGGCGAACAGGAAGTCGGATGCGTCGATGACGCTCGAATCCACACCCACGAGGGTTACCGAATTGCCGCCGTAGGAAATGACGGTATCGGAACCGGAGGCTGCCACGGCCAGATCGCTGTAGGCCGAAGCCCCCCAGATCGACACATCCAGCGTGTCCGTGCCATCCTGGTAGCCATAGGTGCCGGTATCGCCCGCGGTCACAGTGTCATGGCCACCAAGGAAAATGAACGTATCGGCACCGCTGAAGCCAACAAGGACATCATCCCCGGTGGTGCCGACGATCTCGGTGCCAACGGCACCCAGATAGTTGTAGATCCCGGTCAGAGAGCCTTGGGAGAGATAGTAGATAGCATAGTCAAAGAGATCTCCACGGCCAGCCAGGGAGTAGTCCGGATCTGCAGTGATCGTCAGCCCCGCATCAACGGCGAAGCCGCTTGCGTTGGATTCGCTGTAGTTGGAGCCAAGGGCAACGGTGTCGACCGTCCCGGTCAGGTTGCCCTGGCTGTACTGCATGTCACCGCTCATGACGACGCCGGAGCCTCCGGTTGCGCCGTTGCCCCACTGGTCGTAAACAGCCGTGCTGGACGGGGCGGTGGTGATGCCGGACGAGGTGGACCAGAATGCACCGTAGCTTGGGGTGAAATCTGCCAGCCAGTCGGCAAAGAAGCTCACCATGTCGACAGACGTTCCGTTCAGTTCGATAGTCGCAGCCATTTCAATCTCCTTGGTTGGCTGTGGCGTGCCGCCCGCTTCAGGGGCGGCGGTTTCCTGGCCGGGTCGCCACCCGGCCAGGAATGACGGGCGGAAGGGATTCCTTCCGCAAACCTTCAGAATTTCACATTGAACCGCGCCTGCAGGGTCCGCCCGGCGGCTGCCATGGAGCTGTTGGCCGGGATGTAGGCCACATCCGTGACGTTGTTGGCCGAAAGGTGCAGCGTGGCGTTCTTGTTGACCTTGTAGGAGCCGTAGAGATCCAGCGTGGTGTAACCGCCGCTGTATTCGATGAGTTGCCCGGTATCCACGTCCAGAACCGCCGTCTGGCTGGGCGTCACATGGGTGACACGCGCACCAAGGCTGAGCTTTTCTTCAAAGAAGCGCAGTCCCGCGTCGCCCGTCACCTTGAAGCGCGGCGGGATGTTGCCGTTCCAGGCGAAGACATCGCCACTGGTCACATCCGTGCCATTGCTGAAGACTTCGGTCTTGCTCGGCCAGTTGGTGGACAGAAAGGTCGCCGAACCGCCAAACCAGAAACGCCCGGCATCATAGTTGGCTTCCACCTCCACACCGCGGGTGCGGGTGATGCCATCCATGTTGACGAAGCTCGTATAGGTCCTGGCTGTCTCCTGCGAGGCATAGATGGTGCCGAGGACGATGTAGTCGTCGATTTCCCGGTAGAAGGCGGCCGCCTTGATCCGCAGCCGGTCACGCTCCGTGATCAGGCCGCCGGTCACAATATTGGCGCCGACTTCGTAGGTTTCCGCCGTTTCAGGGCGCAGCCATGGATTGGGCGCAGTCTGGGCGGGGTTACCATCTCCAGGTGCGAAACCGCCGCTCATGAAGGCTTCGGTGATGGTGGGCGGACGGTAGGTCTGGTTGTAGCTGGCATAGGGCTTGAACCAGTCAACCGGCACGAATTCCACCGTCACCGAGGGCAGCAGTTTGCCGCCGGAACGGTCGATCTCCTCGTCATAAATGACGTCCTGCCGGACGGCAGCAGTCGAGGAAAGAGTCGAGCCTTCCTGAACCCAGGTATTGCTGGCATTGTATTCGCCGCAGGGATTGGTATTCCATGTGGAAAACCATTCCTCTCCCCGACGCCTTAGAACAGAATTTGTAGAGCTCAGCAATCTCAGATTAGTATTATAGGTCGACGACCCGACCGGATAGGCATCCTGGAAAGAAACAACACAGCCTGCGCGAACAATTGTCGCCGGAACAATAGTCTTATTGAAATTATAGTAGCGGGCGGTGCCTTTCAGCCGATACCAGTCATAGCGCAGGCCGCCGGATACGTTGAACCAATGAACGGGCTCCAGCTTGCCATTGAGGAAGATGCTGGCCATGTCGCGGCGGCCCGGCGGGTTGAACACGCCATAATTGTCTGCGTAGTAAGGTGTCTGCGAGATCGACGAGCTTGAGGCGGACTTGTTGGCCACATCACGGAAGGCCTCGACGCCATAGTTGAGGGCAAGGCCGCCAAGGGGTGTGCTGACGGTGCTGGTGTTTTGCAGCGTGATGCCGAAGCTGGTCAGGCTCTTGTCGATTTCCGTTTCGGGAGACAGGTTGCCACGGGCATCACGGGTTTCCAGAACCGAGGAATCGTTGAACCAAAGGTTGGCCTTGAAGTCGATCCATTCGCTGTCCGGATCCCAGCCGAAGTTCAGGGAGCCGCTGTCATTGGTGTTCTCAAACCGGCTGATATCACTATACGTACCGCCGGTGTTGCCGCCCACGCTGTAGGCATAATCATTCTGCTGGTGCATCCAGGATGCCGAGGCCCTGATGTCCTCATGCTCCATTTCCAGCTTCAGCATGGAGCCCCAGGTGTCGCGCCCGCGCAGATCCTTGCGGATACCGGTGGCATCAACCGATGAGGTTGCCTCGCCCATCCGGCCGGCGCGGTATTCATTCAGTTCGGTCTTGCTGAGGCCCATGGTCAGGGCAAAGACTTCCGACAGCCGGGCGGAACCGATCACCGATGTCTGCAGGTCATAGCCGTTGCTGCCGGTGGCAACATCGGCCTCCGCCCCCCAGGACTTGCCGTCGCGGATGATATCCGCCGCACCAACCGTACGGAAATCGACGGAACCGGCCAGCGTGCCCGTGTTTCCCGCCGTTGCGCCCGGGTTCTTGTCGATTTCGACCTGACGGATGAAAGCCCCATCGACAACGGCCGTGCCGCCCGCGCCGATGCTGGAGGAGCCGTAACGCCCGCCGTCCTGCGCATTCTGCCGCGCCCCATCAATGGAGACGGCAACGCGCCCGGCATCCTGCACACCGCGCAGGTTCGGGGAAACGGTGGGGAAGCTGGCAACGCCCTCACCGGCATAGGCACCGGCAACGGAATTGAACACCTCCCGGATATCGCGCACGCCCGCATCGCGGATGGCCTCACCCGAGACCACGGCAACACTCGACGGCGTGTCGTAAACCCAGTCGGGCGCGCCCATGTAGCCGCTGGAGCCCTCGCCCGTCAGCGTCACCGTCTCAAGCTGCGTGGCGCCCTCCACGCCCTCGCCTGCCGCGGCAGAGGGTCGGACCGCACCGATCACCGCCGTGCCATCGCCCGTGATCCGGAAGGGAACACCGGTGCCCTGCAGCATCCGGCCCAGCGCCTCCTGCGGCGTCATGGACCCCTGCACGGCCTGCGTCGTCACCCCGTTTGACGCGCTGGCGGCGAGCGTCACCTGCAGGCCGGATTGGCGGCCGAAGGCACTGACGGCACTGGCCAGCCCCTGCGCGGGAATGCTGAAGCTCCGCACGGCTGTCGTCTGCGCCTGTGCCGCCTGCGGCGGCAGATGATTCACCCCCACGGCTGCCAGAGGCACCATGGCAATGGTGGCCAGAAGTCTTGCCCGATGGGGAAAACCAGCCTTGCGCCGGCTGTTGGCTGCCCCAGACCCGCTACTCGAAAACATGCCTGCCCTGTCTCTTTACGTCCTGGCGCAGACCTCCCCGGCGCTGCGCTTCCGACCCTAGAGACGAACGGCTCTGTCAAATTTTTCAGGATTCCGGCATTCCGGACGAAAAAATCTGAAAATAAAACTCATATTTCTTTTCAGCGCCCGGAAATCAGCCGGACATAGGGCGAAACAGCCACCACTTCGCCCTCAAATGGCTCGACAAGGGCACGCAAGGCCCGGTCCGGATCGTTGAGATCGAAGACGCCGGTGACACGCTGGCGGCCCAAAGACTCGTCAGTGAGACGAATCCATGCAGAGTGATAGCGGGCGATATCCTCCAGCACGGAACTGACGGTGGCATCCACCACATAGAGGCGCCCCTGCCGCCAGGAGCCGATATCTTCCGGCGCAATCTGGCGGATGACGAGATGTCCTGTCGCCCGGTCGATGCTCAGCATCTCGCCGGGTACCAGCGTCCGCAGTTGCACCTTGCCGCCCGCGCTGACCTCGGCCTGCACCGAACCCTCCGCCAGGCTTATATCGATCATGCCGCTGGTGGCGCGCACCAACAACGACCCCGAAATTCCGGCGCCGCCGCTGCCACCGTTCCCACTGCTGCCGCGGGTGCCACCGGCGTCC
>WPCI01041784.1_pt1 | contig 11887 bp, 14 predicted proteins | sample 5399871 | NCBI WGS metagenome assembly WPCI01 (sample SAMN12869469, study PRJNA574797) | sludge metagenome | isolation source: wastewater treatment of pH7 | place: China:Beijing | collected 2019-05-20
TCATTGAATATAAAGAAAAAATGATTGCTGCGGAGTCAAAAGCGGAAATGCAATACTACTACAACAAGGCGATATACATCATCGAGCAAGCCAATAAACGCAAAAAATAGAAAAGGGGTAGTAAGATGGGAAATGTATACACGCAAACATGGGAAGAGATTTTAGAGAATCGTCCAAATATGAGAGCTGATTTCGAACAAACAAAACCGCTTTTAGAAATTGAAGATGTAGAGATTTGGGATTATGAAGAAAAAGAAGTGGTGAAAGATTGGTACTCGGATGGATACGTAAAAAGAGAAGTTAAAGCAATCTTTGTAAAGTTCAAAGGAGAAGAAAGAAGAATTCGATTCCAAACATATTTTCAACCAACTGTTGGAGAATGGGTCACATCAGATATGTCACCTCAACACGTAGAAGGAAAATGTCATGTATGTAAACATTTTAAATCATCTATTGAAGATGATTCGAGAAGTTGTACTTGTATCAATGTATTAGATTTAAAGTATTTATTAGAGGAAATCAAACAAATGAAAGAACATCGATTAAAATTCATTTTCTAGTAGAATGAACACTACATTAATAGATTTCTTTTATAACTGTTTGTACAAGCGAGTCAAAACGTGCTATTGCACTTCCTACGCTAGTCCAAAGCACTTCTAAAAGAAACTATGAATTCCGTTTTTCATTGCTGCATCGACAATAAAATTGAAAAAAATCTAGCAAATTATCAATTTTTATGTAAAAGTAAAAGCAGGGAAAAAGAAAAAAAGCCCTCGGTGTTGGTCGCACCATGTGAGGACTTAGAGAAAAATATTTTGAGAAAAATATTCTTTTAACGAACTTTACTGTCTTTATTTTTATACAAAAGGACAGTAAAGTCAAGAAAAAGAACGGACGAAAAAACAGGTTTTCTTTTTCTCTTCTTGGAAAGAAGAGAGGTGGTTCGTATATGTTATTAAACAGTAAATCACTAAATACCTTCGAGCCAATCATTTATTTTGATAGTAAAATATCAACTCAAAAAAAAGGCAAGCTAAATGAAAACATTCCTATGAAATTACAGATTCGAAGAGAATTCAAAATTCCAGTACAACAAGTAACGTTTCATGATTTCATTGATATTTGTTTTCCAAACGCCGAAGGGTATTTTTGTGTTTTTCAAAAGACCAAAAAAATAAATCGCAATACGTTTTATTCAAAAGAAGAAATGGAACAAAACGTATCAAATTTCTTCGATAAAACTTGGGGAATGAACTGTTATGTCAGTTATTCTAGTTATTTCACAAGAAAAAGAACGTATGAATCGAAAGAAATTGAGTACAGGCTTAAAAATGGAGAAACGGTTTATGCAGAAGCTTGTAATCTATTAACAAAAGAAGTATATCGTTTAAAAGAACGTAAAGTGAAGAAGTTGCGTACACAAAGTAACATTGTAAAAACGTATTTGCTCGCTCAAGATTTAGACTTCTATCAAATGGGAATATCGTTTGATACAGCGGTTAAAATCATTGCTAGGTTAGTAACAGAAGGGAAAATCATTTGTCCAACGGTGTTAATTTCTACTGGACAAGGGATTCAACTTATTTGGGCAGTAAAACCATTTAAAAATATTAAGAATTACACACATGATCGGGAATGGAGACAGATACAAAAAACGATGTTTTCTATCTTCAAAAAAGCAGGATTAAATCCCGACAAAGTTGTAAAAAATCCAGCAGCGGTAACAAGAGCAGCCGAAACAATAAACATGAAAAGTCAAACAATCGTACATGCTTTCTACATGAATGCAGCAAATCTTTTGCTAAGTGATTTTCTGTTTTTCCATAACATTGACCCGTTGGCTGATAGGCTTGTAAAACCGAAATCAAAGCCAAAATCAAAGAACAAGCCGAATAAAAAAACAAATAATAAAAAGAACAATGAAGAAAATGGTGAATTAGTTTCTTTTGTTCCTGACAACAAAAACACGGAAAATTGGAATGAATATTCACTCAATCGAAATAGAGAAGAAGATATCTTTATTTTTGTGCAAACGATGAATGAACGAAACAAACAATCTCATTACATAGGTATGCGAAACTGGTTGTGCTTGGTGTTAAGATTCCATTCGCTAGTAAGTTCCGATGGAGATAAAGCATATGCTTTGGAACGAGTGAAATCACTGATGGGAATAATGGATATGTCGGATACAAGTGAAGAAGAATTATTACGAAGATCATTACCGGCAGAAGAGTATTACGAGAAATGGCAAAATGGCACATGGGATTCGGAAAAGTATGTGCAGGGCGGTCTTTTCTATAAAAACAGAACCATGTTGCAATTAATGAAGATAGAAAAAGATTATGAAATACAATTGAAAATGAAAACTATTAAAGCAAGAACGCACAAGTACAAAGCAGAAGCGAAAAAGCTAAAAGAAGCCGAAAGAACAGGGAAAGATAGTAAGATTGATGAAGATATAAAAGCAGCAATCAAAGAATCCCAAAACTACGATGCATTCCGAAAACGTGTAGAGAAATTCGGTATAGAAAAACAAAGCGAACATACTTGGGAAGCATTTCAAGAACGTCGTGCACAATTGTTGGAAGAAAATGAAGATAATAAGTCATGGCAATTACAAAAAGCACTAGAAAGACATCCAGAGCTTTCACAAAGAAAGTTAGCGAAACATTTAGGATGGAGTTTGCCAACTGTACAGAAGTATTTAAAAATAATTGGAAAAAATTAGTGTACAAATCAACTTTCCCTTTAAAAGACGGTGTTAGTAATATAGGTCTTTATATTTTATATAATATTTGGTTATGCAGCTCTGTATTTGAAAAAAGATACAGGGCTTTCTTTTTTATTTATTTCATCACATTTATAGAAACTCATCTATTATGTAAGTGGTTGGGGGGAATGTCTATGCATTTGCAGTATAAGTTCAAGAAAGAAGTACAGTTCAAGATACATGAGAATGTTTTAAAAGAATTGGATACAATAGAAAAAGATATTAGGGAAGTTGCAGCAAGCAAGGGGATTTCTGTTAGTGATACGATTGATTATCTACGTAACAAGAAAAAATAACGTTCTGTATAGATCGTTATTTTTTTCATAACATTATATATCAAAATTCTCACTTTAAAACAGATGAAATGCTTTAGCTTGGCGACAAACATATTTTTTTTATACTCGTAATTCAGGATAAAGCAAGAATTTGTTTCAAAGCAGAAATAAATTTCTCTTTCAATTCATCATCAAGTGTATATGTGATTTTGGGGTTTAATTGGTGGATTGGTTTTACATTCCATTCTTCATCCCAAACATCAATTACATTTAATAATTTTATGTCGGGGAATTCTGAAACACAAAAAACTAAATGATACGAATGGTAATTTTCGGAATGATAGTTGTAATTTTCCAGTATCTTCATATTTTGAAAGTCAATTTGATGAAAATCAATTCTTGTCATTTTGCTTCCCTCTCTTCTAAAAAATGACCTCTCATTTTCGTCTGTAATACGCTTATTTTTCAATTTGAATAGTCCAAGACCTGAACAAACTAAAACGTCTAAAAAAGAGCTTAAAATTGATTTGTTGGAACACTTTCTGTTGCAAAGTGGTAAAATTTAAGTATATTCATGTTAACTTTAAAAAATTTGGCGTACACGTATGTCAGCGTAGGATTTGAAAGAAAATCTTATTCAAGAAAATTTATATATATGGGCGTGGTGCAAGTTTCATCACAAATATTTTAACCTACCGCGCATAAAAAAAGACGATGGCTATTACACTATGAAAGCACATCGTTTTTATTTTTGTAGATTGGTAGAACAGAGAAAAATCTTTTTTGCCAAAAGATGATTATGAAATGAAGCTCGCTTGCGAGATTCAAAAAAATTAGAAAGGGAAAATATTAGATTTATTATTGTCCGTAACTAAAGTATTTTGGGAGATTTGAAAACAAAAAATAAAAATTGAATGGAGGAAAAAAGATGACTTAAATTTGAGTGATCGACAAATGAATGTCTGCTTTTCGGATTGATCGACCAAGAAGAATTTTGAAACGATGAAAAAGAAGTACATGTAAGAAACAGTGCAGGAGATGTCCTTGCCGACTGTGCCGAGTCCCCTCGGAAACTGGCGAATAACGACCGTATCTTTGTTAGCTTTTTGGGAACATGGAACTACAAGCAGCAAACTGTGTGTGTCATTTCTCATTTTTATTTGCGAAGCAAATAAAAATGAGAAGCCGTCAGTTCGTGTTGGAGGAACGACAACAACGAACAAGGCTGAATGAGTAAAGCGCACGACATGGAGGTTCGCTCGCCTTCCGCTATCTGCGGAAAAGAGCATAAAGACAGGGGATGCGCTACGCAACCGTGACAAAACGGTTAAGTAGCAAAAATCGAACTTTATTTTTGATACTTAACCAGTTTTGAATATTTTCCAAACTGGTGACCTTTTGCAAGCAATTACGCAGCGCAGCTGTAATTGTGATGCAAAAGTAAAGTTACGTAGTAACTTTCTTTTTGTTTTGTGACGTAAGAATACGCACGTACTTTGCGTGTTTTTACGTTGCAAAACAAACTCGGCTCAGCCGAGCAAGGGCGCAAAATATGGGAGGTGATATATCGTGAGCAATAAATTAAATGCAAGTTTGAAAAAGATAGAGAAAATCACGGAAAGAAGCTTTCGGGAAGGATATACCTCGAAGCAAGGAAAGAATAGCGGCAAATGGTCACCAGGGACGAGAGATACTTATTGTGAAATGGCAAAAGCATGCATGAGGGATATTCATCAATTATATGGCATTGCAGATATTACAAAGGTGCAACCAGAACATGTAATGGGTGTAATTGACCGGAGAATCAGCGGATTTCAGGCAGGGAATACGAAGGAAGCGAGCAACGTCAAAACGCTCATACACGCCATGCATGCGGTTCAAAATGCAGCGGTCAAAACAGGCGTATTCAAAAAAGAATTGAATTTGATTGATAAAAAAGCGGCACTTCAGCACTGCAAAGAAAACGATGTGAGACGTAAGAGCAGTTTTTCAACGACTTATGGGGCAAATGTGAAGGAATGCATGCAAGTATTGGACAATGTAAAGACGATGAAAAGCAAATTATCTGAAGCAGCCTATCACGTCGGAAAAATTACATTGTTATCCGCTGGGCGACATGCAGCCGTTTTGAAATTGACAGTTAAAGATATAAAAATTGATGTAAATCGAGGAACTGTTGAATTTTTAGGAGACAAAGGGAACAAGGATAATACGGCTTATCTGGTCGGAAAAGAAACGGCAACGTATTTCAAAAGCCTAACAGAAGGTAAAGATCCAAAACAAAATCTATTTACAATTACAAATCAACGTGGGGTAAAAAAAGGAGAAATAAAATCTGCACGTCAGATTGAAAGAGAAATGAACAAAATTTATGCTAAAGCAGGGGCGCATTTGACGAAAGAGGTCAAGACATACATTCGAGTGCCAAACGGAAAATATCGAGATAAAAACGGAAAAGAGAAAACAAGATGGAAGAAGCAAACTGTTACAGTCACACAAACATTTTCGCATCATTCATTTCGTAAGGGATTTGCATCTGGGCGCTTAATGGAGTATTTGGGAAGTTCGAAAACCAAAATAGAAAATGAGATTGCAAGACGAATACGTGAAGACAAAAAAGGCATAGTCAAAGCAAAGCTTGATGAAGTGGAAAAAAGAAGAGGAAGAAAGTTAGAATTGGATGAAAAGGCAGTTTTTCTAACTTCGCTAGATTTATTTCATTATAGAGAAGATATTGTGACGATGTTTTATACTACGCATGAAGAAGTACAATCATATTTGAAGGAAATTAGGAATTCTAGAAATGCAGCTTGACCGTGCCATCGGCACGGCTTTTTTTGCTTGGGAAAGAAAAAACTTAGGACAAAAATTAGAAAGAGATAGAAAGATTTTAAGAGTTAGATGTAGAATAGAAACTAGAATAAGTAGATTCGAGATTCTAAAGGAACGTTGATTTAACAAGGGATTTTAAGAACTCTTAAATTCTAGTTTCTAAATCTAGAGGTGAGAACGTGGAAAAAAACAAGGAATATACAATGAAAGAAGTTGTAGAGATAACGGAGTTAACAAATGATTTGTTGCGAGTTTATGAGAAGGAGTTCAACCTAGAAATTGCACGGACGAAAGGAGGGCATAGAAGATATAACGAGGAAGACATCAATCAATTGATTACAATCAGAAAGAAAATACAAGACCAAAATTGGTCGTACAAGCAAGTAAGAGCATGGCTGCACGGCGAAGATATAACACTGGCATTGCAAGACCATCAAGTAACTTCGAATCTAGAAAAACAATTAGAAAAGCAAACAGAAATGATTCAAGATTTGAGCGAGAGACTAGAGCAAAGTATTATGCTGCAAGTGGAAATGGCGAAGCAAATGCAAGAACTGAAGCAAGACAAACTACAGCTAGAACAAATAGTAGAACGCAGAAATCAAGATTTAATTCAAACATTGATTGCAGAAAAGCGCAATGATCGGGAGGAACGAGAAGCGAAAAAAACGTTCTTTCAACGTCTATTCAGTAAGTAAATCTCGGAAAATGAAAAAATCGGTAGATGTTTTTCATTTTCCGAGATTCCACCGCCCTTTCGGGCGGTTTTTATTTTGTGAAAAAATTTTTAAGAAATTTAACGGGGAACCTAGATATTAAAAAAATAATGGATTATATTACATATACATTACTCAAAAAGCATTTCAAAAAACCCTGTACCAACAAACGAAAGGAGCTTCGAACAGGCACCAAACGTGTGCACATTGCCGGCATGTAGGGATTTGTAATTTTGAAGTCTTGGCACATGCAGTTTTACCAGTTTCAAAAAAATTAAACAGGGGGAAATTGCTATGAGTAATTTCAAAAAGAAGTTCGAAATAAATGTAGGTAAGGAAAAGAAGTTTTACGTACATACAAGTCAACACGAGTACAAAATTTCACTCAAGAAGACACATACAGAAGCAGAAAAAGAAACAGAAGAGAACATCATGGAATGGACTCCATCGAAGGCAACAGTGGCTGGAATCGGGACAACTGCTGCGGTCGTAGCAACCTGGATTTCGAGTTTGTTTTAAAAAAAAGGACTTGGCTTTCGCCAAGTCCTTTTTTAGTTTGTTTTGATAAGTAAATCTGCAGAAAAACGGGTCGATGTAGTAAGAAGATACGTCAGAGTTGTAAAAAACGTTGATTTCATGCGATTTTCGTCAATTTCAAAAAAAAAATGATAGAAATTCGGTGTTTTTTTATCAATTTTTATTAACAATAACCAGATATAAAGTAAAAATAAATTAATATTAAATTAAATATATATTAATTTTAAAAATATAAAATTATTTAATGATAATTATTTTTGATATAAAACAAAAATGATATTAAATTAAATTAACATATAGTAAAATTGATGTATAAAAATATTGATAATGGTTAAAAATAATATCAAAAGTATGATTTTTATATTATTAAATAACTAAAGTTATTGATATTAAAAAAATATAAAATTGATAATGAAAATAATAATATAAATCAAAAATAATATCAAAAATAATTGATAATAAATTAATAACAATTAAAAATAATAAAAAGGATTTTTAATGTTAATGCGAAATAATATAAAAGAACGTAGTTCTTTTTGTTTAAAAACCTTAATTTAACAACATCTTTAATATTAAATAATTATTTGATATTAAAGAAAATTGTCGAAAGAAATATTTTATATTAAACAAATTTAATGTTAATTAAAATTGATATTAAATAAAATTGATGTATAATAAAAGTAAGAATAAGGAAATTTTATATTAAATAATTGATATAAAAAAACGGTTTAAATTAATATTAATTTTTAAAAATAATTGATATAAGAAAGGGGCATGATTTTTGATGGAAATCGAAATTATGAAAGAATTATTGGCGGAGCAAGGATTTGAAGGCAAACAATTAGATGAAATGGTTGAAAAAGCACGTTTAAAGCAAGAAAAATTGATTGAAGAAGAATTGAAAAATGAAGAAAAGTTGAAAACGGTGGAAGAAACTGTAAAATTGTTGGAAAAATCGATTGGCGGCACATGGAACGGACCGAAGGTTCGAAGAATGATCGCTGCAAAACAATTGAAACCGGTCGAAGAGAACCCAGCAAAACGAACAGGTTTCCGTATTCATATTAAAGAAATTGAGCGTTTTATTGAATGGGAAAGCATGAGTAAGGAAGATTGGAAAAAACGTTGTTTAGACGCAGAAGAACAGCTTCTAGCGGCACAAAAAACAATCGAACAAATGAAACAAGAAAACGAAAAATTGAAGGCTGATTTAAAAGCAGCAAAAACGAACAAAAAAACAACTGTTGCGAAAGCTAAACAACAACAAGCAGCTGAAAAGGAACAAACGAACGAAAAAACAGATACAAAAAACGAACAAGATAAAAAAGGTGTATGATCCATACGCTTTTTTTAATTTGAATTAAAGAAGCGAAGCGTTTTCTTTCCAAAGGAAATCCCGCCAACAAAACACGAGTTTTGTACACTAGGGAAAAATGGTTTCTTGCTATTTAGTTCCGTTCTTTTTCTCCTACGCATAGAGTATGTTATAGAAAAAACACTAAAATGTGAGGGGTGTATGATGGATACGCAACACTCAAGTGTATTCACTTCTAGTACGAATTCTTCAGATTCGATTCCAAAAGAAGATAAAGTATTAGAAAGAGAAATTATAACTATTATTAGGGATGTTTTATCTGATTTAAAAACAAATTTTAAATTGCAAAAAGTACAAGTAAAAAAGAACGTTCGTGACATGGGAATTGCAAATAAACAAGAAATTCTAAAATACACACACGAACGTTTACAAAGCATCCTTACGGATGCGAAACAGCAGATCCAAGTGAGTATGGATAAAATAGGAACAACAGGAAATAAAGAAGAGTCGGTCGTTGTTCCCATTGAAGAAGAGAAGGAAAAGAATCAAGAAAATGAATAAAAAATAGGGGGAAAGAGAGCGAAGAATGGAATCCATTCAACACTCTCTTTTTTATCATAAAGTTTGTGTTGGAACTGTGTAACCCGCAATCGAACATAAAGAAAATACATAAATCGTCGTTGGTGTTGTTAAATTATCTACAAAAAATGCAAGACAATCACATATTTTTAGTACAAACAGATTATCAATACTTGTTGCAAGACCACTAATAAACAAATTGATTTTCAAACCAATGGTTGCAAACGTCTCTAATTCGGAACGAAGTGTATTAAAACAACACAAATTTTGTTCACAATCACATTTTGAATCACAATCACAACATTTATTTTCTGTTTGAAAATTACTACAATTATTTGCAATACCCAGTAAGAAATCAAAAATATCATTAGTGCTAGCAATATCATTGACAGCACTAATCCCTGCAATGGTACTAATTTGTAGTGTGGTATTTGGAGTGGTAGTAACTTGACCTGCATTTATAAAAGTAACAGAAATGCAATCATTCACATTTGTTAGAACTTGGTTCGGAATAGGATTTCCGGTTGGTAGTAGGGTATTTGTATAAATTGTAATTTGTTTATCTATCGGAAGTGGAATGGCAGCCTGTGCGGTTTGAACCATTTGTAAGAGCGTAGCGATGGACGAAGTACAGCAATCACAACCTTCACATTTTTCTCGTTCACAATCTTTTTTGTTATTTTTGCGATTTTTCTTTTCGTTACAACCACATTCAACACTTAGATTTACAGTTACACCACTCACAGTAGTAGAGATGGTTTGACTGTTATTTAACGGAGAGTCATTCGTATGACCCTGAATAGTTTGTTGTCCTTGCGCTTGGAGTTGGTCTCCTAAAGTTTGTGTTTGTGTTTCACTTTGTTCTTGAGTTTGACCTTCTTGTGAAGTCATTTGTGTAGGATTTTGATTTGTTGTTTGGGTTGTCATTGGTGTGGTTTCTGTCGTGTTCGTAATAGTTGGAGTAATAGTTGTTGTAGATTCAGTATCTGTAATGGGCATAGTCACATTGCTAGAAGAGGTTTCCGTATCAGATGTGACAGTTGGTGTTACCGTAGTATCTAATGTAGTTGTAGTATCTGGGTCTGACATAATAGTTGGTGTTACTGTTGTATCTAGTGTAGTTGTAGTATTTGGGTCTGACATAATAGTTGGTGTTACCATTGTATTTAAAGTTGATGTTGTGTCGGTATTTTGTGAAGTTTCTTGATCAGGAGAAGGACCAATGATAATTGGATTTTGTGTTGTATTTTGTTCTTGGTCAGTATCTGCACCTTCTTGTTTGGAAATTTGAATTGTGTTTTGGTCCTGTTCTTGATCTTGGTCTGAACCTTCTTGAATGGCGTTTTGTTCTTGGTCATTATCCCCACCTTCTTGTTTGGACAATTGAACCGTATTCTGCTCCTGTTCTTGATCTTGGTCTGAACCTTCTTGGATAGCATTTTGTTCTTGGTCTTGCTCTTGATTTGCTTCTAGTTCTGAACCAGTTTGAATAGGAACTTGTGTTGCTTCTTGATTCTGTTCTTGATTTTGACTTTGGTCTTCATTTTGTTGTTGACATCGACAAGGTTGTGGTGCACAGACCACGCAACATCGACAATTCATTTTGGATTGTAAACACTTTTCACAAAAACCAATAGGTATTTTTTCACCCTTTTTCTTGTGACAATTATCTTCCCTATGACTCATGTAGTTATCTCCTTTCATGCAGGATGTTTCATTATATTCGATGAAGGGTTTAAAGTGATATTTCGTTTTTTTCTTTGTCGAACCTTGCTTAATGTACGAAATTCGCGTTTTGTTGGTGGGATACCCAAAGAAAAAATGTTTTTATTTTTTTGTTTAATAAGGCTACATAAATCTATTTAGGTAGCTATCAAAAAGTTGATAAAATAAAGAAGGAGTTTTAAAATTAAGCTATAATTATAATACGTAGCCTATCGGCTACATAAATGGAGGTGTTTTGATGGCAGAACGACATATATGTGAACCGATTCGAGATATGAAAAAAGTCGAGGAAATGATTGAAGCCCTGGCAATGAGGGAACATGGTTTTCGTGATAGTTTGTTATTTCAATTAGGATTAGCAACTGCATTTCGTGTTTCGGATTTACTTTCATTAAAGAAAAAACATATTACGGACGGTTTTGTTCGATATACTACGCAAAAAACAGACCATTACAAAATGGTTGCTTTGAATGATTCATGCCGCCGTAAGGTGGAAGCGTACATAGAGCACATGGACGATGAACAATTATTATTTCCGATTAAAAGGCAGTGGGTACATAAGATGCTCAAGCAAGCTGCGGAGATGGTGGGGCTTGATAAACGCTATGTAAGTACACATGTTATGCGGAAAACATCGGCTTACCATTTTTACCATAGAACGAAAGATATCGTGAAAACGCAAGAACTGTTGGGACATAAGAACAGTTCAGAAACTCGGAAATATTTAATGATAAATGAAGAAGAAGTAAACAAAGAACTAGTAAATATGGAATGGACTGCTGCAATGGAAAAAGCAAAACATTCAATGGCAATAGACGGATTTGATACAAGCAATATTCATGATGAATTAGTCTTAAGATGCTTAAAGGAAATGTTGTCCGAAGGGCAATTTCTAGAAGAAGTACGCAAACGAATAAGTACAGGTAAATAAGAATGGGCGAGTTGATTCGATTTCCAAAACGGATCGTTGAGCTTACAGAAGAAGAACATAAAAGATTCATTGAATATAAAGAAAAAATGATTGCTGCGGAGTCAAAAGCGGAAATGCAATACTACTACAACAAGGCGATATACATCATCGAGCAAGCCAATAAACGCAAAAAATAGAAAAGGGGTAGTAAGATGGGAAATGTATACA
>WPCI01257232.1_pt1 | contig 11886 bp, 9 predicted proteins | sample 5399871 | NCBI WGS metagenome assembly WPCI01 (sample SAMN12869469, study PRJNA574797) | sludge metagenome | isolation source: wastewater treatment of pH7 | place: China:Beijing | collected 2019-05-20
ATCAGGTGCGCGCCCAGCCCCATTACCTGCCAGCGGCTGCGGTACAGCCAGTCGTGGGCGTCCGGGTCGCTGGGCCGCCAGAAGTTAAGCAGATACCCGCCGGTGTACAGGTGCAGCAGGCTGAAGCCACCCGGGTAGGCCGCGCAGGCAGCGTTCTCCAGGTACTGGGTGTGGGCCCAGGGCAGGTCGGCGCGGTCGCGACGCATCCGGTGGGTGTGTCCGGCGACGTGCAGGAAGACACCAGGCGCTTGGTTCTCGAGCAGTTGCAGGCGCAGCCGATCAGAGGCGCGCAACATGAACTGGGGACCGGAGATCGACGTCCAGGCGGCCTCGTTGGTGACCGGGTGGTGGGTGACGGCCAGCGTCGGACGGTGCGGGTCCGACTCCAGCTCCGACATGATCTGGTCGTACTGGTCGGGGATGATCCAGCCACCGCCCGAGCCTCGGGTCGAATCCATCGCCAGCACTCGCAGGCCGCTGGGATCGAGGATCGTCTGGTTGCGTTGGTAGCCGACGAAGACGTCACCGAACGGATCGTCGTCGCGCCGCGGGTGGTCGTGATTGCCGCGGGTGGCCACCCAGTCGGCATCTTGTTCGCCATAACCATCCAGGAGTTGGCGGGCCAACTCCACCTCGTCGGGCAGGTTGGCGTAGGTGATGTCGCCGTTGACGACCACGAACGGATGGCCACGGCGGGTGGTCAAGTCGTCCAGCGACGCCGAGAGCATGAGCTGTGGATAATCGACCTGATCGGGATGTGGTTGTACCGAGGTGGGCAGCGATCCCAGCACGATGCCCTGCCGCTTCTCGCCGATGTGGATGTCGTTGGTCAGTGCGATCGTGGTCAGGTACTCGCCGGGAGGCGGGGTCAGGGTGGTGAACTCGTTGATCTGCTCGCAGCTGCCGACTTGCAGGGTGGGAAGCAGCGCCGCGTGCGCCTGCTGGCCGTCCGAAGTGGCCTTGAAGCGATAGCGTCGCCCGGGCTCGAGGCCGGTGACCTCAACCATGTGGAAGGCGCGGGGCGTCGGATCGTCGTGTACCGTCCGCAGCGGACCATTGACCGGGCCCAGCGCCAACTCGGTGCCGGCGGTGACAGGCTGGGGAACGCCCACGCCCAACCGCGACTGCCTTGTCGTCCACGCGATGACGGCGCTGGTGGGGGTGATGGTGATGACTTCAAGATCGGTGACGACCATGCGGCCTCGCGCAATGGACTTCAGGATCGGTTCCGGCGCGATTTCCGAGAGGAGGCTCACGGGGTCCAAACATACCGCGCCTATGCGGTCTGCCCGGTAAAGTCCGTGGGCATGGCGTCCCAGCAGCCCCGGCAGCATGCGGTAACCATCGTCGTCAATCCTCGCTCCGGCCGGGGACGCGCCGCCCGGTTGCTACCCCAGGTGACCCGTGCAATAGGCGAGGCGCTGCCCGATTCCGAGATCAAGGTGCTCCAGACCCGCAGCTATGGTGACGCCCGGGCGCGGACGCTCGCCGCGGTCGCGCAGTCGTTGCCGCCCGAGCCGGGGCGGCGTCCCGACGTGCTGGTGACGATGGGCGGTGACGGCATGGCCAGCCTCGGCATGAATGCCTGCGCGGGCAGCCACGTGCAACTGGGGGTCATTCCGGCAGGCACCGGCGATGACTTCGCGCGCGGCGTCGGCATCCCTCGCGACCCGTTGCGGGCGGCGACCGCCATTGCGTCGGGTCTGACCCGGCGCATCGACCTGACGCTGGCCCGCGGGGAAATCGACGGGGGGTTACAGCAGCGCTACATCGGTTCGGTTGTTTCGTCGGGTTACGACGCGAAGGTCAACTATCGGGTGACCCAATCTCGCTTCAACTTCGGTTCGTTGTCCTATGCCTCGGCGGTGCTCCTCGAGATGGCGCAACTGAAGCCGCTCAACTATCGGCTCACCATCGACGGCGAGTACCGCGAGATGCCTGCGGTGCTGGCTGCCATCGGCAACGCCGGATTCATCGGGGGCGGCGTTCACATCTGTCCGCAGGCTGATCCCGCCGATGGCCTGCTCGACGTCACGCTGATCGGGCCGGTGAGCCGCTGGACCCTGGTGCGGCTCTTCCCGCTGCTCTATCGCGGCAAGTTCGTCGACCACCCGGCCATCACCTTCTTCCGGGCCCGAGAGGTGCTTTTGGACGGTGACGGACTGGTGCCGATGGCCGACGGCGAACTGCTGGGGGAGGCACCCCTCCGGCTGACTTGCGAGCCCAACGTCCTGGAGATCTTGGTGGGTGAGGAATTTGCTGACTGACGCCCTGGCCGAATTCACCGCTGGCTACGACTTTGCCTTCGACGATTTCCAGGTGGTGGCTTGTCGGCAACTGGCCGACGGCAAGGGTGTGCTGGTGGCCGCCCCAACTGGTTCCGGTAAGACGGTGGTGGGGGAGTTCGCCTGCTGGCTGGCGCTGGCGAGCGGAACCAAGTGCTTCTACACCACACCCATCAAGGCGTTGAGCAACCAGAAGTACCACGACCTGGTGGCCCGGCACGGGGCCGATCGGGTGGGCCTGCTGACCGGCGATACGTCGGTGAACCCAGAGGCGCAACTGGTCGTGATGACGACCGAGGTACTTCGCAACATGATCTACGCCGGTTCGGACATGCTGGCCGGGTTGTCGTACGTGGTGATGGATGAGGTGCACTATCTCGCCGACCGTTTCCGCGGTGCGGTCTGGGAGGAGGTCATCCTCGGGCTGGCCGAGTCGGTCCAGTTGGTCTGTCTGTCGGCGACGGTGAGTAACGCCGAAGAGTTCGGCGAGTGGCTGGATGAGGTGCGCGGCAACGTGGAGGTGGTGGTCAGCGAGCGTCGTCCGGTACCGCTCTACCAGCATGTGCTCGTGGGACGCCGGCTTCACGACCTGTTCGCGGACGGCATGGGCGTCAACCCCGACCTGCTGCGCCTGGCCAAGGAGGATTCCCGGACGGTTCGCGATGATTCGCGACGGATGCGCGGGCGTGCGCTGCGCAGCCGGATCGAGGCGGGTGACCGGGCCAGGGGCAAGCAGTCGCCGTCCGGTGCGCGACCGCCCCGCCGGGACGCAGCAGTCGAGGTCCTAGCGCAACGCGGCCTGTTGCCCGCGATCTTCTTCGTTTTCAGCCGGCAGGGCTGCGATCAGGCGGTCCGGCAACTGCTCGGTTCAGACCTGCGGCTTACGACTTCGGTCGAGAGACAGCGGCTGTTGGAGATCGCCGAGCGGCACGCAGGCCGGCTCGATCGGGCGGACCGGCAGGCACTGGAGTGGGAGACCTTCGTCGAAGCGCTCGGCAGGGGTATCGCGGCCCACCACGCGGGCCTGTTGCCGTCGTTCAAGGCGATCGTGGAGGAGGGGTTCGTCAACGGCCTGATCAAAGTCGTCTTCGCCACCGAGACGCTGGCGCTGGGCATCAACATGCCGGCCAAGACCGTGGTGATCGAGAAGCTGGTCAAGTACAACGGCGAGACCCACGCCGAGATCACCCCCGGCGAATTCACCCAGTTGACCGGACGCGCGGGGCGGCGTGGCATCGACGTCGAGGGGCATGCGATCGTCTTCTGGCGGCCCGGGCTCGACCCCCGGGCGCTGGCCGGGCTGGCGTCCCGGCGCACCTACCCGTTGCGGTCAAGCTTCGCGCCGACCTACAACATGGCGGTCAACTTGGTCGGCACCGTGGGACGCGTCCGCGCCCGGGCGTTGCTCGAGCAGAGCTTCGCCCAGTTCCAAACCGACCGGCGGGTCGTCGTGATGGCCCGCAAAGCGACCCGTGACGACGAGCAGGCGGCCCGCCTCTGGGCGCAGGCGCAGTGCGATCGTGGTGACTTCCGCCAGTACGCCGAGCTGCGCGACCAGATCCGCGACCTGGAGTCCGAGCTGTCGCGGCTGCGCAAGCGTGACCATCGGGCCGAGGTGGTCGACTCGCTGGTGGCGCTGGAGCCGGGCGACGTGGTCTGGGTGCCGGCCGGCAAGCACCAAGGCTGGGCGGCGGTGATCAAGACCGGGACCCAGCAGGGGCCCTGGCCGCTGGTGATGACCGCGGCACGGCAGATCGTCGCTCTCGGTGAACGCGACGTCAACCAGCCGCTGCGGGCGGTCTCGCGCGTCCGGTTGCCGAAGAAGTTCGACGTGCACTCAGCCGCGGACCGTCGTCAGCTGGGCAACTCGTTGGCGGGACGACTGGAGTCGATTGGAGACAGGCCCGCACGGGCCGGTAGACCGCGTCCGGACGAGGAGCTTGCAGCGCAGATCGACTCGCTGCGCGCCGAGATGAAGGCACACCCCTGCCACCACTGCCCCGACCGTGAGGAACACGCCCGGGCGGCTGAGCAGGCGCTGCGGCTGGGCCGCGACCAGACCCAACTGCGTGCGAAGGCCCAAGCCCGAAGCCAGTCGATCGCGACCCGGTTTGACCGGATCTGCGGGGTACTGGACGGCCTGGGCTACCTGGCGGGCGACCGGATGACGCCGGCCGGCGCGATGCTGGCCCGCATCTACAACGAACTCGACCTGGTGGTTGCCGAAGCGATCCGGGACGGTGTCTTCGAAGACCTGACCGTACCGCAACTGGCGGCAGTTCTGTCCACGCTGGTCTATGAGGCAAGGCCAACCTCCGCCGGCCAACTGCACCGGATGCCCGACCGGGACTCTGAGATCGCGCAAAGCCGGGTGCGGGCGATCTGGCGCCGGCTGGGCGAGGTGGAGCGAGACAACAGGGTGGATCGGTCTCCACCACCCGAAATCGGGTTCGCGGAAGCCGCGTTCGACTGGGCGTCCGGGTTGCCGCTTGCCGTCGTGCTGCAGCGAACCCAACTGTCCCCCGGGGATTTCGTTCGCTGGGTGCGCCAGGTCGTCGACCTGGCAGGGCAGGTCGCCCAGGCACCGGGCGTGGGTGAGCTGACCCGCACGTGTCGGCAGCTGATAGGTGCGATGCGTCGCGACATCGTCGCCTTCGACCCTGATCGGGAGTGAGGGTGGGCCGCTGCGGAAGTCGCTATCCTGAGTCCGCGGAACGGATGGCCGGGTGACCGACGAAGGAGCGTGCGGCGTGAGCGACGAGCGAAGTGATTCCCGCTGGGCCAACCTGCCCCGGCTGCAGAGAGTCGGCCTGACCAGTTGGCTGTTGCTGGGGATCATCGGGTTGATTGTGGTGATTCTCCTGGCGCTGGGCGCCGTTAGCGGGATCGTGATCCCACTGGTGATCGCTGTGATCCTCGGCACGGTGCTTGAACCCCTGGTCGAAGCCTTGGAGCGCCGCGGGGTGAAGCCCTTGTTGGCGTCCATTGCGGCGCTGGTGGTGGCACTGGCGCTGGCGGCCGGCACGGTGGCGATCGTGGTGTCCGGATTCCTCCAGCAACTGCCGGAGATCTCCAATCAACTGCTGGTGGGCTGGCAGTCCATGGTGAAATGGGCGCGTTCGCTGGAGATCGATTCGGTGTGGCTGGAGCAGGCACGGATCGCATTCCAGAACTACGCGCCCAAGATCGGTCAAGGGGCCTTGGGGCGGTGTCGAGTACCTTTTCGGGGGCGGTCTCCTTCGCGGTGGGCTCCTTCTTCGCGGTCTTCTTCCTGTTCTTCGTGCTTCGAGACGCCCGTGGATTCCCGGCTTGGCTGGCGCGGGTGACCCGACTGGATCCCGGACTGTCGGAAGAGGTGATCGGCGTGGCGAGGCAATCCCTGCGGGGATACTTCAAGGGCACCGCCATCACCGCCTTGATCACCGCCCCGATCTTCCTGGTGCCGCTGTTGGTCTTGCGGATCCCGCTGGCGGTGCCGATCTTCATCCTGTACTTCTTCACCTCCTTCATCCCCTTCGTCGGGGCGTGGATAGCCGGGGCGTTCGCGGTGCTGATCGCCTTCGGCTCCGGTGGTGCCTCGGCGGCACTGATCATTGCGATCACCATCCTGGTCTCCAACGGCGGTATTCAGAGCGCGGTCAGTTCCTGGGCGCTGGGAACCTCTCTCAAGATGCACCCCATTGCGGTACTGCTGGCCACGATCGTCGGCGGAACGGTTGCCGGAATCATCGGAATGATCCTGGGCGCGCCACTCCTGGCGGCAGTCATCCGATCGGTGGCGGTCTTCGCGCGACACAGGGCGGCCGACGGGCTCGAAGCCGCCGAGCGCGCGCGCCTGCTGGCGCCGACACCGACCGACCACGTGGACGTCTGACTTCGCCGGCCCCATGCCTGAGCTGCCCGCGATACCCGTACTCCATCCCGGTAGGCTGGTCGGGTGACTGTCGCCTTTCGCGTGATCCCTTGTCTCGACGTCACCGACGGCCGCGTCGTCAAGGGCGTCAACTTCACCAACCTCCGCGACGCCGGCGACCCGGTCGAACTCGCCGCCCGCTACAACGAACAGGGCGCAGACGAGATCACCTTTCTTGACATCTCGGCCTCGGCGCGTGGCCGCCAGACCACTCGTGATGTCGTCACTCGATGCGCCGAGACGGTCTTCATCCCGCTCACCGTCGGCGGAGGCGTCCGATCGGTCGAGGACGTGGACGCGCTGCTGCGTTGTGGCGCAGACAAGGTAGGCATCAACACAGGCGCGATCATGCGTCCCGAGGTGCTCAGCGAGATCAGCAGCCGATTCGGCGACCAGGTGCTGGTGCTCAGTGTGGACGCCCGGCGCGAGCCGAGGATGCCTTCCGGTTTCGGGGTCACCACCCATGGCGGCGCCCGCTCAGCGGGGCTGGACGCGATTGAGTGGGCCCGCGAGGCGGTCGACCGGGGTGTCGGCGAGGTGCTGTTGAACTCGATGGACGCCGACGGCACCACCGACGGCTTCGACCTGGAGATGCTCGGGGCGGTCCGCGCCGCCATCGACATCCCGCTGATCGCCTCCGGGGGCGCGGGCACCGCAGCGCATTTCGTGGACGCGGCACGGGTCGGCGCCGATGCGGTACTGGCCGCCAGCGTCTTCCACTTCGGCACCCTGACTGTGGCGGACGTCAAGCGCGCCTTGGCAGATGCTGGGTTCGTCGTCCGGCTGGACTGATCGTCCGGATCCCGAGACTCACTTGGTGCAGTCGTCGTTACATGCCATGATTGGCAGGTGTTCAGCCGACAGGAGCTCGTAATCCGCTAGCGCTTCGTCCCATCCGACGGAGCGCTCCCTCGTCTGCCATCGTGGCAGCGGGGGTTTTTTGTTGCAGCAACCTGTCATCCAATCCACACAGAAAGGATCCGCCCGATGGCCAACAAGTCAACCGACTTGCCCATCCTCACCGGTGCCCAGGCGCTCATTGCGTCCTTGGAGCGGTGCGGTGTAGAAGTCGCCTTCGGCATCCCCGGCGGAGCCATTCTGCCGGCCTACGACCCGCTGTACGACTCGTCCATCCGGCACATCCTGGTGCGCCATGAGCAGGGCGCCGGGCATGCGGCGGAGGGCTACGCGATGGCCACCGGACGCGTCGGCGTCTGCATCGCCACCTCTGGTCCGGGTGCCACCAACCTGGTCACCCCGATCGCCGACGCCTACCTGGATTCGGTCCCGATCGTCGCCATCACCGGCCAGGTGAACTCGACCTTCATCGGCACCGACGCCTTCCAGGAGGCCGACATCCGCGGCATCACGATGCCGATCACCAAACACAACTTCCTGGTCAAGCGCACCGAAGACATCCCCGAGTCGATCAAGGCCGCCTTCCATATCGCGTCCACGGGGCGTCCCGGGCCGGTGCTGGTCGACGTGGCCAAGGACGCACTCACCGGCAGAGCCCCGTTCGACTTTGAGGACGAACTGGTGCTGCCCGGCTACAAGCCGACTTCCCAGCCCCACGGTCGCCAGATCAAGGAGTCCGCACGGATCATCTGCCTGTCGAAGCGCCCGGTGCTGTACATCGGTGGCGGCGTCATCAAGGCCCGCGCCTGGCAGGAGCTCGCCGACCTCGTCGAACTCACCGGGATCCCGGTGGTCACGACCCTGATGGCTCGGGGCGCTCTGCCGGACGCGCACCCGCTGAACATGGGCATGCCGGGCATGCACGGGGCCGTCTCGGCCGTCGGCGCGCTACAGAAGTCCGACCTGCTCATCGCGGTGGGAACCCGCTTCGACGATCGCGTCACCGGTCGGCTGGATTCGTTCGCCCCGGACGCCAAGATCATCCACGCCGACATTGATCCTGCCGAGATAGGTAAGAACCGAGTCGTCGACGTCCCCGTGGTGGGTGACGCCAAGGCCTTCCTCGGTGGCCTGGTCGAGTCCTTGCGGCACGAGCAGGTGCCCGAATACACCGAATGGACGCAATACTTGGGCGGCCTGAAACAGCGCTACCCGCTCGGCTGGACCGAGCCACAAGACGGCAAACTCAGCCCGCAGCACGTCATCCAGCGAATCGGCCAGATCGCCGGCCCTGACGCGATCTACGTCACCGGGGTCGGCCAACACCAGATGTGGGCCGCCCACTTCCTGCCCTTCGCCAGGCCGGCCAAATGGCTCACCTCGGGCGGCGCCGGCACCATGGGCTACTGCGTGCCGGCCGCGATGGGCGCCAAGGTTGGTGCGCCCGACCAGGTCGTCTGGGGTATCGACGGCGACGGCTGCTTCCAGATGACCAATCAGGAGCTGACCACCTGCGTGTTGAACAACATCCCGATCAAGATCGCGGTCATCAACAACGGTGCCCTCGGGATGGTCCGTCAGTGGCAGACCCTCTTCTACGACAAGCGGTATTCCAGCACTGACCTCAACACCGACCTGGTGCCCAACTTCCCGAAGCTCGCCGAGGCGATGGGCTGCGTCGGGCTGCGGGCCACCAAGCCCGAAGAGGTCGACGAGGTCATCAATCAGGCCATGGCGATCAACGATCGTCCGGTCGTGGTCGAGTTCGTGTGCCACAAGGACGCCATGGTTTGGCCGATGGTGGCCGCAGGCACCAGCAATGACGACATCAAGATAGCCCGCGACATGGCTCCGGAATGGGAGGATGAGGTCCTGTGAGCACGCAGAGCACACACACGCTGAGCGTCCTGGTCGACAACAAGCCGGGCGTCCTGGCACGCATCTCGAGCCTGTTCAGCCGCCGTGGCTTCAACATCGAGTCGTTGGCGGTCGGACCGACCGAGCGCCCCGAGGTCTCGCGTATCACGTTGGTCACCACGGTTGATCGGGCCGACGTCTTGGAACAGTTGGTGAAGCAGCTGAACAAGCTCGTCGAGGTCTACAAGATCATCGAACTGGCACCGAACTCGGTGCAGCGTGAACTGATCCTGATCAAGGTGCGCTGCAACGACACCAACCGAAGCGCGGTCATTGACGTCGTCGGTCTCTTCCGTGGCAAGGCTGTGGACGTCGGCACCGAGTCGGTGACCGTGGAGGCGACCGGCAGCAGCGACAAGCTGGCCGCCTTGGTCACCATGCTCGAGCCTTATGGGATCATCGAACTGGTCAAGTCCGGGCAGGTGGCATTGGGTCGCGGCCAGAAGTCGATCACCGAGAAGAACCGTGTTGCCCTGCGGGCAGCCAACTGAACGCCAAACCAAGAAGGAGTACTACCCCATGGCAGAGATGTTCTATGACGACGATGCGAACCTGGCAGTCATCCAGGACCGCAGCGTCGCCGTGATCGGTTACGGTTCCCAGGGCCACGCCCACGCGCTGAACCTGCGTGATTCGGGCGTCGACGTGCGAGTCGGCCTCGCCGAGGGCAGCAGGTCGCGTGCCAAGGCCGAGGCGGAAGGTTTGCGGGTGCTCACCCCGGCGCAGGCCGCCGCAGAGTCCGACGTGATCATGATTCTGGTGCCCGACCAGGTGCAGCGTCATGTCTACGCGAACGAGATCGCCCCCAACCTCAAGGCCGGCGACGCCATCTTCTTCGCGCACGGCTTCAACATTCGCTACGGCTACATCACCGCGCCCGAGGGCGTGGACGTCTGCATGGTCGCCCCGAAGGGCCCGGGCCATATAGTGCGTCGCGAGTACGCCGACGGACGAGGTGTCCCGGTGTTGGTTTGCGTCGAACAGGACGCCAGCGGCGAGGCCTGGGAGTTGGCCAAGAGCTACGCGAAGGCGATCGGTGGCCTGCGGGCCGGCGGTATCAAGACCACCTTCACCGAGGAGACCGAGACTGACCTGTTCGGCGAGCAGGTCGTCTTGTGCGGCGGCATGTCGCACTTGGTGCAGGCTGGTTTCGAGACCCTGACCGAGGCTGGCTACCAGCCGGAGATGGCCTACTTCGAGTGCCTGCACGAGCTCAAGATGATCGTCGACCTGATGATCGAGGGCGGCATCTCGAAGCAGCGCTGGTCCATCTCGGACACCGCCGAGTACGGCGACTATGTCTCGGGCCCGCGGATCATCGACGACCACGTGAAGCAGAACATGAAGGCGGTCCTGGCCGACATCCAGACCGGCAAGTTCGCCGAACGCTTCATCGGTGACCAGGACGCGGGCGCGCCGGAGTTCAAGAAGCTGCGCGAGGCCGAAGCCGGTCATCCGATCGAGGCCACCGGCAAGGAGCTGCGCAAGATGTTCAGCTGGCTGAAGTCGAGCGACGACGACTACGTGGAAGGCAGTGCGGCCCGCTGACCACGGCCTGATCGTCAGACGGCGGCCCGGGGACGACGAGTCCTCGGGCCGCCGTCCTAGGATGGATTCGACCAGCAGCGGAAGGAGGCACCCGTGACCGTGTTCTTCGTGATCGGCGGTGTGGGTATCGTCCTGCTGCTGCTGGCACTGCTGGTCGGCGACGTCTTGGAGGGCGCCCTCGGATTCGACGGCATCGACTCGCTGAACGCCCTCGACTCGGACGTCTTCTCTACCGCAGGTATCGCCGGCCTGCTGGGTGGCTTCGGCTTCGGCGGTGCCCTCGGATTGGCGCTCACCGACACCATGTGGGTGGCCATCCTTGTCGGTCTGGTTGTCGGGACGCTGCTCGGCTGGATGGCTGGCAAACTCACCGGCCTGCTGCGCCGGCAGGGATCGGGCACGGCACCGCGCACCAATTCCCTGATCGGTGTCGAGGCACTGGTGATCACGGCCATCCCAGATGACGGCTATGGGCAGGTCCGGCTGCGACAGGACGGACACACCCACACGCTCAACGCCAAGGCTCCGGTGGCGCTCGACGCCGGCGCCAGAGTCTGGATCTCGGGTGTGCTTTCGGCGACCTCCGTCGAGGTCATGCCGGTGGACCTGCTGGGTGGTGGGGGAGCGAGCCCGATGCTCGATTCCTGAGCCCCGCTAGACTGGCCGAGTACCCGAGCATTGGAGCGCACTGATGTACCCCGTCGTACTCGCCATCATCGGTCTGGTGGTCCTGATTGTGCTGATCGGCCTGCTGGTCGCCAGCCGCTACAAGGTCGCCGGCCCCAACGAGGCGTTCATCGTTACCGGTCGCAAGGGCAAAGAGGTGCGTAACCCGGAGACCGGCGAGGTCTCCAGTGATCTGTCGGGCCAGAAGGTGGTCATGGGCGGCGGTGTCTTCGTCATCCCGTTCATCCAGCGGCTGTTCATCATGGACCTGTCGAGCCGCCGTATCTCGGTGCAGATCCGGGGCGCGGTCTCGGGTCAGGGCATCAAACTCAACCTTGAAGGTGTTGCCTTGGTGAAGGTCGGCGGCAACGAGGACTCGATCCGGGCCGCCGCGCAGCGTTTCCTCGTCCAGCAGGAAGAGGTCGAAACCTTCACCCAGGAAACCCTCGCCGGCTCGTTGCGTTCCATCGTGGGTTCGCTGAGCGTTGAGCAGATAATCCGAGACCGGGCGGCGTTCGCCCAGCGGGTCGCGGACGAGTCAGAGGCCTCGCTGACCGGGCAGGGTTTGGTTCTCGACACCTTCCAGATCCAAGACATCACCGACGACGGCACCTACCTCAACGACTTGGGGCGTCCTGAGGCGGCCCGCATCCAGCAGACTGCTGCCGTGGCGGAGGCGGTGGCCCGGCAGGAGGCCGA
>WPCI01130740.1_pt1 | contig 11877 bp, 7 predicted proteins | sample 5399871 | NCBI WGS metagenome assembly WPCI01 (sample SAMN12869469, study PRJNA574797) | sludge metagenome | isolation source: wastewater treatment of pH7 | place: China:Beijing | collected 2019-05-20
GCGCGAACATCGAGATCACCGACTTCGTCGTCGAGCAGCAGGATGCCGGCATCCTGCTGATCGAGGATCGTGTTGCGATTGATGCGAGCGGTAGCCGGGCCGTAAACCTCGATTCCGTTCATCTGGGTAACGCCGGAACCCGGCTGGGTTTCGATCAGGTTCTCGCTGATCTCAATCGTTCCGTGCCCGGCTTCAATAGCCCGGAGGGCTCCCGAACCTGCGGCATCTGTGGTGCCGGTGACCTGGTTGCCGGAGACCAGGATCGGATCACCGGAACTGGCGTACTCGTAGATGCCTGCCTGGACCTGGTCGAACTGGCTCTTTGTCACTTCGACGCGGGAGCTGCCGGCAGCCCGGACCCCGAACGCCGTGGGTTCAGCGTTGCCGGTGTAGACAAGATCTTCGATCACGCTGTTGTCAACAACGGTCGAGGTGCCATTGTCGGTAGCGATGCCGCTCTGGGCGATCACGCCGGTGGGACCGGCACCGGTGATCCGGGTGGCCGTGACTTCCAGGGACAGGGCACCAGCAGGATCACCCTCTATCGCCGCGTAGATTCCGCCCTGCTGGAAATCCTCGATCAGCGAGTCGTGAACCCGTAACTTGCGGGTGACCGTGTTGCCGTTGGTCTGGGTGATCCCGTAACCCCGCTCGTTGCCGCTCAAGGCAGTGTCGCGGGTTCCACTCGTTCTGACATTCGTGACCAGGCCACCGGACCGGGCGAACAGTATCCCGGCGAACTGCAGGTTCGTCGCCGCCTGTCCGTCGCCGTCCACGGTCAGATCCGAGATGGTCGAGTTCGAGTTCCAGAAACAGACCACTCCGGTCCAGGAGAAATCCTGGTCACAGCTGGTCAATGGGCCACCCGGGGCCTCAATCACGGTGTCGTCGCGTCCGGCACCCCGGATCACAACGCTCTTGCCGGAGACGGTGACCGCTTCGGGGAAGGAACCCGGTCCGACGTCAATCAGGTCGCCGCCAGCAGACTCGTCGACCGCATGCTGGATCGTGGCGCAAGGCGAGGCCAGAACCTGACAGTCGTTGCTGGAATCGCTGCCGCCGATCCTCACGAAGCGGTTCAGGCTGATGATGTCCCATTGAACTGGCTCGGTGGTCTGCTTGCCAAAGGCGTCGGTGGCTCTGATCTCGATCGTGTGGCTGCCCGGCTTGAGACCGCCGAAGTAGACCGGACTTGTGCATGAGGACCACGGTTTACCGTCAATGCGGCATTTTGTGGTGGGGATGCTGCTGCTGCCGTTCTCGCTTGCCGTGAAGTCAACAGTGGCCGAGGTCGAGGCGGTGACCGGTGGCGGGCCGCTGTTGATCGTGATCACCGGGAAGGCATCGACCGTCCAGTTCGCCTCGCCGATGTCAATCGTGTTGGTGAGGCTGCCGGCGGTGACTCGCACCTTGAAGTTGTGCGGGCCATCGGGGAGGTTGAGCAGCGCATGGGGTGAAGTACATGGGTTCCAGCCGCCCCCGTCGAGCTGGCATTCGAAGGTAGCGCCGGTTGCGGATGAGCCGAATGTGATGTTGGCTCCGCGGGAGTTGACGGTGCCACTTGGTCCTGCGAAGCCGATCAGGTCGGGGTAGACGTCCACGGTAACGGTCGCCGTGTCGGTGCCGCCGAAGCCGTCGTCTGCCTCGAACACGAACGTATCGATACCGGCAAAGTCAGGATCCGAAGTGTAGGTGCAATTCGGTCCGATGCAGGTCACACTCCCGTTGGCGGGCGGGGTGGAAATCGAGTAGGTGATCGGGTCGCCGTTGGCGTCGGTGGCCGTAAGAGTCATATTGACCGGGACTCCGGTGACGGTCTGGGCACTTGCGGGGTTAGCCACCGGTGGGGTGTCGACCAGGAACTGCGTGGTCGCGGTGTTGGTCCGGCGAATGTCATCTGCCCCGCCGAGGGCACCGTTGTCGCCGATCTGTGCACGGACCGTGTGCAGACCCGGCGGGAAGCCGGTGGTGTTGATCGAGCGCTGCCGCAAGGGGAGAGTGAGGCCAGTCAGCCAGTTGCCGAGGCTGGCTCCGTCCCAGGTGCCGTTGTTGTCGTCATCCCACTGGATATCCTGGCCGACCCCACCCTGGGCCGCGTCGGCCGAATCGTCGACCGTGGCGGTAACGACTGCGTTGCCGTTCAGCATCGGCCGGGTGGAGCTGAGGCTGATGTTGGGGCTCATGGAGGCCGGACTGTTGACATCGACCGAGCCGATCCGCCACCAGGTGCCGGAAAGTTCCAGGTGATCGCAACTGCCGTTGTTCCAGAGCAGCGCCTCGACGACCCAGCGTCCGCGGTTGGGAAAGGTGACGTTGAAGTTGCGCTGGGTGTTGTCGCTGTTGCCGAAACAGAGCTTGGTGGTGCCGGTCGTGGTCCCGTCGCTGAGCCGCCGGAGCCGGTATTCGATTCCCCCGAAATCCCGGTTGGCCGTGAGGCCACCATCGGAATCGTCGCCGGTGAAGGTGAAGTTGACAACTTCGCCGGGAACGATCTCCTGCTTGTTCTGGCCCCGCTGATAGATCACCGGGGCATCCTGGCGCGAGGTGCAGTCGTAGCGAACGAAAGTGATGTTCGCGTTCGCCGTCGCTGATTCCTGTCCGTTGTCGTCGATCGCCCGGATCCGGATCGGACGAACTTCGTACTGGTCACCGGCACCAATACCCGGGCAGTAGACATCGGAGCCCTTGGGTGCGTCGTAGGTGTAGTTGACCCGGGTGTAGTCGTAGCCGCCAGCGATGGTGGGTTGCTGGGACTGGCTGCCGCCGAGCGGCCGCGCGGTTTGCGAGCCGGTCTCGTCGGTGCCGTTGTAGTTGTCGTCGATCTTGATCGCGGTGATCTTGCGGCCCACATCATGCTTGACCATCAGGGCAACCGTGACCTGACGCGGGTTGCCGGGAGGGTCGCCCGGGCCGCCGGAGGCAGCGGTGCTCTCAAGCCATTGGGTGCTGTTCTCGATTGTCGGGTTTGCGGCAGAGGCCCGGTCGGGTGCGGAGACGGCAAGAATCAGGGTGCCGGCCATTGCGAGAAGCGCGAGGAGCACCGCCCATCGTGCCCGGACCTGCCCGGGTGTTCGATCCAGGCGAAGGGTCTCGCTCGGTACAGTTCCGGTCATTTTGCTGCTCCCCTTTTTGATGGCATTGGCATCATGCTCGCGCGAACGTCACGGCCCTCCACGAGCTTTCCGTGACTTTCCAAAGTCAGGAGCGTACACCAATTTGCCGGATCGTGACTATTGGTAAACGCGCATGTTTACCTGTCGCTGCCCGAGGTGGAGCCGAGTTCCGACAGGTGGAGCGCTCTACAGGCCGTATGAACGGCCGATCACCTCGAGCATGACTTCGTCCGTTCCGGCGCCGATCCGATTCAGCCGGATGTCGCGGTAGTGCCGCTCGACCTCGTACTCCTTCATATAGCCGTAACCGCCGTGGATCTGGATCACCTGATCGGCGACGTCACAGGCCATCTGGGCGGAGAGCAGCTTCGCCATCGAGATTTCCCGGACCGGATACTCACCGTTGTTGACCCGCCAGGCAACCGAGTAGGTGAACTGCTTGCTCGCCTCGATCCGGGTTGCCATGTCGGCGACCTTGTGGCGGATCGCCTGAAACTTGCCGATCGGACGACCGAAGGCATTACGGTCCTTGGCGTATTCAATTGCGGTCTCCAGCAGCCGCTCGGCGGATGCATTCGAGCCCGCCGCGGCGACAAGCCGCTCGGACTGGAGTTCCCAGCTGATGTGGTAGAAGCCCTTGCCGACCTGACCGAGGACCGAATCGGCCGGGACCCTGAAATCCTCAAAGGTCAGCTCGCCCGTATCGGAGGCGAGCATGCCCATCTTCTCGAGGTTCTGGGCGACCGAGAAGCCGGGCAGATCGTTTCCGTTCTCGTCGCGAATGTCGATCAGCATCAGGGTGATTCCGTCATGGCCTGCCTGCGGGTCAGTTTTGGTCACCAGGACCATGAAGTCAGCTCGCGCGGCATTCGTGATGAAGGTCTTGGAGCCGTTGATGACGTACTCGTCACCGTCGAGGATCGCTGTGGTCCGGATTCCAGCCACGTCGGAGCCGGCGCCGGGCTCGGTGATACCAAGCGCACCGATCCGCTCTCCCTTGATCCCCGGCGCCAGGTACTTCTGTTTCTGTTCCTCGGTGCCGAGCAGATGAATCGGGGGCAGGACCATGTCGGTCTGGACCGCGAAGCCCATCCCGAGACCGCCGGAGCCAGAGTATGAAAGGGCTTCGGCCCGGACCAGCGAGTAGATGTAGTCGCCGCCCTGTCCGCCGTACTCCTCGGGGAAGCAGAGGCCTAGGTAGCCGAGTTCGCCGGCCCGCTGGATCGCCGAGTCGGGCCATTTTGTGTCTTCCCACTCATTGCGATGCGGGTAGAGCTCGTTCTTGACCCAGTCGGTCATTGATTCCCGGAGGTCCTCGTGCTCCTGGGTGAAGATGAAGTGCTTGCGGCCAGCCTCATGGTCGGGCTTGATCACGGTTTCAGACAAGGGTCTCTCCTCGGTTCGCTGACTCTAAGGCGCTGACAAGTTCGGAAAGTGGACAGTAACACTTTCTACTCCCGACTAGCTGGTATCTTTGCCCGCATGAGCCAAGCCAGTCAATCCTTCGAGAAGATCCGGTACACGTCCAGCGATCACATCGCGACGATCACGCTGGATGATCCCGAGACCCGCAATGCCCTTTCCGAACAAATGCTCGGCGAATTGATTTCTGCCCTGCATGTGGCCCGCACCGACGACGATGTGCGTGTGGTGGTCCTGGCCTCCTCACACGAGAAAGTCTTCTCGGCTGGCGGAAACCTGGCCGCCTTCGGTGGAGACGCCAATGCGGTCCAGAAGTTCGAAGGGGCGGAGAACTTCGTTGAAGCCTTCAAGCTGCTCGGTCAGCTCGGCAAACCCTCAATCGTCGCAGCTCGTGGTCATGTGCTGGCCGGTTCACTCGGCCTCGCACTTGCCTGTGACCTGATCCTCGCCAGCGAGGAAGCTACCTTCGGTACACCCGAGATCACGGTCGGGCTGTTCCCCTTCATGATCATGGCGCTGATCTACCGCAACGTCGGTCGCAAGAAAACCAACGAGATGCTGATGCTCGGCGAACGACTGACCGCCGAGGAGGCCCGTCAGGAAGGTATCGTCAACAAGGTCGTACCGGCCAAGCTCTTCGACGTCCAGGTCGACGAATGGGCGAAGATGCTCGCGGCCAAGTCGCCTCTGATCATGAAGCTTGGCAAGGATGCGATGTGGCGACAGATGGACATGGATCTCGCAGCCGCGCTTGATTACCTGCGATCCCAGCTCGCGATCGAGCTCTCCAGCGAAGACGCAATCGAAGGCGTCAAGGCGTTCTTCGAAAAGCGCGAGCCGGAATGGAAGGGACGCTGATGAGCGAGGACACAAACGTGTCAGGTGGCGCAACTGGCGACGGTCTCGAAGGCCCGCAGAACCTCTTGCCCGGAACGGCACCACTGACCGCGCTCACCGAGCAGCTCCACGAGCGGCGGGGGAAGGCCCGGCTCGGCGGAGGACTGGAGAAGATCGAGGCCCAGCATGCCCGCGGCAAGCTGACAGCCCGCGAGCGGATCGATCTGCTGGTCGACGAAGGCACCTTCAACGAGATCGGCATCCACGGTCGCCCGCACTATTCGCAACCAGCCATGCAAAGCAAAGACGCCCCGGCCGATGGCGTGGTCACCGGCTGGGGTGATGTCGACGGCCGCCCGGTCGCGATCGTCGCTTACGACTTCACGGTGATGGCCGGCTCGATGGGCCAGACCGGGGAGATCAAGGTCACCCGGATCCGCGAAATGGCGCTTCAGAAGCGGATGCCTCTGGTCTGGCTGCTCGACTCCGCGGGGGCGAGAATTCAGGAAGCTGCCGGTTCGCTATTTGCCGGCTCGGGGCATCTCTTCCGCGAGGAGGTGCAGATGTCTGGCGTAGTGCCGATGGTCGCCGCGATGATGGGCCCCTGCGCCGCTGGCACCGCCTACATCCCTGGCCTTTCGGATTTCGTTCCGATGGTGGTGGGGCAGGGTGCGATGGCCCTGGCCGGACCGCATCTGGTCAAGGCGGTCACGGGCGAGGAAATCGAGATGGAAGATCTCGGCGGGGCCAAGGTGCATTGCCGCAAGTCCGGGGTCGGCGACCTGGAGGTCAAGGACGACCCGGAATGCATCGAGGCGATCAGGAAGTACCTGAGCTACTTTCCCGGCAACTGCGAGCAGAAGCCGCCGGTAGTCGAATGTGACGATCCCGAGGATCGCGGTTCCGACCGGCTGCTGGAAATCATCCCCGAGTCACCACGCACTCCTTACAACATGTACGAGGTGATCGAGGAAATCGTCGATGACGGCGAGTGGTTTGACATCAAGCCGAAGTTCGCCAAGTCGCTGATCACCTGTCTGGCCCGAATGGGCGGGATGCCGGTCGGAATCGTCGCCAATCAGCCGAAGGTTCTGGGCGGTGTGCTGGATGTCGATTCGGCCGACAAGGCCGCCCGGTTCATCAATCTCTGCGACGCCTTCAACATTCCGCTGCTCTTCCTGCAGGACGTGCCCGGCTTCCTGGTCGGCTCGAAAGTCGAGCAGCAGGGGATCATTCGCCACGGAGCCAAGATGCTTTATGCGGTAAGTCGTGCCACGGTGCCGAAAATCACGGTGCTCGTCCGCAAGGCCTATGGCGCCGGTTACTACGTGATGTGCGGCCGGGCCTACGAACCGGACCTGATCGTCGCCTGGCCAGGGGCCGAGATCTCGGTCATGGGCGCCGAAGGAGCAGTCAACATCATCGGCCGCTCGGCGATCGAGGCCGCCGACGATCCGGAGGCGACCCGTGAGGCGATGCTGAACGCGGTCCGCCAGCAGATCGATCCGTACATTGCGGTGGGCAACGCGATGATCGACGACATCATCGACCCGCGCGAGACCCGCCAGACGGTGATTCGCGGACTGAAGATGGCCAAAGACAAACATGTTGAACGGCCCTGGAAGAAACATGGGGTGATGCCGGTATGAGCGAGTCCATCGCAGTACGGCTGGAACACAGGCAGCCAACCATGGACGGTGTCCTGACTTTCGACGGAGAGGTGGTTGAGATCTTCGGATTCAACGACGTCCACTCGGTGCGACTGCCACTGGGACTGATTGAAGGGGCGAAGGTCAGCTTTGACAAAGGACTGATCGCCCAGCCGAACATCACTTTTCCCGGACGGGGAGGGGGCATGGGTTACACACAGGCGATCGAGCCACCTGACGAACAGAGGCCTGAACTCGAAAACTTTGCGGCCAGGGTCACTGCCGCAGCAGCCCGGACCGGCGGCAGCCTGACATGAGCACGATCACCAGACAGGAGCAGGGACATTGAGCGGATTCGAAGACCCGGTAATCATCAGCAACTCGATTTCCGGAGTGATCGCAAACCGGGAACAGTGCCCGGCCATCCCGTACACCCCCGAGGAATACGCGGCCGAGGCCCGTCGCTCGACCGACGAGGGCGCTAGCCAGATCCATATCCACGCCCGCAAGCCGGACGGCACCCCCTCCTACGAGATCGAGGATTTCCAGGCGATCACCGAGGCCATCAAGTCGGAATGTCCCGGGGTGATCATCAACTATTCGACCGGCGCGATCGGTGTCTCGATGGAAAAGCGGATCGCCTATCTCGAAGCATGCGGACCTGACGTGGCGGCGCTCAACATGAGTTCGATGAACTACGCCAAGTATTCCCGGCGCCGCAAGGGTTTTGTCTTCAAGGCGGTTTTCGAGAATTCCTTCGACACGATCATCGAGTTCATAACCGCGATGAACGAACTGGGAATCAAACCGGAGCACGAATGTTTCGACGCCGGACATGTCGCGAACCTCGACCCGCTTTACGACATGGAACTGATCGAGCAGCCTTCGCAGATCTCGCTGGTCATGGGTGTGACAGGCGGAATCCGGCCGACCCCGCGCAATGTGGCGGTGATGGCGGACCAGGTACCGGGCGGTCCGGATGGGCCGAACAACTGGCAGGTGATCGGGATATCCCGCGACCAGTGGAAATTGCTGGCTACCGCAATCACCCTCGGCGGCAATATCCGGGCCGGAGTTGAAGACAACCTCTACCTGCCGGACGGCAGCATGTGCAAGTCGAACGGCGAGCTTGTCGGCAAGGCCCGCCAGATGGTCGAAGACGCCGGACGCCGGGTAGCTACGATCGCGGAGGCCCGCGAGATGCTCGGGCTGAAGGCGGCTTGAAAAGCACATGAGTTCCGGCGCTGGAAACGGCGGGCTGCCACTCAGCGGGATCAGGGTTCTCGACCTGACCCGACTCTTGCCGGGCGGCTTTTGCTCGCAGATGTTGCATGACTTCGGGGCCGAGGTGATCAAGGTCGAGGACACTGGCCCCGGTGACTACATTCGTTACGCGCCACCCCTTCATGAGGTCACCGATCCGGCGGCCGGGGCCGACGAGGGGGCGACCCGTTCGGGCCTCTACCTCTCGCTCAACCGGGGCAAGCGATCGATCCGTCTCGATCTGAAATCCGAGGAGGGCCGACAGACCTTCCACCGCCTGGTTCCGACTGCGGATGTGGTGCTGGAAGGCTTCCGTCCCGGGGTTGCGGCGAGGCTCGGGGTCGACTTCAAAACCCTGGGTGAGATCAACCCTGGTCTCGTCTACTGCTCGATCAGTGGCTATGGCCAGGACGGCCCCGCCCGCGACCGGGCCGGTCACGACATCAACTATCTGGGCGCCACCGGCATGCTGGCGATGACCGGCCAGGCCGGCGGTCCGCCGATCCAGCCGGCAGGGCAGATCGGCGACCTCGGTGGCGGGGCGATGAATGCCGCTTTCGGAATCCTCGCCGCGCTGATCGAAAAGGGTAGAAGCGGCAAGGGTCAGATGGTCGACATTTCGATGACAGACGGTGCCTTTGCGTGGCTGGCGATGGCGGCTGGCGCAACCCTGGCCGACGGGTCTGGCCCGAGGCGGGGAGAAGTGATGCTGGCCGGCGGAATCGTCTGCTATCTCACTTATGAGGCAGCCGACGGCTGGATCAGTTGTGGTGCACTGGAGCCCAAGTTCTGGCGGAGCTTCTGTGAAGGGTCGGGACATCCGGAACTGATCGAGGCTCAATTCGAGCGGCCGGGGACCGAAGCCTGGGAGAAGATAGCCACCGTTTTCCGGGAGAGAACCCGGGCTGAATGGAAGGCCTTCAACGATGAACATGACTGCTGTATCGAGCCGATCCTCGAACTTGACGAAGCGCTCGAATCCGACCTGTTTCGTGAGCGTGGCATGCTCGTCGAGTTTGAACAGCCGGGAATCGGGCCGGTCCGGCAGATCGGTTCGCCGATCAGGATGAGCCGGACGCCGGCAGCACAGGCGTCGGCGGCGCCGGCAATCGGGGCTGATACCCGCGATGTACTCGAGTCGGCGGGCTTCGCAGCGGAAGAGACCGAGCGGCTCTTCGAGATCGGAGCCGCAGCAGGGCCCGGGGACGGCGGGTCCGTGGAGTTCCGGGCATGACTCATCCGGTAACCGAAGAGAAGCCCCAGGCCGGAGATCAGGGGCTGTTGAAGATGTCCGGGCTGGTCGAGGCATCCGGTGTCCCGGCGCCGACGATCAAGCATTACCTGCGCGAGGGATTGCTTCCGGAGCCGGTCAAGACCAGCCGTAACATGGCCTGGTACCGGCCCGAGACGGTCGAGAGGATCCTCCTGATCAAGCGCTTGCAGGAAGAGCGGTACATGCCCTTGAAGGCGATCCGCAAACTGTTTGAGGACGATCCGGGGCAGGCCGTAGCAATGCTGGAGGTCGAAGACCGGATCCTCGAAAGGGCCCTGGCTGCCGAACGGACCCGGACCAGTGCGACCGATGTCAGGAAGTACGGAGTCCCGAAGCGTGTCCTCGACCGCCTCGCGGAGATCGGCATCCTGACCCCGAACTCAAGGGGGTACTCGCCTTCGGATGTGACGATAATCGAAGCGATGTCCCGGTTCAGGGCCGGTGGCTACGACGAGCAGATCGGCTTCACCGTGTACGACACTCTGCGTTACAAGCATGCGCTTGAAGCACTGGTCCGGGAGGAAGTCGATGTGCTCATGGAGCGCCTGGGTGGCGAGATGCAACCGGAGCGGGCGGTCGAACTGATCGAGGCGGGGGCCGAACCCCTGAAGGAGCTGATCGCCGCCCTCCACACCAAATTGATGGTGGAAGAGGTCGAACGCCGCCGCTAACCGGCGCTGGTCACGTGGAAGTCGTCTCACCGGAAGCACCGCGGTCCCGGAACGACAACTTGCGGTGACGCGGAAAATGTTGCATGATGCCCCTGAAGGATTCGTAGGGAAACCATCGCAAGAGTGGCGATCCGAGGGAGGATGGAAGTCAGATGGAAGCGACTGGGCGGAAGTATTCCGGCTATGCGGGATCGAGCATGGAAGAACCATGTCGATTGAGCCGTCTGGCAGGTATGGGCAAATACTTCATCAGTTGTTTCCCGGTGCTTGCCATCCTCATCTTGTGGTCGGCCTTGCCTGCATCGGCAGCCACCTACAGCCAAAATGGCTGGAACGAATGCAGCTCATGGGGTTCCGGTGACTACGACTCGGCCGGGAACATCTACATAGCTTGTGGAACCAAGATCGTCGTCTACGGACCGACCGGCAACAAGCTCCTTGACATCACCCCCGGAATCGGCGATATCTGGGATGTCGCGCCGTCCAATGACGGTTCGCGGCTCTACCTCGCGATGGGCAGCTCGCAGCCACGTCGCCTCACGAAAGTCGGGATCAACTACCAGTTGGACAGTCTCGGAACCTGGTCCCTCCAGACTTACGTAGGCGAATATGGGTGGATCGCTCAACCAATGGGTCGCTACCTGGACGTTGACGACAGCGAGAACATCTATCTCTCGGATGGGGCGTGGGTAGCCAACGGAATCAACACGATCGGAAAGTGGAATTCCGGCGGCACCTTCATAACCAACTTCGGCACGAAGGTGCCCGAGAGCTGGGCCCTCGGTCAGTTTCACGGAAGTCCGAACGGGATAGTCGCAAAACCGGATGGAAGTTCCGTCTACGTGACCGACACCAACAACAGCCGGATCCAGCGTTTCGACCGGCAGCCGAACGGGATCAACTATTTGGCGACAACCTCATTCGGCAACCACAGCGGAATGACCGACGCCCGGGGCGGTTACTGCTATCCGGACGGGGGCGCAATTCCCAGCCGGATGTCAGCGCCGTATGGGATTGCTCTGGACTCGGCTGGCAATATCTACGTGCACAACACGACCTGTGCACAACTGATCAAGTTCGAACCAGATCACGATTTCGTTGAGATCGTGACCTGGGGCACTCCTGCCGACCAGGCGCAGAATCATTCGTTCACAGTCTCCAAGGACGGCAGCCGGATCTATCTCCCTGAAATGCAGAAACTCATGGTCCGCGACGATGGAGGACCGGCCGCACCCGATACAAGTATCCACACCGGACCGGCAGCATCGACAACGCTTGCTTCGGCATCTTTCACCTTCAGCTCAACCGGAACCACGACCGGGTTCCAGTGCCAGCTTGACTTCGGCGCCTGGGAGGTTTGTACCTCACCCAGGAGTTACACAGGCCTCGCGACCGGTGGCCACGTTTTCAACGTCCGTGCGATGAACGGACCCACGCCCGACCCGAGTCCCGCGAGTTGGAGCTGGACAATCACCGGTCCCGGCGGCCCCACCTGCAACGGTCTGGCGGCGACGGTGGTCGGCACACAAGCGAACGTGCCGGTGTTAGGAACTCCGAATAGCGATGTGATCGTGATCGCCGGCAACGGTGAGTTTGATATTCGTGCGGGTGGGGGTGATGACACGATTTGTGGTGGTCCTCGTTATGAC
>WPCI01204696.1_pt1 | contig 11864 bp, 10 predicted proteins | sample 5399871 | NCBI WGS metagenome assembly WPCI01 (sample SAMN12869469, study PRJNA574797) | sludge metagenome | isolation source: wastewater treatment of pH7 | place: China:Beijing | collected 2019-05-20
GTTTAACGCATTAACTAATAAAATCGAAAATGCACATTATGAAGTGGGCAAAGCTGAAAAGGCAATGAAAAAATGGCAAGATAAAGGTATCAAACCATCTGTCATCATGGTTGACCCGCCACGTAAAGGATTAGACGGCAGCTTCATTGAGTCAGCAATCGAAATGAACCCCTCTCGAATTGTCTATATTTCATGTAATCCGGCAACCTTTGCGCGCGATGCAAAATTGTTTGCCGAAGCAGGCTATGAAACAACAAAAGTGCAACCTGTTGATTTATTTCCGCAGACGCATCATGTGGAGTTGGTTGCCTTACTTACTCGTACAGAAAAATAATACTGATATCAAGGGTAGAGAAGTAATAGCTGGAAATAGCTAGATACAGCGAAATTTTGAATATTTGAGGGAGTTGAGATTTTTGAGTCTTGGCTCTCTTTTTTGTTTGTGGGAACATATCAGCTGGTTATTTGGGAGAGTTTGGTAAGTAAATCAGAGGAATGTAATCAAACAAGACAGAACTATTGTGGATCAGGTAATTTAATAGCATCAAGTTTAGATCTGGAAATGAAATAAAGGTAAAAAGCAAAGAGCATTCTTTTAAATAAGATTACTTTTTTTGGTTAACAGTTGCAAAATGGGTCATATCAACGTTTTAGCTATTATTTTACAAATAAAAATAGTACAATTATAAGATAGATAGCCTAGGAGAAGAAGACATGCTTAATGCAAAACTTAGAAAAAATGCAATTGATAACTATAATACAGCAACTAAACGTTATGAGAAGATAGCAATTACTTTAAGTGACAGCACAAACACTCTTTATGAAGAGCGTAAAAAAGCAGTGAAATTAGTAAAATTAGTTGAAGAACGTATTAATCAATTAGCGAATACACCAAAGGAATTTAAGGTTACTTTACAAAAAATAGAAATCGAAATAGAAAACTTCAAAATTAAACAAAATGAAATTAAAAAAGCAGAAGTGGAGGCGAAGGTTGCAGCTGGAAGTACAGGGACTGGTGTGACATTGAGTGCACTTGGATTGGCTGTTGCTACGATGGGGCCCACTGCTGCAATGGGGATAGCTACTACATTTGGGCTTGCATCAACTGGAACAGCAATTTCAACTTTGTCAGGTGCAGCTGCAACTAATGCTGCTTTAGCTTGGCTTGGTGGTGGGGCACTTGCAGCAGGTGGTGGAGGCATGAGTGCAGGAGGAGCATTACTTGCTTTAGCAGGTCCAGTGGGTTGGACGATTGCTGGTGTCATGCTTGTGGGCTCGGTTGGGTCAGGACTATTTACAAGCCATAAAAATAAAGAAATAGCTGATAAAGTACTTGCAGAAAGAGAAAATTTAGAAAAAATAATTAGAAATTTTACTAGGATGAATATCGAAGTTAAAGCACTGATTGGGACAACCCGTACTCAAATTAAAGGAGTATCAAAAGCATATATAGCATTAGATGGGAATGATTATTGTTTATTTTCGAAAGATGAAAAAATGCAGGCAGGTCTGCTTGTGAATTCTACCTTAACCTTGGCTCAAATTATTAATAAGGAGCTTAAATTAGATGCTTAGTGAACAAACTCTTGATAATAATGTAGAACAAGGTATTGGATCATATGTTGACTACCTTAACAATATTAGACTTTCGGATTTATTAAATTCATTGGATGCACTCCTTTCGAATGAAACAGATAAACTATCAGATTTAGCTTCTAGGTCAGCTAATGCGTTATCAAATCTAGATTTAGCAAAATTAGAAATTGAAAATCTTATAACTATTAATCGTGGTGGAAAAACGGGAGTACATGGGTTTATAGCTGAATTTGCTGAAACAGGGATTAGAAATGCACGAGCTGTTTTTGAAGGAATGCAAAAGAGTGTGGTATTACTGAATAATAATGGACCGGCGGATATTTTACTTCAAGGTAAAGAAGTTCAAATGAAATTTTATGCGAACATCCTAGAAGAAATTAAACAAGCTTCTCATTATGATGAAATGAGTATGATGTTTCCAAAGGATCATGTAGAAGTCATTGAAAAAATCATGAGTGGAGCTAAGATAGTTGATTATCAAGGAAGTACATTATCAATTTCTAAAATCAACAATATTAGAAAATCGATTGAAGATGAAAGTACATTGCGTGGTGTTCCATATGATGAGTGGTTAAAACCATCTTTGCTGAGATATCAAGATGTCCAAAAAAGGACAATTGACCAAACTTTTTGTGGGGAAGTCAATGACATCAACAAGCAAACAGCTCAGCAGCAAACTGCTATTAAAAAGGAAGCAGACCATGATAAATTAGTTGCTTATCAAAAGGCACAACCAACTTTCAGTGAGGCATCAAAAGTTGCTAGAATTGGCTCAGTAGTTCAAGGTGGATTGAATCTAGGAGTCTTTATTTATAAAAAGCATCGGGATGGAAAAGAAGTCTGGAATTTTGATTCTGACGACTGGAAACAGTGTGGAGCTAGTGCTGCGAAAGGAGCTGCAAAAGGTGGTATTTCTGGGTACACTATTTATGGATTAACGAATGTCTGCCATTTAGCTGCGCCAAGTGCGGGAGCAATTACATCTGGAATATTTGGATTGAGTAGCACAATAGTGAAGTATCGAAGAGGTGATATAGATACTGATGGATTTATTGACTTAGTAATTTTAAATGCTATTGATGCAACTGGAGCAGCAATCGGTGCAGCGATTGGCCAAATGATTATTCCTATTCCTGTTGTTGGTGCTTTAGTAGGTTCTATTGTTTCTACTACAGCACTAAGTTTAGGAAAAGTAGTTCTCAATAAACATGAAATTGAGGTCATCAATAGTTATCAGGAAAAAATCAATGAATATGTTACTAAGTTAGATATAGAATACCAAATAAAATTAGATGAACTTATGAACGAATATCTTAAACTTGGGGAACTTCAAAAATATTCATTCGACTTTGCTATTAATGTACAGTTGCGTTTTGCTTCTTCTGTTAATATGGCAAGACTGTCAGGCGTGACAGAGGAAGATATTCTCAAAAACGAAAGTGAGATTGATGATTATTTTATACGCTGATTTATTCCCGCAAACACATCATGTGGAATTGGTTGCCTTACTTACTCGTACAGAAAAATAATACTGATATCAAGGGATTCCTTGGATTACACGGAACTTTATAAAAGAAGGTAAACATACTTTTTTATAAATGTTCTGTGTTTTTTTAGTTGATACGCAATACTAGAGATGAAGCGCTGAGCTAGAGAGTTCAGCGCTTTTATGTTAGATGATACTTCGCTTTTCCCATCTGTAGGAAAAAAGTAAGTTTGTAGAAGAAGGATTATTTTTCCTATAATGAGCATGTAAATAAATGAAAGTGGTGAAGAAAATGAAAAATATTTTGTTAATTTGTGGTTCAGGAGCATCAAGCGGGTTTATGGCCGCAGCGATTAGAAAAGCGGCTAAAAAAAGAAAACTTGAATTCTCAGTCAAAGCGGCTAGTGAATCGCAATTGGACGATCGCATTGATGCAATTGACTACTTACTTATTGGTCCGCATCTGTCTTATATGTTAAATGATCTTCAAGAACAGACAAAAGATAAAAATGTTAAAGCAACAATCATTCCACAAGCAGTTTACGGCACATTGAATGGAGAGAAAGCATTAGATTTAATTTTAAAATTGGAGGAATAGATGATGGATAAAATTATGAACTTTATGACAAATTCTTTTGCGCCAAAAGTGAATAAGGTAGTAAAAAATCCCTGGATTTCAGCCATCCAAGATTCAATTATGATCGCTTTGCCGCTAGTTTTTGTTGGTTCGTTAGTGACGGTCATTTCTTTGCTAAAAAATATTTTCAGCGGAATGCCTGATTTCTCCATGATCAGTAATTTTTCATTTGGAATGTATGCGTTAATCGTGGCGTTCCTGATTCCTTATTATCTGATGGAGAAAAAAGGGTACGGTGGCCAAAAATTAATTTCTGGTGCAGCTTCGCTCGTGCTGTTTATGATGTTGCTGTTTCCTACTATTACGGCTGATGGTGAGGCAGTCTTCATTCTCTCTCGTTTCGGCGCTACTGGAATGTTTCTTTCGATGACTACGGGGCTGTTTGTCGCTTCCGTTATGAATTTTGCGGTTAAATATTCATTTTTTGATGAAGACACACCGATTCCCGACTTTGTTGTTGGCTGGTTCAACAGCTTGTTACCCATCACATTTGTGTTGCTTGTTGGCTGGTTAATCACTTTCCAATTACAAATCGACTTCTTTGATGTGGTTCTATTGGTCTTCAGTCCGTTAGCTAATATCGTTCAATCTTATCCTGGTTTCGTGCTATCCGTCTTCATTCCAGTGTTTTTATATACGTTTGGGATTTCCGGATGGGTAATGATGCCTGTCATTTATCCAGTTTATATGTCAGGATTGGCAGCCAATGCTGAAGCGGTGGCAAATGGTGGTCAAGCATTGAACATTGCTACACAAGAAACTTGTTACGCTTTTTCTTCAATGGGTGGGGTTGGAACAACGTTGGCTTTATCGGTCATGATGTTGTTATTAAGTAAGTCGGCGCAGCTTAAAGCAATCGGCAAAGCGGTCATTATTCCATCTATTTTTAATATTAATGAACCTTTGGTCTTTGGTGCACCAATCGCTTTCAATCCGTATCTGATGGTACCAATGTGGATCAACAGTATTATTGTTCCCACCATCGCTTATGTCACGATGTCGTTAGGATTGGTCAATGTTCCATCAAGTACCTTCTTATTATGGTATATGCCTTATCCAATTACTTCTTATTTAGCGACACAGGACTGGCGAGCCATTGTCGTTTGTGTTCTAATCTTCGTGATTACTTGGCTGATCTTTTTACCATTTTTCAAAGCCTACGACAATTCATTGGTAAAAAAAGAAGCTCAAGAAGCTTTGGAAGAGGCGGAAGCAGAAATCGAAGCGGCACACTAAAATACATTTTATATCAAAAGAAATTAGCAGGAGGTCACTTATGAAAGAGACAACATTTTTAGAGGAAAACGATCAATTGAATCAATTATCCATGAACATTTTAGTTCATGCCGGCAATGCAAGGGATCATTTAGTTCATTCATTAGAAAGCTTAGAGTCAATGGATTTTGAAACAGCTAAAATAGAAGTGAAAGCGGCACGTAAAGAAGTTGTGGTCGCACATGGATTACAAACAGATACATTACAGTTAGAAGCATCGGGTGAACAGATTCGCTATTCAACATTATTTTGTCATGCGCAAGATACCTTGATGACTGCGCAAAGCGAGATTTTGATTGGTGAGCATTTAGTTCGGTTGTTTGAAAACTTTAGTCAAAAATAGCAGAGAAAATGAAACGACACAATAATGCAAGGAGGAATTTCATTGGAAAAATATCAAATGCCTAGGGATTTTTTATGGGGTGGAGCCATTGCGGCCAATCAAGCAGAAGGTGGCTATAAATTGGATGGGAAAGGAATCAGTTTAGCTGACCTACACAAATATTATCCAGATAAAAGTAATGCTGAAATTGCCGAAGAACAGCACAAAGGAATGTCTATAGCCGATATCAAAGCGAATTTGGCTGATACTACTGGTTATTACCCAAAACGAAAGGGAATTGACTTTTACCATACGTATGAATCAGACTTAGAATTACTTAGTGAAATGGGATTTAAAACTTTCCGAACATCGATTGATTGGACACGGATTTTTCCAACTGGTGAGGAAGAGGAGCCGAATGAAGAGGGATTAGCATATTATGATCGCTTGATTGATAAAATTATCGAATTAGGAATGGAACCGATTATCACGATTTTACACTATGAAACACCCGTAGAAATTACGTTGAAATATGGTGGCTGGAACAATCGTAAAGTGATTGATTTATTTGTCAAATATGGGAAGGTTGTTTTAGAACGCTATCAAGCAAAAGTGAAGTATTGGATCGTAATCAACCAAGTCAATTTGATTCAATTCGAACCTTTCAATTCAACGGCAATTCCTTATGATACGGTAGATAATTATGAAGAAGCAAGTTTCCAAGCTGTTCATCATCAGTTTGTCGCCAGTGCGAAATTAGCTGCCTATGCAAAAATGATTAATCCTGCTATGATGATTGGGACAATGATGGCAGATTGTACAGCCTATCCATATTCTTGTGATCCTGATGATGTGAATTTGGCTTTGCGCCGTAATCGGATGCAGTATTTCTATACAGATGTTCAATTTCAAGGTGAATATCCGCAATATGCATTGAACTATTTTGCGGAAAACGACATTCATTTAGTTATTTCGGATGAGGATAGACAATTACTGAAAGAACATCCAATGGATTATCTTGCGCTTTCTTATTACTATTCACAAATGGTTGATGCTTCTAAAAACACGATGAGTCCGTCATCTGTAACACCGAATCCTAATTTGAAAGTCAATCCATGGGGGTGGGCTGTTGATCCGCAAGGGCTGTATAATTCTTTATCGCAATACTGGGATCGCTATCATAAGTCGATCATCATTGCTGAAAATGGGTTTGGTATGTACGACCAATTAGAAGATGGGCAAATCCATGATGATTATCGTATTTCTTATCTATCAGAACATATTGCTCAGATGAAACGTGCGATGTATGATGGAGCGGACGTCATTGCGTATTGTGCCTGGGGGCCAATTGATATTATCAGCTGTTCATCAGCTCAAATGGAAAAACGTTATGGGTTTATCTACGTCGATTTGGATAACGAAGGACGAGGATCTGGACAACGAATTAAAAAGGACAGCTTCGACTGGTATAAACAGGTGATTGCTTCAAACGGTGAAATTTTATAGATAATTGAAAAGCTGGTCCTTATGATCAGCTTTTCTTTGAGTGGGGGGATAAAATTGCTGACTAAAAAAGAAAAAGAGTTGCTTGATTATTTGGAGAAGAAAAACCATTGGACAACCTCGGATGAATTAGCTGGTTACAGCAATTGTACGACACGAACAATTCGTAATCGTGTTGCCAAGATCAATCAAAATAATCCGGATCTCATTTTGACTAGCCATTTAGGCTATCAGCTGAATTCGGAAGTCAGGATAAAGAATGAGGGGACCGAAGACCGAAAATCTCGAATCTTTTTAGAGTTATTGAAGCATTCGTCTGAAGGAGTCAACTTTTACGAGTTGGCAGAAGCACTTTTTGTTTCCGAGTCAACATTGAAAAACGACATTCAACAGTTGAAGAAAGAAATTACCAATGATGCAATCAAAATCGTCTTTGAACAAGAATATATCAAACTAACTGGCCCTGAGAGAGCCAAACGGCGTTACCTGATTTCACTACTATATAATGAAAGTGACTTGCAGGAGAAGCTAAAAATCAGCATTCAGCAAATGATTGGTTATCTTTCGCTGGAAAAGCTACAGCAAACGATTCAAGAAGTATTATCTGAGCACAGTATTCAGATTAATCAATATTCACTCAATAATATCGTCCTGCACTTTGCCATCAGTATGGAACGAATTCGTCAAGGGCACAACTTAAAGAAACGGTTGAATAATGAGCGCTTGCAAAAAAGCCAAGAATTTTTTATAGCTAAAGAAATCAGTGATAAATTAGCACAACAATATGATAGCCACTTTTCCTATGCTGAGCTGGAGCAATTATCCTTATTATTTATTGGCATGCAAAATGAAACGTTGACAAAACAAGAAAATCAGCAACTTTCTAGTTTTGTTGACCCAAAAATCATTGTCGCTTTGCAGGATGTTTTAGCAGAGGTAGAGCGAACCTACCTTGTCGAATTACAGAATGAAGAATTTTTCAATAAGCTGGCAATCCATTTACAAAGTCTCTACTATCGTTCTCATTACGAAACATTTACGCGCAATAGTAGCCTGCTAGATTTGAAAACGGCCTATCCATTGATTTATGATTTAGCTGTTTATATTTCTTCTTTGATTCAAGAACGGTTAGATATTTGGTTTAATGATGATGAGATTTCCTTCATTGCTTTACATATCGGGTCTTTTCTTGAAACGCAAAAACATATTCAGGCACAAGTGATGATTCGGCTGATTGTTAATGACTATCATGATATCGGCACTAATTTGAGCAAGCAAATTGAAGAATACTTTGGGGAACTTGTGACTATTGTAGTGATAGAAAAATGGCAGGCAACGACTAATGACTGCGACTTACTGTTGACGACCGACCATAAGACAGCTTCTGAATATCCAGGTTCTGTGTTTATTCATCCATTTTTGACTAATAAAGATATTAAAAAAATAGAAAAGCGGATTGATTCATTAAAATCACAGCGTGAAAAGCAAAAAATGTATCAGGCAATCGAACGATTTATTTTACCGGAACTATATTTTAATCAGATTGATCCAGCTGGACTAATGCCAATTGAACTCCGCAGACAAATGAATCAGCGAATGGTGCAAGCTGGTCTTGTTGATGAGAACTTTTCCGAACGGGTAGAAAAACGTGAGCGTATGTCACCAACGAGTTTTCCTTCTGGTATTGCTGTGCCACATTCGGTTGAGTTAGAGGCGATAAAAAGTGGTGTTGCGATAATGACTTTGCAAGAATCGCTAATTTGGGCGAACCATTCTATCAAGTTAGTCGCTTATATCGCAATCAATAAAGATGAAGCAAATGATTTCAATGAGTTCTTTGAAAAATTTATTGAGATTGTTTCAGAGCCTGTCAACACCAAGCAGTTAAGTATGAGCGAAGATTTTGACGAATTTATTTTACGGTTAAAAACGATGGTTGATGCAGATGAGTAAAAACTTTTTACGTCGCTTATTCTTGGTGATTCTTGGTACGGTTTTAATGGGCGTCGGAATTGGAATCATTGTTAATGCAAATCAAGGTTTTGACTCAGTGAGTACGTTGATCTTAGGCTTGATGAACCATTCGTCGATTTCCTTTGGTCGATGGAGCCAAATCATCAGCCTATTGTTTCTGATGGTTACCTTCTTTTATAAGCGTAGTATGTTAGGAATGGGCAGTATCATCAATACTTTATTAGTAGGTGAAACAATCAGTTGGACAGCTCCAATCATTCAGGCTGTCGCTTTTCTTGCTAATAATAGGTTTGCTTCTTTGCTAGGATTTTGTGTGATGGCTTTAGGAACTGCTATTTATTTATCAGGTGGGTTAGGTTCAGGGCCTCTGGAAGGGCTGATGTTTTGTATCTGTGATTTCTTCCGCCTATCGCTGCAAAAAGGTCGGATATTACTGGATTTGATTATTGTTGTTATTGGTGTTTTTCTGGGGAGTTCTTTTGGAATAGGTACGTTTTTCGCTATTTTTCTATTAGGACCAATGATTCAAATCTGCCTGTCGATTTTGAAATACGGCAATATAAAAAATGAATTGTATCGTGAAAAAAGAAAAAAATTATCAGAATAGTAAGAAGTTTTTTCGAAGAATGCATTGATTAGAATGCGTTCTTTTTTTATACAGATAGTATTGAATGATAAATTATTGGTACTTAGAGGTATGGTTCAAGTCTTACAAATAAAGAACTTGAAGCAAAAGTCCTTGGCAAGATATTGGTGAACAGGTGAGCAACCGAACTTAAAATCTAGTCATAAAGAAAACATAAACGTTAAGGGTGAAAAATAGAAAATGGCTAGCTCCTATACTTTATGCTGAGGACTGGTTGATATGGATTAAAATTGCGAGTGATATATGTGTAGCAGAGCACAGGTATAAAGAATAGGAACGTTGCTTACAAGAATTTTCATCAACAAGATTTTTTGATAGAAGTAGGAAAGGTGACGACAGTTTATCAATACCCTCACCTTTTATCTGTCGTTAAACTTATCGAGTAGGTAAAACAGATTTATTACTGGTGTTATAGGAGGTATTTTTAAATCTGACTCCATACATCTAGATTTAATAGCACAGTCTGTTCCTGATTATATGAATAGTTTTAGAGCTATAAATGTGGTGGAACAAGTACTACGATTATTAGTCAAAAACGAAAAAATTCACCGGCTGGGCAGGGAACAACTTGACTATCGGAACGACCGCATTGTTTTCTACATCTATGAATGAAAAGTATAGAGAGTAAAGTAAGTAGCAGTCACTCTATTAAATAACAACAGTTAGCATGTGTTTTGCTTTTATATAAGAGTTTTTTAGTGTTATAATAAAAATAAGGAAAGGAGATGCGTTTTTATTTTTATTTTTTATTGATAAAAATGATGGATATATGCTAAGTCGAAGGTGCTTCATTTCTAGTTGGGAATAATAGGTAAAATCATGTTTATCTATCCATTCTCTATCCAGATTCTTCGTCAAACATCAAATGGAAAAGTGCGTGAAACAGAGGTCTGATAATCAATTCGAATTTTGTTGGGGAAAAGATTCAGAATGATTGTAAATCAAGCTTTGGTTATTAGCTCAGCCGATATTCTTAGAAAAATAATTGGAGTGTTTATTTTTGATAGCCCTTATAATCGTGCGATTCTATTAAAATGAAAGGAGAGATTTGTTCATAAGTGAAAAGAGTACATAATTGATTTTGTTCTATTTAGGCAATGGAAATTTGTTCAGATTAATATGTATGGTGAAGTTTAGCACAATAACCTTAAGTAAATTTAGAAAAATAAATTATTCATCAGGAGGAAATAGTTATGTTGAAAAAAATTACTAAGCTTACTATTGTATCTGCTACGATCCTACCTATAATTGTTGCAACAAATCAAGCATATGCAACTACGTTTAACGATGATCCTATCAGTTTAAATCAAAGAATTAATGCTGATGATTACGGAAAACTGTCAACGATGTCTTATGCGCTTTCGTTTCAAATGTATCAATGGGGTGACATTTCCTATGCAGAAAAGTTATCAGGGGATGAAACAAATCCTTGGGGTGTTTCAAGTGATGTTTATCTGGTAGGTATTAATAATGATATGTCTGTTACACAAACGCCGAGTACAGTAAATAGTAGTACTTTTAATAACAGTACTACTGAAAATCAAACGTTTTATACGCCTTCTTATACGGAGTCTTATACAGATTCAGTGACTGCAACTACGACACATGCAGCGAAATTTGGGACGAAAGCGACCGCTAAAATTGGTCTGCCAATGGTTGGTGAAACGAGTATGGAAGTATCGGCAGAATACACATTTACAAATAGTAATTCCAGTACGAAAACAAATACTAAGTCTTGGACTGTACCTGGACAACCAATAAAAGTTAAACCTGGTCATAAAATAGTTGCAAACTGGGTCTTTTATACTGGTAAAGCGACTGGAACGGTAAAATTACAAGAAAAAATTACTGCGACTATTCCGTACAAGAAAAATTCTTCTGGGACTCGTACAGGAAAGGGGTTAGGGGATGTCGTAGGAAATAAAGATATCTTTTACAATAGTTATTGGAACAAATATTTAACAGAAAATCGTTCTAACTGGGAAAGAGCTAGTCAAAGTGTTGCTAATCATAAGATCGGAGAAGGCAATTACAAAGTTAGCTATGGCTCAGGTTTCTTCTTGGAAGCACATGATTTAACAGATGGAACTGTCACGCGTATTCCTGGACAACTAACAGTTAGCCAATAGTTTTATCTAATGTACTGATGTGTTTGGAGATTAATTTTGTGTCGTTCATAAGTTATATTGATGAAAAATTAAGAAATATACTCAAAAGCTTACAATAGCTTTTATAGTGTATTTCTTTTTTGTTGATTACGTCTTACAAAATTTTAAGCACACCAAAAAAAAGAATGATTTTACTTGCTTTTTGTTGTATATTAAACAAGGAGAAAGTTGCTGCTGTTGCAGGATAAATAAAGGTGGAATTAAAATGAATTCAAAAGAAAAAATGTTAGAATTGATTAAAAAGAAACAAGGCGGAG
>WPCI01018932.1_pt1 | contig 11859 bp, 11 predicted proteins | sample 5399871 | NCBI WGS metagenome assembly WPCI01 (sample SAMN12869469, study PRJNA574797) | sludge metagenome | isolation source: wastewater treatment of pH7 | place: China:Beijing | collected 2019-05-20
ATATGCTACCTATCATTAAAGGTGCTATAGCATTAGTTATTTTAGGTGGGATATTTTATATAGGTTATTAAAGTAATTATTATGGTTTATGAGTGAAAAGGAGTTAAGATGGCTAAGCGAAAGAAAAAGCAAGATGAATCAATATTGGGATCTTTATTAGTTATTACGTTTTTCGGAGTGTTGTGGAAACCGGAATTTTTAGTACCAATAGTAATGGTATCAGCAGCAATTATATATGTATGTGAATGTAAAAAAGCTAAGAGAACTTCGGCAATCAGGAATTTATGATATTGATAAAATGAGCGGACACCAGTTTGAAAAATATTTAGGAAGTCTATTTCCAGATTTAGGTTATAAAACAGAGATTACTAAAGCATCTAACGATTTTGGTGCAGATTTAATTTTGAGAAAAGATGATAAAAGAATTATTGTACAGGCAAAACGCTATAAGAATAACGTTGGAATTAAATCTGTTCAAGAGATTGTTGGTGCAAAAGAATTTTATAAGGCTGATGAAACATGGGTTGTTACAAATAGTGAATTTACAGCCGCAGCATATAAACTTGCTAAAGTGAATCAGGTTGTATTAATTAATCGAGAGAAACTTATTAAGCTAATTAGTCAGGGCAAACGAGCAAAGAGAAATTAGTGATATAAAAGTTAGGTATAGACTTATGGAAAAGGCACTATGAAAAGTGTCTTTTTGTTTTGCGTGCCCAGCTAAGCTGGGCACTGCTTGCTGGTGAAAGTCCAGCCCCAAGTCGCCTAGTAGCTGACAGGCAACTGGTGGAGAAATCCTAAGGTTGAAGCCCTGTGACAAAGTAACTTCTATTTAGAAGTGCGAGCGAATCAGCAGACCGTAACATAAAGTGAACCTTGCCGCCTCGTTAAAAGAAACCTAGCAATAGGATAAAGGGAAGTTGAGCCTGGTGAATATAGGCGAAAACCATGGAAGATATGAAGAACTTGGAAATACAGCATCGAAGAATCCGTGACCGAAGAGTGTTAAAACTCATTAGAAAATGGCTGGAAGCGTGGATCATGGAACATGCGCAATTTCATGCAACGACAGTAGGTACACCACAAGGTGGCGTGATATCTCCGTTACTTTCTAATATATATTTAAACTATATGGACACCATGTGGGAAAAGAAGTGTAAACACTTGGGGGAACTGATTCGATATGCCGATGACTTTGTCATCGTATGTCAAACAAAACAATAAGCACTAGAAAGTATTCGGATACTACAATCCATTATGAATAAGTTAGAACTTACAATCCATACAGAAAAGTCAAAGCTAGTGAATACGTGGGATGGCAACGAGGGATTTGATTTTCTAGGATTTCACCATCGAAAATACCCTAAACCTGTGAAAGGCGGGAAGAAAGTGTATGTGATGGCGCATATTCCGAGCCAGAAAGCCATGAAGAAAATGCGAGAACGCATTAAAAGATACACAGAGCCGAGGAACAAACCGTATTTACAATTAGAAGAGATGGTAAAAGGTTTAAATAGAATTCTACAAGGGTTCACGAACTATTATAGTGTATCTTCAATTGGACAGAGGTGGCTATGCAAAATAGATTGGTATGTCCTAGAACGGTTGAACCTTTTCTGGAATAAGAAAAGAAATATTTGAAAGAAACATGGCCGTATCAAGGAATTGATAAAGAAAACAACATACATACTCGTGAAAGTAGGAAGCTAGAACAAACTGAAAGATAAAGAAGGAAGAACATCAGAAAGCCGTATGAGGGAAAACTTCACGTACGGTTTGATGAGGGGAAGCTGAAACAGAAAAGAGATGGCGAAGCCATCCCTAAAGAAATTTAATCTGTTTCAGTTTTCTACTCTACGACAAAAGGCACTGCTATTTATGAATTAAAATAGTATTACAGGACTTAAGATGATATTTTAGTTAGAATAATTTCTTTATAGGGAATGATTGGGTTTTTGGCTTGATTGAATTTTATGTTATTTCTGGCTGTTTATTTGTTTTGAACTTAAGATATTCAAATTTTTTAAATAAGGATTTCTCATACATAAACGCTTATTCTCTAGTTTGTAGCGTCTAGTAAAATTTCAATAAAAGTTTGTCCTTGAGTAATAGCCGCCTATGTATAGAGTTTTTTCTCTGATCGTTAGAGCATATACTCTACCTTCGATGATTTGTTTTGTAAGAAGGTACTATATAGCATATTTTGTTTTGGTTAGTATTTTTATATACGGAATTGATTAAGTCAGTTTTGAATGTAAATTTAGTTGGTGAGATTAGGATGTATTCTTTTTTATTGTACAGTATAATTGATTTTTTTAGGGAATAATATTAGGTATAAGTGTTTTAATATATAAAGTTTCTATTCTAACTGTTTTGATAATTAAGACCTCTGCTCTTTTAATTTATTCGATGAAGGATTAAATAAGCTAACAACGCGCAAAAAATTATGTCTAAAGATAAAGAATGAGTGAGAAACGATCGCCAGTTAAGTTAACTTGAAATAAGTATAAAAAATGGTATAATAATTGCGTATTCCTCTATCACTTATTCGGGTGAAAACTTGTATTAATGGGTAGGGTTTTATTTATATATAAAATTAGAACAGATGTTCTTGATTGAGGTAATGAATAAATGAATTTAATTAAAGAAATAGAAAATGTGATTAATGTTTCATTTGAAAAACAAAATTATATTGATATAGAAGCTAATAGCAGGGTGTTTAATCGTATAGGATATACTATTGAAAGTTATAATATTAATAATGATGAATTTAATTCGAAGGTGTCAACTTTATCAAAAACATTTTGCTATCCTGAGAACCCAAATTGTTGTAGTTGTCCTATCCAAATGTTTTGTAGAAATGGTAGAGAATTAAAGAAAGAAACAATGGATAAAAAAATTCCTTTTATCGATTTGTTTTGTGGAGCAGGTGGATTATCAGTGGGGCTAGAACAATATAATTTTGAGCCGATTTTTGCTTTGGATTTTGATTTATCTGCATCTAAATCGTATCTCTTTAACAGACCATTTTTGAGTGAAAGTTCTTTTTACAATGGGGATATTAAAGAGTTCCTATTGCATAATGACTTGCCTAAAGCTCCTGTAATAGTAGGAGGACCGCCATGTCAGGGGTTTAGTAATGCAAACAGACAGAGACTATCAGATGATCCCAGAAATATTCTTTATAAAGACTTTATTCAGTGTGTACAAAAATCTGAAGCGAATTTGTGTGTTATAGAGAATGTACCTGGTATGTTGAAGGTTGAAAATCAAGTTATTCAAGATTTTGCTGATATTGGATTTATGATTAAGCCGTTTCCGTTTAATACAAAAGACTTTGGATATCCTCAGAATAGGAATAGAGTTTTTTGGTTAGGAATAAAAACAACAAATATAATTTTATTTAATCAAATCTGTAATTTGTTTGAGTCTGTTTTATATGAAAGAATGTATAGTTCGGATTTTAATCTTGAAGATGCGATTTGTGATTTGCCTCCTTTAGAAGCAAAAACGCTTAAGAACTCAACTAATATTGAGAATGAAAAATGGGGCTATACCATTGCAGAACAAAGAATTTTCGATTCAAGTTATTCAAATTTATTAAATAATGGTAGGTTAGAATCTTTTCTTTTTAACCACAGAACCAAGTATAACAATGATCGAGATATTGAAATTTATAGAAGGTTGTTGCCAGGAGAAAAGTCAGATGCAAAATCTATTCAAGATATAATGCCTTATAAGAGTCGAAATGAAATTTTTAAAGATAAATTTTATAAATTAGAACCTCAAAAACCTTCCAAAACAATTACTGCTCATATGTATTATGATTGTCATATGTATATACATCCTTATCAGGCAAGAGGATTAACTCCAAGGGAGGCTGCTAGAATACAGGGGTTTCCTGATAATTATTATTTTTTAGGAAGACCTAATGAGTGGTATAGGCAGGTTGGAAATGCGGTTAGCCCATTAGCTTCTAGGCATATAGGGAAAGCGCTAGAAAGAATACTGACTGAATACGAGGATGAAATTTTATGATATTGAAATATTTGGATTTATTTGCAGGTATTGGAGGGTTTAGGCAAGCGTTAATCAATTCAAGCCTAAAGAATGTTAAGTTTGAACCAATTGGTTATTGTGAAATTGAAAAGAAATGTCAATTAGTATATAATGAAATATTTGGAACTGACGGGGAAGTAATAGTAGATGATGTAAAAAAGATATTTTCTCCTGATATGGTTAATGTAGATGGAAGTAAAAAACTACCAGAATTTGACCTCCTTTTAGGAGGATTTCCTTGTCAGCCGTTCTCAAATGTTGGCTATCGAAAAGGATTAGAGGATCCTAGGGGAGAGTTGTTTTTTGAGATAGTTAGAATTCTTAGACATTATAAACCTAGTTTTTTTATTTTAGAAAATGTCTCAAAGATCTCGAGTGTGAGCTCTGGAGACGCACTGAAGACTATAATTAGCGAACTTGAGGAGGCAGGTTATAATGTCCATCTTTGGGATTTGTATGCTGATCATTATGGTTTACCACAAAAAAGGAGAAGATTGTTCTTCTGTGGTGTTTTAAGAGAATATTCGATTGGTAATGAATTGTTATTAGAACCGCAACCTATCCCTAGAGAAGAGTGGAAATATCCAACGACTTGGCATTTATTAGAGAAAGAAATGAATCCACGGCACTTAATCCCTACTAAAACTAGGGAAACTGTTTTAAGACCAAATCCAAAATGGATGGGGAATTTGCAGATAGATCGTCCAATTGCACGGCCAATTACCGCTTCAATGTCTAAATGGCATAGAGCTAATCAAGACAATTATTTTAGTGCAACATATGTGAGCCCAAATAATCCTAATCCATATATAAGTCCTATAGTTGATATGGAGAAAGAACCTATAAGAAGAATTACGCCATTAGAAGGATTTAGAATTCAAGGTTTTCCTGATATTTATGCTGAAATATGTGAAGTTCATAAAATCTCCTTCTCTGCAACATATAAAATGATAGGCAATGCAGTACCTGTTAATCTAGCTACTAGTGTAATTGATCATTTTCTTGCAAATTATTTAAAGTAAGGTTGAAATGCTTTTAGCGTTTCGCCTTTTTTTATTATATACTTTATTTAAGGATATATTTACCTATTACGAAAAGGATGAAATAAGATGAGTAATACATATGGACAAGAAATAAAAAATTTTATGCAAAACGATAGTGAAGCTAATAACAAGATCTCAGATATGCCTAAAGAGGTAAATGTATATGAGAATACAAGAAGCTTAGAATCTAGTAAGAATATTGAATTGAATTTTAATTTAGTAATTAATATTTTAAGAAAAGAATTGGATTACGTAGTAGATGGTAGTTTTAATTGGAATAATGTGGTTGGTTTGCTAGTGGTACCACTAAGTGAGACGGATAGTAAAAATAAAGTAAGAGGAGCAAGTCATTCAACCAATATCCAATTAACTGATTCGATTCTTACAAAACCAGGACGGAGTAAGACAGAAGATTTTTTTCCAAGTCTAATTGTAAATGAAACTTTTTCTAAGTGGAGATTAGCAGTTAATGCGAGAATGAGTAAAAAAAATATTGCGAAATTAAAAGGTATCGATGTGGGAAACGGTTGGATAAATGACAAGATTGAAATTAAAAGGAGAACTAATCTCAATGGAGGACAGAATCCTGTAATACACATATGCTATTTGGATAATTTGGACCCAATACGGGCTGAATTATGGCCAAATGATTATTTAATTTTGGTTAAACAAAAAAACAAAACAACATATGAAGCATTTGGATTGAAGTCTGATATTGTATTAGTAAATAATAAAACACTTTATATTGCTGAGAATAGTAAAAATGATCAGACCACGTTTATGTTAAATGAATTATTAGCGGAGCCTCGCATCTTTATAAGAATTTTTGACAAAATACTTAATCAAAAAGAGTTAATTTTTAATATAAATGAAAATGATCCACAATATGAAGTCGCAGATGAGATTTGGGTGCTGGATGAGATTAGTAAGCAGGTGACTCATAGATTAGAGGTTGAAAATGTAGATAATGAAGCAAGGATAGTTAACTTTAAGATTAAAAATGAATTAGAGTATCCTGTTTCATTAGAAAAGTTAAAAGAGTATGGCTTATCTAATGAATTAGAAAGAAGTATATTAGAATTGATTGATAATTTAGATGCTAGTTCATAAGAAGCTTAGAAATAAAAAAATGGATTACTAGATAATTTATTTGTTCTTTGGGTATAAATAAGTTTTATTATTATAAAATAAAGGAGTTTATTATGGCATTTATTTTGGAAAAAAAGATAAGGGATTCGATATTAAGAGACATTGGATATCCTGTTATACCGATTCCTAAAGAAAAAAACATTCCTCATAACTTAATAGTATATGGGGCTCCTGGTACAGGTAAAAGTAATTATTTAGAGGGTTATATAAAAGATTATTTCTCGGAGGATTCTTTGCATACAAGAATAACTTTTCATCCGGCATATTCTTATGGTAATTTTGTTGGTAGTTACAAGCCAGTACCATTGTATAAGGAAAACAATTCAGATACCATTTATTCACAAAATTTTACTACTAAATTTGGATATGAGCCCTTAATAGATTATCAGTTTGTTCCTGGTCCTTTTATAGAAATGCTTTGTAGAGCTATTGAAAACCCTAAATCAAACTTTGTACTTTTAATTGAAGAGATTAATCGTGCTAATGTTGCGTCTGTTTTTGGGGATGTTTTCCAACTTTTAGACCGAGAAAAAGGAGAGAGCAAATACTCAGTAACATTTAATGCAGACGTGATGAATTATTTAAAGAGCAGAAATGGAATTATAAAAAATTTAAATACTGGAAATAAGGTAAGAATTCCTGCTAATTTGTATATCTGGGCAACAATGAATAGTAGTGATCAGGGAGTATTACCCCTAGATGCCGCTTTTAAAAGAAGATGGTCCTTTAAATATATGGCTTTAAATGAAAATGAAAATATTATTGATTCTTGGAAAATATACTTTAAATTTCATGAGAATCCTATCAGTTGGAATAAATTAAGGAAGAAAATAAATGAAAGGCTTAAAGAATATGTGTCTGAAGATAAGTTATTAGGTCCTTTTTTTCTTAAAGAAAATGAATTACCTAGTAGTTCAGCAAGTCAGGATGAGCATGATATTTTTATTAATAAATTATTATTGTATCTTAAAGAAGATGTGCTAAGACATAGTACTTCAGATGAAATTTTTATTGATAATTTATTATCTGATGTAGTACAAAAGTATCAAGATGGGAAAGAAAATATATTTAAATTTGTATTAGATGATCTTGAGTTTGAGGTTGTTGATTAAAGCAAAACATCGAGCAGGAGAGAAAAAGAGAAATTTGACTTAAGTGAAAAAGGGGATTGGGAAAAATATACATGAATTTAACAGAATCCGTGATTTATTTTTATGAAGCTGAAAGTTTCCGTATAGCGGAAATTATTGATAAGATAGGTGAAGAATTTTTTAATGAATTGATAAAGAAGAGAGTATGTGTTCATATAAAAAACGGGAAGGAAATAACATTTAAATTTGTAGGAGTTGCTTTTTATAGGGAAAATGTAATCTTTGTACTGCCTAAATACGCTCTAAAACAAAAAAATAACAGGGGAAATTTGATGGCGGATATCTTAAGACTTCTTAGGTTATATACAAAAAAGCATACAAAGAATAAGGAAGAAGAATTTCTTATTTCTAATATAGACAATGAAGAAGTAAGTGATTTTATAATTGCAGACTACATTTTAACTAACTTCGCAAGATATGGATACTATGAAAAGAGTGAAGAGGTTTCAATGGAAAATGGCGAAGGACAAATTGAATGGAGCAGAACTCTAAATGAAATTACTCCTCATTTTTTGAAAAATCGCCCGTATTACCTAAACACATATAATTTGATAACAGTTACTGAAAGAAATAATATAATTCGAGAGATTCATAAATGGGCTGTGGATTTTTGTTTTGAAATGTTTGGAACTATTTTAGGATATAATAATATAAAAATTGAACGCTCTTTGCTTAATATAAATAAATTGGGTAATGTAGAATATTTTAAAAAAATTATCTATAGGGAAATAAATGAAACCTATGTTGATAGCAACATACAATTGCTTAAAAGTTTGATAACCTTATTAACTAGGAAATCTAATTTTTCTAAGTCTAACCTTTTAACTTTATATGGTACGCGATCATTTGCAATGGTATGGGAAGACGTATGTAGCTATATTTTTAATAATGAGAAGGATAACTATGTTAATGAGATTGAAAAACCTAGGTGGACCAATATTATTGGAACGAATGTATCTGAAGAAAAAGAAACTTTTAGGCCTGATATAATAAAAACATTTTCGTCAATTGATCAGGAATATTTTTTAATTTTAGATGCCAAATATTATTTGATAGAATTTTTAGATGGTAATTTAGTAAATAATCCAGATGTTAATGACGTTGCAAAACAATTACTTTATGAAAAGGCATTCCATTATAAAAAGGAGAAAATATTTCGGAGTATATTTTTATTCCCAAAGAGTGAGCAAGACGAATTATTTAAACCTTTTGGATTTGTAAATTTGAATTTTATAGGGGCGAATCCGATAATTCTTATTTATGTTTCAATTGAAAAGATATTCAAGTTATATATTAATAGAAACTCGCTCTCTATTAATGACATGGACTTGTTTGTTCGACAGGTCAATCAACATCTAAACTCATACCCTAATCTTAAATGAAAAATAAGATTAGGTTTTTTATATGTTTGAAAATTCTAAAAAGTAGTGTTGGAAATACAAGAAATGTTATTTTGAGTGAATTTAAGGGTGTTAGAAAAGATAGTGTTACTGTTAAGGGAAAACCAGTAGCCATATTGATTTATAACTCAATATGAGTGGTGAATTTAGTACACCAGTAATGTTGGTGGAAAATATTAGTGTTAACTAATAGGGAGAAAGAAAAAAGCAGTCTAACAATTGAAGATGTAGTTTTTTATGACTAAGTTTACTTCTGAAAAAATGAATGCGGTAATAAATCTTTTTGGTGTGAGTGAATGTATACAACATATTGTGAATCCATTAGGAGTGACTCAAGAAGTGGTATTAATTATATAAAAATGAGTCATCCATGTAAAAGGATGACTCATTTTTCGACCTAGGCATGTTTATTAAAAGAATTATTATAACCACTGACTCATGTAAGCCTTCATAAGTACTTGTGTTCTAACTAATTGCCATAGCATTGCATCCTTACCTACTGATTGAGGATTATTATCATGATTTCTCATTCCAGATGCAAGGATTTCAAAAATTACTTTTAATAACTCTTCTTGCTTCTCGCTTTCAAAAATATCAAACTTCCAAGCATAATAACCATGCTTGTCCTCTGTTAAAAATTGGCGGAAACCAGATAGAGCAAGAAATAAAAGGCCATTAGGTACCTTGTAATCTAAATATTCATCGGTTTGACCGAATAGTACCAATTCTTTGCGGGAGCCTTCTTTAAAATCAGCGCATTTATTGGCAAGAAAGTTTCCTTTTCCATGTTTGTTATATAAGTCTTTAAAGTTTTTGTGAATATAATATGTTAATTTAAATATATCAGGTGAAATATATTTCATTTTTTCATAAACATTTCCTGTAGTATTTCCATGTTCTTCATATTCTTTACGATATTTATTAATAACACCTTGATTAGAGCTGTAGACTCCTTTAGGGTCTTTATCAGCATAATCGCGAATATTGAATGTCTCATAAAACTTTTTTATTAGTGTAATCGTTAGATTTTTCCCATCCTCTTTATGCTCGTTCTGTTTATAGGAAACACGGTCACCAAATGATGTATTAGAAAGGTGATTCTTCAAAATATCATGCATACCACTTAGTTCATCTAATGTTTCGGCAGTTACTTGAGTTCCAGTGTTCCGAGATTCCGCAATTGAAACGTGAGTAAATGGGCTTTTAATTCCAGTCATGACCTCAATATTAACCTTTTTCCACTCTGGATAGTTTCCGATCTCATCTAATATTACAAGTTCAGTATGACCACCATCTACACTTCCTTGAGAGGACGGATCAGCAAAGAAAATTTTAACCGTAGAAGTACCATTTCCAAGATCCTGTACCTCTATGTCTTCCGCAAAATATGTTATGCCCTTATTACGTGTGTGAAATGAAATTTCAGGATCAAGCAATGTTTCACGAATTTTATTAGCTACCTTATTTTTTTTAGAGATATCTTGTTTACGGGGGTTAGCTTCTTTACTAGTCCCTTGTACGTCTTTACAGTAAGTAGTAAATTTATGGAATTGTATTTTTTGTCCTTTTTCTATAATAGTTTCAGTCAATATTCCATTTTCAACAGTAAATTCTATTGTTTGAGTTATATTGGTTGCTTGGTTCATAGTGTAATTCTCCTTTAGTTATAATTATATAAATTTTTATCTTAATCTAGGGATTAACCTATATTTTAAAGTCTTTTCAATTCCATGTATACCAATTGTAGTACCATTAAATATGAATTATGTTTTGACGATAACTTCCTAAAGGGTTCTATATTTAATTGGCTACAATGGGGTGTTTATTGTGTATTTGGATTAGTTCAAACGCAAGAATATTGATTTTATATAAAGTTACTTTTATTCCTGATCGTATTATTAGGTTTGTTTTAATGAAGAAGGGGAGAGTATTGTGTATATCTTCATTTTCAGTCGGTGATAGAGCATAGACTAGAGCTTATTCATTATAATGCGTGTCTGTGATTTTTAAATTAAATTTATCGGTAATTATCTTTGTCTAATCTAAACAAATAGTATGTATTCTGTCTCTTGTTTATATATCACTAGAATATAAGAAATTAAATATAAAATCATATGGATGATTATACCATGGGATGTGGATTTTTAAGACGAAATTATATTTGGTTTTACAATAATTTATTTTATAGATGTATTTAAAAGTAGCTGAAAAGAGTAGTGGTTTCTGTAGATCCATTAGTGTAATGGATCTAAGATATAATCAAATGATTAGCGGGGAAATCTCATGCCACCCACAACAAACTAATCCGAAACAAAATCTCACAAATAATAAAAACCAACGGAAAAACACCCACAACTAAAATCCTAAACGAAGACGAATACATAGAAGAAATCTGCAAGAAAACAAAAGAAGAACTAAACGAATACCTAGAAGCAACAACAAAAGAACATAAACTAGAAGAACTATCCGACCTACTAGAACTAATAAATGCCCTAGCAGAACACGAAGGCACAACACTAGAAGAAATCAACAACATCCGTAAAAAGAAAGCAGAAGAACGAGGTGGCTTTTCAGATCGAGTCTTTCTAATCGAAGTAACCGATAAATAGCCCCTCCTAAGCCCCTTACAAGCCCCTACCAAGTAATAAATCACTAAGAAAAAACATAACAAAACAAAAACACCAACAAACACCGTAGTAGGAGTCGAAAAAAAATTTGAAATAACACGCCAAAAACCCGGCCCTCCTTCCTATATATAGTACAAAGAGGAAATTTTCATTTTTGAATGGAGACGGGAGGAATTGGGATGGCGGTGTATCGTACTGTGCAGGTGAATTTTTGGCAGGATGATTTTGTTTTGGATTTGACGCCGGAGGAGCGGTATTTTTATGTGTACTTATTAACTTGTTCGAAGACGACGCAGTGCGGGATTTTTCCTTTTCCGAAGCGGTTAGCTGAGATGGAGACGGGTTATAATCGGGAGACTGTTGATAAGCTTGTGCAGCGCTTCATTGATTATGGGAAGATTCTTTATGATGCGGATACGCGGGAGTTATT
>WPCI01492679.1_pt1 | contig 11847 bp, 15 predicted proteins | sample 5399871 | NCBI WGS metagenome assembly WPCI01 (sample SAMN12869469, study PRJNA574797) | sludge metagenome | isolation source: wastewater treatment of pH7 | place: China:Beijing | collected 2019-05-20
CTAGCCCTCCTTCACCGCGACTTCTTCTAGCCAGTTTTCTAAGTTATTGTAACCGTCATTCTTGATATAATCATATTCCCCATCAATGATTTCATCAAACCAAAGTAATTCTCCGTCACGCTTTTTACCGGCAATCTTGACCACCGATTGACTAAGTGAGGTTTGTTGACTCAAATTTTTCACCTTGCCGATTTTCACTGCAATAATTGCATTCCCACGTTCATAACTCTTTTCGATTTCATATTGAACATATTTAGAATCTAACGTCTCACTGCCAATCAATACGACAGTGACAGCTGTCCCGGACAATTGTTTATCGATCCACCGCTCAACCACGTCATCACCGTCACGCTTCATCCGTTCGAATTCGGCTTTGCTCGTGAAACCGGACTCTTCATTTTCCTTCAACGTCCAGTTTTTCTTCACGACCAGCGCTCGTGACAAATCGTTTTCATAGTCAAAACTGAAAAAAACTCTTTTAGCCATTAAAAACACGACCTTCCTCACTTTTTCGTAAAATAGAAATATCACAGTTTATTGGTCATTAAACAACAAAAAAGTCTTGACATTTACCTATAAATCTGAAATCCATTTTCTCTACTCATTATATAATATTCATCAAAATCCGTTGCTTCTTTTTTTTAATAATAGTAATTTTTATGGAGGCCAAGTTTTCAGCGCTCTTTTGCCAAAGAACATGCTGGTTTTTACCCGCTTTGCATGATAAGCTTTTGATGAGAAAAAGACTGGAGGTATGAACATGTTGGATAAAACCGTTCCTTTTATTCCCTTTACGATGTTTCGCTCTTACAATGCTCCGCCCTTGTCAAACACTCAACTACCACCTGGTTATCGACTAGTTTTTTATCAACCCGGTGACGAAAAAGATTGGTGTCGAATCGAAACAGCCGTTCTAGAATTCGAGACTGAACAACAAGCAGCTAGTTATTTCGAACGTTCCTTTGCCCCATATCCAGAAGAATTAAAACGTCGGATGCTCTTTATTGAAAATCCCAAGGGCGAAAAAGTCGCTACTTTTACTGCTTGGTGGACAGCCGATCATTCTCCACGACTTCATTGGTTAGCGGTGCTACCTACGGAACAACGCAAAGGTCTTGCTAGAGCGTTAGCAATAAAAGTCACTCAGTTACTGCACGAATACTATCCTGATCAAGATCTTTATTTAAGTACTCAAACTTGGAGCCACTCAGCGGTAAAATTGTATCAACAACTTAATTATGAAATATTTCGAAACCAGGACTATCAAAAGATCCAAGATATTTTGACTGCTGCTGATAAAAAGCATTAAGTCCTCATTTTATTCAATCAAAACATCAAATTAAATAAAATCGAGAAATTAGCAAAAAGTGAGGAGCTAGCTATGACTGGAAGATTAACCCCGCGCCATCTTGAACTATTGGATCATTATGGTCTGCTGGATCATCAAGCCGTTTCTGAGGTTCGAACATTTAGTTCTGGTGAGACCATTTTTACACAAGGAATAGAGTACAAATACATGATGATTGTCGTTTCTGGTAAAGCCAAAGTTTGTACGAGTGCTCCCACTGGCAAAGACTTGGTTTTAGCTTACTATCTTTCAAGCGGTTTAATTGGTGATGTGGAATTGATGTCAAATACTCCTTACGCAACCGCTTCAGTCGTTACCCTTTCTCCTTTTGAATGTATCGTCGTTCCCTTTGATCCTGAAAAGGACTCGATCTTTAAAAATCTCAAATTTATGACGGCTCTGGCAAAAGGCTTATCAGAAAATTTAATTAATAGTTCTTACAATTACACTTCCAATGCCCTCTATTCTGGCGAGCAACGGCTTTGCGCGTATATTTTACAAGGATCTTATAAAGATTATTTTTCAGATAACTTAACGGATGTTGCTGCTACTATCGGGGTCAGTTATCGCCATTTGTTACGCTTATTGAACAAATTATGTGAGGATAAAATTTTAAAAAAAGCGAAGAAAAGTTTTTGGATTCTTGATCAAGAACAGCTAACCCAGCGTTCCGCGGAAGCTGAGTATTTTAAAAAGAACCACTAAGAAAACAAGAAGCCTCTGATTCTTTAAATCTTAGAATCAGATAGCTTCTTGTTTTCTAATGCTCGTTGGGTTTCAAGTGCTCGATGTAAAATTCGTTGTTTTTGTTGAGCTTCAATTGCATTGATATGTTCCCAATAAATCTGTTTAGCTTGAACTTTTTTTCGTTGTTCAATTACCGCAATGCTAATAATTAATAGTAGTAATAAAATAAGAAAAAACATCTTTATCCACTCCTGTGACTTCATCTTACCCCTCTTCCAGAAAAAACGATTATGACATATGTCACATTTTAAAAATAAAATAAGCCTAGAAAAAATTTCTAGGCCGTACGCTCAATCTTTTTCAGCAATCCGTTCTTCGCTTAATCGGAAGAATCTTTTACCAAAATTCAGCAATAAACTGCTTTCTTTTTGCCGCATTTTTCTGATAATTCTCTGGATTTCTTTGATAATACGCTTGATGCTCTGCTTCAGCTGGGTAAAATGTTACTGCTGGTTCAATTTGCGTTACGATTGGCTGATCAAAATGTCCACTACTTTGTAAGTGTTTTTTACTTTCCTCAGCCGTCTCTCTTTGTTTTTCATCAAAATAATAGATAACTGGTCGATAGCTACTGCCTCGATCCTCAAATTGACCAAAGGCATCGGTCGGATCTGTTTGTTGCCAATAAATTTCAACTAATTCACGATAGGAAATTAGAGTTGGATCAAAAATGATTTCCACCGCTTCCGTATGACCGGTTGTTCCACTTTTTACTTCAAGATAGGTCGGATTTTCCTGATTACCACCGGTATAACCAGAAATTACTGACTCGATACCAGGTAAAGTATCAAAGGGTTGAACCATACACCAAAAGCAGCCACCGGCAAATATTGCTCGTTCCATCGTCTTCACTCGCTTCTCTTATTTATTTACTGGGACAATTGAGCCGCCCCATTTTTTCTCGATCCATTTTTGAACTTTTGGTTCATGTAATACTTTAACGATTTTTTCGATATCCTTGTTGTCTTTGTCACTAGTTTTAGTGGCTACAATGTTTACATATGGGGAATCATTTTGCTCAATCATCAATGAATCTTTGACCGGATTTAACCCTTTTTCATAAGCAAAATTAGAGTTTATTGCTACTAGATCGCCTTCATTATTTTCATAAGCAGCTGTTAACAAGGTTGGATCCACACTGTGCTCAAAAATCAGCTCTTTCGGATTTTCTGTAATATCTTCAAAAGTTGCTTTGTCAATGGCTACTCCTGATTTCAATTTAATCAAGTTGTTTTTCACAAAAATATTCAATACACGCCCCCATTCAGAAGGTACGTTAGAAACGATGACTTTAGCACCATTAGGGATTGCACTGACCTTTTTGATCTTATGTGAGTAAATCCCCATTGGCTCTAAATGAATCGCACCGACATTAGAGAATTTGTACCCATTCTCTTTCTTCTGCAAGTTGAAATACGGAACGGTTGAAAAATAGTTGGCATCGATCTCACCATCTTCCAAGGCTTTATTGGGTAATACATAATCATCGAATTTTACAATTTCTAAATCAATTCCTTGTTCCTTCAGTTCCGGTTTAATGTGTTCTAATATTTCTGCATGAGGCGTTGGCGAAGCCCCAATTTTTATTTTATCCGTTGTTGTGGCTGAACTAGAGCCACAGGCAGCCAGTAGTAAGATACTGCTTAAAGTTAATAATGCTAAACCGAATTTTTTCATACAAACACCCTCCAAATTTTTTTGATAAATAAAAAAAATATTCATCCCTTTACCTATCAGACTACTGATAAATAAAGGGACGAATATTTTCGCGTTACCACCCTTATTCGTATTATCCTTACAGATAATACCTCAACGGTACAGACATACCCGGCGATATATCGGTCGCTTCCCGTCCAATTTGCGTGAACAAACTGAATGCTCAGAGCTCATCTTCACAAACTTTCCACGATCCCTCTTTTCACCAGCCGAGGGTCTCTTTAATCGTTTCATGGTCCGTTACTCTTCTCTTCAACGCACATTTATTAATTGAAATCATTCTAATATAACTCTTTTAAAAATGCAACTAAAAACTAATAGTGTGGAATAGGTCTAGCTTAAAATAACTATTCAATCTAATTAAATGACTTGCTACTTTTTCCAAGTAGAAATCTGTGCTTCTTGTGAATTAACTGATTGACTGCCCGCAGACCAATTGATCAAGCATTCCTAAGCTAAATGAACCGCTAACTTTTTTAAAAGCTAGCGGTTCATTCACTAGTTGGTATAACTGAATCATTTTTCTGATTTCAACAAAGCTAAAAATTGCTCACCATAATTATCTAGCTTGCTTTTCCCGACACCTTTAATCGTTAAAAATTCCAACGATGTCTGGGGCTGTTTTTCAGCTAGCTCCGTCAACGTTTTATCCGAAAAAATCACATACGGCGGAAGATTTTTTTCCTGCGCAAGCTGTGAGCGTAAATTACGCAGTGCTTCAAACAATGCATCGTCGGCTACTAATTTTTTAACTGGAGCTTGTTTACGATAGACTTTTTGTTTGCCTAAAAGAACTAAAACTCCCTGATCAGAAACTGATAATAATGGATACTGCCCTTCAGAAGGTACTAGATAGTGTTCTGCCGTCAAATAATCGATCAAATTAGCAACCTCTTTTTGTGACTGTTCTTTCATTAAACCATAAGTAGGCAACTGCTGAAATTTCCATTGATTGATTTTCTGATCATTTGAACCCGTTAAAACTTTCGCAACTAACGCTTTACCAAATTTTTCACCCATTCGTTTGACACAAGACAGCACTTTTTGTGCATCAATCGTAATATCAACTTGTTCTCGCTCATCTAAACAGTTACTACATCTTCCACAATCCGGCTGATCTTCCCCAAAATAGTTTAAAATGGCACGTTGCAAGCACATTTGTGTATGAGCATATTGATTCATTTCTCGCAATTTGGCATATTCATTTTGTTGATACGTGGTTTCTGATTGAGATTGTTCAATAAAAAATTTCTGGACCTGCAGATCCTGTGGGGCATACAATAATACGGCCTCACTAGGCAGACCGTCTCGTCCCGCACGCCCCGCTTCCTGATAATAAGACTCCAAATTCCCGGGAATTTGCGCATGGATAACAAAACGGACATTGCTTTTATTGATCCCCATTCCAAATGCATTGGTAGCAATCATCACTGCGATTCGATCAAATAAAAAATCCTCTTGATTCTGTTGCCGTTGCTGATCGTTCAAACCGCCGTGATATCTCCCCACAGCAAAACCATGATGTTTCAACAGATGATATAGACGTTCGACTTCTTTACGAGTAGACGCATAAATAATCCCCGATTGACCCTGATTCAGTTTCAAATATTCCAATAAATACAAATCCTTTTGTTCCTTGACTACTTGAAAGGCTAAATTTTCTCGAGCAAAACCAGTTTTGACCTCATTTTCTTTTGAAATGTGTAGCAAATCGGAAATATCAGCGGCCACTTGCGGTGTGGCAGTGGCGGTCAATGCAATGATCGTCGGCTGCTGATCAAAATTTTGAATAGTTTCTGCTAACTTCAAATAACTTGGTCGAAAATCGTGGCCCCATTGAGAAATACAATGCGCCTCATCTACTGCTAAAAGCTCGATTGGAACATATCGTAATAACTCACGAAAATCAGCTGATTCCAGCCGTTCTGGCGCAACGTATAGCAATTTGATTTCGCCGCGTGCTGCCTTTTTCACCCGTTCATTCATTTCTAAATTCGATAACGTACTATTGATAAATGCTGCTGGGATACCGACTTCGTTCAAACTATCGACTTGATCTTTCATTAACGAGATCAAAGGTGAGATGACTAAGGTCAAACCCTCAAGCACTAACGCTGGCAATTGATAACAAATCGATTTCCCGCCACCTGTTGGCATGATCCCTAAAACATTTTCTTTCTGCAATACTTTTTGAATAATCGCTTCTTGACCACTTCGAAATTGCGTATACCCAAATTTTTCTGCTAATAATTCCCTCATTCGATCCATTTTTGGTTCCTTTCTCAAAACAAACATTATATGACAATTTTTGTCTAAAATTGCTGCTAGGATTTGTTCACCAAATCTAACACATTGGTCCCACATTTAGCAAAAGCATTAACAACAAAAGACCGTTAACAGTAGTCATTTTCACAACTTTGTCAACAGTCCTAAGCATATGCGATACTATTCTAAAAAATTGATTGACTTTCTTTTTAAAGGCTACTCAGCTAATTGCTGCCAAATTTTCAATGCATCTTTCATGCCTTTGACTTGATGAACTCGTACTATTTCAACTCCATGAATCGCCGCAAATAAACTGGCGGTGACTGATCCATAATCTCTTTCTAAAGGACGTTCTTCATCCACTAAATGAGCAATGGTTCGTTTGCGTGAGACGCCATAAAGCAGCGGAATATTTTTATAACGATATTTCTCTGGATGTTTTAGCAGATCAATATTTTCTTCCATGCTTTTCCCAAAACCAATCCCTGGATCAAAACAAATTCTTTTTTGATTTATTCCCGCAGCTAAACAGGCTTGATATTTTTCTGCATAAAAGGCTTGCAAATCTGCTTCTAAGCTAAGTTCTGATTTTCTAGGACGAGAATGCATAATAATCAATTTCGCTTGCGGATATTTCTTAGCAACCTCCATCATACCATCTAGGTCAAGTCCCCGTACATCATTTAAAATGGTTGCGCCATTTGCTAAAGCATAATCAGCTACCTGGGGAAAATAAGTATCAATCGAGATAGGAATCGTGCTTTTTTCACGAATTGCATTTATGACTGGAGCAATCCGTTTTATTTCTTCTTCCGGAGAAACCTCTATATAGCCGGGCCGAGTCGATTGAGCTCCAAGGTCTAAAATATCAGCCCCCTCTTGAATCAGTTCAAACGCATGCGCCACAGCTTTTTCAGGTTGATAAAACTTACCACCATCGGAAAAGGAATCCGGTGTTACATTAACGATGCCCATAACCTTAATCTTTTTCATTTCCATTTGCCTCCAGCACTATCTGATTAGTCAGCTCGCGTAATGCTCTTGTTCGCGGACTGTAACGATTTCGTTCCTCTAACGGTAACTGAGCCAATGTCTTGCCGATACTCGGAATGAAAAAAATCCGATCAAACCCGTAACCTTCAGTCCCGATTTCTTCAATGGTCAGTTCCCCAGACAGTGATTTTTCAACGACCAATGTCGAACCTTTGGGATTAGCATATGCTAATGTCGCAAACAGTGTGACCTTTCGATTGGTTTGGTCTTTCATCAAATCGAATAATTGCTGATTCTTTTCCTGATCACTCAATCCCGTTTTAAAAAAGCGCGCAGTTTTAATCCCTAGCAATTGGGGAAAAGCTGCCAAAACTAAACCACCATCATCAGCGAGAACGGGCTGGTTCAACGAATGACAAAAATTTTCGGCCTTTTCTACAGCATTTTCCCGAAAAGTTTTACCCGTCTCCGCAAAATCCAGCCTCTGTTTAGTATATTCCGTATAAGAAATCAGTCTCACTTGGTCTGACTGGATACTATCCTGCATCTCGGTTAGTTTGCCTTGATTATTCGTTCCAACAATAATCTTCATTTCTTGCACCTAGTTATTAATTGCCGCTAAGAAATCTTTTTTCCATTCGCGGTCTTCTTTAAAAATCCCCCTATAATGGAAAGTTTTAGTCAAACTATTCGGTGTTTTGACACCTCGCATCGTCATACACATATGTTCTGCCTCGATTGCTACCGCGACCCCTTTAACTGGCACATGCTTGACTAATTGATCCGCAATCATGACCGTTAGATTTTCTTGGACACTGGGACGTTTGGCACAGTACTCCACCAGGCGTGGCAATTTACTTAACCCCACTACCTTATTGCCCTCAGGAACATACGCAACGTGGACTTTTCCGAAAAATGGTAAAAGATGATGCTCGCACATGGAATAAAACTGGATTTCTTTTACTAATACCATATCGTTGTCATTGCCACTATCAAATAACGGGTAATCATTAAATTCTGGTTCATTTAGTGAACTAAATATTTCCTGATACATTTTAGCAACCCGTCTTGGTGTGTTGATTAGACCTTCTCGTTTCGAATCTTCTCCTAATGCTTCCAAAATTTGGGTAACTGCTGCTTCGATCTTCTCTTGCTGCAAATCCATTCCTACTACCAACTTTCTGTACTATTCCATACTTCTTCTTGATTGCCCGTTTGATCAATTAAGTCTTCGATTGCCTGTCCAAATAGTAAACTTTGTGAGTAAACATCTTTCAGCGGAACCAGAACAAAGGAACGCTTTTTGATTTCACTATGAGGAATCGTTAAACGCTGATCAGAAAACGTTAAATCTTCCAATAATAGGATATCGATATCAATCGTTCGTGGTCCCCAGTGAACCAATCGTTCGCGGCCCAATTTCTTTTCGATCAGCTGGGTTTGATCCAATAATTTTAGTGGTTCTAAATTCGTCTCAATTTTTACGACTGCATTTAAATAATTATCTTGCGGAACATCACCATAAGGTTTCGTTTCGTAAATTGCTGATTTCTCCAATACGGTGATTCCTGCCGTCTGATTTAAAGAAGTGACAGCTTTTCTTAAATAGTCAATTCGATTTCCTAAATTACTACCAAGAGCTAGATAACCTATTGTCATTTTACTCCCAGCTCTCTTTCCATTTCGATCTCAATATTATCAAAAATCCCCGGCATTGGAACACTATATTTTCGAATTCGAACCATGGCCTTTTGTAATTTTTGTCCATGATTTTTTTCAATGTCATCTAAAATTGCTGAAGCTACTGCTTCAATTAAATTAAATGAATCCTTTTCCAGTCTTGCTGCGATTTGATCATTCACTTCAGCATAGTTGACAGTATCAGCTACATCATCTGTTTTCCCAGCTTTAGTCAAATCCATTGTCAACTCAACATCTATTTCTAATTGTTGTCCTAAAATACGTTCTTCCTTTAGAACACCATTTTTGGTGTAAAACTTAAGATTATTGATTCGAATTTTCCCCATCATCATGCCTCCACTACTACTAGTTTTCATTGTCGAATTCATCCAATGAAATTGCTATCGTTATCTTACCATAGATCGTAACATCTCTAAAATCGTAAATTTCAATGATACACACCTTTTAAATGTGCACCAAGCAAAAACAAATAGTCCCTTACTGCAATTTTTTTATACAGCCTCAAAATATCTTTAATGACAATAGTAAACGACCAAACGAAAAAGTCAGCCAACATCATCGCAATCGTTTTTTTGAACTTTCTTCCAGTCGTTTGCCTTGGGTAAGTGTTCGTCCACTTGATGGATTTTTGATGAGTCCAGAAGCCATAGCGTATGTGGGGAAAATAAGTTAAAACCACTAAAAAAGACCAGATTTTATACTCCTACGTAAATTAAGAAAAATCTCGTTCTCCAATCGTAAACTGTTTCAAAGCCGAAGTAATCATCGTTTTCTGGGATTCTTCCAATCTCTCCACAAATATTTTTAATCCGCAATTGGATAGGAATAAAATATCCTCCCAAGTCTCTAACATACCCTCTTTAAACTGATTCAGCACTAGAATCAACCCTAATCCACGCTCAAAAGGAAGCTGTCGATAAAATAATTCTGGCACAAACTCCACTTCCAAAAATTCAAATAAATCATAAGGTGAAAGAATTTCTTTCAATAAAAAATCCACTTGTTCTATCTCAGTCTCAAGCATATGAAAACTTTCCATCTTTTGATTGAATTCCGTAGCGGTCATTGCCGGTATTAAAGTTAACATCATTTGTCCTTTATCTTCCATTAGCAAAACATTTTTCAAAGAAGAAACCGAGTCCAAGAGGGCGAGCCGCTGAATAAAATGTTGGATAGTCTGTTTATGATACAGCTGCTGATCCAATAAAAGTGTGAGTTCATCCGGAATTTTCTGCTGCTGAATACAGCTATAAACATACTCTGCTTCCAGTTCTGTTACCAGTAACGTGGTTTCTGAAGAATTGGCCATCTTTTTGGCAAACCACTGATTCAGCACCACTTGATACAGATTATTAATATCTTTGCGATAGTCAAACCGGAGTTTTTTAGTATAGGATTTTAGCAATTCCTGAACCTGCTTTGGCGCAATTTGAGTAATAAAATCATTTTCTATCGTCAAACGACTCAGATACTGTTCCACAAAATCGATTCCCTTATATCGTAAATCATCTACAGGATTTGCCAACTGATAATCAATCCAAGCAGAGCCAGATTCGGTGGCCTTGTAATCTATATCGTAGGTCGTGAAAAACTTTGTCAGCTCCTCCAATGTATCCCTCATCGATTCGATTCCAAAGCAGTGATAATTTTCTTTAAGTTGGCCATGAATTTCTGCAACTTTTGCTAATTTTACAGCTAACCTCTGTTTGCCACTATTGAAACGTGACTCTACTGTTTGTCCTTCTATAGCGTGATCCATCACGAATAGAACAGACTGACGAATATTTTCGATTTCGTCCACTGCTAAAACACTACTGCCACTTATACGACTCTGCAAGTGCTGAATAAAAAAACGTTGAAACTCTTTATCAGAAAAACTTACTTGATACATTTACTCATCCCCCTTAGATCCAGGAAAATCTTCAATATATCCTTGAATATATTCTAAATTGCCATCGAATTTTTCATATAGGCGCCAGATGATTTCCAGTAATCGCTCATCTTCAGCCGGATGAATACTGTGCAAGTAATAAAAACTTTCTTGCAGCACCTCTACGATGTTCAAATATTCTGATTTTGACATCCCACGTCTCTTGGCTATTCCCTTCATAAAATGTACCGAATTATTCAAACTAAAATCGATCAGATGGTGGTCTAGCATCGCTTGTTCCCTGCTGTCCAAAATTTGTTCCACATCTGCGATAGTTAGTGTAAAAGATTGGCCATTCAACTGGAGCACTTGATTGACTTTTTGGACTAACTGTTGCTTATCCTCTTCATTAAATAACAAAGCTTCATAATTCACCATAGAGCTTCTCCACCCTTTCCTAAAATTAATAGCACGGATACTCGGAGAATACAATCTTGATTTTATACCTCTTTTGTGGTATTATGGTTAGTAAGGTTAAGAACGAAAAAATTCGTTCTTAACCTTTTCTTTATGTTACTTTGAATAACATGTCTCCTTTTAAAAAATCGAAAATAAGTTTAGATAACAATCAAATACTGACAGACGCAGTTAATATCTCATACCCACTCCTCACTTTTTTCGCAATAGATTCAAAATAGCACGACCACTTTTGGAGGAGGCAGTCGCATAGCTTTTTTAATACGAATTTATTGTTCCATTTATTCCCCTTAATTTTGACGATCCCAAAACTAAGACCTAGCAGTAGCAAAAACAAAATTCAGACGTATAAAATCGCCCTATTTTTCGTTCCCATAAAACTAAGGGCGAAAAATAGGGCGATTTTAATATATTAATGACATTTCATGAAAACAAACCAATGAACCCTTATTTCTTCTTAGGTTCATCCTCATCCATTTTCAAGACGGCCATGAAGGCTTCTTATCTTATTTACTGATTCACAAAGGGTTAAGAGTTCCTCAAGAGGTTCAATAATACCTAGACAAATATACTTCATCAGGTAACAAATATCAAATTCAAGCTCTAACGATATTGGTGATTACTCATGCAGTTTTTAGCTTTGGGCGGCGATATGACGAACAATCAAATTTAATAAATTGTTCCCCTTCACAACCAGAACATATGTTTGTATGATATAAATATCTTATTC
>WPCI01386484.1_pt1 | contig 11803 bp, 11 predicted proteins | sample 5399871 | NCBI WGS metagenome assembly WPCI01 (sample SAMN12869469, study PRJNA574797) | sludge metagenome | isolation source: wastewater treatment of pH7 | place: China:Beijing | collected 2019-05-20
GATTGCGGTCGCCTGAGGGGCGTGGATTCCGAGGGATTGCCTGGTCGCATGAGCAGCTCCCCCACCAAATCCGACCAGGACTCCCGCGGCTCCAGTTCGCATCAGGTGTAGGGCGCTGGTGTAGGTAGCGACTCCACCGACAATAACGGGAACGTCGAGTTCGTATATGAAACGTTTGAGATTGAGGGGCTCACGTCGGCTGGAAACGTGCTCCGCCGAAACAGTCGTTCCGCGTATTACGAAAATATCGATTCCGGCTTCGGCCGCAGTTCGCCAATGGTTGAGGACTCGCTGGGGCGAAAAGCGGCCTGCCGTCACGATCCCCGAATCTCTGATCTGCTGCACTCTGTCCCTAATCAGGGAATCCTTGATGGGTTCAGAGTAAATCTCTTGCAACCTTGAGGTGGACCGCTCGGGTGGCAGCGCAGCAATTTCTTCGAGTAGGGGTGTGGGGTCTTCGTATCTTGTCCATAGTCCGTCAAGATCTAGGACTCCCAGGCCACCGAGCCTGCCGAACTCTATGACTGTCTCCGGACTCATAACGGAGTCCATCGGGGCCGCGACGATTGGGATTTCGAGGTGGTAGGCATCGAACTGCCACCCGACATTCACGTCTTCGGGATCGCGAGTTCGACGCGCCGGGATGAGGGCAACATCGTCAAGGGAATAAGCCCTGCGACCTCGCTTGCCGCGACCGATTTCCACCTCTGAACTCACCCGTTCATTCTACGTTGCCCCGGCTGAGCTTCCTCACCCAAAAGTCTCAGGTTCCCAAGTACTGGAGTGCTAGTCAGAACCAGACTCGGCTGACTTGGCTGACCTTTCCCTTTGCGGCAAGGAACTTCTCAAAGCTCTCCGCCCACTTCGAGTGAGACTCACGCTGGTACTGGTGAAACTGATCCAGGGGCATCGAGCCAAGGCTCGGATACTTCGCCAAGATTGCACCTAGAATCTCAAGTGTCAGAATTGAATCTACATGCGCCTGGTGCGTGTCCTCGGGAACTGCAATTCCGTATGCAAGTGCCATGTCAGCGAGGGTTCGTTTGCCTCTGCGATAGGGGTCGAGGGCGCGGTCCAGGACCAGTGGGTCAGCTATGGGGATTACCTCCCCGCCCAGTCGCTCACTGAGGGTCCTAACCCCGTGGCGCTTCGAATCAGCCTCAAGAAGCGGAAGGTCAAAACCCGCGTTGAAAACGACAACAATCCTGCCCTGAGACATGTGGCGGGCCAAGACCTCACTGATCTCATCAAGACCTTCGCCGGGATCCTGACCGTTTGAGGCGGCGTACTCAGTTGAGATCCCGTGGACCGCCGTGGCACGCTGCGGAATGGGAACCTGGGGGCTGATGAGCCAGTTCTTGACCTCCGTGACGCAGCCGCTGAACCGAGTGACGGCAGCGGCTGTTACAACCCTGTCTCGCACAGGCGACACGCCCGTAGTCTCAGTGTCAAACCCAAGCCAGGGCTCAGAAACCCACTGCTCTCTTTCACTCATGCAATAAGTCTGCCGCAAGGCTCCGACATCTCGAATTATTTCTCAGAGGTGCCCTTGTAGTTGGGGGCTTGCGCGGTGATGACCACATCGTGCGGGTGAGACTCACGAAGTCCCGCCGGAGTAATCCGGATTAGGCGCCCGTTTTGCTTCAGGTCGTCGAGCGTGTTTGCGCCTGCGTAGAACATGGACTGATGTAGTCCGCCAACCAGTTGGTAGACGATGTCCGCCACGGTTCCGGCGTAGGGAACCTGGCCTTCGATACCTTCGGGCACCAGCTTTTCATCAGAATCAACGTCAGCCTGGAAATACCGGTCCTTCGAATAGGACTTGCGCCCACGCGAACTCATTGCTGCCATCGCGCCCATGCCGCGGTACTGCTTGAACTGCTTGCCTCCAGAGAACACCACATCCCCCGGTGACTCGTCACTTCCGGCAAAGAGCGATCCGAGCATAACGGTCGAGGCCCCAGCAACGATTGCCTTGGCGATATCACCGGAGTACTGAAGACCGCCGTCGGCGATGATAGGAACGTCCGCCCTCGCACAGGCTTTCGAGGCCAGGTCAATTGCCGTGACCTGTGGGACTCCTACTCCCGCCACAACGCGGGTGGTACATATGGAGCCTGGACCTACACCAACCTTGACCGCGTCGACGCCGGCGTCAATAAGCCCCTTGGCGCCCTCTTCCGTTGCGACGTTACCGCCAATAATGTCAACGCCCTTGAAACCGCTATCGGTCTTGATTCGCTCAATCATCTCGCGGGCGGCCAGCGCACCACCATTCGCGGTATCAACTACCAGGACATCGACTCCCGCCGCCGCCAGTGCGGCTGCTCTGTCGTAAGCATCGCCGTAGAACCCTACTGCGGCACCGACCAGCAGTCTGCCGTCAATGTCTTTGGAGGCATGCGGGTAGCGATCCGTCTTGACGAAGTCCTTGACGGTGATGAGCCCGGCCAGATGCCCTTCCTCATCCACCAGTGGAAGCTTCTCGATACGGTGCTCAGCTAACAGAGCGCGGGCGTCCTCCCGGGCAATTCCGGCCGGACCGGTGATAAGCGGCATTGGAGTCATGCACTCCTCGACCGTTGTCGTAGTCCACTTGTTTGCGGGAAGGAAACGCAGGTCGCGGTTGGTGATGATACCGACGAGGGTCCCGTCATCATCCAACACCGGAAGGCCGGAGACCTTGTACTTGCCACAGAGCTGATCGAGCTGATCGATCGTCGCGGTGCGCGGGACAGTTACAGGATCCGCGACCATTCCCGACTCGGAGCGCTTGACCTGGCGGACCTGATCCGCCTGATCCTCGATCGAGAGGTTGCGATGGATGATTCCCAGACCGCCCTGGCGAGCCATAGCGATAGCCATGCGGGCTTCGGTGACTGTGTCCATCGCTGCAGAGAGCAGCGGAATATGTAGACGAACGTTTCTGGTGACCAATGTGCTCGTGTCTACCGATGATGGAATTACATCGGTGAGCTCGGGAAGTAACAGAACATCGTCATAAGTGAGGCCGGTACCAACAAACTTGTCTTCTCTGTAGTCGCCCATGTACCGAGTCTAATCAGGGCTGACCGGGCCTCTTTACGAGGTCCATGTGGAATGCGCAACGCCCGGTATCGAACCAAGGACGGGCTCGCGCCCCTCATATAGGGTGCACGTTACGTGTAGCTAGCCTTGTGCACCCCACATAGGGTGCGCGACACGACTGAGGCACAAGCAAGGCAAGCTTCCGCACCCAATATGGGGTGCGCGTTACGTGTGACGAGGCTTGCGCACCCCATACGGGGTGCGCAACCGGGCTGATACGGAAGAACCTGCACCACTCTTAGCTCCGCCCGCCCTTCGCAACAACCGGCATGAAAAATGCCGGAGCGTCCGCTTGGACACACCGGCATTCCTCCCCAAAAAGTTGGGATTTGAAATCAGATGCTACTAGCCAACCTTGGCAAGGACATCGCGAGCACCCAGGATCAGGTACTCGACACCCTCGTGCTTAACCTCAGTCCCACCGTAGCGGCTGTAGATAACGACGTCACCAACAGCGACATCCATGGGAACGCGGTTCCCGTTGTCATCGATACGACCGGGACCCACTGCAACCACTTCGCCCTGCTGAGGCTTTTCTTTAGCGGTATCGGGGATCACCAGGCCGGACGAGGTGGTCTGTTCAGCGTCAACCTGCTTGATCACAATGCGATCTTCCAGGGGTTGAATGGTAACTGACACAGTTACTCTCCCTTTCTTAATACTTATGAATGACTTCCCGGTGCCCTGCCGTCGCGGGGATCAAGGCGCCAAATGGGATTGAGGCGAACCTCAATCTGAGAGCAAGTCTATGCCGGTATTGGCACTCAAACAAGCCGAGTGCTAGCGGTGTATTCCACACCCGCATCGACCAGCCAGGCCTGACATGGAATGATTTCTAGTGGTAACACGCGCCGACACCGGAAGCGAGCCGAGATGACTCTGAAGTTTGCACAGTCCGAACGCTCAAGCGTGGGCATTGAGTGGGAGTTGCAGCTGGTCGACAAAGACTCCAATGATCTGCGTCAGGCCGCTGACCCGGTGTTTGAGGAAGCTCAGAAGGACCCGGACCTAGCTCCTCTGGTTCGCAGAGAGATGTTGCTGAACACCGTTGAGGTGGCCTCTTACCCGCACCGTGACGTTCCCGGATGTGTGGAAGACATCCACTTCACCGCGAGTAAGTTGCGCCCGATAACTGACAAGCTCAGGATTGACCTTGCGACCGCAGGCAGCCACCCCTTCGCCAGACCCGCGTTCCAGCGCGTTACGGACTCAAAGCGCTATCAAGAACTGGTCGAGCGAACCCAGTACTGGGGTCGCCAGATGCTGCTCTATGGGGTTCACGTCCACGTCGGGGTCGAGGACCGAGCTAAGGTCCTTCCGATTGTCAACGCAGTTATCTCGCGGGCCGGGCAGCTCCAGGCACTCGCGGCTTCGTCCCCGTTCTGGAGTGGTGAGGACACGGGCTACGCCTCCAACCGCGCCATGGTTTTCCAGCAACTTCCCACCGCTGGTCTTCCGCCTCAGTTCCATGAATGGTCAGAGTTAGAGAACTACCACCACGGCATGAAGAAAACCGGCGTCATTAGGAGCTTCGATGAGCTTCGCTGGGACGTCCGACCGTCCGTCAAGCTCGGTACGGTCGAGGTCCGCATCTTTGACGCCTGTACCAACATCCTTGAGGTTGAAGCTCTGGCGAGCCTCACTCACGCGTCGGTTGAGTACGCCTCTCGAAAACTCGATGCGGGCGAGGAACTCACCGTTCTTCCTGAGTGGTTCATCTCTGAGAACAAGTGGCGCTCGGCCCGGTACGGCATGGACGCGAAACTGATAATCGATGCCGAGGGGAACGAGGAGTACGTACGCGACACGGTCGAACACTACCTTGAGGAACTTCTTCCTGTGGCGCGCGATCTCGGTTGCGCCGAGGGGATGTTGAAGGTCAGGGAGATCCTCAAGCACGGTGCCTCGTACCAGCGGCAAAGAGCAGTCGCGGCGGCCGATCCGAGACATGCCCTCGACACCGTGGTTGAACTGATGCGTGCGGAAATGGCGGCTGACGGACCCCTCGACCCGGAGATGTTTCTCGACACCCGCCGCGACGGAACCTCGAATGTGGGAGCCGGCCGCCGAATCTAGCGCCTCCAGGATGACAGTTACATCAGCGGGTGCCTCCGCTAACTGGATTCCTCAGCCGGTAACAGGGCCAGGCAAGTCTTGCGAGCGGGCGCAGTAGGCCCAGCTACTCCGTCAGGAGCTACTCCGCCAGGTACGACTGCTCCAGGGACATGCTGGACTTCGGACCGAAGTTCGCGGGCGAGGGAGGGAGTCCGGCACCCACAATCTGCGCCCCGATGGCGGCAATCTGCGCCCCGTTGTCTGTGCAGAGCTTCGTCGGAGGGATTCGGACCCCGATGTCGGCGGCGGTGGCCCGCTCGTCGAGCAGTTCCCTCAACCTCGAATTCGCGGCAAATCCGCCGCCAACGACAATCCACTCGCAATCCTTGGCCACCGCGGCCGCAACGGCTTTGGCGGTAAGTGAGTCATTAACTGACTCACTGAACCCAGCAGCAACGTCAGCAAGGTTTGCCTCCGGATTCGCCTTCAGGTAGCGATTCACCGCTGTCTTGAGGCCCGAGAATGAGAAGTCATACTTGTGCCTCTCCTTGTCCTTACCCGCAGCAAGGCCACGCGGGAACGGGATGGCGGCCTTGTCGCCCTCTCGCGCTAGGCGATCAACGTGCGGCCCACCCGGGTAAGGCAGTCCCAGGAGCCGTCCGACCTTGTCGAATGCCTCCCCCGCCGCATCGTCCAAAGTTCCCCCGAGTTCAACGATGTCGGTCGCGATGTTGTTGATTAGTAGCAGATTCGAGTGACCGCCCGACGCAACCAGCCCGATGAACCGATCAGGAAGGGGTCCGTGTTCGAGGGCATCGATCGCAAGATGACCGATAACGTGGTTGACGCCGTAAAGCGGAAGACCAAGGGAAAGAGACAGACCCTTCGCTGCTGTGATTCCGACGGTGAGCGAGCCAACCAGACCAGGACCAGCGGCACAGGCGATGGCGTCAACATCCTTCAACTCCAGGCCCGCGCGCTCCAGCGCCAAGTCTAGGGTGGGCAGGAAGCTTTCAAGGTGAGCCCTCGACGCGATTTCGGGAATGATGCCGCCGTACCTGACGTGCTCATCCATTGAGGTTGCAACGGCGTCCCCCAGCAGGTCTATGCCTCTGACAAGGGCAACCCCGGTTTCATCGCAGGTGGACTCGATACCAAGAATCAATGCTTCAGAACTCACGAACCAAGCATATGCGCCCAGACCCGGCGATCATTAACGCCGTCGCGGGCCGAGGGAACTGCGAAGAACGTACAAGAAGAGTTCAAGCAGATCCGTCGGCCCGCGACGGTGATCCAGAAGATCTTGCCGGACTAGACCCCCGCGAAAAGGGCTTTTCCAAGCTGACGGTTGAGCGTGGCGATCACGTCCAACGGAATCTCCTTCGGGCAGACCGCAGCGCACTCACCAATGTTGGTGCAGCCGCCAAAGCCCTCGGCATCCATCTGGTTCAGCATGTTCACGACGCGCGACATATTCTCCGGATGCCCCTGCGGCAAGAGACCCAGGTGGGTCACCTTGGCCGAGGTAAACAGCATCGCCGAAGCATTCGGGCACGCTGCAACACAGGAACCGCAACCTATGCAGGCCGCAGCATTGAATGCCTTATCTGCATCTGGCTTTGGAACCAGGACGACGTTTGCGTCGGGCGCGGCACCAGTGTTCACAGAGATGTACCCGCCAGCGCGAATGATGCGGTCGAACGCAGACCGGTTTACAACCAGGTCCTTGATAATGGGGAAGGCCGTTGCGCGCCATGGTTCGATGGTGATCGTGTCGCCGTCATGGAAAGTGCGCATGTGCAACTGGCACGTCGTGGTCCGCTCCGGGCCGTTGGCGATGCCGTCGATGACGATTCCACACTGGCCGCAGATTCCCTCACGACAGTCGGAGTCAAACGCGATCGGCTCTTCTCCTCGGGCGAACAGTTCCTCATTGAGGATGTCCAGCATCTCAAGGAACGAGGAGTCCTCAGACACGCCCCGCACCTCATACTCATGCAGCGCACCCTTGTCCTTGGGGCCGTTTTGGCGCCAGATTCTTAGTTTTAGGTTCACTTGTAGCTCCGCTGCTTGAGTTCGATGTTCTGATAAACGAGCGGTTCCTTGTGGAGGATCGGCGGATTGCCCTCTCCGGTCCATTCCCACGCGGAAACGTATAGATAGTCGTCGTCGTTGCGCAGGGCCTCTCCCTCGGGCGTCTGCGATTCGAGTCGGAAGTGACCGCCACATGATTCCTTGCGGTTCAGGGCGTCAATACACATGAGTTCACCGAGTTCCATGAAGTCGGCAACGCGGCCAGCCTTCTCAAGGGACTGGTTGAGCGTGTCCGGGTCACCCGGAACTCGCAAATTAGTCCAGAACTCCTTACGGAGGTCGCGGATGAGGCCAATCGCCTTCTTGAGGCCGTCCTCCGTGCGAGCCATACCGCAGTACTCCCACATGATGTTGCCCAGTTCCTTGTGGAAGGAGTCCGCGCTCCGTGAGCCGTTGATCGACATAAGTCGGTCGATCTGGGACTGAACGGCCGCACGCGCCTCAACCACCGAGGGTGAATCCTGATCCAAATGGGGTCGCTTCTGGGCATCAGCCAGATAGTTGCAGATGGTGTCCGGCAGGACGAAGTAGCCGTCAGCCAGTCCTTGCATCAGAGCAGAGGCACCAAGTCGGTTCGCGCCGTGATCGGAGAAGTTGGCCTCTCCAGCCACGTACAGGCCCGGGACGTTGGACTCCAGGTCGTAGTCAACCCACAGGCCGCCCATGGTGTAGTGAACGGCAGGGTAGATCCGCATCGGAACCTCGTACGGGTCCTCACCGGTGATCCGCTGGTACATGTCGAAGAGGTTGCCGTACTTGGCCGACACGGCGGGTTTGCCTAGTCGGTTGATAGCTTCCGCGAAGTCCAGGTAGACCCCGCGACGTTCGCCGCCAACCTTTGGACCAACACCGAGCCCGGCGTCACACATGTTCTTCGCCTGACGCGAAGCGATATCACGAGGAACCAGGTTGCCGAATGCCGGGTAGATGCGCTCGAGATAGTAGTCACGCTCGTCTTCGGGAATGTCACGAGGATCCTTCTCGCAATCCTCAACCTTCTTCGGAACCCAGATCCGACCGTCGTTACGAAGCGACTCGGACATGAGGGTCAGCTTCGACTGTTGGTCACCGTGCTGAGGGATGCAAGTCGGGTGAATCTGAGTGAAGGCGGGGTTAGCGAAGTACGCGCCTTTACGGTGCGCGCGCCAGATGGCAGTCGCGTTACAGCCCATCGCGTTTGTCGACAGGAAAAAGACATTGCCGTAGCCGCCGGTGGCCAGGATTACCGCGTCAGCAAGGAAGCTCTCTACCTCGCCGGTAACCATGTCGCGGGCAACGATGCCGACTGCCCTACCCTCGTCCAAAATGACGTCCAGCATCTCGTGGCGGCTGTACTCGGTCACTGTACCTTTGGTGACCTGACGTTCCAGCGCCTGGTAGGCACCGATCAGCAGTTGCTGGCCGGTCTGACCGCGAGCGTAGAACGTGCGCTCAACCTGCACACCGCCGAAGGAGCGGTTATCGAGGTATCCGCCGTACTCACGTGCAAACGGGACGCCCTGGGCGACACACTGGTCGATGATGTTGGGCGAGACCTCCGCCAAACGATAGACGTTGTTCTCGCGGGCGCGGTAGTCGCCACCCTTTACGGTGTCGTAGAACAGGCGGAATACTGAGTCGTTGTCGTTCTTGTAGTCCTTGGCAGCGTTGATGCCGCCCTGCGCCGCGATCGAGTGGGCGCGCCGTGCCGAATCCTGGTAGAAGAAGGCGTCAACGTTATAGCCCTGCTCACCGAGCGAAGCGGCGGCAGCACCACCAGCGAGGCCGGTACCAACCACGATGATGCGAAGCTTGCGGCGGTTGGCCGGGTTGACCAGCTTCACCTCGTTCTTACGGGTCGACCAGCGTTGCGCCAAAGGTACGTTCATCGGGGCCTTTGTGTCCTCGATGTCATCCCCCAGGCGGTAGAGGCCCATTACTAGATCTGTATCTTTCTTAGCCATTAGTTCTTCCCCATCCGCCCTAGTTAATTACCCCGAGCAGGATGCAAAGCGGAGTGATCATGAACATCACGAAGATAAGCGCGGCCAAAAGACCCGACAGCCAGAGCATAAAGGTGCGGGTGTTTCCGCGGACCCAGCCGAGGGTTTGGAAGGCCGACCAGAAGCCGTGTCCCACGTGAGAGGCAACAACCCCGACGAAGATCAGGTACGCCAGGAAAACCCACGGACTCTGGAAGGAGTTGACCATCTTGTCATAAGGGGTGTCAGCGCCAGTGAATCCGGTCTGGATTGTTGCGGTGGTGAAGTGAAGTATGTGGAAGACAATGCCGAAGATCAGGACCACGCCGGTGATCCGCATGGTGCGCGCCGCGTAGGCGTCGACCGCGCTCTTCTTCACAGCATATTGAGTCTTACGTGCCTTCTTGGACTTCACCCACACATGGGCTGCAGCAAGGATGTGCACCAGAATGAGCACAACCATCACCAGGCGGAAGACAAGGAGGAATCCGCCGTGCGGGAAGATCGGGACGAACGCGTCCACGTGCAACCAGTGGGCGTAGTCGTTGTACGCTTCGGGCCCCAAGAACATCTTGAGGTTCCCGTACGAGTGGAACAGTAGGAAGAAGACGAAGAACAGCCCCGAGACCGCCATGAGTTGCTTTACAAACACACCCGTGGTCCATGCGCGCCGCTTCTTCGTTGCGACAGTGTTGTTGGCCATGAGGCAACAGTATCTGGGCGCCCGCTGCACTTAGTGGGACCTAATTCCGACCTCTCATCCGAACCTGCCCTTCAGTGCCCCTGAGCCAGCAATTCCCGCACAATCACGCCATCTTCGAACCTGCGTTGTGTCTCGGTTCACCGGCAATCACCCCGCGGCGAAAACGCGTGCGCCAGGACTCGAAGCCAGGGTTTAGGAAACACCACCGTTTTCGTAAATGATTTCGCACCCGCGGGTGCCTTCAGACTCGGGCGTATATGGCGGGTTCTCACACCTTCAGGAACATGCGACGGAGTCCGAAATCGGTTCCGATGCAGCCCGAGGCTTCGGAATCGCTAAGCCAGAGTTCCGGTGCCCAGTTCTAGGCGCATTGTCACCGCGTCTTCGTTGGGGTGACGGTAGTACGAGGGAACCTTCCCCAGCTCCTCAAACCCCTCGCTCTGGTATAGCCTTTGGGCAGCTTCGTTCGAGGCGCGGACTTCAAGGAACAGTTGACCCATGTTCCTCTCTTTTGCAGCCTCAATCAGCTTTTTCAGAAGGAGGCGCCCGATCCCAGCACCTCGCTTCTCAGGGAGCACACCAATGGTCATCAGGTCCCCCTCAATGTCACCTTTAATCCCGCCGTAGGCGACAAGACCCTCTTCCTCAAACACTCCGAGGTAGGTGGTCCAAGGCGAGTCGATCTCGCCGGCAAGTTGGTCCTCTGACCAAGCATCGCCGCCAAAAACCTCGCGCTCCAGCGCAACAAGAGCATTAAGGTCTCCTCTTATAAGAGGCCTTATCTCTCGCTCGACTCGACTGATTTCCCTAGACAATCCGAATACCCTCGTACTCTGCGATCCGTGGATCAACGGTGGCAAAGGCCAGTTCCTCCACCTTTGCTTGCGCTACTAGCATCCGGTCGAAAGGGTCCCGGTGGTGCCATGGAAGGTAACGGAGTTCTTCGGCGTGTTCATCGATGAAGCTGAGCGACTCCATGCCACTTTGGCGAGCGTAATCCGCTATGTCTTCTGGGGCATCAAGTTTCCCAAGAGCCGCCTTGATTGAGATCTCGGCAATCGAAACACTTGAATAGAAAGCCCGCGTTCTAGGGTCAACAATCAAGTCGCGATGAGCTTCAGACAATCGAGAGTCATCATTCAGCGCCCAAAGCAGAATATGGGTGTCCAGCAGCAGGTTCATTCGCCATACCAATCAAGGTGGTCCTGCGCTGTGAACTCATCGAAGTCATCCGCGATCCAGATCCTGCCCTTTAGTAAACCCAAAGTCTTAACCCGATCTTCTTGATACGGCACCAGCTTGGCCACCGGTTTGCCGGATTTGGCGATTATTGTTTCGCTCCCCTTCGCGGCCAGATCGAGCAACTTAGAAAGTTGCGTCTTTGCCTCATACACGTTCACCATCCTGGACTCCATACCCTCACACTAAGCATCTTGACCAACTTGGTCAAGCAAACCTTCCAAGCAAACCTGAGAGATTCTCAAGTCAGGTCAATACTGAGTCCCGGAAGCGCCTCGCGCAGCCCCGTCGGCCCGGGTCTGTGCATATCCGCCATCTTGAGGTGCAATGGAAAACTCTCGATTGGCGAGGTTCTCCACAGCTATATTTCGAGAGCCAAGCCGTAGTAGAGGCTGCCCGGTTCCCCCTCGTAGTCCGCGAATGGACCGCGAAGAACGAAGCCGCGCTTCTCATAGAGACGCCTTGCCGGGGCGAAGAAATCCTCCACTCCCGTTTCAAGATTGAGTTCGGTCATTCCCTTTTCGCGAGCCAAATCGACAATCCGCTCCAGCAACGCCGACCCGGTCCCGTTTCCTCGTACACTCTGGGCAGCACGCATCGACTTGAGTTCACCTGTGCCATCGTGATGGTCCTTCAGTGCCGCCATCCCAAGCAGGTCTCCCTC
>WPCI01302543.1_pt1 | contig 11800 bp, 11 predicted proteins | sample 5399871 | NCBI WGS metagenome assembly WPCI01 (sample SAMN12869469, study PRJNA574797) | sludge metagenome | isolation source: wastewater treatment of pH7 | place: China:Beijing | collected 2019-05-20
ATGTGCACTATGCCGCGCTGGAGCAGGCGGTGCTGCAAAATCGCGGCAGCGAGCTGTTTTACGACGCCGCAGCAGCGCAGTAGCCATGGCGTTTGACCTTGCCGGCCGGCTGGCTGCCCAGCAGCAGGCACAACGCTATCGGCGCCATGTCTGCGTGCAGGGTCCGCAAGGGCCGTTGCTGCAGATTGATGGCCGCGAATATCTGGCTTTTGCCTCCAACGACTATCTGGGGCTGGCCAGCCATCCGCAGGTGGTTGAAGCCTTGCAACAGGGTGCCGGGCGCTGGGGTGCGGGTGGCGGCTCGGCGCATCTGGTCACCGGCCACATGCAGCCCCACGAAGAGCTGGCGCAGGCACTGGCGGACTGGACCGGCCGTGAAGCCGCGCTGCTGTTTGGCAGCGGCTATCAGGCCAATCTGGCGGTACTGACCGCCTTGCTGCAGTCGGGTGATCACCTGCTGCACGACCGTCTCAATCACGCTTCGCTGCTGGATGGCGGCCGTCTGTCCGGTGCCCGTTTCCAGCGCTACCTGCACAATGACATGACCAGCCTGGCCGGTCATCTGGCCCGTTGCCAGGGCGACACCATGATTGCCACCGATGGCGTGTTCAGCATGGATGGCGACCTGGCTCCATTACCTGAAATTTGCGCACTGGCCAGCCAGCATGGAGCCTGGGTAATGGTGGATGATGCCCATGGCATCGGTGTGCTGGGTGAAAACGGTGCCGGCACGCTTGAGCATTACGCTCTGGATACCCAGCAGGTGCCGGTATTGATGGGCACGCTGGGCAAGGCGCTGGGCACCTCCGGGGCCTTTGTTGCCGGTAGTCGCGAGCTGATTGAAAGCCTGATCCAGTTTGCCCGGCCCTACATCTACACCACCAGCAGCTCGCCGGCGGTGGCCTGTGCCACATTGGCCAGTGTGCGGCTGGCCCGCGAGGACAGCGAGCGGCGGGCACACCTGCAGGAACTGATCCGCTTGTTCCGGCACGAGGCCGCCCTGCTGGGCTTGCCACTGGTCGACAGCCCGACCGCCATCCAGCCGCTGCTGGTCGGTGACAGTGGCCGCGCCATGAGCATGTCGCAACGTCTGCGCGAGCTGGGTATCTGGGTTACCGCCATTCGCCCGCCCACGGTACCAGAGGGTGGTGCACGTTTACGCATCACATTGACCGCCGGCCATAGCCGGGAGCAAGTGGAGCAGTTGCTGACGGCTTTGGAGCAGGTGCACGGGGAGTTTGCCAATGTGTAGGTGCGAATTTATTCGCACAAATATGGACCACACCGGATCATGGTGTGCGAATGAATTCGCACCTACAGGTTCGGACGTATATCTGCTGAGAGTGAGTGATGAAGGTTAGCCTGCTACCCGGCTGGGGTTTGGGCTTGGCTCCGTTGCAGCCGCTGGCCGACTACCTCTCGAACAAGCACGAAGTACAGCTGCTGCCACTACCGGAATGCACCACAGCGGAACAGGCGCTGGACGAACTGGATGCGCAAATACCGGCAGACAGCTGGCTGATCGGCTGGTCGCTGGGCGGCATGCTGGCCACCGCACTGGCACACAGACGTGGTAACAGCTGCCCGGGACTGGTTACGCTGGCCAGCAATGCCTGCTTCGTTGCCCGCAACGACTGGCCTCATGCCATGCCGCAGCGGGAGTTCAACAATTTCAGCCGCCGCGCTGCACGCGACTGGAGCGGTACCCTCAAAGGCTTTCAGCAGCTGTGCCTGCATGGCGGTCAAATTGAGGCTGTGCCGGCAGAGCTGTCAGCTACCGCCTCGACTGATACCGAAAGCCGGCTCGCCAGCCTGTCCTGGCTGGCGCAGCTGGACAACCGTACCGCCATTGCCGAGCTGCAGTGCCGGCAGCTGCATGTGCTGGCAGAAGCTGATGCACTGGTACTAGTCGGTGTGACGCATGACCTGCAGTTATTGAATCCTCAAGCGCAGGTGTGCAGCTGGCCGGGCAGTCATGCCTTTGTACTCACGGACCACCGTGAGCTGGCCGCCGCAGTGCATGCTTTCATGACAGGGGGTGCGGTAAATGGCTGAGCCCTGCATCAATCCGGTGGCGCGGGCGTTCTCGGCAGCCGCGCACAGCTATGACAGCGAGGCTGCCCTGCAACGGGAGGTGGGCCTCCGGTTGCTGGAGCAGTTGCCCTCCATGCTGCAGGTCGACAGCTGGCTGGATCTGGGCTGCGGCACCGGCTATTTCTGCCAGCAGTTGCAGCAGCGTTTTCCCGACGCACAGGGTACCGGTCTGGATATTGCTCCGGGCATGCTGCAGCAGGCACGTGCCCTGCGGCCCGGTCCCGATTATCTCTGTGCTGATGCTGCCGCTGTACCGCTGGCCGCACAATCACAGGATCTGGTATTCAGCAGCCTGGCATTGCAGTGGTGTGAGGACTTTGCTTCGATATTAGCTGAAGCCGGGCGGATCTTGCGGCCCGGCGGGGTGCTGGCCTTCAGCAGTCTGGCCAGCGGTACCCTGTACGAACTCGGGTTGAGCTGGCAGGCGGCCGGCAGCACCGGCCGGGTCAACCGGTTTCGTACGCAGGATGATTACCGGCAGCACTGCGCGAACAGCGGGCTGCAGACATTACAGCTGGAGTGTCGGCCCCATGTGCAGCATTACGCCGATGTGCGCGCGGTTACCCGCCATCTGCGCGGCATAGGTGCCCAGCACCTGCAACAGGGCGAGCGCCCTGGCCTGCTTGGGCGTAATGCCTACCAGCGACTGCTGCACAGCTATGAGCAGCTGCGCCAGCCGGCCGGGTTGCCGGTTACCTGGCAAGTGGTCTACGGCGTGTTGCGCAAGCCGGCATGACAGGCGGCGTATGGCTGTGCCGCCGGTTGCGGAGTCATTCGCAGCCATCCCGCATCAGCAAAAGCCTATGACGCGCTGGTACGAAAGGCGGCCAGGTTGTTTTTCAGCTGGGCAAATTCCTGCATCAGTGCGCTGATATTGTGATCGACACTGAGGCTGGCGCTCCTGCTTTCCAGCGCCGTTTCGCGCACGTACCCGGCCTGGACCAGCAGTTCGCCGATTTCGGCCTGCTGTTCCCGGGATGCCTGGATGATGTCGTCACCAAGGCGGGTCATCTGCTGCAGAATGCCATCGATTTCGACAAAATACTCAATGGCCTGGCGTGCATGTTGCAGGTTGCCCTGGGCCTGTCCGGCACTTTGTTCCATGGTGGTCACCGAGTCTTGCGAGATGGCATGCAGGCGGTGAATGATGTCGCCGATGCTTTGCGTGGCCTGGGCCGAGCGGGTGGCCAGGGTGCGCACTTCGTCCGCGACGACGGCAAAACCACGGCCTTGCTCGCCGGCACGGGCGGCTTCAATGGCGGCATTGAGTGCCAGCAGGTTGGTCTGTTCGGCAATGCTGCGGACATCGTCAAGAATGCTCATGGCGGCAGCGCAGTCGGCCGCCAGGCTCTGGATCAGTTCTGAAGTGTTGTCCAGGGTTGTGCTGAGCTGGCTCAGGCTTTGCTCCGAGCTGGAAATGATCCGGCTGCCGGCCTGTTGGCGTTCGGCAGCCTGGCGAATGGCCGTTACGGTTTCATCAATGGCCTGGTACACCGTTTCGGACATGCGTGAAATCGAGGTCAGGGACGTATGGATCTGGCTGGCCGCTTCCTGGTTGCTGTCGACCTGACGGGTCAGCAGTTGCATGTCCTGGCCGGTCTGCTGCAACAGCAGGGTCGAGTCGCGCTCGGCCTGCAGGGTGCGTTGCAGGGCCTGGTCCATGCTGCCCAGCACGCGGTCAAACAGGGCCAATAGCGGGTTGTTGCGGTGCCGTGCGTCGATGCGCGCACCCAGGTCCAGACTGTCTTGTTTGTCATTGATTGCGGACAGGGTGCTGAGCAGGTTTTGTGAAACCTCAAGCAGGTGACGGGCCAGGCTGACCATGTAGATCAGTACGGCTGACTCGATGACCACATAAAACGCATGCACGGCGACAATCGTCCAGGAATGGTGATGTTCCGGAAACAGGTAAATCGGATAGCCGGCCATCTGCAGCATGTGGATGCTGACGTGCAGTACTGCTGCGGTAGCGGCTGCCGCAACGACCGGACGCCAGTCAAGATAGGCGAACAGCGCGGCAATGAAGACGAAATAGCCGAAGTGGCCCTCGATCATGCCGTGCAGCTGGTGGACATGCAGGCTGACAAAGAACATCAGGACAATACCCGAACCGATGGACGATACCCTGTATGAGGCTTGCCATAGCAGCAGGCTGTTGATTGCGGTCAGGGCACCGCCAATGGTCAGGGCCAGCAGCCAGGTCTGGTGCACGCCGGCATACAGCCACGATATGGCCCAGGCCAGCAGTGTCATGATCCACAGTGTCTTGCCAATGTGCTTCTGGTAGTTGGCAATAATGCCAAGCAAACGGTTGTTGGATGATTCGGGAATGGGGGCACTCGCGTTTTGCATTTCAGGATGTCTCGATGACGTCAGCAGGGAGGTGTGGGTAAGGGAGCGTTGCCTTTATCGGCAGGTACGCCGAAAAATGAACGGGCCAGCTGCCTGGTGATGGTCTGGCGGTTTGTTTGGGGTTGTGGAAGGGCACGGCTGGCGCAGCTACCCGTGGCAGGCATGGGTATTGTGTCAGTCTCGCGCCACTGCCGGGCAGCGCATGGATGCAAGAGTTCTTGTTTTCCGGCCAGCAGGCCGTTGGCATGGCTTCTAGCGCTGCACCACCAGGTTATTGAAGAGCAGGTCATCAACCAGCGGCAGGCCTTCCTCTTGTTGTAGCGCCTGCTGAACGCGCAGCAGCGCGTCCCTGCGGATCGCTTCCTTGCCTTCGATGGTGGCAAAGTCCTCTTCGGTTTTTTGTGCAAACAGCAGGATCAGCTGATCACGGATCAGCGGCTCGTGCATTTCCACTTTCGCCTTGTTGTCATTGCTCACGCGCAAGGCGATGTCGGCCTTGTAGTACTTGAGTTTTTTGCTGCCCGGGTCGTAATTTCCCACCAGCGGAGGTACCAGGGTGATGTAGTTGACCGGAGCAGCTTCATTGGCCCTGGCTGCCGGCATTTGCAGAAGGCATGCCAGCAGCAGGGCGGACAACAGGAATGACATTTTTTGCATGGGCAGGACTCCAGAAGGGCGCGCGACGGCAGTACGGATGCCGCCCGGTATATCGGTACGGTCAAGTCTACCGCAGTATGCGACCTTGGTTGTAGGAAAACCGAAGCTGATTGTGATTGCACGGATGCCGAGCCCCTGAATCCACAATGGTTAGCTGGAAAACCAAGTAATTGCTGTGCATAAATGCACGGCTGGTCTGCGTGATCAACGGGTTTTAGTGCAGAAATCTAGTCCATAGACTCAAACCTGACTGCCCGTCCACACCTTGCACGGGCAACACAATAACAAGATCAATTGCAGGTGTTTCCTATGCTTACCCTGAGCTATCTCGGCTTGCTGGCCGGTCTGGTTTTACTGGTCATCCTGACCATGCGCGGTGTCAACATCATCTTTGCGGCAGTGCTCTGCGCCATCATTGTGGCGTTGACCAGCAGCATGCATCTGGGCACCGCCATGCTCGACTACTACATGAAAGGCTTTACCGGCTTCTTCACCACCTGGTTTCCGGCCCTGCTGCTCGGTGCGATTTTCGGCCGGTTGATGGATGACAGTGGCGCAGCACTGGCGATTGCCAACAAGTCGAAGCAAGTGCTGGGTGCCCGGCGGGCGATCATGGCGGTAGTGGGTGCGGGGGCCATCCTCACTTATGGTGGTGTCAGCGTGTTTGTGGTCGGTTTCACCCTGTATCCGATTGCCTTCGAACTGTTCCGCAGTGCCAACATTCCGCACAGGTTTATTCCGGCGGCCATTATCTTCGGCTCGATTTCCTTCACCATGGTGTCGCCCGGGTCGCCGGAAATCCAGAACCTGATTCCTACCACTCACTTCGGCACCACGGCCACTGCCGGCGGCATCATCGGTGTCCTGATGAGCCTGCTGATCATGGCGCTGGGCGGCATCTGCCTGAAAATCATGGCGGACCGTGCCAAGGCTCGCGGCGAAGGCTTTGACTTGCCGGCCGATTATGGTGCCGTGGCCAGCACCGGTACTACCCTGGTCGGTTTCTGGCCTTCGGTGGTACCGCTGGTGATTCTGGTGGGTGGCTTCAACCTGCTCAGCCTGTATATTCCGGTGATCGAGGCCCTGTTGGTGGCGATGCTGGCCAGCCTGCTGGCGGGCTATGGCATGTTTCACAAACAGATGACCAAGCCCGGCCAGATGATCAGCACGGGTACCGAAAATGCGCTGGTCGCCATTTCCAACACCTGTGCCGTGGTCGGCTTTGGCGCGGTGGCGTCCAAGTCGCCGGCTTTTGCCAGCATTGTTGCCGTGCTGACCGACCTGCCCGGCCTGGAGTATGCCGGCCTGGCGGTGGCAGTGACCGTAATTGCCGGCATCACCGGTTCGGCATCCGGTGGTCTGGGTATTGCCCTGCCGATCCTGGCCCCGATCTACCAGGGCATGGGGCTGGACAATGGTGCCATGCACCGGATCTCCGCGATCGCTTCCGGTGGTCTGGATTCGCTGCCGCACAACGGCTACGTGGTCACCACCATCCGTGCCATCTGTAAGGAAACCCACCAGCGGGCCTACCCCGGCGTGCTGGTGGTCAGTGTGCTGGTACCGCTGCCGGTGCTGGCGCTGACGGTAATCCTCTACAGCATCTTTACCTGAGTGCAACAGTGACAACACCCGGCCTCGCCGGGTGTTTCCGTTTGGCGACGGCAACAGCAGGACAAGTCCGGCCAGCCGGCAGATGGCGTATAATGCCGCCTCCGCAAAGTTACCGGCCCCTGCCTGACCGATGTTCTGGATCGAATCCCTTGCCGCTGTCCTTGGTGCGCTGTCCGTCTGGCTGATGACGCGCCAGAAGCCTGTTGCCTGGCCCGTCGGGCTGGTGATGGTGCTGCTGTATATCGGCATTTTTTATGATGCGCGGCTGTATTCGGAAATGCTGTTGCAGATGATCTATGCGGTGCTGCAGGGCTATGGCTGGTGGCGCTGGTTACGTGGCGGCACGCAGCACAGGCCCCTGCCGGTCACAGTATTGCCGGCGCTGCGGGTGGTACGTGACCTAGGGGTTGCAGTGCTGATTAGCCTGGTGCTGGGTGTGTTGATGAGCCGCTACACCGATGCCAACCTGCCCTGGCTGGATGCCGCCCTGACCGGCTTCAGCCTGGCCGGCCAGTACTGGATGGCCAACAAGCGCCTGCAGTGCTGGCCGCTGTGGCTGGTGCTGGATGTGGTCTATGTCGGCATGTTCCTGTCGGTCGGGCTGCACATGACCGCGCTGCTGTATCTGGTATTCACCGGGCTGGCCGCCTATGGCTGGTGGCAGTGGAGCCGCCCGCAACAGCAGGCGGCCACGGCATGAAGGTGGTGGTGCTGACCGGCCCCGAGTCCGCCGGCAAGAGCAGCCTGTGTACCGCGCTGGCGCAGCGTTTCGGGGCACCGGTGGTGCGCGAATATGTGCGTGAATACATCGAGCTGCACCAGCGCGATACCTGTTATGTCGATGTCGAGATCATTGCCCGTGAACAATGGCGGCGCGAGCAGGAGGCCCGTGCCTTGCAGCCGCCGCTACTGCTGCTGGACACCCACCTGCTCAGCAACCGGCAGTGGAGTCTGGCCCTGTTTGGCCAAAGCCCGGGCTGGATCGATCAGCTGTTGCAGCAGCAACACTACGATGCGGTATTTTTGCTCAGCCCCGACGGCCTGCCCTGGCAAGCCGATGGCCAGCGCTGCCAGCCGGAACTGGCCACACGCCAGGCCTTCCATACCGGACTGGAACACTGGCTGGTGCAGCACCGCCAGCCGCTGGTACATGCGGGTGGCAGCTGGGCGGACCGGCTCGGGCAAATCGGGCAGGCGATAGCCGCCCTGCCATGATCGAGCGCAGGCTGCGCGTCTGTCATCAAACCGTCATCAGACGGTAACAGCCCTGCCATGATGGGCCACTAGTATCCCCGGCAACCACAGCAAACAAGACAAACGCTGTGTCCTGTCCAACACAAGGGGATACTTAAATGGCTATCAAGCTCAATGCAATCAAGCCCGCAGGGCGTTATCTGACTGTGCCGGCGACGGCGCTGGCACTGGCGGTTTCCACTCAGGCCATGGCCGATGTGACCATCTACGGTCGCGCCCATGTTTCGGTCGACTATCTGGATGATGGTGCCGATTACTCGAAGGCCAACCTGTCCAGCAACTCCTCGCGCCTGGGCTTCAAGGGCAGCCATGAGATCAATCCAGACCTGACCGCTTTTTTCCAGATCGAGCAGCAGATCAACTTCACCACCGGCAGCAATGACGGTGACAGTGCCAGCTTCAGTACCCGAGACACCTTTGTCGGCCTGCGCGGCAACTTTGGTGCCATCCAGATGGGCCGCTTTGACAGCCCGTTCAAGACGGCACGTGGTCCGGCCAACCTGTTTGGCGACCAGGTCGGTGACATGCGCAATCTGACCCGCGTCGGCAATGCCCGCTTTGACGAGCGCTACGACAACACGCTGCAATACACGTCACCGGAGTACAACGGCTTCAGCATGAAGCTGGCGTATTCGGTCTATGAAGGCCAGGCAGCCACAGAAGAGGATGACAGCAGCAATGCCGGCAGCCTGTCGCTCAACTACGCCAAAGGCCCGCTGGCTGCTGCGCTGGCCTACGAAACGGTGGGTGCGGACAACAGTCGTGGCAAGCGTAACGGCTTGCGGCTGGCCGGCTCCTACAAGGTCATGGATGACCTGAAACTGGTCGGTTTTTACCAGAGCACCGACTACAAGTCCGGCAACAGCGCATTGCGCAAGCAGCTGTCGTCCGACACTTACGGGCTGGGCGGCGAGTACATGCTGGGCAAGAACACCGCGCTCAAGGCGATGTGGATGACCCGTGATGCGGATGATTCCGACTATGGTGCCGACATGTGGGTGGTGGGCGTCGAGCACAAACTGGACAAGGCAGTGCGGGTCTATGCCAACTATGCTTTTATGGACAATGACAAACACTCGAAGCTGGCCCCCTGGGCACAGGCACGCAGTGCCAAGCCGGGTGTTGCCGCAACAGGTACCGAAGCGGCAGGACTGTCGGTCGGACTGCGTTACGACTTCTGACGGCTGTTGCAGCATCACAACGCCAGCCTCGTGCTGGCGTTTTTGCATTTGTGCGGTACGGCTGAGCCTGTCCGCAAGCCGGTACTGGAGAGGTCCATGCCGGAAAAGCCTTCCGCGCCGTCTGCCGGCGCATCACTTCAGGCCAGAATGGCTCCTGTAGCAGCAGGGCCGGGCAGTTGTCTCATCGGGGCGTGCTCGTGCAAACGGTGAATCACCGGGACACCGATACGACCGCATAAAAAAACCCGGCACATGGCCGGGTGAACCCTAACACAGGGCAAGGAGCAATTGGGATCAGTCTGCGGCCCAGCGCAGGAAGCTGGTGCGGCCCTGTTCGTCCAGCATCAGCCAGAGGTGTTGCAGGGTGGTCAGGGTTGCATTGTCATTGGGCAGCGTGGCCGTTGTCGGCAGCGCTGGTGTGGCCAGTGGCTCCACGGTGTTGCGCGGGCTCTGCGCGGGACCATCACCGGCCAGCAGGTTCAGCACGGAAGCCTGTTCGGTGGCAACCTCACCGGCAACCCGCTCGCCTGTGCCGCTGTTTTCAGCCCAGCCGGTAAAGGACAATCGCTGATTGCGGGCGTCCTCCAGGGTTTGCGGTGCGGCAAAGCCCAGCGTCCAGACATCGCCGGCCTTGCCATTGATGCTGAATACCGCGCTGTTGCTGCGCACCACTTCGTGCGACAGGCCACCGTCAATATCAAAGATGTTCTTGTAATAGGCGCTGACACGGTACTTGCCCGGTTGCAGCTGCAATTGGCGTGGCTGGTTGCCAGTCATCCGGTTGGCGGCGGGTACCGGCTGGCCGTTGATGTGCAGGATCTCCAGTGCCGGCGGCACATCCAGGGTGACCAGCTGTGTCACCGGCTGGCTGCTGCCGGAATACAGCTGGACAGGGCCGCTCTGGGCACAGGCGCTGAGCAGCCCGGCAGCGGCAAGGGTAAACAGGGGACGCATACAACTCTCTCCATCAGGGGAAAACGGGAAGGGCCGCTCCCGTAGTCAGGCCCTTCTATGGCAGAGAATCAGTCTAGATGGTGCAGGTTGCAGTTTTGTGACAGGGCCTGTGTCAGGCCCAGGCCATGCACTTGCCCAGCACGCGCAGATGACCGCTTTCGCCCAGCTGTGGGGTGGTCAGCGAGGGCATGCGCAAACTCAGGCACATGTCATCGATTTCCACCTCGATCAGCGTGTGATCGCCACGGAACGAGCGGCGGGTGACCCGGGCCGGCACGCCCTTGCAGTTCTGGCACCACTGGAACTGCTCCGGGCGCACCATCACGGTAGCGTTGTGGCAACTGGGTACCGGACAGCTGCTATAGAGCGGAATCACCCCCAGCGCACTGCGGATACCGCCTTCGGCACACTCGCCGGGCATGAAGATGGCGTCGCCGGTGAGGCGGGCCACGGTTTCACTGGCCGGTTGCCAGTAAATGGTCTCCGGTGGTGCGCACTGCATGATCTGCCCGTGCATCATCACCGCCAGCTGGTCGGAGACGGCAAAAGCCTCGCCCGGGTCGTGGGTGACCAGAATGGCGGTGGTGCCGGTTTTGCGCAGCAGGGCGATGACGTCCTCGCACATGCTGCGGCGCAGTTCCAGGTCCAGTGCGTTGAACGGCTCGTCCAGCAGCACCAGCTGCGGATCGGGTGCCAGCGCGCGACCGAGCGCCACCCGTTGCTGCTGGCCGCCGGACAGTTCGTGCGGGTAACGGTGACCGAAATCCTGCAGGCCGATCAGCTCCAGCACCTCTGCCACCCGCTGCTTGCGGTTGGCACCCTTGGGCAGGCCATAGGCCAGGTTGCCCTCTACCGTCAGGTGCGGAAACAGCGCACCCTCCTGGGGTACATAGCCGATGCGGCGGCGCTCCGGCGGTACAAACACCGCAGAGGATGCCATCAGTTTCTGGCCAAAGTGGATGGTGCCTTCATCCACCGGATCGAAGCCGGCAATCAGCCGCAGCAATGTGGTCTTGCCGCAGCCGGACGGGCCCAGCAGGGCCAATACCGAGCCCTGTTCCAGCTCGAGGTCGATGCCCTTGAGCACCTCGACCGGGCCAAAGCTCTTGTGGATGTTGTCGATACGGATGTGACTCATGTCAGTTTCCTTGACGCAGCATGCGCTGGGTGAAGATCCACACTGGCAGGATGGAAATCACCACCAGCAGGGCGGCAAAGGGTGCCGCAGCGGCAAACTCGCCGTCCGAGGTATAGGACCAGACCTGGGTCGCCAGTGTGGTGGTGCCGGTGGGTGCCAGCATCAGGGTGGCGGTCAGCTCGCGGGCCATTTCCAGCATCATCAGCGCCAGCGCCGCACCTATGCCGGGGGCGATATTCGGCAGGATGACGGTGACAAATACATAGAACGGCCGCTTGCCCAGGCTGCGGCCGATGTTTTCCAGATTGCCCGGCAACAACTCGATGGAGGCGCGCAGCGATGACTGGGCCAGCGGCAGGAACAGGATGGCATAGGCAGCCAGCACGACAAAGATGGTCTGGTAAGCAAAGGGCACCACGCGGATGGCGAGGAACACCAGCGCCAGCGCCACCACCACGCCGGGCAGGCCGTGCACGATGTAGGGCAGGCGCTCGGCCAGTCGTGCCAGCAGACCGCGCTGGCGCACCGCCAGCATCACCAGCGGAATCGCCATCAG
>WPCI01111422.1_pt1 | contig 11795 bp, 17 predicted proteins | sample 5399871 | NCBI WGS metagenome assembly WPCI01 (sample SAMN12869469, study PRJNA574797) | sludge metagenome | isolation source: wastewater treatment of pH7 | place: China:Beijing | collected 2019-05-20
AATGACTTATATTTAAGCGAGGCGACTTGCTAAAATAAGTTAAAATCGCTACAATAATATAGATCTGTTCCCGTAGCTCAGCAGGATAGAGCGATTGCCTCCTAAGCGATAGGCCGCTGGTTCGACTCCAGTCGGGAACATAAATAAGGGTGTGACAAAAGGGATCAACTTCAAGAAATAAGAAGGAATTGACGAAAATGGCTTCTTAAATTTTTGTGAAATTGTGGCTTATTTCCGAAGAAGCTACTTTTGGAACACCGTTTATTCGGAAAAAGGAGTTGTGACAAGCTTTTTGTCACAACTCCTTTTTTGTCTCGTCACAAAGTCTTTATGTACAAAAAAAGTCAGAAACGTTTGACAAGTTTGCGGGGGTTGTCTATCTTTAGATAGATGGTTATCTATCTAAAGGAGGAAAGTGAATGGATTATGAGGAACTGGCAGGGGTCTTAAAGGCACTGGCTGATCCAAACCGGCTAAAGATTATTGATTTGTTGTCGGGGGGCAGCTTATGTGCCTGTCATCTCTTAGATCATTTTGCCTTCACTCAGCCCACCTTATCCCATCACATGAAAGTTCTCGCAAAAGCGGGGATCGTGGAGGTGACCAAGGAAGGGACGTGGCATCATTATCAACTCACGGAAAGTTTTGTCACGGAGTTTATGGAATCGATTGGGCAATTATTCTTGGCACCGGCCCAAGCTAGCAGTAAAAAAACGTCTGAGACGGATGAAAGGAACAGATAAATGACTTATGCATTAGAGTTACAAGCTTTAAAGAAAGTATATGGCTCAGGAGTAGAAGCCTTGCGAGGCATCGACCTAACTGTTGAAACCGGGGATTTTTATGCGCTGTTAGGTCCCAATGGTGCTGGCAAGTCCACGACCATCGGCATCATCACGTCACTTGTCAATAAAACTAGCGGCAAGGTCAAAGTATTTGATTACGATTTGGATACGGATCTGGACAAGGCAAAACAACAGATCGGTTTGGTTCCGCAAGAATTCAATTTCAATCCCTTCGAAACGGTTCAGCAGATCGTCGTGAACCAAGCGGGTTATTACGGAGTTCCCCGCAAAGAAGCCCTCAAGCGGAGCGAGAAATATTTGAAGCAATCCAATTTATGGGAGAAACGGCATGAGCGTGCACGGATGCTTTCCGGCGGGATGAAGCGCCGGCTGATGATCGCCCGGGCCTTGATGCACGAACCGCGCTTGTTGATCTTAGATGAGCCAACGGCCGGCGTCGATATCGAACTGCGCCGCGAGATGTGGGGCTTTTTAAAAGAATTGAATGAAAATGGGACGACGATTATCTTAACCACCCATTATCTGGAAGAAGCGGAGATGTTGTGTCGCAATATTGGGATCATCCAAGCTGGAGAATTGATTGAAAACACGAGTATGAAAACACTGCTATCAAAATTGCAATTTGAAACCTTTATCTTCGATTTGGCTCCTTACCAAGATGCGCCCCAAATCACTGGTTATCGCTCCACGTTAGAAGATGAGTTGACGCTAGCGGTAGAAGTCGAGCGGCAACAAGGGGTCAATGAGATTTTCCAACAGTTGAGTGAGCAAGGCGTCAAAGTCTTATCGATGCGTAATAAATCGAATCGCTTGGAAGAGCTCTTTTTGAAAATCACCGAAGAAAAGAAACGATCGGAGGAAGCTCATGTTTAGTCTATATTTTACGGCCTTAAAAAGTTTGGCGGCCAAAGAAACGAATCGCTACTTGCGGATCTGGGTCCAGACCTTAGTGCCGCCAGTGATCACGACCTCGTTGTATTTCATTATTTTCGGAAAAATGATCGGCGGTCGGATCGGTGATATGGGCGGTTTTTCTTACATTGAATTTATCGTTCCCGGACTGATTATGATGTCGGCCATCACCAGTTCTTATGCCAATGTCTCGTCTTCTTTCTTTTCGCAAAAACTGCAAAAAAATATTGAGGAATTATTGGTCGCACCGGTCCCAGCTCATATCATTATTTGGGGCTTTGTGATCGGCGGTGTCGGCCGGAGTACGTTAGTTGGCGGCTTGGTCACGATCGTATCGCTGTTTTTCGTACCGCTGAATGTTCATTCGTGGGGGATCGTTATTTTGACCTTGTTATTGACCGCGATTTTGTTCTCGCTGGCGGGTCTGATCAACGGCGTCTTTGCCCAGTCTTATGATGATGTCTCGATCGTTCCGACCTTTATTCTGCAGCCTTTGACTTATTTAGGCGGGGTCTTCTATGCGATCTCGATGTTGCCACCCTTTTGGCAAGGCGTTTCGAAAATCAATCCGATCGTCTACATGATCTCCGGATTTAGATACGGCTTTTTAGGGAAGACCGATGTTCCGTTAGCGGTATCCCTCAGTGTTTTGGTGCTGTTTACAGCCGGGCTGTATTTTGCTTGCTACTATTTGATTAGTCGCGGCAGAGGACTGCGAAGTTAATCGTTATATCCACAAAAAAAGTTCAAGCTCCAGCGTGAGTGTCCGCCAAAGGTTGCTAAGCGAACCTTTGACGAGACTTTCAGCGTTGAGCTTGAACTTTTTTTAATAATCTTCTTCGGAAAAGCCGGTATTGCGATACGCGCCTTCGTCGGCAAAGTATTTATTGTAGCGTTGTTTGAATTTGCGGAAAGTAAAGACGACACAGAGTTTGATCATTGAGTAGATCGGGATTCCAAAGATCACCCCGACTAAGCCCAACAAATCTCCCATCACTAGTAACACCACTAAGATGGTGATGGGATGAATCTTCAAGCGATCCCCCATGACCCGAGGAACGACGAGGTCGCCGTGGAGCAATTGCACCACGAACCAGGCAATCACGAATTTGACAACCATGAAAGTGGAAGCCTGAAAGGCGATGAATAAGCCCGGTAAGAAGGCCAGAAACGAGCCGATGTAAGGAATGATACTCAAGACTCCGGCGGCTAAGGCGATCACCGTTGCAAATTGCAGTCCCAATAATAAGAAGACAACCCAATAGATCAAGCCTAACAAAAGCGAAGCGATGACTTGTCCTTTTAAAAAGGCGCCTAATTGTTGATTGGCGATCTTGATCAGCGCGCTGGAATCCTTGCGAAAGCGCGGCGGGATCAATTCCATCACGGCGTTATACAGTTTGTGGGGACTTTGGATCAAGAAAAAGGCGATGATCGGACCGGTAAATAAAGTGATGGCCGTACTGGAAACCGCCGAGAAAATAGTCCCTAAGCCTTTGGCCCCGTCTTGCCAATTATTCCCGAGATAGCTCAGCGCCTCTTTGGCCAATTTATCGAGGGAGTCCAGCGTTTGGTCGGATGAATCGGCAAAGGGGGTGGCGTCTAAGAATTTTTTGAGACTGTTTTGGAAATCATCGAGATACTTAGGAAATTGCTTGATCAATTCCTGCGCTTGGTCTTGGATTACAGGGACTAAGCGAGTTCCGCCAAAAAACAGCAGACCGAAGATCACGACATAGGTCAAGATGATGCTGACGGTGCGGGAAAGCCCTTTTTTACTTAAAAAATTGACCACCGGATTCAGTAAATAATACAGTAACAACGCAAAGATCATCGGTGGCAAGACCGTGCTGATGAGCACTACAAGAGGTCGGAAGATAAAAGAGACCGTATTCAATAAATAGATTGCTAAAGCACTTAAAATAATCAGTCCGAGCAAGTAGTAGGACGTTTTACCGCCAAAAAACTGAATCAGTTTTGAGGGTTTTTCTTTTTCCATTGCTTCAACCTCCTTGGATGAATGGATTTTGCAAAGCTTAGCATCGAAGCGGGCGGTCTAAGACGAAAGAACATCGAAGAAAAGCCGACCTTGACTACAATAGGTTATAAAAACAGTATACCGAATGTCCGGGAAACTGTATACTTTTCAGATTTTTTGAAAAAAAGCGGAGAAGATGGGATAATTGAGAAGCTAGAAAATGATTGATAGAAAGAGTGGATTTTTTTGACTGAAGTACAAGCACGAACTTGTCGTGAATCCCGTGTGATTCAGACCCACCGGATTTTTCCCTTTGATTTAAACCCTTTCGGCTATTTATTTGGCGGCAAGCTGATGACCTTGATCGATGATGCCGCTTCGATCTCGATTTCACGCCATTGTCGGCGGGGAGCCGTGACGGCGTCGTTAGATAATTTGAATTTTTTACACCCGCTCCATGCCAATCATTCCGTCTGTGTGAAATGTTACGTTTCCGGCAGTCATCATAAGTCGATGGAAGTCTTTGTCAAAGTTATCGGTGAGGATCTGACCACCGGCGAGCGTTATTTAGCCGCGACCTGTTTTACCACCTTTGTAGCGGTACCGTCTCATATGAATGAAGAACAAGCTTTCACGGTTCCCCAAGTGATCCCCGAAACTGCCGAGGAAAAAATGGTCTGCGACGGCTACGAAAAACGCCGCAACCATCGTTTAAAAGAACGCGACGATTACAAAAAGTTTGCGGCCTTGCTCTCAACCGATCTGCCTTGGTCGGATGAAGGGACCGGCGATTAACCAAAAAAGCCTCGCTAAGTATCTTACTTAGCGAGGCTTTTAGATTGAATGGAGCAGGTTAATCGTTATTTCCGTTGTGCAAATTTTTCCTAGAAGAAAAAAGCAAAAAATGACAGCCATAAGCCAGTAATTGGAATAAAAGACCGGCCAAGGTGACACCGATCCAGCCATGGTGTTGCCACATCAAACTCCCGACTAAAGAGCCTAAGGAGCCACCGATGAAATACGAAAACATAAATACGGTGTTGTTGCGGTTGCTGGCAGTCTCACTTAACGCTTGGACCCGCGTTTGATTGGAGACTTGCCCAAACTGATTGCCGACGTCTAATAAAACAATCGCCCCAATCAGCGCAACTAGATGGCTTCCTAGGAAAAGGAGCAAGATGAAACTCGCCGTCTGCATCAAAAGGCCCATCAAAACAATGTTTCGTTCGGAATAATCATCGGCTAAGCGACCGACGATGGGAGCGGCGACCGCTCCAGCCAGCCCAAAAATCGCTAAAATCCCAGCTTCTCGTGTCCCCCAATGGTAGGCCGGACTACTGAGATAAAAAATCAAGGTCGACCAAAAAATCGAAAAGGTCCCAAACATGAAGAAACCATTGATGGAAGCTTCCCGTAATTCTCGCTGACTCGCAACTAAATGGGGGATGCTTTTAAGCGTTGTCAGATAGGAATAATTTTGCTGATTGAGCGGCTGACTGTTTTTAGGCATCTTGACCTGCAAAATGAGGGTCAATAACGCAATCACTACCAATGCCAAGACATAGATGTATTTCCAATCAACGACACTGGCGATCAGCCCAGAGACTGTTCGTGACAATAAGATCCCGACTAATAAACCACTGAGGAGTTTTCCCATGACACGTCCCCGCTTCGCTGGCCCTGCCAACATGGCACCATAGGGAATAATCACTTGAGGGACGATCGAAAGCAATCCGATCAAAAAGCCTGCCAAAGCAAATAATAAGAAATTCGGTGCCAAAAAAGCCGCCAGCAAGGAAATCGAGGACAGGGCAGACATGCGAATGATTAGCTTTCGCCGATCCATCACATCCCCTAACGGAACTAAAAAGAGCAATCCCAATGCGTAGCCTAATTGAGTCAACATGGTAACAATCCCAACTGATCCAGTACTGATGTGGAACGTTTTAGCAATTTGCGTTCCGATCGGTTGAATGTAATACATATTGGCGACAACAACCCCACAAGTCAAGGCCAGCAAGAAAGTCAATCCCGAGGTCAGCTGAGGCTGCTTTTGTTTTTCTCCATCCATTCAAACACTTCCTTAATAGTAAAAGTTCGTATCCATCATACAATACCTTTAAAAAAAAGTATTCAAAAATGATAGCACAGGAAGAGAGTCGCTAAATTTTGAAAAAAGATGGTCAAGATTTTCAATGCAGATAAAAAAGATTCCGGTCTTAACCGCTAGAGGGCTCAGCTTTTGAAACGAAGATTATCGTACCTGACGTCGATCCCGTTCGTCTTTGATCAGTCTTACAAAAAGATCAGCGGTTCCAGTCAAGCTTATGGGGATCGTCGACCAGTTTGTCATAATAATGCAGGAAATGGGTCCGGTTGTACTGACTAGTGAATTCACCGATGCGATGGGAAAACTGCGAAAGGCGATGCCGCTGGCTGATCTGCCGCGCAAAGAAGGTATCCGGCAAGTCTAAATAAGCCAGGGGAGTATCGGCTTTTTTGTGGAAGCGCAAAACATCGTGGCGAAATAAAGCCAAAGAATACAAGGCGAGCTCGGTTCGCAAGAAAAAACTCCGTTTCAAAATCGGCAGTGCGACATTTGGTGTGGTGAGCATTTCTGCGTAATAACGGTCATTTTCATAATGGAGCTGGGAAATCTTCAAGGGATTCATCCAGATGGTCCGCTGGGTATTTTCTAAAGGGAAAAGTGAAAAATGCAGGCAAAGCCAGGGGAATTTGTAGGAACCGAACGAAGGCAGGGTTTTAAGACAAGTACAGACCAACTTATAGTGGGGAAACCCGTGGGCAGCAGAGTATTGCTTTAAGACAGTCAGCCCGTTCTCATCGCTATGGTAAATCATTTTTTCAGAAAAGATCAATACACCCGTTTGCTCAGGAATCGGAACGATCATGGAAATCTCCTTCGTATTCAACGGATCAAAGGGCACCGCTTGTTTCAAATAACGCTCCCACAAGGGCGACCAAAGTTGATCATCCAAATAGTCGGCTTGATTAAATGTACGCATAAAAAATCTCCTCCTTTTTTTGGTACTGATTGTTTGCACCATCAATATAAACCAATCAAGCAAAATGTACACGCTTTCTTTTTTGCGATGAAAACAAAAAAAGTATCGATTTATTTGTGAAAAAACAGCTCAACGGCAAAAATATGAATCGCGTTTGTTTTTATTAAAATAAATGAGTTTTTTTCTGCGGGGATTGTTTGAAGAAAAACGTAGGGAGATATTTTTCTTTTTTTTATATAACAATACTTATGTTATTGCGTAATGTTTCTTTTGTTTAATGGCTGAAAGAACGCCCCATGAATCCGCTGTTTTTTAATCTTTTTTAAGCTCGTGAAAAAAGTTTGTGAATTGAATGTGTCTATGGGGCAAAAATTTTTTTAAAAGCGGGATCAACGAGGCCTTTTAGTGAAAAAACTACGCAAGTGGGCAAAAACTTTCGTTAATACAAGTGAAGCAAAAATCATCAAAGAGGAGGTCCCTATGCAACGCCATCCGTTTACAGCACGTCAGATGTTTCACTTGAAGCAGCGCACCTTAGAAAAGCGAATCACCGATTACTATCGGACCAGTCAGGATGGCGAAACGGTCATTAAATTGGCGCGCCTGTTGCAGATCCGGAATGAATTGGGGACCGAAGAGATCAACCAACCCTGTGCCGAACTTGTTCGCGCACTTTACATAAAGCAAGCAGCTGCTGAAAGCCTTCGTTATTTCTTTTATTTTAGAAGCTATTTTTCACAGACAGAATGGCAAAATCTGCTGTTACAGTTCTTTCCCCAAGTGCCAGTCTGGCATTTCCAACGCCTGCTGGGATTGATGAAGCAGATCGCTTTAGCGACCCGGTACAGCGCTACGGTTCCCTAAGTCGGTAAGTTTTTTTGCGCTCCATTATCTCTTACGGTTTAAACTTTTTTAGCATGATTAAAAAAATTCAATTTATTTATTGACAATGATTAGGTACCGAAGTATACTAAACTCAAATAAAGGTTAGGTACCTAAAATATAGGTACCGAAACAAACCGATTTACCTAATCAAAGGATGAACCGTAAAGGTAAAAACGGATGAAAAGGAGCGAGAAACGATGAGTGAGTACACGAAAGAACTCTTGAAACGTCTCTCTTACGTGGGGAAGGCCAGCCATCGCTTGATGGACAGCGGTACTTGCCAGCCCAAAGGAGCACCAACCCAACAGTTGGTTTTAGATATTTTAGCGGAAGAAGACGGTGTGACTTCAGGTGTTTTAGCCGAGATTTTAGATATGCGGCCAAGTTCGGTCACCGAGATTTTGAATAAATTAGAAAATCGCGGAGAAATTCAGCGCATTGAAGATGAGCAAGACAAGCGGATCAAACGGATTTATATCACAGCGATCGGTCGAACCAAGGCCAATCAAAATAAACCGCAAGAACGTTCTGCCGAATTTTTTGCCGGCTTGACTGATGACGAGTTAGAGACGTTGAATCAACTCTTAGGAAAAATGATTGCCGGTTGGAGCGAGGATTTTGGCGGTCGACCAGAATTTCCTAACGATCCGTTTGAAGCGATCGAGGCCTTGAAGGCGATGAAGTTGCAGTTTGATCCCCACACGTCGGAAGTCGGTCGGATGACTCCCGCCCAACGCCGTCAATTAAAACGAGCGTGGCGGGAACAGATGCGTAACCAGTTCGGAGGCCGAGATTTTAGAGCCCACGGCTTTGGCCCAGGGCCTTTTGATCCACAAGCAAAGCCCCAGCGGGAAAAACCAACCGATGCCCCCCAGGAAAGTGATTGGGAGAATTGGTAACGAAGCAAGCAAGGATCTTTTTTAATGAAAGATCAGAAAAAGAGTAAAGGAGGTCGTTGACAATGAAAATTGAAATGGCTGAATTATTTAGTAAAGAACACACGGCAGCAGTCAAGCTGCGTAAACAAGTTTTAGGCGGAAAAATCGATTGGGAGCAAGAACGCCACTTAACCGTTTTTGTCGCAGTTGAACAAGGCGAAGTGATCGGAACCGCAGCGATCCAATTGTACCCATTCGGAATCGCCCGCGTGCGCCAAGTCGCAGTTTCCCCTGATTATCAAGGTCAGCGCGTCGGGGATCAATTAATGAGCCGCGTCGAAGAATATGCCCAAGAACAAGGACATTTCCGCATCATCTTGACTGGCCGAAAAACCGCCCAGCAGTTTTACCAAAAACGTAACTATCGGCGGGTGTGGTTGCCCTTTACGAAACACGAGATTGAATTTATTTGGCTGACGAAGGTCTTGCCAAGTGTGACCGCCCCTGTTTTTTCAGAAAACTAAACGAGCGTTGGTTTGTTTCAAGTCCTGAAGGAGGAATTCATCATGAAAGAACGATCTGTTTCAAAAATAACCGATAAAGCCAAGAAGAAGCATTCACTGAAAGAATTTGAGAAGATCCGGATCGAGTTAGAGGCAAAGTCGCGGCTATTCACGACGTCTCTTGGTATGATCAGTTATCAGAAATATCACGATTTATATGAATTAGGCTAGAAAAAAAGTTTTGCGACTGCTTAGACAGATGCAAAACTTTTTTTATTGATGGCGAAGGCGAGGGAAGCGAAAGAGTACTAGAGCTTTTGTGTTAGCACGTTTTTTCAATGAAGTCTCCGAGACGCCCACGCCTAAAATCTAGATGAATTCCCCCATCCTAAGTTGTTTTAAGCTGGTGAAAACATCACGGGTGACGACTAACACTTCAAAGACTGCTCATATGAACGAAAAATCATGTTATTTTTTAGTTGACAAGCAAACGATGAACTGATAAGGTAGTTTTGTTAAATCGTAACAATTACGTTTTGTGTCTGGCAAATCGGAAAGGAAGTGCAGCATTTGGCAAAAAAATCAAAGATCGCCAAAACTGAAAAACAGTTGGCGCTGATTGAAAAATATGCAGCAAAACGAAGAGAATTGAAGGCCGCGGGGGATTATCAGGCGTTGGCGAAGTTACCGAAAGATGCCAACCCGATTCGTTTGAAACGACGAGATCGGCTAGATGGACGGCCGCGGGGCTACATGCGCAAGTTTGGCCTGTCCCGCATCCATTTTCGCGAACTGGCTCACAAAGGCCAAATCCCCGGGGTTAAAAAAGCTAGTTGGTAAACAAGGAGGAATAACCAGATGGCAGTACCAGCAAGAAAAACCGCAAAAGCAAAGAAACGATTGCGCCGTTCCCATCAAGCTCTCAAACGTCCCGAAATTTCATTTGATGATCGGATCGGTGATTATCGCCGCAGTCACCACGTTTCATTGAAAGGCTATTATAAAGGCCGCCAAGTCATCAAAGCTGGCGAGTAAGGAGGCGCAAATGGAGATTATCTATCCCCCGCTAGTTGAACAGAGTTTCAATTACTATTCGCAATTATTAGACGAACCCATCGCCAAAAATGAGCTCTATCGCTCCATGGTGGAAAATGAAGTGATCACCGAGACCGGCTTGCCTACACAAAAAGCCCTCCAGCAAGGGTTGGTCAAAGATTTTTATGAAGCAGAAAACCTATCCTTCGCAGAATTCTTAGCCCTCTATCCCATCTTTGAAAGCAGGGATCCCGCAGACTTTCAATTGATCGACGGCTTTTGGGAGGTCCCGCTGGCAGTTAAAGTTGAGCTGGAGAATCGTTTGAAAACAGGAGAGCTCCCCTACGATTTCGCCCTGCAACTAGCCGCATACTTAGAAGATCGCTAAAAAGGAGGAAAACAAATGCGTCAACCAGTCATTTTAGAATGTGTCGAAACAGGAGAACGCCTGTATTTGACTAGTAAAAATAAACGAAACAATCCCGATCGTTTAGAGTTGAAAAAATACTCGCCCAAATTGCATCGTCGGGCCTTATTCAAAGAAGTAAAATAATAAACGACTCAGCAAAAATCGCAGACCGGTGTGTCTGCGATTTTTTTGCTAGTTCACCAGCTATGATTCAAGTGGAGGCTCAAATATTTTTCTAACAATTAGCGAAAGGGCGCGACGGTTAAAAAACCAAGATTTTATACAATATGCGAAATAATTGAATTATTTAGGTCGAAGGTGAAAAAAGAACAGTTGTGAAGCAGAGATTAGTCTGATTAGCAAAGATAAAAATAAGTTTTTCTGTCGTGTAATTAATGATAATAATTAATTTTATAGTGAAAATCGGCCGTTTTTGGCAAAATAGTCAGCAGCAAAGAACATCTATAACGATCGTTATTTAAATTTGTGCTTTTTTGAATTTTCTGATTATTGTTAAGATAATAAAAAGAGAAAGTTCACAAATGTCCATCAGTATTTTCGTCGTTGCTAGATTATGTTAGTATAAGGGCGTAAATTGAAGGGGGCTTTACGATGGAAATAGCAGAAACAATTGAAGTTGGTCATACGTATGAATGCCAAGCAGTCGGGATAGAACAGACGGTTGTCGGTGTGGTGGAACAACTTTATGGGAAAACGGTGTTGATCCATGTGGTTCATTGTGATCCGAGCGATCAGGAAGCTGTGAGCGAACTTCAAAATCGGTTATTGGTAAAATACGAGAATATTTTGGCTTGTAACGAAAATAATAAAATGGAAAGTTTAAGTATTTAGCTTAGTATGTGAAAAATTTCTCTTATTGAAAAATTATTTTTTTAATAACTAATGTTCCAATTGCTGTTTTTTTATAAATATTATAAGATTATGATAGTAGTTCTAATTAAACTATAATCAGTATCTAAGGGGGACAACATTTATTATGAAATTACCTGAAAACATAGCGATTCCAGAAGTAGCAACGATCACGGAGAAACATCGGGAATTGGTGGAAAAAGCCCGTGAGACTTTATTAGATAAACAAAAAGCAACACCGCTTGCTTTATTAGGGACCGAAGCGGTTGTCGGAACTTATTATTGGATCCTTTGCGAAGTAGAGCTTCCGGAAGATCAAGGTGACACGCTGACGGTCTACAAGATCTATCAAAGCCCTGAAAATGAAGTCGCATTAGTTGATGCGCTGGCCTATGAATACCAGCCAACACCGCAGCACTACAAACTTTCTGCGTAAAACAAAAACAAGCAATGGAGAGGCAACTGCCAACAGGACTCCATTGCTTGTTTTTTT
>WPCI01209471.1_pt1 | contig 11794 bp, 10 predicted proteins | sample 5399871 | NCBI WGS metagenome assembly WPCI01 (sample SAMN12869469, study PRJNA574797) | sludge metagenome | isolation source: wastewater treatment of pH7 | place: China:Beijing | collected 2019-05-20
AACTGGTTCTGGCGCCTGATTGCGGCGCCCCGTGACCTCAATCGGGCGCCAGTACGCCGAGATCGCCTGCCCCCGATCCGCTGGCCGCCCGTCCCCAGGCCCCCATCCCTGCCGTCGTTTCGCCTGGCCGGGGCGCCAGCACCGCCCGACGCCGACCGCTAGTCGGCTTCGGGGGCCGGCGGCACCGGGGGCTGGGCCTGGAGCCAGGGCCAGAGGGCGTCGACCTGGGCGATCAGGTCCTCGACCGAGCCGTTGTTGTCCAGCACCTTGTCGGCCTTGGCCAGGCGTTCGTCCCGGGAGGCCTGTCGGCTCATGCGGGCCCGGGCGTCCTCCTCGGTGAAGCCCCGGTGCTCGATCAGGCGGGCCACGGCGATCTCGGGGTCGAGGTCGACCACGACCATGGCGGCCATGTCGTCCCGGCCCGACTCCACCAGCAGGGGCACGTCCAGGATGACGACGTCGTCGGTCTCCGCCGCCGCCGCCAACGCCTCGGCGATGCCGACCCCCACCGCGGGGTGGACTATGGCGTTCAGGGCCTTCAGTTCGTCGGTGTCGTTGAACACCTTCGCGGCCAGGGCCGGCCGGTCCAGGCTCCCGTCCTCGGCGACCACGTCGTCACCGAAGCGCTCCACGATGGCGGCGAAGACCTCGGTCCCGGGGGCCTGGACCTCGCGGACGATGGCGTCGGCGTCCACGACCCGGGCGCCGAGCTCGGCCAGGCGGGCCGACACGGTGGACTTGCCCGAGCCGATGCCCCCGGTGAGGCCGATGAGGATCACCCCCGCAAGGTAGCGAGTGGGCCGCTTGGCCTACAGATCCGGTGGCGACGGCCGATGGAGAGGGGTCCAGAGCTCCACGAGGAGAACGAGACGCCGCCGACCATGCGCCTCCGCACCAAGAACGACCGTCGCTCCGCCGACGCGGCTCCCCACCGCCGCTTCTCCCTCCTGCGCCGCACCGCGCGCCTGAACCGGGAGGGCGGGCTCCAGGACGCCCCGCTGGTGGTGGCGGCCGGGCTGGCCGACGACGTCGACCGCCTCACCGCCTTCGGCCCGGCGATCCTCGCCGTCCGCTGGGGCACCACGGTGCTCTCGGGCGCACTCGCGGCCCCCGCCTTCATCGACGCCGACTGGCGCACCGTCGCCTGGTTCGGCGTGCTGGTGGCCTTCACGATCTTCCGCACGGCCCAGCCCCTGAAGTACACCGGCGACACCAAGAGCCTGGTCCTGGTCCTCGCCGAGCTGGTCCTGCCGATCCTGGCGGTCATCAACACCGGCTACTGGGACTCCCCGTTCGTCTTCTCGATCCTCACCGCGCTGACCATCGCCGGCTTCGCCCGCGGCTTCGGCTTCGCGCTCCGCCTCGCGACCGCCGCCGCCCTGGCCGTCTCCCTCCCGGCCCTGGCCGAAGCGGGCTACGACAGCGAATCGGTCCGCCTGGCCGCCCAGTGGGCCGCCGTCCTGCTCCTGGTCGCCCTGGTGGCGGGGTACGGGCGGAGGATCTCGGGCGAGGCCGACCGCCAGCACTCGGTGGCCATCGAGCGCCTCGGCCGGTTGGCTGATGCGAACACACTGCTGTTCTCCCTGCACCGTGTCGCCCAGACCCTGCCGGCGTCCTTCGACCTCGACGAGGTCCTGGACACCACGATGAACCGCCTCCGGGACCTCTTCGACAGCGACGCGCTGGCCATCATCCTGCTGGACGACACCGACTCACGCTGGCTGGTCCTGCGCCGGCACGGGCTCCGCCTGCCCGATGCCATCCCCCACGAGGACCTGCCCGCCGCCCTCCGTGAGGTCGTCGGCACCGGCGAGGTCGGTGGCGCCCCCAATCTGCTCGTCGGCGGTGGTCCGGGCCTCGCTCCCTCCATGGGTTCGGGCCTCTACGCCCCGCTGCGGGCCCGAGGCGCCATCATCGGCCTGGTCGCCATCGAGCACGGCACCCCGCACCGCTACACCCAGCGAGACGTCGAGCTGCTCAGCGGCTTCGTCGAGCCCGCCGCCCTGGCCCTGGACAACGCCCGCTGGTTCGCCCGCCTCCGCACCGTCGGGGCCGACGAGGAGCGGACCCGCATCGCCCGGGACCTGCACGACCGAATCGGCCAGTCCCTGGCGTACCTGGCCTTCGAGCTGGACCGCATCGTGGACTCGGGCGAGCGGGGCGACGACCTCGGGCCTTCCCTCGACCAGCTCCGCAACGACGTGCGGGGCGTCATCGGTGAGGTCCGCGACACGCTCTATGACCTTCGCACCGACGTCTCCGACGAGCAGGCCCTGGCCCCCGTGCTGGAGAGCTTCGCCAGCCGGGTCGCCGAGCGCAGTGGCCTCGCCATCGAAGTCCACTGTGACCGCGACGTCCGCCTCCCCCTCCTCCAGGAGCGGGAGATGTGGCGCATCGCCCAGGAGGCCCTCGTCAACGTCGAGCGCCACGCCGAGGCCTCCAAGGCCCGGGTCGTGTGGCGCTGCAACGGCCGGTCCGCCGCCCTCGAGGTGCTGGACAACGGCAAGGGCTTCCCGTCCGGCACCGCCGGGCGGTTCGATTCCTACGGGATCCTCGGCATGCGGGAGCGTGCCTCCAGCATCGGAGCCACCGTCGAGGTGGCCTCCGCGTCCGGCCGGGGAACCCGGGTTCGCTGCCTCCTCCAACAGGGGAACTGACCATGACCATCCAAACGCCCACTGAGCTCGGCCGGCCCACGACGCCTCCGGCGCCCGGGACCCCCGCCGTGCGCCTGATGCTGGCCGACGACCACCGCATGCTCCGTGAGGGCCTGCGCCGGTCGATGACCGAGCAGGGCTTCAGCGTCGTCGGCGAGGCCGCCGACGGGGCCCAGGCCGTCGAGCTGGCCCATCGCCTGCTGCCCGACGTCGTCCTGATGGACGTGACCATGCCCGAGCTGGACGGCGTGGGCGCCACCCGCGAGATCCGCTCGGCCCTGCCGAACGTGCGGGTCGTCATGTTGACCATGCACGCCGACGAAGACGTGCTGGCCTCGGCCATCCGGGCCGGCGCCAGTGGCTACCTGGTCAAGGACTGCTCGACCCGGGAGATCGCCGAGGCCGTCCGCATGGCGGCATCGGGCGAGACGATCATCTCCCCCAACCTCGCGGCCTCCATGCTCGACGAGGTCCGCAAGATGGACGCCCCGGCCCAGACCGAGGACCAGCGGGTCGTCACCCGCCGCGAGGAAGAGGTCCTGCAGCTCATCGCCAACGGCTGCAGCACCCCCGAGGTCGCCGAGCAGCTCTACATCAGCCACAAGACGGTCAAGAACCACCTGGCCTCGATCTACCAGAAGCTGGACGCCCGGGACCGCACACAAGCCGTCCTGCAGGCTGTGCGCATGGGCATCGTCCACCTGGATTGAGCGGTACGCCGCGCTAAGGGTCACCCCGCCCGGGTGCCGATGACTCCAGGGAGCACCGTTCCTGCCTTGGGGCCGGTGCCGGGACAACCGAGGAGATCCGATGAACCTGACCCGAAGCCATTCCCCCCCTGGGGTGCGGGCCCGTGACGAGCGGGCGGCCAGCCTCGTCGAGTACGTGATGATGATCGCCCTCATCGCCTTCGTCTGCATCACGGCGCTCACGTACTTCGGAAGCACCAACGGCGGCAGCATGAACCACTCCGCCAGTCAGATCACCGCCACCGGCTGAACCCAGCCACTGACAGGACAGAGGCGCTCCCCGCGGGGAGCGCCTCTGTCGCGTCGGTCGCGTCGGCGTTGCCCGGGCCCGGAGGGGGTCAGCGCAGGAGGAGCCGGTCAGCGGGGGACGACGAGGACCCAGCGGTCGTCCTCGTAGGCGACCCGCCAGGTCGTCGAGTCGACGAGTTCCTCGGCCAGCGGCGAGCCCGTGTCCCAGAGGATGCCATCGGCGTCCCAGCGCTCGGCGACCGCCTCCCACTCGGGCTCACCGTGGAAGAGGACGAGGTAGTCGGCGAAGACCTCGCTCGGGAACATGTCGTAGCGGTCGTCCATGAACACGGGCACGTCGTCGTACTCGAGCTCGAGGTAGTTGGCCACGTAGTCCCGACTGATGATCCGGCTGTCGGGCCCGAGGAGACCGTTGGCCTCCATCCAATCCAGGGCGTCGGTCGGGTAGGTGGCCAGATCGGTCTGGGGGCCCCGCAGGGTGCCGAACGCGACGAGCCCGGTGAGGACGCAGGCCACGATGGCGGCCGTCCGGAAGATCGGTCGCCGCTCCCGACCCAGGTCATGGCCGAGCCCCGCCAACGCCGGTGCCACCGCGGCCAGGACGATGATCCCGGCCGGGGCCACGTTGCGGGCGCTGGTGAGCGCCAGGCCGGTGAAGACCACCAGGGGTAGGAGTGCCCGGAACCGACGATGCCTGGCCAAGAGGGCCAGCAGGGCCAGGCCGGCCATCAGCACCAGGAGCTTGGGAGCGAGATCGGCGTAGTCCGGCGGCTGCCACTCGTTGACGTAGCGCAGGGCCTCGCTCTTGCCCAGCAGCTCGATCGGGAACACGAGCAGCTTCGGACCGATCGGGTTGAGGGCGCCCAGGAGCAGTCCCAGGCCGGCCCAGGCCGACACCTGGAGCTCCCTGCGGGCGGATTCCCGGTCGAGCCAACGCCCGACGACCAACGCCCCCAGGAGGACGAAGCCCATGGGGAACGAGCCGTGGGTGTTCACCCACACCCAGAGGATCGGTGCGGCCACCCACGGGGACCCGGCACCGTTGGCGAGGACGTAGAGCGCGGCGAGGCCCACGAAGCCGAACAGCATCGGGCGTTCGGCCCAGCGCTCGGTGCCGATCAGCAGGACCGGCACGACGAGGGCGGCCCGGACGACGACGGCCCCGGCGGGTTCGGTCAGGCGCCAGAGCAGGTAGGCCAGCAACGCCGTCGTCAGCGCCATGACGATCCGCACCCCGCCCAGGCCGACCATGTCGTCCACGACCGCGTAGATCAGCGAGGCCAGCCAGGACTGGACCGTCCACGGCTCCCCTGCCGCCGTGAAGCTGTACGGGTCCATCGTCGGGACGCCACTGTCCAGGATGAGGCGCCCGGTGGCCAGGTGCGTGAAGAAGCTGTTGTCGTCGATGCGTTGGAGACCGATGAGGAGGCCCGCCAGGGTCACCACGAGGCCGGTGAGCCCCGCCAGGGAGCGCCCCGAGCGGGATGCCGGCTGGTCGACGTCCGCCGTCGAGGGCGAGGCCTCGACGGCGGGCACCGGGTCGGGACGCAGGATGGTGGCCACGGTCGTTGCCGGCCCGGGGCTCAGAAGCTTCGCGAGATGTTGATCATGGCCGGTCCGATGACCACCACGAACAGCGCCGGGAAGATGCAGAACACCATCGGGATGAGCATCTTCACGGGGGCCTTCTGGGCCTTCTCCTGAGCGAGCTGGCGGCGCTTGATGCGCATCTCGTCGGCCTGGGCCCGCAGGACCCGGCCGATGGACACCCCGAAGGCGTCGGCCTGCAGGATGGCCATGACGAAGGAGCGGATCTCGGGCACGTTGGTGCGGGTGTCGAGGGCGCGCATGGCATCGGCTCGGGACGAGCCCGCCCGGAGCTCACCCAACATGCGGGCGAACTCGTCGGAGAGGGGGCCGGGCACCGAGCCGACGGTCCGGTCGACGGCCTGTTCGAAGCCGAGGCCGGCCTCGACGCTGATGGTCAGGAGGTCGAGGATGTCCGGCAGCTTGCGCTGCATGATGAGCTGACGTTCCTCCACCCGGCGGTTCAGCACCGAGTCGGGTCCGAGGGCGAGCACGGCGCCACCGAGGCCGAGCAGGCCGAGGCGGAGGATGCCCCCGAAGGGCAGGAACACCGTCACGATGATGAACCAGAACGGGATCGCCACGACGGTGATGACCCGGATCGCCAGGAAGCGGTCCACGCCATCGGCGCTGATGCGGCCCGCGTGGATGAACTTCTTGCGGACCGTGTCGACGTAGCCCACCGGCGTGAACCGTCCGCCGAGGGAGGTGAGGCCGGTCAGGACGGGCTTGAGCGCCCGTTGGTGGAACGGGATCAGCAGCTCCTGGTCCCGGACGTCCTGGACCTCGTAGCCCTCCAGCTGGCGGAGGGACGACCGGACGACGGCCTTCTCCTCCGCGTCGCTGAGCAGCGAGTAGAAGACGAAGCCGACGACCCCGGCGATCAGGGCGAGGGCGAGGTAGAGCAGCATCAGTCAGGCCTCTCAGACATCGATCTCGATGAGCTTCTTCATCCACCAGAAGCCGAAGCCGGCCAGGAGCCCGGCACCGGCCAGCATGATGTTGCCGAGCCGCTCGCTGAACAGGACCCCGATGTACTCGGGGTTGATGACCCACATCGCGGCACCCAGGCCGATCGGTAGGAAGCCGAGGACCATGGCCGACACCTTGCCCTCCGCCGTGAGGGCGTCGACGTCGCGACGTAGGCGCTCCCGGGCCACCATCGTGTCGGCCACGGTCATCAGCAGCTCCGCCAGGTTCCCGCCGACTTCGCGCTGGATGCCGATGGCCATGACGGCCCACCGGAAGTCAGCGCTGCCCATCCGCTCCGCCGCGGCGTCGAGGGCTTCCTCGAGTGGACGGCCCAGACGGGACTCGGTCACGACCCGACGCAGCTCGTAGCCGATCGGGTCCTCCACCTCCCGGGACACGGCTTCCACGCCCTGCATGAGCGAGTAGCCGGCCCGCAGCGTGCCCGACAGCAACGAGAGCATGTCGGGGAGCTGGGCGTTGAACTTCTTCAGGCGGCGCTTGGCCTTGAAGTTGACCGCGGCCGACGGGAGCATGATCGCCAGGCCCGTGAACAGGGCCGTGCCGATCAGGCTCTGGGTGAGGACCATGCTGAGGAGCCCGACGACGCCGACCATGGCGCCGTAGAAGAAGATGGCCTCGGCCGCCCGGAGGGGCATGTCGGCTCGTTCCAGCTTGGCCTCGACCCCGACCAGGAAGCCCTGGCGGTCGGCGAAGTCCTCGGTCATCTCGACCGCACGCTGGATGAGGGCGGTCTTGGCCATGCTGCCGTCGTCGTCGGCGTCCTGGATCGGATCGTCCAGGAACCCCTCGGAGTACGGCTGCAGGACGTTGGTCAGGTGGCTGTCGTCCTGCTGGGTGAGCATGATCAGGGCGAAGGCCCCGAGCCCGGCCGCGAACAGGATGAGGACCACCCCGGCGTACTTGGCCAGGTCGGTCTGCAACAGGCCGTCGTGGGTGGCGATCACGGTCTGGGCGAAGAGGTCGGCAGGCTTGATCGTCTCCGAGCCCCGCACGAAGCTCGCTGCAGTCACGGCGTCGCCCACCTGGAGCGTGATGTCACCCACCGCGCCCGCGTCGTCACCCGTCGGCGGGTCGTAGGCCAGCACGTACTGCTGATCTATGGCCTTGGCCAGACCGGCCCCGAGCTCGTCGAGCTGCTCGGAGTCCGGGGTGGTGACCAGCTGGCCACCCGCCCGGTCCACCACGTCCTGGAGTCCGCCGGCGTCGAGGCGATCGCCGTCGAGTCCTATTGCGTACACGGGCGCCCCGACGTTGCGCAGGGTCCCCACGGCGTCGCTCGAGGTGGTCAGGGAGGCGAAGCTCCCGCTGCCGGTGATGACGACCACGGTGGGCTGGGCATCGGGGTCGGCGTCGGCGTCCAGCATGCCGGCGGCGCCCTGGATCCCGTTCCACAGCACGCTCTCGCCGTTGGCCTGGAGCTCGTCGACGCTCTCCAGCACCCGCTCGCGGTCAGTGGTGAGGGAACGAAGGGGTACGAACCGATCGGCGAAGGTGACGATCCCCACCGGGACGTCCTCGGGCAGGCCCTCCACGACGGCGGTGACGCCGTCGCGGATGTCCGCCATGACGGGGTCCATGGCCTCGGAGGTGTCGACGGCGATGATCACCGCCCGCTTCCCACCGGCGTTGGCCAACGGCACGACATCGCCCACGAGGTCACGCTCGACCCCGTTGTCGGTGACGACCGCATCCGCCACGTCGGCCTCGTCGCCGCCGTAGGCGAAGGTCACGCGCACGACGTCGCCGCCGGTGGCGTCGACCCCGCGGATGGCGAGGAACGGTGCCGCGGGCTCCTCGTCGGCGGCCCGGGCCAGGCCGGGCACGACCAGGACGAGGCCGGCGAGCAGCATCGCCAGGGCGACGCGGACCAGCTTCATCGGGCGGAGCCGATCATCTGGTGACCGCCGCTGGGCTCGGGCTGGAAGACCTCGGGGCCGAGGCGGATGCCCAGGTCCTGGAGCTTCTCGGTGAACTTGGGACGTACGCCCGTGGCCTTGAGGTGGCCGCGGAACTTGCCCCGCTCGTCCACCCCGGCGCCGTAGTCGAAGAGGAACACATCCTGGAGCGTGATGACATCACCCTCCATGCCCTGCACCTCGGTCACGTGGGTGATGCGCCGGGTGCCGTCCCGCAGGCGGGTCAGCTGCACGATGCAGTCCAGGGCGCTGGCCATCTGCTCCCGGATGGCCCGGATCGGCAGGTCGAAGCCGGCCATCAGGGTCATTGTCTCGATGCGGGAAAGGGTGTCCCGCGGGGTGTTGGAGTGGATGGTGGTGATCGAGCCGTCATGGCCCGTGTTCATGGCCTGGAGCATGTCCAGGGCCTCCCCGGCACGACACTCCCCGACCACGATCCGGTCGGGTCGCATGCGCAGGGCGTTCTTGACGAGGTCACGGATGGTGACCTGGCCCCGGCCCTCGATGTTGGGCGGTCGGGCCTCCAGGGCCAGGACGTGGTCCTGGTGCAGCTGGAGCTCCTTGGCGTCCTCGATGGTCACGATGCGCTCGTCGGCGGGGATGAAGCCCGAGAGCACGTTCAGCGTCGTGGTCTTACCGGTACCGGTACCGCCGGCGACGATGAGGTTCAGCCGCCCGACCACACAGGCCTGCAGGAAGCGGGCCGACGCCGCGTTCAGCGTCCCGAAGCGGATCAGGTCGTCGATCTGGAACGGGTCCTTGGAGAACTTCCGGATGGTGAGGAAGGGCCCGCCGATGGCCAGGGGGTGGATCACCGCGTTGACCCGGGAGCCGTCGGGGAGGCGGGCGTCCACCATGGGGCTGGACTCGTCCAGACGCCGGCCGACCTCGCTGACGATCTTGTCGATGATGCGCCTGAGGTGCTCCTCGTCGACGAAGCGGGCGTCGGTCTTCTCGAGCTTGCCGGAACGCTCGATGTAGACCGACGACGGCCCGTTGACCATGACCTCGGTCAGCTCCTCGTCGTTCAGGAGGCGGTCGATGGGCCCATAGCCGAGGATGTCGTCGGAGACGTCCTGGATGAGCTGGGCCTTGTCGGCGGCCGACAGCGGCGCCCGCTCCTGGGCCAGGGCGGCGTGGAGCTGCTCGTGGACCCGGCGGCGCAGGTCCTCCTCGGAGATCCGCTTGTCGTAGAGGATGGGACCCAGCTCGTCGATCAGGACGTGGTGGATCTTGTGCCGCAGCTCGTCGAGCACGGGGTCCCGGAGACCGGTCTGGCCGGCGGGGGCACCTCCGTCCTGGAGACGCTTGTACAGCGACATCTGCTACTCCTCGGCGGTCGGTCGCTCGCTCAGCGAGCGGTGTTCTCAGCGGTCAGGAACGTGTCGGCGAGCTGCTCGATGGCCCGGGTCACCGCCGCCTTGGGGGCGGCGAGCACCACGGGGATGCCCTTGTTCACCGACTGGGGCACCACGACGTCACTGGGGATCAGGGCATCGGCCTTGACCTGCAAGGTCTTCTCGACCTCGCTCACGTCGAGCTTCACCTTGGAGTTGGCCCGGTTGAGCACCAGGCGCAGCTTGGACATCGGGGTGTTGAGCAGCCGAAGGGTCTGCAGGCCGATCTTCACGTTCTTGATGTTCGGGATGTCCATGCCCGCGACCAGCAGGACGTCGTCGCTGATCTCGATCAGGCCGAGGACCACGTCGTTGAAGTAGGCGGGCGTGTCGATGACCACGTGGCTGCAGAAGGTGCGCAGGAGCTCGACGATGCGCACCATCTCCTCACCCCGGATCTGGTCGGCGAAGGCCGGCTCGAGGGGGGCGGGCAGCACGTAGAGGCCGGAGGCCTCGTGCTGGACCAGGAGGCTCTGCAGCATCGCGGCGTCCAAGCCCCGGTCGAGGGAGCTGACCGCGTCGACGATCGTGTGCTGCGGGGCCAACTTGAGCATGACGGCCACGTCGCCGAACTGCAGGTCGGCATCGACGAGGGCCACCGGGCGGTTGCTCTTCTTGGCCAGCCGGACCGCCACGTTGCACGCGATCATCGACTTGCCGGCGCCACCCTTGGTGGAGAAGACGGTGATGACCTGGCCGTTGCTGGTGGGCTCGGGCACGCCCCCCATGCTGTGGGGGTCCATGACCGCGGGCAGCTGGGCCCCGGTGGACACCATGTCGCCCACCCGTTTGACGGTCATGGCCAACTGCGAGAGGTCCTGCAGCGGGAGCACGTCGCGCACGCCGGCCCGCAGGGCCTGCTGCAGCACGTCGGTGGTCAGTTGCTCGGCGATGAGGATGGCCCCGACCTCCGGGCGCGGACGGGTCAGGCGCTCGACCACGGCCAGTTGGTCCGGCGAGGCCATCGACGGCCCGAGCACCACGACCAAAGACGTTCCGTTGAGCTTGGCGGCCAGGGCCTCGATCGAGGGGAACGGGACGGCGTGGGGGCCCAGCTGCATGGCGAGCTGGTTGCGGGCCGTCTCGTCGACGTCGACGGTGGCCAGGGGCAGGTGGCTGAGGTCCGGTGCGGTGGACAGCGGCTCGAGGCCGGTGGTCCCGCCGTCGCCGAAGGCCTCTCCGCCCGGGTAGCCGGTGGGCACCGACACGCCGATCGGCGCCAGCTCCACGCCCGTGGCGCCACCGAAGGTGTCGGTGCTGCCGAGGGGGTCAGAGAACAGGTTGCTCATGGCTCAGGCTCCGGTGGGGGTGTCGGCGGTCGGTGGTCAGGACCGGACGGCTACTGGGGGCCGTCGGGGCCGTAGGGCGTCAGGGTCCCGAAGCGGGTCCGGGAATCCGTCTCGCCCGGGAACTCCTCGACCTCGTCCGGATCGATCTGCGGGATCGGCTGGGCCTGGTAGTCCGGGCCGGTGAGGGCCAGCGACAGGCCGCCACCCGACATCGAGGCGATGAGCTGGGCGGCATCGATGGGCAGGTCCAGGGTGATGAGGCCACTGGCCACCGGGGCCGCCGCGGCGTCATCGGTTGCCACTTGCTCCCCGGGCTGGGCGGCGGCCTGGGTGCCGATGGCCAGGATGCGGACCTGGTGGTAGAGGAGCCGGGCGTTGCTGCCGAACACGGCGGCATCGGCGGCGGCGGGGCCCCCGGTGTCCGAGACCGTGGTGTCGGCCGAGGCGAAGATGTCGACCAGGTCGCCGGGGACCAGGAGACCGGCCACGGCGTTCGCGCCGTCGACCGAGATCGTGTAGGCGACGTGGTTGTCCTCGAGCCGCTGGCCGAAGCCGATGGAGCTCGTGGTGGGATCGACGAACATGCCGTCGACCAGGACCTGGTTGGCCGCCAGGTTGTTCAGGGCGACCTTGCCCGAGATCTGATCGGGGTCGGTGATGCGGGTCGCGGGCAGGAACTCACGGGCGATCTCGTCCTCGACGATCAGCCCCTCCGCCACGGCCTGTTCACCCGGCACCCCCTGGGGGATGTCGGCCCGGACGACGAGAACCGGCACGCGCTCGGCGTCCTGGTTCGCCTGGTCCTCGACGCCGCTCACGTAGTTGAGCACGACGAATGCGGCGATGCAGCCCACCGCGATCGCCGCGATGAGAATCATGGTCCTGCGAGAGCTCACGTCCGACCTCTTTGCTTGTGTTGCGCCAGTGCCGGTGGGGACCCGGCGGTGTCCCTCCATA
>WPCI01109622.1_pt1 | contig 11787 bp, 9 predicted proteins | sample 5399871 | NCBI WGS metagenome assembly WPCI01 (sample SAMN12869469, study PRJNA574797) | sludge metagenome | isolation source: wastewater treatment of pH7 | place: China:Beijing | collected 2019-05-20
CCGCCGCAACCGTGAGACCGGCTCGTTCATCCTCGTCGACGAGGCCACCGACAACACCGTCGGTGCCGGCATGGTGCTGGCGGGCTCCTGACGGTGGTGGGTACCGAACCGTCGGGGGTGACGCCCGGTGTCGTCTGGCACGACGGCGCGGTCGCCCGAGCGGAGCGCGCCGCAGTCACCGGCGGGTCGGGTGCCGTCATCTGGTTCACCGGCCTGTCCGGTTCCGGCAAGTCCACCGTCGCGGCGGAGGTGGAGCGCTCGCTCGTCGCCGCCGGCCGTGCCGCCTACCTGCTCGACGGCGACAACCTTCGTCACGGGCTCAACGGAGACCTGGGCTTCTCGGCCGAGGACCGTGGAGAGAACGTCCGTCGGGTCGGCGAGGTGGCAGCCCTGTTCGCCGATGCCGGCGTCGTCGCCGTGGTTCCGTTGGTCTCGCCCTACCGGGCGGATCGAGACCGTGTCCGGTCGAGGGTCACCGATGCCGGGCTGGCGTTCGTCGAGGTGCACGTCGACACGCCGCTCGAGCTGTGCGAATCGCGTGACCCCAAGGGTCTCTACGCCCGTGCCCGGGCAGGTGAGCTGACCGGCATGACGGGGATCGACGACCCGTACGAGGCGCCCGTCGCCGCGGAGCTGGTGCTGCACCCGTCGCACGGAGATCCCTCGGCCCAGGCGGCGCGGGTGCTCGACCTGCTCTCCTGACCGGGTCGCCTGCCCGGCCGTCTTGGCTTCGGGTGATCGTCAGGCCGTCTTGGCTTCGGCCGACCGGGCTCGGTTGCGCACCACGGGCGTGGTGTCCACCGGACCGTGCGGCTCGCCCGCCGGCTCGTAGCAGCCGGAGTGGAAGTGCTCCACCCGGTCCCACACGCCCTTGATGTAGACGTTGCAGATCACCTGGCGGTTGCGGACCTTCGCCTGGAACTTCACGCGCTCGCCGCAGTGGACGCACTCGACGGTGCTTCCCGGTTCGACGTCGCGGAGCACGGCGCGGCTCGTTCGAGGCTTGACGGTCGACGGTCGAGCGGCCGTCACGGTGCTGGAGGAGGCTGCCATGCCTTGAGGTATCGGGACCGTCTGGGCGCCGCCTGAGAGATCGCCGCGAGTTGGGCCGAACGGCCCATGCGGTCGGTGGAGACGGGTCGGAGGACCCATGGACACCGCTGGTCGAGCGGATCAGGATTCCCGTCCAGCTCCGGTGCCGGTCGAGCGATTTCCGGTTGGGTCGGAGGTGTCCGTGTCGTCGATGCGGCGAGCGCTGCGTCCCAGGCGAACGGCATCGCGAACCAGGTCACGCACCCGTCGCTCGTCGGCGCCATCGTCGATGAGCCGCTGGATGCGGAGCTCCATCGCCTCAGCAGTCGTCTCGTCGAACGCCACCGTGCGCCCCGGGGACGTCACCGACGTGACCAGCATGAGGCAGATGGCGGCGACGGTCGTCACGAGCCCGAACGTGATCGCTATCCCGTTGTTGTCGGCGATCGACCCGGCGATCATCCCGGCGATGCCACCGACGAAGACGACGAGCACCGCTCTGCGCACGATCTTCGGCTCCACGAGGCGTCCTACCGTGTCAGCGGCTTGTACTTGATCCGATGCGGTTGGGATGCGTCGGCGCCGAGCTCCTTCTGGCGGACGTCCTCGTACTCGGTGAAGTTGCCCTCGAACCACCGGACCTGGGAGTCGCCCTCGAACGCGAGGATGTGGGTGGCGATGCGGTCCAGGAACCAGCGATCGTGGGAGATCATGACGGCGCAGCCCGGGAAGCTGTCGAGCGCCTCTTCGAGCGCCCGCAGCGTGTCGACGTCGAGGTCGTTGGTCGGCTCGTCGAGCAGGAGGACGTTGCCGCCGCGGCGCAGGAGCTTGGCGAGGTGCACGCGGTTGCGCTCTCCACCCGACAGCTTGCCGACCGGCTTCTGCTGATCGGAGCCCTTGAAGTTGAAGCTGGCGCAGTACGCCCGACCGTTGACCTCCCGGTTGCCGACGACCAGCACGTCGGCACCGTCGGTGATCTCCTCGTAGACGGTGCGGGAGTCGTCGAGGCTGTCACGTGACTGGTCGACATACGCCAGGTCGACGGTCGAGCCGATCGTGAGCTTCCCGGCGTCCGGCGTCAGCTCCGGGTCGCCGTCGCCGGTCGCGGCGTCGACGATCATCCGGAAGAGAGTCGTCTTGCCGGCGCCGTTCGGCCCGATGACGCCGACGATGCCGGCTCGAGGGAGCGAGAAGCTCAGATCCTCGATCAGCAAACGGTCCCCGAAGCCCTTGCGCACGCCGGTGGCCTCGATCACCTGATCGCCGAGGCGGGGTCCGGGCGGGATCGCGATCTCCAACCTGGACGAGACGTCCCGAGCTTCCTCCGCTTCCTTCTGCAGCTCCTCGTAGGCGGACAGTCGCGCCTTGGACTTGGCCTGCCGGGCCTTCGGCGCCATGCGCACCCAGTCGAGCTCCCGTTCCAGGGTGCGGCGACGGGCTTCGTTCTGCTTCTCCTGCTGGCCCAGGCGCTCTTGCTTCTGCTCGAGCCAGCCCGAGTAGTTGCCCTCGAACGGGTGGCCCTTGCCGTGATCGAGCTCCAGGATCCATCGCGCGACGTTGTCGAGGAAGTACCGGTCGTGGGTGATCGCGACGACGGTGCCGGCGTAGTCCTGCAGGAAGCGCTCCAGCCATGCGACGGACTCGGCGTCGAGGTGGTTGGTCGGTTCGTCGAGCAGGAGCAGGTCGGGCTTCGACAGCAGCAGTCGGCACAGCGCCACCCGTCGACGCTCACCGCCGGACAGCGTGGTGACGTCCGCATCGCCGGGCGGTAGGCGCAAGGCGTCCATGGCGATGTCGACCGTGCGCTGCAGGTCCCAGCCGTCGACGGCTTCGATCTTCGCTTCCAAGTCGGCCTGCTGGTTGCCGAGCTTCTCGTAGTCGACGTCGGGGTCGCTCCACTTGGCCATCAGCTCCTCGTAGGAGCTGAGGAGGCCAGCGACCTCGGCTGCCCCGTCCATGACGTTGCCCGAGACGTCCTTGCCGGCGTCGAGTTGCGGTTCCTGCTCGAGCAGGCCGACGGTGAAGCCGGGAGTGAGTCGAGCGTCGCCGGTGAAGTCCTCGTCGACTCCGGCCATGATCCTGAGGAGCGACGACTTGCCGGAGCCGTTGGCGCCGATGACGCCGATCTTGGCGCCCGGGTAGAACGACAGCGAGATGTCCTTGAGCACGTCGCGATCCGGCGGCACGTACTTGCCGACGCGATGCATGGTGAAGATGAACTGGGCGCTCATGGTGCGGGATCGTACCGGCGGGGTGGCTGCGGCCCCTCACCGCGGTCAGTGCCACGCGCTCGTCGCGCTCGTCCAGACGCGCCGCACGGCCCGATCGCTCGGGCCGTGCGGGACTCCGGTAGGGGCGATGTCAGCGCTTGGCCGGTGCCTTCCTGGCTGGCGCCTTCTTCTTGGCGGGTGCCTTGCGCTTGGCCGGTGCCTTCTTGGCGGGTGCCTTGCGCTTGGCGGGTGCCTTCTTGGCGGGTGCCTTCTTCTTGGCCGGGGCCTTCTTGGCGGGTGCCTTCTTCTTCGCCGGGGCCTTCTTGGCCGGGGCCTTCTTCTTCACTGCCACTGGTGCCTCCTCGGCGATGTCCTCGGAGAGGATGGTTGTTGGGGTGTCCGTCCCGTCGGAGGTGCGGCGACGCCTGCGCTGCCGCGACACCGAGGGCTCGGACGAACCGGCACCGACAGGGTCGGTTCCGGGGAGTGCAAGGTCGATGCCCCGACGTGGGGTGTCGAATCCGTGCACGGTGAAGGGGCGGACCTCTCCCATCGTCAACGCCTCTCTGGCGCTGCGCGGGGGCGGATCACCCATCGACTTCAGCGGGATGTAGCAGCGGGCACCGTCGACCTCGGCATACGCACCGTGGGACGAGAACTCGACGATGGTCGCGTCGACGGTCGAGCCGACCTGGTGCTCGGTCACGAAGGCCAGGAAGACCGGGGGCGTGTTGATCGGTTCCCCCGCCGGGCGCTTGCGGTCGGTCGCAACGGCTCTCGGCCCGCTCGCGGTGGGCTCCGCTGCCGACACCGAGCTACGACGGCCGCGACGGCCCCGCTTCGCGGTCGTCGCCTCGTCCGCCTTCTCCGTACCTGACTGCTTTGAGCCTGACTGCTTTGAGCTGGACTCCTGGGACGCGCCGGCAGAGCGGCCACGCCCTCGACGCGCCGTCGCGGACGTGGTTCCGTCGGTGGTCTCATCCTTCTTCTTGGCCTCGCGGAACGATCGCCGGCTGACCGCGCCCTTGACCGGGACCCTGGGGACGAACACCCATCCGACACCCGGGACCGGCTTGCCGCCCCACAGCCGGTCCTCGGCGAAGAGCCAGGAGTACTTCGCGTGGAACTCCTGGAACGAGTCGTTCGACAGGATCGTCGCTCCGGTGCGATCCGCGATCTGCAGCACGAACGCGTCGCCGCGACCGACCGCACCGGCGGGAGGCGTGAGGAGCTCGCCGGCGAGCAGCGCCTCCTCGTACTCGGTGCGCTCGGACTCGTCGATCCGGTTGGGGAACGTGGCGTCGACGATCACGACCACGTTGTCGAAGGGATGCTCCCTCACGAAGTCGGTGACGGCATCGTTGAGCTGGGCGAGCGACGGCGCGGTCCGACCTTCGGTTGCGATGTTGGACCCGTCGACGACGAGGTGATCTGTGGACATGTCGCTGATTAGTGAAGCAGCAAAATCCCGCGGAGCGGCGCATTGACCGTCGCGTTCTTGTCGCGGTCGCCTCGCGATGGTCCAAGGTCGCTCCCTCGCAGGCACTCATCGGCTGCGGCGCGAGCGCGTGGTCGCGGCCGCTCGTACGATCGCCCGATGTTCGACGCTGTGCTCTTCGACTTCGGTGGCGTGATCCTCACGAGCCCGTTCCAGGCGTTCGCCGACTACGAGCGACAGGCCGGTCTTCCGCCGGATCTGATCCGGACGATCAACGCCACCAACCCGCACGACAACGCATGGGCACGACTGGAGCGGAGCGAATCGGATCTCCCCGCATTCGCTCGCGAGTTCGAGGCCGAGGCCGCGGTGCTGGGCCATCGCGTCGACGGCACGGAGGTCCTGAGATGCCTCCAGGGTGAGCTGCGCCCCCGGATGGTTGCGGCGCTGCGGACGTGCGGGCAGCACCACGCCACCGCGCTGTTGACCAACAACTTCCTCACCGGAGATCCGTCGTGGTCGAGCGGCGGCTCGTTCGCTGCGGTGATCGAGCTGTTCGACGTGGTGGTGGAGTCGTCGCAGGTCGGCGTCCGCAAGCCTGAGCCGCGCTTCTACGAGATCGCGCTGCAGCGATTGGGCGTCGCCGCGGAGCGAGCCGTGTTCCTCGACGACCTGGGCGTCAACCTCAAGCCGGCCCGCGCCATGGGCATGACCACGATCAAGGTCACCGATCCCGACGCAGCGCTCGACGAGCTCGGCGCCCTGCTCGGTCTGCAGCTCTGACCCCGGCTCGTTCTGTTCGGCCCCCGGCTCGTTCTGTTCGGCGTTTCACAACGTTTTCCTTGTGGAAGGACGAACAGAACCGGGGGTGGGGGCGCGATGGGTGCGGATGGCTAGTGGAAGTCGGAGTGGCTGCGTTGCTCCAGCGGCGCGAACGCGGCGGCCAGGATCATGTTCTGCTCCTGGATGTGGATCGCGTGGCTGCCGGTGGCCGGTGACGCCTCGTCGGGCCGGCTGATGCGGCGGATCTCGTACGAGTCGCCGTGGGCCTCGTACAGGCGACCCTTGATCGTGTTCCACGCACCCATGTTCTCGGGCTCTTCCTGGAGCCAGACGATCTCGGTGCAGTTCGGGTAGCGGCTGAGCTCCTTCGCGATGGCCTCGAACGGCCACGGGTACAGCTGCTCCACCCGGGCGACGGCGACCTGCGCTCCGGCCTGGTCGCGCCACGTCTGGGCTTCGACGCCGATCTTGCCTGATGCCAGCACCAGACGCCGGACATCGGACGCGTCGAGCCCCGGCGAAGAGTCGCCGAGCAGCTCCTCGAAGGAGCCGTGCACGAGCGAGTCCACCGAAGACCGCCACCGCTTGTCCCGGAGCCCCGACTTGGGCGTGGCGATGATCAGCGGCTTGCGGACGTTACGACGGATCTGGCGACGCAGCAGGTGGAAGTACTGAGCGGACGAGGTCGGCATGCACACCTGGATGTTGTCCTCGGCGCACAGCGTGAGGAACCGCTCGAGACGCGCTGAGGAGTGCTCCGGACCCTGGCCCTCGTAGCCGTGGGGGAGGAGCATGACCAGACCCGAGGTCTGGTCCCACTTGTCCTCGGCGGCGACGATGAACTGGTCGATGATGATCTGCGCACCGTTCATGAAGTCGCCGAACTGGCCCTCCCACATGACGAGGGTGCTCGGGCTCACCACTGAGTAGCCGTACTCGAAGCCGAGCGCCGCGTACTCGCTGAGCAGCGAGTCGTAGATCCAAAGCTCCGTGACCGGAGGGTTCGTCAGCCGCTGCAACGGGACGTACTCGGCACCGGTGTCGAAGTCGAACAACGTGGAGTGCCGCTGAGAGAACGTCCCGCGGCGTGAGTCCTGCCCGGCGAGACGCACCGAGTTGCCCTCGACGAGGATCGACCCGAACGCCAGGCTCTCCGCCAGCGCCCAGTCGACCTCACCACCCTGGAACAGCTTGGTTCGCGCCTCGAGCTGCTTGGCCAGCTTGGGGTGCACGGTGAAGTCCTCGGGCACGGTGTCGAGCGCCGCGTACACGCGGTCGAGCTCGGCCTTGGCCACACCGGTCTCGATGTGGGGTAGGACGCCCGGGCTCGGCGGGTGCGGTGCGGCGACGATCTCCTCGTCGGGAGCGGACTGGCGCGTGTCGTCGAGCGCCGACTGCATGCGGGCGTGGAAGTCGGCGAGCGCCTGCTCGGCCTCGTCGAGCGTGAGGTCGCCTCGTCGCACCAGCGTCTCCACGTAGCGCTTGCGCACGCTGCGCAGCCCGTCGATCGTGCGGTACATGATCGGCTGCGTGTAGCTCGGGTCGTCGCCCTCGTTGTGGCCGTGGCGGCGGTAGCACACCATGTCGATCACGACGTCCTTGTGGAACCGCTGGCGATAGGCGAACGCCAGCCGCGCCACGCGCACGCACGCCTCGGGGTCGTCGCCGTTCACGTGGATGATCGGGGCCTGCACGACCTTGGCGACGTCGGTCGAGTACTCGGAGCTGCGAGCGGACTCCGGTGGTGTCGTGAAGCCGAGCTGGTTGTTGACGATCACGTGGATCGTCCCTCCGACGCGGTATCCCTTGATGAGGCTGAGGTTGAGCGTCTCGGCGACCACGCCCTGGCCGGCGAACGCCGCGTCACCGTGCATCAGGATGGGCAGGACAGGGAACCGGCGGGTCCGGTCGTGGGGGATCTCGTCCATCCGCGCCCGAGCCATGCCTTCGACGACCGGGTCGACCGCCTCCAGGTGCGACGGGTTGGCAGCCAGCCGTACGGGCAGCTCGGCGCCGTTGCGGCTGACGAACTCCCCTTCCTGGCCCAGGTGGTACTTCACGTCGCCGGAGCCCTGGATGGAGTCGGGGTCGACGTAGCCCTCGAACTCGCGGAAGAGCTGGTCGAGCGACTTGCCGACGATGTTGGCGAGCACGTTCAGGCGGCCGCGATGCGGCATGCCGATGACCGCCGAGTCCATGTCGCCGTCGGCCGCCTCCTCGAGCAGCGCGTCGAGGATCGGTATCAACGATTCGGCGCCCTCCAACCCGAACCGCTTCTGGCCCAGGTACTTGGTGGCCAGGAACTTCTCGAGTGCCTCGGCGGCGTTGAGTCGACCCAGGATGTGGCGCTGGTCCTCGACCTCCAGGCGGTTCGAGCCGCCCTCGACGTGCTCCTGGATCCAGCGCTTCTCCTCGGGCTCCTGGATGTGTCCGTACTCGATGCCGATCGTCCGGCAGTAGGCGTCGCGGAGCACACGGAGGAGGTCGCCGAGCTGCTGACGTGGCACGCCGCCGACCGGCGCGTAGATCCCGTTCTCGCTGCCGGTCAGGAACTCACGGTCGAGGTCCCAGATGGTCAACCCGTAGGTCGCGGGGTCGAGCTCGGAGTGCATCTCCGGCGGCTTCGCCGCGAGCGGGTCGAGATCGGCGATCAGGTGACCCCGCATCCGATACATGTTGATCAGCGTCGACACCTGCATCTGCTTGACGACCTGGGACGTCTCACGGCCCTCGTCGCCCACGACGTCCTGACGCCAGCGGACCGCTTCGTACGGCACACCGATCGCGCTGAACAGTTCGTCGTAGAAGCGGTCTTCTCCGAGCAGCAGCTGATGGATCTTCTTGAGGAACAGACCCGACTCGGCACCCTGGATGATGCGGTGGTCGTAGGTGGAGCTCAGCGTGAGCACCTTGGAGATGCCCAGATCCGCGAGCGTGCGGGGGTCGGCTCCGGCGTACTCGGTGGGGAAGTCCAGCCCGCCGGCACCGACGATCGCTCCCTGTCCGGGCATGAGACGTGGGACGGAGCGCTCCGTGCCGATCGTGCCCGGGTTGGTCAGCGTGACCGTGGCGCCCTGGAAGTCCTCGACGGTCAGCTTGTTGGTCTTGGCCTTGCGGATCAGCTCGTCGTACACGGCGCTGAACTCGGCGAAGTCCATCGTGTCGGCGTCCTTGATGACCGGCACCACGAGCGTGCGGGAGCCGTCGGACTTCTCCATGTCGACAGCGAGGCCCAACCCGACGTGAGCCTGGCGCACCAGGCGGGGCTTGCCGTCGGCGCCTTCGGCGAAGTGGTTGTTCATCACCGGGACGTGGCCGGAGATCGCCCGGACGATCGCGTAGCCGATGATGTGGGTGAAGCTGACCTTGCCACCCCTGGTTCGTCCGAGGTAGCCGTTGATCACGCTGCGGTTGATCTCGAGCAGCTTGGCCGGAACCACCCGGAACGACGTGGCGGTCGGCACCTCCAGGCTGGCTTCCATGTTGGCGACGATGCGGGCACCGACGCCGCGGATCGGCTCACCGGGGTCTTCGGCTGCACCTTCGGCGGGTGCGGTCGCAGCTCCCGGCGCGGTCCCCGCGGCGGCGTTGCCGTTCACGGCGGGACCGGGCGTGGGTGTGGGCGTGGCCGCCGGGGTGGCCACGGTCGCTGTGGCGACGGGCGGTGTGGCGACGGGCGTCGGGCGACCCGGTGGGGTGTAGTCGGTGAAGAAGTCGCGCCAGGTCTCGCTGACCGATGTGGGGTCGGACCGATACTGCTCGTACATCTCCTCGACCAGCCACGCGTTGGGGCCGAGAGGTTCCGAGGCGGCGGGATCGGGAACGCTCGATGGGTGCGATCCTGCCGGGGAGGGGGAGTCGTTCACGGCTCCGAGCCTACCGGCGTCAGCGCGCCGGCCCGGAGGCATCCGCACGTGATCGCCCCCTTTCGGCAGGCCGCTGCGTGCGCCCCCGGAACGGGTGCGGACGATGGCATAGATTGCCGCCGGTGCTGATCGCGACGTGGAACGTCAACTCGCTCAACGCCCGGATGCCGCGGGTCGAGGAGTGGATCACCGAGATGCGGCCCGACGTGCTGTGCCTCCAGGAGACCAAGATGTCCGACGCCCAGTTCCCGGGCATGGACTTCCAACGCCTGGGCTACGACTCGGTGCATCACGGCCAGGGACGTTGGAACGGCGTGGCCATCCTGTCCAGGGTGGGCATCGACGACGTCGTCGCCGGGTTCGACGACGGTGAGGCGCCCGACCCCGACGCTCGGATGCTGTGGGCCACCTGTGGGGGCGTTCGGGTGGGATCGCTCTACGTCCCGAACGGCCGGGAGGTCGGAGCGGACCACTACCTCTACAAGCTGTCGTGGCTCGGCCGGCTCCGGGCCCACCTCGACGCGCACCACTCGCCGGAAGAGCGGCTCGTGCTGCTGGGCGACTGGAACATCGCGCCGACGGACCAGGACGTGTGGAGCGCGGCCGCGTTCGAGGGATCGACGCACGTGACGCCGGAGGAGCGCGACGCGCTGGCCGGTGTGGTCGAATGGGGGCTCGTCGACACCCTGCGGGAGCGCTACCCAGAGGACGGGATCTACTCCTACTGGGACTACCGCAACGGCGACTTCCACAAGCGCCGCGGCATGCGGATCGACTACCTGCTGTCGTCTCGGTCGTTGGCCGAGCGGGCGGCCGTCGACTTGATCGACCGCAACGCCCGGAAGGGCTCCAAGCCGTCGGACCACGCACCGGTTCTGGCGGTGTACGAGCTGGATCCGACGTGAGCGCAGAGAGCGACTCCGGCGACGACCTGCCGATGAGCCCGCGGATCGAGGGTCTGGCGACGTTGGAGCAGACGCCGCATCGTCGGGAGGTGCGACGCCTGGCGCAGGCCATGCGCGACATCATCGGGTCGCTGGTGTCGACCACGGCGACGACCGAGGACCTGGCATCGGCCGCCGACGACCTGGAGAACCTGGCGGCGGTGCTCGGCGCGCTCCCGTCCGGTCAGTCCTACGACGGCTTCGCCGAGGCGGCGATCGCCGGCGAGATGCCCGGCGGCCAGCAACGGTGGGCATCGGCGTTCGACTACAGCCCGTTCATCGGACTCGCCAACCCGATGTCGCCGCCGATGCATCTGCACCAGGACGGCGACAGGGTCTTCTGCGATGTGACGTTCGGCGCCGCGTACGAAGGTCCGCCCGGCTGCGTGCACGGCGGCTACGTCGCCGCAGCGTTCGACGAGCTCCTCGGAGCGGCGCAGTCGATGTCGGGTACCCAGGGGATGACCGCCCACCTGGGCGTGGACTATCGACGTCCGACACCGCTGCACGCCCCGTTGCAGATGGAGGGGTGGCTGGACCGTCGCGACGGACGCAAGATCTGGGCCAAAGGCACGATCGTCGCCGACGGCGAGCTGCGCGCCGAGGCCGAGGGCCTCTTCATCGCGTTCGACCCAGAGCTCTTCCGCCAGCTGGTCGAAGAGCGCGACGGCTGACTCAGTCGCTGCGCACCGCGGCGACGATGCGCAGCACGTCGTCGCCGAAGCGCTGCGCCTTGACCGGACCGACGCCCGACACAGCGAGCAGCTCGGCACGAGACCGGGGTCGACGTCGCGCGATCGCGGTCAGCGTGGCGTCGTTGAAGATCACGAACGCCGGCACGTCCGCGGCGCGGGACTGGTCTCGCCGCCAGCTCCGGAGGGCGTCGAACAGCGCTCGCTCCGGGCCGGACTCGGCGGGGGTCCTGGGCAGCGTGGAACGCGCCGCCCGGGCGCGCTCGGCGCCCTTGGTGCGGCTGAGTTGGGTGGGAGCGACGTCGAGCGTGGCCTCGATCGATTCGAGCCACGGTGACGGAGATCGGTTCATCGTCCGCGAGCCGAACGTCCGCTTGCGGGCCCACGTGCAGTGGAGCTCGTCGCGGGCGCGGGTCAGCGCCACGTAGAGCAATCGGCGCTCCTCGTCGATGTCCTCGACCGTCTCGGCGTGGTGGATGGGCACGTAGCCCTCCTCCAAACCGGCCAGGTGCACGACCGACCACTCCAGGCCCTTGGCCGCGTGGAACGTCACGACCTCCACGGCGTCGCCGCGGCCACGGTCCTCGTCGCGGAGCGTCGTGGTGAGCCACGCGAGGAACGCGGCGATGTCGCCAGCGGGCTCCAACGCCTGGTACTCCCGGCCCAGTCGGACGACCTCGGCGACGTTGGCGGCGCGCTCCTCGGTGAGGCGGGTGCCGGAGGCGGCGTCGTGGTCGAGGTCCGCGAGCGCCACTTCGAGCGTCGCCGATTGGCGGAGGGTGCGCAGCGCATCGACGACCTCCGGCTGCTCGAGCAGGCGGC
>WPCI01046298.1_pt1 | contig 11720 bp, 12 predicted proteins | sample 5399871 | NCBI WGS metagenome assembly WPCI01 (sample SAMN12869469, study PRJNA574797) | sludge metagenome | isolation source: wastewater treatment of pH7 | place: China:Beijing | collected 2019-05-20
GCGTGACGCCACCGGGGACGACGGCGCCGGCGAGCTCGCGGAACGAGGCGAGCGCCATCGTCATGGCCGGAAGCCCCTTGTCGCACGTGCCGATCGCGATCACGCCGCGGCGGTTCGGCAGGCTCCGCACGAGCCGGCGCAGGACGAGCGCCGCGTCGTTTCGGTACGGGAGCGAGTCGAACATCCCCGTCGTGCCCTGGCTCCTGCCGTCGCACGGATCCGAGACGTGCGCCGCGAACGGAAGGGCGCCGAGGCGATCGAGCTCCTCCGCGGTCTCACGGACGAGGAGGCCGACCTCCCAGTGACCGGTGTGGTAGCCGAGCGCGATCGGCGTGCCGTCGTCCGCGCGCAGGCCGCCCTGCGTCGAGAGGATCAGGAACTGGTCGCGTCCGACCTTCGCGGCCTCCCAGCCCATCCCGGCGTTCTGCGACAGGCCGAAGACGTCACCCGACGGCCGGTCGCGGAGGAGCTCCGGCGTCAGCGGGAGCGCGCCGGCCGGTCCGTCCGCCGCGGTCTGGACGTCGTAGAGGCCCGGGTCGCCCATCGCTCGGATCGGCTCAGTTGTACCGGCCGAGCTCCCGTGCGGTCTCGCACATGAGCTCGATCGAGCCTGGCTTGGCGTCGAAGATCTGCCCGGTCGAGCGGAGCACGTAGCCGCCGCCCTCCATGGCCGCGTCGAGGCACCGGGCGACCTCGGCCCGCACTGCGTTCGCGTCGGCCTCGTGGAGCAGGTGCTCGTTGAAGCCGCCGAAGAGGCAGACGCGGTCCCCGATCCGACGCTTCGCGTCGGCGAGATCGACGTCACCGGAGGAGCGGTCGGAGGTGAGGGTCTCGACCGCGTCCGGGCCCGTGTCGGCGATGTCCTCGAGGAGCAGGGTCGCCCGGCCGCAGTTGTGGAAGCTGACGAGGTACCCGGCATCGTGCGCTGCCTCGACGCACTCGGTCTCGTACGGCTTCATGAACTCGACGAAGTGGTCGCGCGCAACGCCCACGCCGGTCCAGGTCTCGTTCATCGAGACGGAGTGGATCCCGGTCTCGCCGAGCCGCGTGTAGAAGCCCTTCAGCCAGTCGGTGCAGATCCGCATCAGCTCGTGGACGAACGCGGGCCTGTCGTAGATGTCCATGGAGAGGTCGACGAGGCCGCGCACCTCGGCAGCCATGTCCCACGGGCCGATCACGTGGTGCAGCCACCACGCGTCGTCGCCCACCTTCTCGACCATGCCCGTGAGGACGGACATGTCGTAGAGGTCGGCCGAGGGGAAGTGGCGCAGGGCGGCAAGCTTCGACTCGGGCTCGTCCCCCTTCAGCAGGAAGTCGTGGCAGGACGTGCCGAACCCGTCCTCCGTGCGGTACGAGTAGTCGAGGTCGCCGTCCGGTGTGCGGATGCGGTGCGAGTGCTCGCGCCAGCCGTCACCCGTCCCGGTCTGCTCGATCGTCTCGACCCAGGTGTCCGTCTCGAGCGGCCGCGGGAAGAGCATCCGCGGCCAGATCTCGTGCTCGCCGATGTGCTGGCTGTACGTCGTGATCATCGGATCGAGCCCGAGGTCCTGCTGCATCTTCACGATCGAGCCCATCGGATCGTCGATCCAGCGGTCGAACAGGTCCAGGAACGTCTCGTTCGGAGCGCGCAGCTGCTTGATCAGCGGCAGCCCCAACCAGCAGTGGATCGGGACGCGGTCGGGCGTGCCTCGCTGGAAGGCGATGCGGGTGCGCTCGGCGGTCTTCACGGGGAGTCTCCTTTTCGGTGTGTCGAGTTCAGCTTGCCGGAAGGGGAGCGCGGTCCGCCTGCCGTCCCGCCTCCGCCCGGAGCCGGTCCATCATCTGCGTCACGATCAGCGCTGCCCGGTCCGCGTCCTGGCCGGCGACCGCGGCGAGGAGCTGCGCGTGGTGGTCGACGAGCGTCACCAGGCGGCCCTCGGCCGAGGCGCCGCGCGCGAAGAACGCGATCATGTCCGCAACGAGCTCCCGTAGCGCGGACAGCGCCCCGGCGAGAAGCTCGTTGTGCGCGGCGTCCCAGAGCGCGATGTGGAAGGCGAGGTCGTGTTCACCGACCGCGTCCTCGTCGTCGCCCGCTGAACGCATCCCGGAGAGCGCCGTCTGGAGGCGCGTGAGGTCGAGGTCCGTCCGTCGCAGCGCGGCAAGCCGGGCGAGCGAGCGCTCGATCACCTCGCGCGCCTCGATCGCCTCGGCGACCCGGGCAGGGTCGGCCACGCCGAACCCCGGAACGGTCGCCTCGACCGCGCTGGAGAAGAACACCAGAGTCCCATTACCTGGCACCTGCTGATCATTCTAACGCATTGAAATGGGATTGTCACTTGACTAACGGGAAGAACTGGTACCATAATGCGGTACAGATGACGAAAGTCGAGGATGGAGCCCAGGCAATCGACCGGGCGGCGAGGATCCTCGTCTCGCTGATGGAGCGGGACGAGGCGGTGACGCTCTCGAGCGTGGTCGAGGAGACCTCGCTGCCCAAGACCACCGCGGCGCGCCTGCTCCGCGCGCTGGAGCGAAACGGCCTAGCCCAGCGGCGGCAGGGCGGCGGCTTCCGGCCCGGCCCACGGCTCGTGGAGTACGCCCGCCGCGACGCCGGCGTCGGGGATCTCGCGACGCTTGCGTGGCCGTTCCTCGAGCGGCTCGGCCGGATCACGGGCGAGACGGCCAACGTCGCGATCCCCACGCCCGGCGGCGTGGCCCGGGTGGCGCAGGTGGACAGCAACCACCCGCTCGGTGCAGGCAACTGGGTCGGGAGCCGTATCCCGAGCCACGCATCGGCCATGGGCAAGGTCTTCATGGCCTTCGGGGCCTCGCAACCCCCGTTCGGAAGGCTCGCGAAGCTCGGACCACGGACGATCACGACGATGGCGGACCTCCTCGCCGAGCTCGAGCAGGTACGGAGGACGGGGTACGCGACGACCTGGGAGGAGCTCGAGGCGGGGCTCTGCTCGGCCGCCGCACCGGTCCGCGGCTCTCGCGGCAACGTGATCGCCGCGATCTCCGTCTCCGCACCCACCGTCCGGACCTCCGACGAGCGCCTCACCGAGCTCGCAGCCCACGTGGTCGCCGAGTCGGATGCCCTGTCCAACCACATTCGCCAGTTCACCTACCCAGGAGAGCCAGGAGCATGAACACCGACGAGATCCTCCAGAAGATGTACGACGAGACGCTGGTCGGCAACAAGCCGGCCGTCGTCGAGCTGACCGAGCACGGTATCGCCGCCGGGCTGGCGCCCGAGACGATGCTGTTCGAGTCCCTCATCCCGGCGCTCGAGGAGGTGGGCGCGCGCTTCGAGCGCGGCGACTTCTTCGTCCCCGAGATGCTCATCGCCGGCCGCGCGATGACGGGGGCGCTCGAGCTCCTGCGCCCCCTGCTCGCACAGACCGGCTCCGAGACGATCGGCACCTTCCTCATGGGAACGGTCAAGGGCGACGTGCACGACATCGGCAAGAACCTCGTGGACATCATGCTCGAGGGCGCCGGCTTCAACGTCGTCGACATCGGTGTCCAGGTCGCCCCGGAGACGTTCGTCGAGGCGATCAAGGAGCACAAGCCCGACGTCGTCGGGTTCTCGGCGTTCCTCACCACGACGATGCCGATGTTCAAGGTCAACATCGAGGCGCTCGAGAAGGCAGGTCTCCGCGACGATGTGATCGTCATGGTCGGCGGCGCCCCCGTGACACAGGAGTACGCGGATGCGGTGGGCGCGGACGGCTACGCGGCTGACGCTGCGGGCGCGACGAAGCGCGCGAAGGAGCTGCTCGAGCAGCGTCGCGCTCTCGCGGTCGCGTAGCGAGGCGTCGATGGGTGTCCTCAGCGCAGCCGAGCACGTCGTCAAGAAGCCCGTCTTCGACTGCCGCATGTGCGGCCAGTGCGTGCTGCACGACACCGGCATGACGTGCCCGATGACCTGCCCGAAGACGCTCCGCAACGGGCCCTGCGGCGGCGTGCGCGCGAACGGCCACTGCGAGGTGCGCCCGGAGATGCGGTGCATCTGGGTGAAGGCGGAGCGGCGGGCACGGACGCTACCGCTGCTCCCCGGCACCTGGCGCAAGCACTTCCACGCGCTCCGTCCGCCGGTCGACAACCGCCTGCAGGGCACCTCGTCGTGGGCGAACCTCGTGACGGGACGGGACCGGGTGCGTCCCGGCGGATGGGAGCCTCCCGTCGACGCCGCTGACGGGGCAGCGTGAGCCTCCGCGCGCTGATCGAGGAGCCTGGTCGGCTCGTGCTCACGGGCGAGGCGCCCGCCACCGACGGCGGCACCGTCGGCGAGTACGGTGCACGCGTCGCCGAGCTGGCGCGATGGGTGGACGCGATGAACGCCACGGACAACACGGCCGCCCATGCCCACGCCTCGAACGTCGCCGTCGCAATCGCCCTCCGGCAGCTCGGGATCGACCCGATCCTCCAGGTCGTCTGCCGCGACAAGAACCGGATCGCGTGCCAGGCGGACATCCTCGGGGCGGCGCTCCACGGGATCGAGAACGTCTGCTGCCTGACCGGTGACGACGTCACGGCTGGCGACGAGCCCGAAGCACGGCGGGTCTTCGACCTCGACGGCCCGCAGCTCGTCAGCGTGGCAACCGGTCTCGGCGAAGGCCGCACCCTCTCCGGGCGACTGCTCGACCCGGCGCCGCACCTGCTCGTCGGCGCGGTCGAGAACCCCGCCGCGCCACCGGTCGAGCACCGGGCCGAGCGCGCGGCGAAGAAGATCCGCGCCGGCGCCAGGTTCCTCCAGCTCCAGATCTGCTACCAACCCACGGTCCTGGAGGGGTTCGTGGCGGCGCTCCGCCGCGACGGTCTCACCGAGCGCGCCGCGATCATCCCAGCCGTCGTGCTCGTCCGCGGCGCTCGTGCCCTGCGATTCATGAACGACCGCGTCCCGGGGATCGTCGTCCCGGACGAGACGATCGCGCGGGTCGAGCAGGCCGCTGACCCCGCGGAGGCGGCCTACGAGCTCGTCCTGGAGCAGTCGCGCCACGCGCTCTCGCTCCCCGGCGTGCGCGGTCTGCACCTCACGGACTTCCGGCACGATGGTGCGCTCTCGCGCCTGTGCCACGACCTCGGCATCACCCCCAAGGAGGAGAGAACGGCGCATGCACACCGTCCTGAGCTCACGGTCTAGGCACGTCGCGATCGGGCCAGACCAGCCCTTTTGCATCATCGGCGAGCGGATCAACCCGACCGGAAGGAAGGCCTTCGCCGAGGCTCTGCGCGCCGGCGACCTCTCGGAGGTGATCGCGGACGTCGAGGACCAGGTCGCGATGGGCGCCCACGTCCTCGACGTGAACATGGGCGTCCCCCTCACGGACGAGGCCGACCTGCTCGCGCGGGCGATCCGGCTCGTGCAGGAGCACACCGACCTGCCCGTCTGCATCGACTCCTCGGTGGTCGAGGCGCTCGAGGCCGGCCTCGCCGCCTACGAGGGCAAGGCACTCGTCAACTCGGTGACGTGCGAGGCGGAGCGCCTCGACCGCGTCCTGCCGATGGTGCGCGAGCACGGGGCGGCGATCATCTGCCTGACGAACGACGAGACGGGCATCCCGCAGACCGCGGACGAGCGGCTCGAGGTGTGCGCCCGGCTCGTCGACATCGTGCACGGACGGTACGAGATCCCGATGGAGGACATCGTGATCGATCCGCTCGCGATGACGGTCGGCGCCGATCCGCAGGCAGTCGTCGTCACGCTCGAGACGATCCGCCGGATCCGGGACGAGTACGGGCTGAACATGACGCTCGGGGCCTCGAACACGTCGTTCGGGCTGCCGGGCCGCCACGCGCTGAATGCTGCCTTCCTCGCGATCGCGTCGTCCGCGGGGCTGACGAGCGCGATCATGGACGCGCGGACGGCCGAGACGGTGGCCGCGTGCAGGGCAGCCGACCTGCTGCTCGGTCGGGACGAGTGGGGGACGGCCTGGATCGCCGCGCACCGGAAGGCGCAGGCGGCGACGGCGTGACCGCCGTGGCGGAACCGACAGACAGCGGCGAGGAGGGCGCGGCACGCCCGGCGCGCGTCGCGCTCCGGTTCGAGCCCTCGGGGACCTCCGTCCGCGTGCCGCCGGGCGTGACGGTCTTCGATGCCGCCTCCTGGAACGGGATCGCGATCGACTCGACCTGCGGCGGGCACGGCACGTGCAAGAAGTGCAAGGTGCGGTTCGCCGAGGGCTCCGTGCCCGTCTCGGAGCTCGACCTCCGGGCGTTCCACGAGACGGAGCTCGCAGAGGGCTGGAGGCTCGCCTGCCGTGCCCACGCCGTATCCGACCTCGTCGTCGACGTCCCGCCGCTCGTGACGCGGCCGAAGGCCGCGACCGTCGGCGTTGGACGCCAGGTGATCCTCCGCCCCGCGCTCCAGAAGCGCTACGTCACCCTCGACGAGCCGTCGCTCGCCGATCAGCGCACCGACCTGCAGCGACTCCGCGACGCCGTCGACGACCTCGACCTCCACGTCGACGCGGGCGTGCTGCGCCGGCTACCGCGGGTGTTGCGTCAGTCCGGCTGGAAGGTGACGTGCGTCGTCGCCGACGACCTGCTGCTCGACATCGAGCCAGGGGACACGACGGGCGCCACCCATGCGATCGCGTTCGACCTCGGCACGACGACCGTCGTGGCGACCCTGCTCGACGTGACGACCGGTACGCCGGTGGCCGTGCGGTCGATGCTCAACAAGCAGCAGCCGTTCGGCGCGGACGTGATCTCGCGCATCTCCGCGACGATGCTCGACCCGGAGGCGCTCGGGCGCCTCCAGGGGCTCGCAGCCGAGACGTTGCAGGAGCTCGCCCGTGAGGTGTGCGTCGAGGGCGGCGTCGACCCTGCTCGCGTCTACGAGGTGGCGCTCGCCGGGAACGCGACCATGACCTCGCTCGTGCTCGGGATCGACCCCGAGCCGGTGGGCGTGGCGCCCTTCATCACGGTCTCGCACGAGTATCCGTATCTGCCCGCCGCCGAGCTGGGGCTCGAGCTGCACCCGCGCGCCCGAGCCACCGTCTTTCCCTCGGTCGGCGCCTACGTCGGGGGAGACATCGTCGCGGGTCTTCTCGCCACCGGCATGACACGCGACAAGCGCCTCCGCCTCTTCATCGACGTCGGCACGAACTGCGAGATCGCGCTCGGCTCGAGCGAGCGGATCGTCTGCACCGCGGCCCCGGCCGGACCGGCGTTCGAGGCCGCCCAGATCCGCTGCGGCATGCGTGCCGCCGACGGCGCGATCGAGGTGGTGCGGATCACCGACGACGCCCTCGAGCTCGACGTGATCGGCGGCGTCCAGGCCGCCGGAATCTGTGGCTCGGGGCTCGTCGACGCGGTCTCCGAGCTCGTTCGAGCCGGCCTGCTCGACCGGACGGGGCGCTTCGTGCAGGCCGACGTGGCCGCGCGGATCGCTCCACAGCTCTCTCGCCGGCTCGTCACGCGGCCCGACGAGGAGCGGGTGTTCGTGCTCGACTGGGGAGGGCCCGAGGGAAGCCTCGAGGGCGCCGTCTACCTGTCGCAGCGCGACGTCCGCGAGCTCCAGTTCGCGAAGGCCTCGATCGCGACTGGCTGGCGCCTTCTCGTCGAGGAGCTCGGCATCGACGAGGGCGAGATCCAACAGGTCCTGCTCGCGGGGTCGTTCGGCTCGTACCTCTCGCCGGCGAGCGCCGTGAGGATCGGGCTCGTGCCGCGGCTCCCGCTCCCGCGGATCGTCTCTGCCGGCAACGTCGCCGGCGAAGGCGCCAAGATGACGCTGCTCTCGATCCAGGAGCGACACGCGGCGACCGCAATGCTCGACGAGGTCGAGTACGTGGAGCTCTCCGACCGGCCCGACTTCAACGACCGCTTCGTCGACGAGCTCGGGTTCCCCGCCTGACGATGGCCGAGCTCACCGTCATCTCCTGGCGCGACATCCCCTCTCAGGTCACGGCCACGGACGGCGCGCGCACCGCTCGCCGGCAGCTCGACGAGCGCTTCATGCGGGCGATCGATGCCGCGGCCGTCCTGGCCGGGCTCGTCGAGGCCGACGCCTACCTCGAGGAGTGGCGCCGCGAGACGCGGCCGTGCGGAGACGACGTCGAGGCGGAGGTCGTGGCCGAGGCGGCGCGGCTCGAGGCCCAGCTCGACCGAGCTGCGCTCATCCAGCTGACGCGGGCCGGCGGTCTTCGCGAGCCGTAGGGGCGAGGCGGCCGCTCCCTACGACGACGAGCGACGCATCTCCCAGGCCCGCTCGAACCCCGCCTTCCCGCGCCGCACCATCTCGGTCGGATCGAGCTTGAGCAGCGAGTCCGGGTACGTCTCAGATGAGAGGACCTCGAGGTCGAACCAGCCGTCGAACCCACCAGCCTCGAGAGCGCCGAAGATGGCGGGGAGGTCCATCACTCCCTCACCGGGGAGAGCCCGATCGTCCCACCCGCGGGTGTCCGCCCGCCAGTCGTTGATGTGCACCGCGGGGAACCGGTGCGCCTCGGCCCTGATGTGGTCGAGGACGTCCGGCGTGTCCCAGAGATGCCACGTGTCGAAGAGGACGCCCATCGGCTCACCGACCTCCTCGATGAGCGCGACCGCGTCCGGGATGGTGTCGACCATCGTGAAGTCGTCGCGCGCCGAGGCGTGGATCGGCTCGAGCGCCACCTGGACACCCGCCTCCTTCGCCGTCCGGGCGATCTCCCGCAGCCCGTCGACGACGATCCGCTTCGCCTCCGCAGGGTCGCGGTCGCCAGCAGGCCCGGTGAGCACGAGCAGCGTCACGGGGTCGAACGCCGCAAGGCGCTTGACGGAGGCGCAAAGCGATTCGACGCGCTCGTCGGGATCCTCCGGCCCGCCGAACGGTGGGAGCTGGAGCACGGAGAGCAGCTCCGGTAGGCAGATCGTCGCGACGAGGCCGCTCTCGCGCAGCTTGCGCAGGGACTCGGCGTCGTCGCCCGGCGGGAGCTTCGCCTCGGCGAGACCGATCCCCTCGGCGCCGCCCGCCTTGTACGCGGCGACGTCGTCGTCGAAGCCGAGGTTGAACGTGGAGAACTCGGAGACGGAGAAGCGTGGCATGGCAGCAACCCCCTATCGCAACGGCTCGAAGTGCGTGAACGGCTCGTCGTCGGGCAGCTGGTCCCAGGCGAGCCCGTCGTCGGTGGCGGCGATGTAGCGCGGCTCGACACCGAGCTCCTTCAGCACGATGTTGCGCGCCTGCGGGATCGCAGACGCCTTGTAGAAGGCGAGGTGTCGATTGAAGCCCTGCCGCCCGAAGCCGCAGTCGGTCGAGAGCACGAGCTTGTCGGCCGGGATGCACTCGAGCGCGCGCCGGATCCGATCGGCGACGACGTCGGGGAAATCGGCCTGCAGCGTGCGGTGGCTGACGACGCCGACCGCGACCTTCTTCTTCAGCGAGTCCCTGTACGGCTTGAAGAGCGGGAGCTCCCGCAGATCGTTCTCAGTCGCCTCCACCGTCCAGACGTCGCCCTTGAGCCGCTCGAGGTAGATCTCGACGGAGTTGGCATACGACTCGTCGCTGAACACCTTCTGCATGTTCGGATTGCCCCAGCAGGTGTGGATCCAGACCTCCGCGTCGTCCAGCCCCTCGACCTCGCGGTTGAAGCAGTCGACCAGGAAGTCGAGCAGCTTCGTCTCGTTCGGGTAGTAGCAGGCCATGAAGTGGAGCGTGGGCTCCTCGACCTGGATCACCTTGCACCCCGACGCCACGAGCTGGCGCAGCTCGAGGTTCATCGCCTCGGCCATGTCCCAGGTGAGCTGCATCTTGTCGTCGAGGTCGTAGTCGGCGGTATGGCTGTCGAGGAAGAACGCGAGCACCTGGGCCGAGCACGTGCCGAACTTGATCGCCTTCCCGGACGCCGCGCTCTGCTGCGCGACCCGCCAGATCTTGGCGTACTCGAGTGGGTTCTTGGGGTCGTGCTCGACCTTGCCGACCACCCGCGGCCAGCGCCAGGTCTTGTAGATCGAGTCGAGCATCGTCCCGGTCGGGTAGGCGAGCAGCGGCGAGCGCGTGTTGCGGGTCTGGAGCTCCTCGTGCTCGAGCCCCTTCCAGCGCTGGAGCGGATAGTGATGCCACGACCGGCCGGCGACGTCCTCGTCGAGGTGGTAGTCGCCGGTCGTGAGGATGTCGAGGCCGGCCCGCTCCTGATCGGAGACGACGATCGCATGGGCGTCGGCGAACTGCTCGCGGAACCAGGGATCCATCATCGCCGTGTCGAGCGGCCTACCCCACATGTTCTGCGTGTACCAGCGAGGGCGCGGCCACGAGCCCGTCACCGTCGCCGGGAGCATCAGGTCCTTCGTCGCGGTCAGCACAGAGGCCTCCTTCGTGTCGCCGAGGGGCGGCCGCGCACGATCAGCGCGCCCGCACGCCGAAGATGTCGTCACCGGCGGCGGACAGAAGCGTGTCGCCGGCGCCGTCGAACAGGTGCAACCGAAGCGGATCGAGCACCGCGGCGACGACCTGATCGTCCGCGAGCTCGAGAGTCGGGTCGACGAGCGCCTTGGTGATGCGGTCACCGAGCTGGAGGTCGACGACCGTCTCCCCCCCGAGCGGCTCGGTCGTGACCACCGTCGCGGGCACGCCACCCTCGGTCGCGACCCCCACGTCCTCCGGGCGGATGCCGAGCAGGCACGAGGCGCCGTCGGCGAGTGCGTCGCGCAACGGCTCGGCGGCGTCGGGTGCGACGTCGACGACGAGCTGCTCGTGCCTCACCTCGAGGCGCCCGTCGACCCAGGTGACCGTCGCAGGGAGGAAGTTCATCGGCGGTGACCCCACCACCGTCGCCACGAACCTGTTGGCGGGGCGATGGTAGATGTCCTCGGGCGGAGCAACCTGCTGCAGCTGGCCCTGCCGCAGGACCGCGACCCGATCGGCCATGCTCATCGCCTCGACCTGGTCGTGGGTGACGTAGACCACGGTGCGACCGAGGTCGCGCTGCAGCCGCTTCAGCTCGGCGCGCATCTCCAGGCGCAGCAGCGCGTCGAGCGCAGAGAGCGGCTCGTCGAGGAGCAGGGCCCGAGGCTCGCGCACCATCGCTCGGCCGAGCGCCACGCGCTGCCGCTCACCACCCGAGAGCTTCGCCGGCTTGCGCTTCAGCAGCGGCTCGATCTTGAGCACTGCGGCGACCTCGGCCACCCGCCGCTGGATCTCCTGCTTCGGCACCTTCGCCTGCTTGAGCGGGAAGGCGAGGTTGTCGCGCACCGACTTGTCGGGGTACAGCGCGAGGTTCTGGAACATGATCGCGATGTCGCGGTCGCCCGGGTAGACATCGGTGATGCGCTCGTCGCCCGCGAAGACGTCGCCCTCCTCGGGGCGTTCGAGGCCGACGATCGTCCGGAGCATGGTCGTCTTGCCCGCGCCGGGAGGTCCGAGCACGGCGAAGAACTCGCCGTCGGCGACCTCGAGCGAGACACCGTCGAGCGCGGTCACCGAACCGAACCGCTTCGTCACGCCCTCGAGCCTGAGCTTGGCCATCAGACCGCGAGCCCCGTGGCGTCGTCGAAGTAGCGGAGCCGCGCCTCGTCCACGACGATGCCGACGTTCTCGCCGACCCGCGGCCGTCTGCCCGGGACGCCGATCGCACGCAGCGGACGCTCGCCCCACTCGAGGTGGACGATGTCCTTCGCCCCGAGCGGCTCGACGAGCACGACCCGCGCCTGCGCCCGAGCGGTGGCGTCACCGGGTGCGACGAGCGAGACCGCCTCCGGCCTGACGCCGACGGTCCGTCCGCCCGTCTTCCCCTCCGGGGCCCGATCGGGTAGGGCGT
>WPCI01114408.1_pt1 | contig 11709 bp, 7 predicted proteins | sample 5399871 | NCBI WGS metagenome assembly WPCI01 (sample SAMN12869469, study PRJNA574797) | sludge metagenome | isolation source: wastewater treatment of pH7 | place: China:Beijing | collected 2019-05-20
GCTCTCTACAAATGCAGAAGCACCCCCAATTACCGCGATTAACCACATCCAAAATACTGCTCCTGGACCACCTGCTGAGATCGCAATAGCTACACCAGCTAAGTTACCAGTACCTACACGAGAAGCTGTACTCATACAAAATGCTTGGAATGATGATACACCACTCTTCTCTTTTTGCGCTTTCCTCGTTTTCGAGCTTGCCCCATCCCCAAGCAATCGAATCATTTCACCGAAGTAACGAACTTGGACAAATTTCACACGGAATGAAAAGTAGAGTCCTAACCCAATTAACATCGCAATAATGATATATGACCAAAGGACATTATTCACATCCCCAATTACCTTAGCTAAAAAATCCATAATTGCATTGCCCCCTCTTCCTAACAATAAGAAAATTATATTCTAAAAACTCTTAGTAATCAAGAACTTTATGTCAGGTTTTCTAACATAAGAAAGTTAACTTACTTAACATATGTGTTTTTTACGCAAAATTATAACTAGTACGCGCATGTATCCAATACTAAATCACTCATCCTATGCGACCAGCCCTACCTTTAAGACAGTACGTTCCCTACAAATAATATGAGAAATGAACAAACAAAAATTATATTAATAATTACCTCTCACCCTTTTCATCCTTTACTACAACAAAAAAAGGCGAGCATCGAATTCAACTCGATGCTCGCCTTTTCATTTACACTGCTTTTTCTTTATCCGTTACCGCTGACTTATCCCAACACTCTGTATTCGTTAAACCAGGAATAGAATCTGCACGGAAGACTGGATCTTTTCCTTGTTTCTTTTGCCTTACATAGTCTGCCAATGCCGCATACGCAAATCGGCCAAGAAGTGTAATCGCAATTAAATTTGTGATTACCATTAGACCCATAAATAAGTCTGCCATATTCCATACAACTTGAAGCGTCGCAACAGAACCGAATAATACCATTCCCACTACCGCAATACGGTAAATTGTTAACCAAGTTTTACTTTGTTTAATGAATTCAATATTCGTTTCACCATAATAGTAGTTTCCTAAAAGTGAACTAAACGCAAATAAGAAAATAATAATCGCTAAGAAGCTACTTGCCCATGGGCCAATTTGTGAACTTAATGCATTTTGTGTTAGTTCAATACCTTCTAAATTCGTTGCTTTATATGCACCAGAACATAGTACGATAAACGCTGTTGATGTACATACTAAGAATGTATCTACTAATACGCCAATTGTTTGAATAAAACCTTGCTTTGCCGGATGCGTTACATCAGCTGTTGCTGCCGCATTCGGAGCACTACCCATACCTGCTTCGTTCGCAAATAATCCGCGCTGAATACCATATTTCATCGCAGCACCGATACCGCCACCTACAGCTGAATCTAAACCGAATGCACCTTTAAAGATTTCTGTAAACACATCTGGTATTAAATAGAAGTTTTTAATGACAACGAAAATAGCTACCGCAATATAAATAAGCGCCATTGGCGGAACAATCATTTCCGACATACGTGCAATACTTTTTACACCACCAAAAATAATAACCGCAACTAATGCAGCTAATACAACCCCAACAATATAACGCTCAATACCAAAAGCATTTTTAAATGCTAATGTAACTGTATTTGCTTGTACTGAGTTAAAAATTAAACCGTAACTAATTGTAATAAGGATAGAGAACCAAATTCCCATCCAACGTTTATTTAAACCTTTTTCCATATAATAAGCAGGACCACCACGGAAGCCACTGCCATCTTTCACTTTATAAATTTGGGCAAGCGTACTTTCTACAAAACTTGAAGACGCTCCGATAATCGCAATCACCCACATCCAAAATACTGCACCAGGTCCTCCCATAGATATAGCTAATGCTACACCAGCTAAGTTACCGATACCAATACGAGCTGCTGAACTCATACAAAACGCTTGGAAAGAAGATACACTACCTTTTTTACGCGTCTTTCCAGTTAATCCATCACTCATTAATCGAACCATTTCCCCTAAATGAGTGATTTGTACGAATTTCAATTTAATAGAAAAATAAAGACCTAAACCAATTAACATTGCAATAAGAATATATGACCAAAGAATTGTATTTGTTGATGAAATAAATTGCTCTAAAATATTCATACAATTAACCCCTCCTTTTCTCCATAAAACGAATTATATTTAAAAAACATTCAAAAATCAACATTTTTCGACAATTTGCAATTTCCAAATATTAGCCAGGCTCGCAGTAAAAATATCTTTATGACTACCCTCCCTCTAACTGTGCATACTAAAACAAAAAATAATTCACAAACAACCCTATTGACAAAAACACTAACCTGTAACTATAATGATTACAACAGGTTGTAACAAACCTAATTACAACAAATTCATTTACTTTCAGATATACACTTTAACAAAACACACTTTGGAGGGATTTATCATGAAAATCGGAATTATCGGAGCAACTGGTAAAGCAGGAAGTCGTATTTTAAAAGAAGCATTGGATCGCGGACATGAAGTAACTGCAATCGTAAGAAACGCTGCAAAAATTACAGAAGAAAATGTAAAAGTTTTAGAGAAAGATGTATTCTCTCTTACATCTAACGACCTACAAGCATTCGATGTAGTTGTAAATGCATTCGGTGCTCCAGCAGGCGAAGAACACCTTCACGTAGATGCAGGAAACGTACTTATTGAAGCTATGAAAGGTGCACCAAATACAAAATTACTTGTAGTTGGCGGCGCTGGAAGCTTATTTGTAGACGAAGAGAAAACAACACGTGTATTTGATACGCCAGGTTTCCCAAAAGAATACCTTGCAACAGCTCAAAACCAAGGTAAAAACTTAGAAATTCTGCAACAAACTAACGATATTACTTGGACATTCATCAGCCCTTCTGCACTATTCGCATTAGGAAAACGCACTGGTTCTTACCAAGCTGGTAAAGACAACCTCCTTGTGAACGCAAAAGGTGATAGCTACGTAAGTTACGAAGACTTCGCAGTAGCAGCACTTGATGAAATCGAAAATCCAAAACACGTAAACGAACGCTTCACAGTTGTTTCTGAAGCTGAATAATAAAAAAAGCTCGTAAAACATAGTGTTTTACGAGCTTTTTCTTATTATTGCACTTGCTCTAATCCATTTTGAGTAATCTTAAAGGATATTTCTTGCCCCTTCATCGCATCCTCTTTTTTAACTAACTCATTCTTTTTGTACCAATTCAAACGACTCGGTTCCGCATGGTATACTTTCAGCACATCTCCATACTCAAATGCCGTTCCATTTACTTGCCCAGCAAAATTCTTTGAAGTCTCTTGTCCTTCTGCCGTTACATGCTTTTTCTTATTTCCATTTTGATCATAAATCGTAAGGCCTATATACTGCTCATTTACAAAGCGATAATGAATCTCCTCATTTGTAAATGTTGCATGTAATTTCTTTTCAGCGTGGTTTAACGTAACAATTGAACGTGTAACATCGGACACACCTTGATAGACTAGACTATCCCCATATGTCACTTCTACAGGAACTTCCGTCACCTTCTTATTTCCAAATCGATCTTTCGTTTCTACTTTCACTTTTTGCTGACCAATTTTTGTCGTATCTATTTCCCCTACAAAACCTACTACTTCTCCACCCTGTACTTCAACAAAGTTCTTCGCGTCTAGCGTTTCGCTATTTGTTCCGATTACTACTTGCTGCGGATTTGCTTTTACTGTTTGCTCACCGTCTAATCTTTCAAATCCATTTTCAGTTATTTTGAAGACTAATTCCTTTATCTCTTTACTTTTTCCTTCGCCCACATATACATCTTTTTGATACCAATGTAAACGAGAAGATTCCGCATGATATACTTTCACTACATCTCCATACTCAAATGCAATTCCATTTACTTCCTTAGCAAATTCTTGCGTATTCTCTAAACCTTTTACTGCTATATTTTTCTTCACTCTTCCTTCTTTATCGTACAATGTGAATTCAAAATACTTTTCATCTTTAAAGTAATCATGAATTAGGTTCTTTGTATCTGTCGCACTCAGTTTTTTCGTATCATGATGCAAAGTTACAATTGATTTCAAGTCACCATCTCTATAGCTCAGTCCATATACAAGTAGGCTATCTCCATATGTTACTGTTAGAGGAACTTCTGTCACTTTCTTATTTCCAAATCGATCTTTCGTTTCTACTTTTACTTTTTGTTCACCGATTTTTGTTGTATTTGGTTTTTCTACAAATCCAACTACTTCTCCATCTTTTACTTCAACAAAGTTTTTTGCATTTATTTTCTCTACATCTGTTCCGATTACTACCTTCTGTGGTACTGCTTTTACCTCTTGTAAAGTTTCCATTCTTTCAAAGCCTTTTTCAGTTACCTTGAAGAATAATTCTTTTTCTACTTTCGCCTTACCTTGGCCAGCAAGGCTATTATTTTGATACCATTTCAAGCGGTCCGGTTCTGCATGGAATACTTTTACTACATCACCATATTCAAACTGCATTCCACTCACTTGCTCCGCAAATTTCTTTGAAGTTTCTTGCCCTTCCGCTGTTACACGCTTTTTTGTGTTCCCATTTTGATCATATAGCGTAATCCCCATATACTCTTCATTTACATAACGATAATGAACAGGATTACCTGTAAACGTTGCGTGCAGTTCCTTTTTATCATGTTGCAATGTTACAACCGAACGTATTGCATTATCATTAGCATGAAATACTAAACTATCTCCATAAATTACTTCAAGCGGCACTTCTGTTATCTTCTTATTTCCAAAAGCATCCTTCGTCTCTATTTTTACTTTTTGTTCTCCAATTTTTGATGTATTTGGTTTTTCTACAAAACCAACCACTTCTCCATCTTTTACTTGTACGAATTCTTTCGGATCTAGTTTGTCTACATCCATTCCGACTACTACTTTTTGCAGTTTCGCCGTCACTTCTTGTAAACTATCTTTTAATTCGAACCCTTGCTCAGTTATTTGGAATAATTTCTCTTTTTTATTTTTAACTTTTCCTTGATCTACAAGTTCGTTATTTTTAAACCACTTCAAACGGCTTGGTTCTGCGTGGAATACTTTTATTACATCACCATATTCAAAATCCAATTCATTTAGTTCCATCGCAAATCTTTTTCCCGTTTCTTGTCCTTCTGCTGATACACGTTTCTTTTCAATCCCATTTCGATCATATAGCGTTAAGCCCATATATTCTTCTTTTTCAAAACGGTAATGTATTTCATTATTAGTAAAGTTTACATTTAATTTCTTCTTATTGTGGTGAAGTGTCACTGTCGACATTACATCATCTGAAAGTCCTTGAAAAACTATACTGTCATCATAAAATCCGTTAACTTGGACAGGAATTGAATTTTTATTTCCTTTCTCATCCCCAATTTCTACCAACACTTCCTGTTTCCCATTCTCTAATTTAGGCCATACAATCTTTCCTGTTACTTTTACATTCTCACCTAAATTTCGAACAAGCTTACTTGCTTCATTCTCGTCAGAATCTGTACCAACTAAAAGATTTTGTACTTCATTAGCAGGTTCACCATATGGAACCTTATACAGTTCAACTTGCTTCTCACGAATATCATTACTATCTGTAGCTTTCCAGATTTCCTTTTCTAATTTAGGTAACTTTGATTTTTCTATTTTCTCTCTAATATCATCATTTGGTGTTAATCCCCACTCCTCAAAGAAAGGAATTAAATTTTGCCCTGCCACTTTTGATGTCATATAAATAAATAGCTGCTTTTTCTCTTCATCAGAATGAGGCATTTCACTCTGAGGTAACAAACGATAAGCTTGATGTAACCTAGGATAAAAATGTTCTCCATACACTACATTTAATTGCCAAAACATTGTAAGAGGATTAATGTCATCAATGAATCTTTCTGCTTTAGGCTTCTCTAAATACTCAAATGAGTTTTTATAGTGCTCATCCATTTCTAATTGATTCCCTAACGCCTTTTGAACAGCTAATGAGTAAATATTTACTGTTACTTCCCTTACTTTAGACCACTTCCACGGTTCTTGCTGATGTAAATGACCAACTTCATGCCACGGTCCCCATCCATCCTTCTCAAGTACCTCTATATCTAAAACTCTATTCATTGCAGTTGGAATATATCCTGTATGATAATGTTTCGCAAACATAAAGTCCCCTTTAGCAGGCTTCCGTTTTTCAACAAACTGAACATAATGAGTTGGAGATTTTGCAACCCCAACACTGTCCTCAGATAATCCTGCCACTGCGTTTTCTAAACGGATAATCTTATCATGCAATTTCATTAAATCTGTTGGATCCGTATTCTTCATATATTTCTGCACAGAATCGTAAGTAGTAGTAATTAAGCTTCTCTCACCTTTTAATTCAACTGCATAAGGATCCTTATATTTTTTTAACATTTCATCCCAATCTTTTTTCGTATGCTTACCTAAAATAAATAAAGGAAAGTGACTACCACCATTTGTAACGGAAGCTGTTACTTCTCCTTCGTTATTCATATTATAAAAATATAAAATACCGCCTCTTGAAGATGAAATAACATTTTTTCCTGGTTTTAAATCAAACTCCTCTGGGTCCTTTTCATCATAAGATCTCGTTCCAATAAAAGCTTGGATAGACTGCGTTCCTTTTATGTCAATTGTAATCTCTTCATTTGGCTCTGCATAAATTCCAGTCGGTTCATTAGCGGAAAGTTTCCAAGTAACTCTTAAACGATTATTTTCTTCTTCTACGCTACCTTTCCCCGGCAACTGAAATACCCTTTGCTCAAACTTATTCTCTTGAACCTCTTCTAAATTCCCACCCTTATTCTCTTCCAAAGGCGCCGCATATCCTTTTGATGCTTCGAAAGCTACTGGTGATAATAATGTAGATATACATATACCTGCTACCAATACCCTACTCTTTTTCTTCTTCGACATAATCTGTGTCCCCTGTTCCTTTATTTAGAAAAACCATCCTATATATTTATTTAATGAAAAATCCTATTATTTTTATAAAAACATTTAATAAATAGACGAACACCTCGCGCACCTGTATCTATTACTACCGCATTTCCCTCCATGTATTCGCTTTCTTACATTTGTAAAATTTTTATGTAATATGCCCTCCTCACTTCTCTCTATTTGTGATGAGTTCTCTTTGTACATAAAAAGAGAATAGTAAAAGATACACTTTAGTATTGTCATCTATACATCTAAAAATAAAAATAGTAATAAAACCTTACATTTTCTTTATATTTGACCATCTATAGGTAGTTTTTCCAACTGAATTGTACACGCTTTACACTTTGTTTGATAGACTTTTCAATTAGAATAATGTTACAATTTTGTGAATTTAATCTGTTAATCTTAACGTTTGGATTTTATTATATTTTGTTATTTCCAAATAGCTTTTAAAGTACAAACACAGTGTTTTATTTAGTTAATAATTATCTTAATATAATTTAAAATTTCATATATAAAAAGCATTGGTTAACACCAATGCTTTCATCCTTATCTTTTATATTGATTCGGTTTATGCGGTTCGTTTGGAGTATGTGGTTTATTATTATCATGACCATTTCCTTTTTTCCAGCTCACTGATAACTCCGGACTTGTTTCTTCTTCACTGCGCTCAAGTAATACGACTGCATTTTGAATTGTCGGTGTGCCTTTATGCGCAATGCCTTGTAGTTTCGTTAATTTTCCTATTACTTTAAAGCTAAATCCACCAGCTGGTGTTTGTTTCGGAACTAAAATGCGGAACTTTTCTCCTACATTAAATTCTGTTTTTGCTTCGCCTTTTTCATTTACAAATTTGGCTCCCGTTGGTGCACCTGTTGCTTGCACTTTGTACGTTCCGCTTTTTGCATTTGTGTCTACTGTATATAAGCCTGTTTCAAAGAAATCATTTTTTAATACTGCTTCTTGTTCTTCTGTAGGAGTTACACTCATCGTAATTTCTTGTAACTCATCACTAGCACTTGCTTTTGCAACGATATCTTTCGTTACCTTTTCTACATTTTTATTGCGGAAATCTAAATCATTAATATCGATTTGCTTTAACGCATTCCATACTGCAAGCTGCGTTGCATAATGTGCTTCTCTCCAATCAGAAACACCTAATTCTTGTGGACTCTTTTGTGGATATCCATTTAATAATACACGGTATACGTTAATATCCACTTTCCCCATTTCCGGTAAATCTTGACCGCTTGGAGATTTCAAATCTACATTTAAGCAAAAAGCAATTTTGCCATCTGCCGTTTTAATAAGCTCTGTTCGGATTGGTTTCTTCTTGGACTTACTATAACTCCAATCCATTTGATACTTTGTATGGTCCATCACTTCTGCGAATGCTTTTTGAAGTGGGAATAACACAAATAAAACACTTAAAAACATAGCTAAAAGTTTGAACGATTGCTTTATATTCATGTTTACAGCCCCTTAATAACAAACTTAATACTAAGTAGTATTTATTTAGAAACTGTTTTTATGCACAAAAAAAGAGCGCTTTTACGCACTCTTTTTTCTTACCTTAATCTTAGAAATCGAAGTTATCAGGATCTGGACCAACGCGGTGATTTTGATTTAACGCATCGATTTTTTCCATATCTTCTTTCGTTAATTCAAAGTTAAATACATCAGCGTTTGCAATAATGCGGTGTTCTTTCGTTGATTTTGGAATTGTAATTACTCCATTTTGAAGATCCCAACGTAAAATAACTTGCGCTGTTGTTTTACCGTGTTTCTCAGCAATCTCTTGTAATGTTTCGTTATCTAATAATTGACCTTGCATTAATGGTGACCATGCTTCCATTTGAATACCTTGTTCTTTACAGAAAGCTTGTACTTCTTTTTGTGTTAAACGAGGGTGGTATTCTACTTGGTTAATCATTGGCTTGATTTCTGCATCTTTCATTACATCTTGTAAGTGATGTACTTGGAAGTTACTTACACCAATTGCACGTACGCGCTTTTCTTTATAAAGTGTTTCTAACGCTCTCCATGTATCTTTATATTTTCCTTCTACAGGCCAGTGAACAAGATACAGATCTAAATAATCTAGTTCTAATTTTTTTAAGCTCTCTTCATATGCAGCAATTGTTTCTTCATATCCTTGATCTGCGTTCCATACTTTTGAAGTGATGAATAAATCTTCTCTTGAAATACCAGTTGCTTCGATACCTGCACGGATTCCTTCACCTACAGCTTTTTCATTTCCGTAAATTGCAGCTGTATCGATGCTGCGGTATCCTGCTTTAATCGCTGATTTTACAGCTTCTACAAGTTCTGGTCCTTCTTCTACTTTAAATACACCTAAACCGAACCAAGGCATTTCTACACCGTTATTTAATACTGCTTTACTTTGTAAGTTTTTCATTTTATTTTCTCTCCTTTTATTTTACTTGATCTCTTTTTTCTAATGTCATGCTCCACGCTGTTAAAATCACAGCGGCTACTACCATAAGGCCACCTACCCAAGCAGTATGGATTAATCCTAAAGAATTCGTTACAAGGCCACCTATATAAGAACCTAAAGCGATCCCTCCGTTAAATGCGGCAATATTAATTGCTGAAGCAACATCCACCGCACTCGGAACAAAGCGCTCTGCCAATATAACTACATATACTTGTAGCCCCGGAACATTCATAAATGCGAATAGTCCCATGAAAATAATTGTGATTAATCCAGCTACTTTAAATGGCGCTGTAAATGTTAAAACAAATAGTATAATCGCTTGAATCAAGAACATGTAAAATAGCGCTCGAATCGGATTATGATTCGATAATTTTCCGCCGACCATATTCCCTATCGCAATTGCAATGCCATACACTAATAAAATGATCGTAACTGTACTCGCTTCAAATCCTGTTACTTCTTGTAATAGGGGTGATAAATACGTAAATGTTACGAATGTACCGCCGTATCCAAGTGCAGTAATAATGAAAACAAGTAACAGTCTTCCATTTTTAATTAATTTGAATTGATCACGAAACGATACAGGTACACCATTTTTTAAATTAGATGGGACGAGTATACTGTTTGCGATAAAAGCAATAATTCCAATTACGACAATCGCCATAAATGACGCTCTCCAGCCAAATTGTTGACCGATAAACGTTCCAATTGGTACACCTGTAATAGTCGCAACTGTTAATCCAGTAAACATAATCGCAATGGCGCTAGCACGTTTATTCTCTGGGACGATTGCGGCCGCAATTGTAGATCCTATCGACATAAACACACCATGTGCAAACGCAGATACAATCCTTGCGATAATTAATATAGTGAAACTTGTTGCTACTGCCGCGATCCCATTACCAATAATGAAAATAACCATAATCCACATTAATAATGTCTTTCTCGACATACTAGCCGTTAGCGCTGTTAAAACAGGAGCTCCTACTGCTGCACCTAATGCATATAGAGAAACAGTTAAACCAGCTGTTGTAACAGAAACATGTAAATCCTCTGAAATAGATGGTAATAAACCGACACTAATAAACTCGGTCGTACCAATCCCGAACGCACTAATTGCTAGTGCTAATAAAGCAAACATACTTCTTCGATTCGTCTGAACTTCCGAAGATGGTACTGTATATGAACTCAATTGAATTCCTCCTTATTACAAGAAATCCAATCATAATAGTGCGATAAAAAGGCCCTTTTATCTTCAAAAAAAAATATTTAATCTCTACAAATGCTATTATGAATGGTTTCATTCTTTTTTTGAAGAACGCACTTTAAAGTACGATAGGCACCAAAAAGTAACATAGTCACTTTTCAGTACCGTACTACTCATTTGCCTCTTACATGTGCTATTATGAAACATATTTAACATGATAAAAAGTACGTACTTTAAAGTGCTATAGGTACTAAAAAGTAACATTTGTATGATTTAACTTATTTTACTCACAATGGGAGGGTTTCATATGAAGCAATACAATATTCCTGTAGAGGCAACTTTAGAAGTTATCGGCGGCAAATGGAAAGTTGTTATCCTTTGTCACTTAACGAAAGGTACAAAGAGAACGAGTGAATTAAAACGCTCAATGCCTGGTATTACACAAAAAATGTTAACACAACAATTACGTGAATTAGAAGACGACGGCGTTATTCAAAGAAAAGTATACAACCAAGTCCCACCAAAAGTAGAATATTCTCTTACTGATTACGGTTGGTCTTTAGAATCCATTCTTGATTCTCTTTGTTCTTGGGGCGAATGCCATCTTGAAAAAGAAGGTAAGACATCGATGCTAATTGCGGAAGGTGAATAATAGGAAAAAGGAAAAAACGAACATGAATTTGTTCATTTTTTCCTTTTTTTCTTATTATATATGTACATTTCTAACTGAAACAAAATATTTTATACGCTTTCATACCTTGTCAGTACTACGTTATACGCTCGATATGAAATAATTAGGAATCATTTTTATGTTAACATAGGTGTATATAGTATATAATATAGGATATATATTATATACACTTTCCGGTAACGGAGCTTTTCCATTATGCGGACAAGCCATATATCGGACAGTTCATAAATAATAAGTAAGACGTTATGGTTTTAGATTTATGTTTGCAGCTTACTTGCTGTCATAAATTTAAAGGCATTTTATTGTGTTTTGTGAAACTTTGTATAAAGTTTCGTAACCGTTTACTATCTTACTTATCAAAAATAAGAGTATTGCTATCGTAAAGGAGAATTGGAGATGCCAGAAAC
>WPCI01038152.1_pt1 | contig 11707 bp, 11 predicted proteins | sample 5399871 | NCBI WGS metagenome assembly WPCI01 (sample SAMN12869469, study PRJNA574797) | sludge metagenome | isolation source: wastewater treatment of pH7 | place: China:Beijing | collected 2019-05-20
AGTGAGTTGGCAATTAGTTGCTTACCGTAAAGGCTACGAAGACTTTTATCTTGAAACACCATCTAATAACAATGAAAAGTTACCAGAAATTGTTCATCGTGAGGAAGGAGAGGAAATATGAGTGATGTATTACGATTTGACCTAGCAAAAGACCCTAAAGGAAATCCAATTGTCTACGGTCGTGTAGGTGATAGTAATGGTTTAATTCGCAAAGTAAAAGTTTTTGATGATGGTAAACCATTTGATCTAACTGGTTGGACCACTACTTTTGAAGGAAATGCAAGTAAATATAAAACCAAAGTTTTTGATAGCGAAGGAATCACTGTTGATGATCCTACCAAGGGTGAATTCAGCTATGTTTTTCCGAACATGGCCTTTGCTGTCGAAGGACAATATGAAAGAGCTTATTTTTCATTTACCAAAAATGGGATACGGCGATCTTCTGGTGACTTCGAAATCATTGTATTTGGTAACGCTGATATAAATGCAGCAGAAGCAGAAACAATTATTACGGAATATAATAAATTGATTGCCGAATTAAGAGATTTGCAAGATCAAGCAATCGATGATATGAATCAAAATTTTGTAGATACACAAGCAAAGATTGCTGCTTTGGAAAAACAATTAGCTGAAACTCAAACAGGAATTGAACAAGCATTAATAGACTTTGAAAATGGGAACTTCTGGACTAAAGAAGAGAGTTTCAATAAAGAAGAAAGTTCCACAAACGTGATCAATCAAGTTATCGGAAAAGAAAAAATTCAATTAACACTTTCGATTGATTTAAGCGAACGTAATAGCGCTAGTTTTGCTGGAGAAAATACATTGATAGTGCCTTCAAGTTTTATCGCTGACGCTAATGCAGACTATGCGAAATTAGGTCAATTGGATAATAATATTCAAAAATTTAGTGTTAATGTAAATGGACAAATGGCGCAAGCGGGTGTCAAATTCAACATAATTAAAGAATTCGAAAATCAGTTTGGTAACGACTTGTGGAATGCTGTGCACTGTACAACAGTTGTTGAAAAGGTAGATTTCATTAGGAGTTTGATAAAAACTGTAAGTCCTGTTTGTTATGGATATGGAAAAGGTGCTGGAGGAAACAATCTCACTTTTGAAGTGTGGCTTCATAGTTTAAATATCTACGATGGCGATGGCGATGGTGAACACATCAACACAACTTCAGAAGTAAAAAAATTAAGTTGGACTTCAGAAGGTGCTTGGGGAAAAGACTATGTTGACGATCAAGGGAACATCAACGTGATTGCTTACGCTAACTCGGCAAGTTCGTCGGTTACTTCTGAGGTTAATATCGACTATTTTAGTGTCGAGATATTGCTTGATGTTTCAGCAAATCAACTAATCAACTCGATGATAGCTTCAAATCACGTAGAAAACTTAGCTACTCAAGCTGAGGCAGAATTAGCTGAAGACAATACAAAAACGATGACTCCGCTGAGAACGGATCAATACTTCAAAGCACATCTGGCGACTCAAGAAGAAGCAGAAAATGGAGTTTCACATTTAAAAACAATGACTCCTAAAAGAACTGCGGAGCAAACTCTTGCGAGATTCGGACAATCTTTTACTCCATCAACAAAATTTATAGCCCATAGGGGGAACAATTCCTTTTATCCTGAGAACTCGATCGCTGCATTCGAAAAGACAAGCAGACATTGGGGAGCAGAGACGGATATCCAACTATCGACTGACGGCAAGTGGTATTGCTTCCATGACAGCACTATCGATCGAATGACTAACGGTACAGGGAATTTTATGGATAAAACGTCAATTGAAATCGAAGCCTTAAGATTAGATACGGGCAATGGTATTAATACTCTATCTGATGTAGAGAAAAAAATTCCAACATTTGAACAATATCTGAATGCATGTATAAAAGCACGAATAGTTCCAGTTATTGAAATTACACCTCTTAAAACAGATTTTACCGATGCACAACTAGATTCAATCGTCACTGTTATTCGTAGAAAAGGGTTATTAAACAAATGTGTGATTATTTGTTTTAACTATGAAGTATTAGTTAAGATGAGACAAAGAATGCCTTATACGGTGATGCATTGGTTAATCAGCGAGTATTCAGATGAAATGATTCAAAAATGTGTAATAAATAATTTCGTTCCAAGTTTTGATTACTCGAAAGCTTCTGTGAATCAAGCATTGATTGATAAGATTCACGATGCCGGACTTGAGTGCGGATTATGGATAGTGCCATATAGTGACCATCAAAAATATACTGATATGGGAGTAGACAATATAACCACTGATTCAGCTAGCGGAAACTTAAGATACTTTGAACCCGCGCTTAGAAGTGGCATGACGGCGAATAAAACTGATTTAACTGGTCCGACATATATTGAAGAAATGTCAAATGGAGAAATCCACATCAGAGTCAATGTTACCGGAGGGCAAAATGATGTTGGTGTGTACATTTGTGCTCTTGAAAGTTGGGCGATTCCTCGTCACTCTTTAACGTTGATTGGCTATGTTCGTTCAACTAAAGTAACAGGATTTTCATTTGTTCCTGTGGCTGTTGGCGTTGGAGGGTATTCTGCCAATGATTCGACTATAGCAGATGCAAATATAAAATTTGGCTACCTCACAACAGGAACGAACTGGGAACAAAGAGACACGTATGCGGCGTTTGATATTTTTTATCGTATCTAAGCACACTTTCGAGTGTGCTTTTTATTTTGGGAAGGAAGAAGGAAATCAAGTGGAGAAATATTTTAACGGTTTTAGTGTTTTTGTAGGATTGGCTGGGGGCTCTGTCGCCGGTTTGCTAGGCGGAATTGATGCGATCATGCACGCGCTCATCTTTTTGATGATTGTTGACTATACGACTGGACTGGCTAAAGGGTTTAAAAACAAGCAACTAAACAGCGAGATTGGATTTGTTGGCCTACTAAAAAAAGGAATGATTTTAGTTGTTGTTATGGTGGCGGTGGAATTAGAGCGTATGACCTCAAACGCCATGCCAATTCGCGAAATTGTCATTATGTTTTATGTGGCGAATGAGGGGATTTCACTTTTGGAAAACATCAGTGAATTTTTACCATTGCCAGAAAAATTGAAAAATTATTTCGTTCAAATTCGGGACACTAGCAAAACAGAATTAGAGTCCGTGGACAAAGACGATCAAGAAAACAATATTCAATAGGAGGTATTAAAATGGCTAGTATTGAAGCAATGATTAAATGGATGAATGACAGGCTTGGGAAAGTAACTTATTCAATGACTTATCGGACAGGACCGAATAGTTATGATTGCAGTTCTGCTGTATCTTATGCGATGGCCGCCGGTGGCTTTTATAAGTTTTCTTATCCAGGTAATACCGAAACACTTTTTTCATTAAACGGATCTATTTTAAAAAAAATAACTCGTGTTGAGTGTCGCAGAGGAGATATCTTTGTTGCTGGTACTCCTGGCTATTCTTTGGGTTCTGGCGGTCATACAGGAATCTTTTTAGACAATAAAAGATTTATCCATTGTAACTATTCGCGAAACGGGGTTAGCATTGATTCTAACGATGCTTATATGGGCAGTAGACTGCAGCATCATTTTTATCGGATTGTTGCAGCGGGTAGTCAACCAAGTGGCGGAACAAATCAACCACAACAAAATCTACTAGCTATCGATGGCTCTTGGGGACCAGCAACCACTCGAAGGCTACAAGAAGTGTTAGACACGGCTGGTAAAGACGGCGTTATTAGTGGTCAGATTAAAAACCGTGCCAATAAGAATATTCCTAGTGTTCAGTTTGGTAGTGGTGGATCTAATGTTATCCGAGCGTTACAAAAACTAATTAACACCAACCAAGATGGTAATTTCGGCCCGGGTACTTGCCAATTACTGCAGCAACGAATGGGAACTTTACAAGATGGTGAGATTAGCCCGGTATCCGATTGTGTTAAAGTGATGCAGCGCCGATTGAATGAAGGTATGATTTAGTTAAAAAGCCCTCTACTGCTCAGTAGGGGGCTTAATGTACTTCCTAAACGGTATTGCTAGAGACTTTAGCGGATTATTAATTTGGTTTTCTATATCGCCAATTAGTTCAAGTAATCGTTTCTCCTGATCTAAAAATTTTTGATTTCTATCAAATGAATATACCTGAAGTAGAACATTTTTACCGTCTGTAACAACTTTTTCTGTAGCGTTATGATCAAAAATTATCTGGCCGGTAATTTGTCGGTATTTATGAATTTCTTCTGTAAGGTCTTCGATTCTTGATGATAGTTTTTTGTTTATTATGGGATAATTTTTTATTAAGTAGTCTCGACCCTCTTCTAAGGGCAGGATGTATTCTCCATAGATATCCATGGGACCATCATAATAATTTCCATCATTGGTACCGTAGCATTGACCTTTCAAATCCTTTATGGTGATATTCATTTTGTGTAGTTCTAACAGCACTTTGTTTCTTTCAGAAGCATTATTTTGCCAGGATGCAACACGAAATGCGCCATAAACTCCGATTATTGATCCGACAAATCCTAAAATTCCATCCCAAGTAAGTTCCATCACATCACCTCCTATAAATGATACCATATTCGAGAATTCAAAATATTTATTTTTGATCTTGCTCGATTGATACGTGTAAATGATACCCTAGTGCTCTTCAAAGTGGTTGAGCTCTTTTAGCACTATAAATTTTTAGGTGGTAAAACTAAATTCGCTAGTTGCAAGTTTACTACATGATACTCAAATTCTTTCTCTAAAAACTGATCATCATCAATTTTCGGTTCATGATTATTGTACATATAGTTGTGCCAACATGCAGTTTTCCATTCTCTACATATACTTTCCCAAAACAATTTTTAAAATACATAAAATACCTTCTCCTATTTATAAGAGAAGGTAGGCGAATTAGTTATCTGTTATTTAAATGATAAAAAAGTACAAACGACTTAGCCAAAGTCTAAGCCAAAAATTTTAAAAGAAAATAAAATGACGACAAACCCGCTTAGGATTGCCGTCATATCAAGGATAACTGCTATTGGGATAGTAGGGCTCGAACCTACACTTACCTGATTCAGAGTCAGGCGCCTTACCAGTTTGGCCATATCCCAATGAGAACAGAAAGAATTATAACGCTAGTTTTTCTGTTCTTCAACTATTTTGATTTATTATTTGTTGCTGGCTTGTTTCAAAGCTGCTGAGACTAAATTGCCATCTGCGAAACCGAGATTGATTTTAAGAATTTCTGAGTCGAAATGCAACATTAGACGAATCCCGTTAAGTTTCTTTTTCCCGCTGATTTCTTTGCATTGATAAAGATTATATTTATAAGCTTTTTGTTTACTCAAAGCATAAAGGATATTGCCGGAAATTCCGTAACCGGTCAGACCTTCTTGCTTTTTAACACTTTCATATTTATGAAATCCGATAAAAGAAAAAGAAAAATTTGTTTTGGGAAAAGCTTGCAGGAAATTGTTAAATAAGAGAATTCCCTTTTCCTCATTGGTATTATAGTTAATGCCGTACTTTTTGGTGAATTGATAAAGTTCTTTTGCTGTATTCATGGTAACCTCACTCTTTTTAATATCTTCAGTATAATTGTTTCTTATAATAGAAACAACAGCTTAGCGATTAAAGCGGCGCGTATTAATAAATTCTGAGATAGCCATGGTAATCAATAAGAAACCAAAAATTTGGAAGAGAAGCATTAAACTACTAAAAGGATTGAATAGAAGGAAAAAACCAGCAATAATCATTAAAGCACTATAAATGATTTGACCGGTGACTGGGAAACCATTTCTTTTGGCCTGCCAGCTTTGCAGAAATTGCCCAATCGCAAAAATTAGAATAATAAAACCTAAGAACATCGGCAACAGACTGACGATGCCTTTTGAGAACCACAGAACCACAAAAGCAAGGATGATTCGAATGATCCCGCCAGTCGTTTCAAAACCGACATTTCCCGTATATTTCTTTGTTTGTAAACCACGAACGACTTGCATGATCCCAAAAACCAATAAATAAAGGAAAACGATGTAAACAATACCGCGGAAAACACTTCGCGGGGAAATCAAGGTTGCAATCCCCAAAATTAAGTAACAGGCACTGCGCAAATAGCCATAACGTTTGATTGAATCGATAAAATTTGACATAGAAATCACTCCTCTGAAATAATTTTACCTGATTTAGTATTTTTTTGCGACTGAAGCGAAGTTTCGATTGTAAACCAATCTATACTTCGGTATAATTGCGAATAACATTGATCCAAAAGCTAGACGAATAAATGAATGTCGATACTGGAGGGCTTACTATGAATGAAGAAGAAATTGAACTTGGAAGAAGTTACCGCTGTCATCCGATTGGGTTTGAGGAGTGCGTAGAAGGCGAAGTCATTTCGAAGATGACAAACTGTGCGGTTGTGCGCATCAATCAATGTGAAAAGGTTGACCAAGAGCAGCGAGATGACAAATCGAACATGGTCGTGGTAAAATACTCTAACTTCATTCCAAGTTAGAAGGCGTTTCTATTGAATATATTTACATTGTTATTGGGAATCTTTACAGTAGTCCTTTATATCTTTTTATTAGTGGCACGCAGAGATGTCGTGATTGCGGTCTTTAAACAACGAAAGCAATATCCGTTTTATCTTTTTTTAACATGCTTGATTTTGTGGATTGGCTTTACTAGCTGGCAGGATTGGAATGGTCGCATTCAGACAGTTTTAGCAGCCCTCGTGATGTTGAGTTTTCTATTGGATAAAAGAGGCTTCACTGAAGATAGCCTAATTTTATTTAGTTTAGATAATCGTGGAATCCCATTGAGTGAGATTGAACGAGTGGTTTTGTTCCAGGAAGAAGATGGGTTTATCAAGCTGAATTATTTTCGTAAGAATCGGCGAGGTCCGATCTTGACCTTTGACTATCCGCTTACAGAATTTGTTGTATTTCTTTCAACACATCTCAATGAAGGCAGTAAATTGGAAATCCTAACAAAAGATGATCAAGATAAAAATGGAAAGTAAGATGGCGGAGACGTCATCTTTTTTTGTAAGAATAAAAAAAGGATGTGACAAAAATCTTGTCACATCCTTTTTGATCGCTTTTAAATTAGTGGAATACGCGGAAACGTTCGTCGTCAGCCAAGTATTCTTTTTCGTTAGCTTCAGCTTCTTTAGAACCGAAAACTAATTGAGAGCGTAATTGCCAGTTTGCAGGAATATTCCATTCAGCTGCTACGGCGTCATCGATTACTGGGTTGTAATGTTGTAGGTTAGCTCCTAAGCCAGCCGCAGTTAGTGCTGTCCAAGTATTAGCCGTTGCAATCCCATTTGATTGTTCAGCCCAGTCAGGGAAATTATCGGCGTATAAAGCAAAGTGTTCTTGTAAGTTTTTCACTGTGTCGGTTTCTTTGAAGAACATCACTGTTCCTAAGGCATTTCTAAAGCCAGCAATTTTTGCTTGCGTATTAGGGAAAACTTCAGCTGGAGTTAGAGGTTTCAATGCTTCTTCAACGATGTTCCATAATTTTTCGTGAGCTTCACCGAATAGAATAACTGCACGTGGCGATTGGGCGTTAAAAGCAGTTGGACTGTTTTTAACAGCATCCTTGATAATTTCAGTAATTTCTTCTTCTGATATTTTCACGTCGCGTCCTAAAGCATAAAATGAACGACGGTCTTTTAGAGTTTCTAAAAATTGAGACATAATAAATTCCACCTTTTTCTTGTATTGTTCTTGTTGACAGTCTTTACTTTAACATCTTACAAAAAGTAAGGAAAGTTATCTGCTCAGCGAAGAGTAATTTTTTTGTAAGGACTCATAATTAACTTTCAATAATCACCGGGGAGTATGATAAACTAATTTTATGAACATGAAAAATGGGGGCAAGTAAATGAACATAAAGGAAGTAGGAAAGACGATTCTTTATTTTTTGATCTTAGCAGCGATTCTAATCGGTCTGCGACATTTTGTTTTTACGCCAGTCGTTGTAAAGGGGGACTCAATGGATCCGACATTGATCGATGGCGAACGGGTCATTGCATTGAAAAATACAGAGGTCAAACGGTTTGATATCGTCACATTTCCGGCGCCGGATGATCCAGGAAAAAATTATATCAAACGTGTTATCGGTCTACCAGGCGACACGGTTGAATATAAAAATGATGAGCTTTATATTAACGGAAAAAAATATGCTGAACCTTATTTAGACGAGTTCAAAGGTCAATTAACCGATCAGCAACCCTTAACTTATGATTTTGACTTGACTGACCTTTATGGTTCGGAGAAAGTTCAGGCTGGGGAGTTATTCGTTTTAGGTGACAATCGGCGCATCTCAAAAGATAGCCGAATCATTGGAACAATTAAAGAAAAAGATATTATGGCAGACGTAAAATTTGTTTTTTGGCCATTGAATCGTTTTGGCACAGTTGACTAGCATAATTGCTAGTCTTTTTTGCATTCTTTGTAAGAATACCAATAAACCAAAAAGAGCTAAATAGTTGGCAGGCAGGCTAGCTAAGACCATGCGTGGTTTTGACTGACCTGTTATAATAAGCAAGTAATAAATATTATAGAAATGAGGGGAAAAGATGCCATTACAATTTTTATTAGGTGCCGGACAGAATGATGCAAAAGAGCGGCTGATTGAAACAGCGCAAGCTTGGTTAGCGCAGAATGCTGAGAATCGGGTATTTTTCTTAGTCCCCAATTACAATAAATTCGAGCAGGAAATCACGCTCCTTTCTACGATGAAACAGCTAACTGGTGAAACAGAGTTTAGTACGCTCCGAACCCAAGTTTTTAGCTTTCAACGATTAGCGTGGTATTTTTTACAACGAGATGGGCAAGTTCCAGGAAATCTTCTGTCTGAAGCCGGCAATGCAATGATTTTGCGAAAAATCTTACAGGAACAACGGGAAGAATTAACGATTTTCCGCGGAGAAGTCAATAAAACCGGCTTCATCCAACAACTAGTAAGCTTTTATCAAGAAATGCAGATAGGCAATGTAACGGTCGATGATTTGTTTGAAACGGGAAATGATCCAGACCAAGCATTGAAATTGCAGGATTTACAAAAAATTTTTGTGGCCTATGAAGCGGCACTACTAACTTATCAAGTAGCCAATCAAGACCCTTTGTTGTTGCTACAAGCCTATTTGAGTCAGCAAGATTTAAGGCGGAATTTGTTTATTGTCAGTGGGTTTGCGCGCTTTAACGCACGGGAGTTAAATGTGCTGAGTGGTTTGATGGCTAGTGGTGAATTGTTAGTCTCACTAGAATTGGATCGAGCGTATCCAAGTGAAGAACCGAATCCGCTAGATCTATTTGCAGATCCGGGAAAAACTTATTTTCAATTGAAGCGAGCAGCCGATAGCCAGCAAATAGCAGTTCGTCCGGATCGCTTTGCCCAGAAAAATGATTCAATCTTCAATCAAGTCGGTGAATTTTGGGCCAATCAAAAAAGGGTGAAACTAAGCGGAACGGATCAACTGCAAATCACCAAATATGCCACAGTGGCTGAAGAAATTCGTAAAGTTGGTGAAGAAATTCGCCGCTTAGTCAGAGAAAAAGGCTATCGCTATCAAGACATTCAGATTTTGTTACGTAATCCGCAAGTCTATAACAGTGTGCTGCCGGATATTTTTCAAAAGTTAGAGATCCCGTTTTATTTGGATGAGACACAGGAGATGGCTGCCCATCCACTGATCGAATTTTTGCAATCTTTGTTTCTGATCGATAGTTATCATTATCGGATTAATGATGTTTTTCGAATGTTACGAACAGAACTGTTTGCCCCTTTTGATTGGACCGCTGATAACTGGTCGACACAACAAAAACAATATCGAGAAATGATTGATCAGGCTGAGAACGTTTGTTTAGCGTATAATTTTCGCGGCAGTGCATGGACGAAAGCAGCAGAGTGGGAATTTGTCGATTATGATTTTGAGACTGATGTCTTTAATGATGCTAAACAACTAGAGGAAATTGCGAATCAAGTTCGCCGTTCTGTTCAGCAAATTTTGCCTAATTTTTTCAAGCAGATTAAACAGGCGAATGATGGACTGGAAGCGGCAACGTTGTTTTATCATTTTTTAGCGGACAGTGGAGTGAAACGGCAACTGCTTTTTTGGCGAGACCAAGAAGTTGAAAAAGGAAATTTGGAAAAAGCCCGTAATCATGAGCAAACGTGGCAAGCCTTGCTGGATCTGTTAGACGAGTATGTCTTGATCTATGGCATGGATTCTTTTGATTGGGCGACCTTCCAAGAAATCTTTTTAGCAGGGTTAATGAATTTAACTTACGGCAAGATTCCAACAGCTATCGACCAAGTCCGAGTCAATGATTTAGAGCTAGCGCGTGTTGATCAAATGAAAGTGACTTTTGCGATTGGTTTGAATAATAATGATTTTCCTGCGCGTTTTGACGATAAGGGATTGCTTTCAGCAGAAGAACGTTCGCTGTTTAATCAGCATTTACCAGAAGGAAAATTTTTGCCGGAGAGCAACAGCTCAAAGGTCAACCGGGAACCTTTTTTAGCTTATTCAGTTTTCCTTTCGGCGAATGAGCGGCTCTACTTGAGTGTTGCTACGGCAGTAGAAGGCGAAAAAAAATTAGAAGTATCGACTTTTTTACGGCAATTAAGTCAAGGTTTGGGATTGCCGATTAGGGAAAATGAAACCTTGAAATTAACGAGTGAGCCGGAACAACATCTCGGAACGATGCGAACGCTGTTGTCGGATTTGATCGCCCTAAATCGCTTGGCTCAGGATGAAAATCGAGCCTTTTTACCAGTTTGGCGAGAATTGCAAAAATTTATTCAAACCAGCGTCTTAGCTCCGATGGCTCAACGAGTTTTTAAAAGTTTGCAAGAACTCAATGTGCCGCGGGAGTTATTGCCAGAGACGGCGGAACGCTTGTACGGAAAGAATCTTTATGTTTCGGTTTCACGGATCGAAAATTTCTATAATTGCCAATACAAATATTTTGCTAATTTTGGCTTGAGTTTAAAAGAACGGACAGTTTATGGGCTAACACCCGCAGCAGCTGGGGACTTCTATCATGAAGCGTTGGACCATTTTTTCCGTTTGATCAACGAACAGGGCTTGAAATTGGCGGAGTTGCAGGAAGCCGAACGTACCCAATTGGCGGATCAGGTCTTAAAGGCTGTTTTCGGAGAAACGAAATTCGCAATCCTTTCGAGCTCAGCTCGCATGAACTATATTCGCTATCAATTATCACGAACAATTCAAAAGGTGAGTTGGGGATTGGTTCAACAAGGTCAGCGCACAGCCTTCGAGCCACAGCAAACCGAAGTTATTTTTGGCTCGATTGGTGGTCAGAAGGGCATTCCCGGAATTAATCTTCCTTTGTCAAATGGCGGTGAAGTCGCGATTCGTGGGAAGATTGATCGTTTAGACCAACTGCAAAAAGGAGAGCAAGATTGGCTGAGTGTGGTGGACTATAAATCGAGTCCGCATAGTTTCAATGTTTCTGATGCTTATTATGGGATCGCCCTGCAATTGATTACTTATTTGGATGTGGCGGTGACTGATCTTAGTCAAGCACAAGGCAAAGAAATTCGGCCTGCCGGAGCCTATTACTTACATGTTCATAACCCGGTCTTGAAAGAACCAAAAAATATTGAGAAAGATTTATTGAAAGCTTATCAATACGATGGACTATTTGCTAAAGAGCCCGAGCTTTACGATCAACTGGATCAAAGTCTT
>WPCI01400915.1_pt1 | contig 11701 bp, 19 predicted proteins | sample 5399871 | NCBI WGS metagenome assembly WPCI01 (sample SAMN12869469, study PRJNA574797) | sludge metagenome | isolation source: wastewater treatment of pH7 | place: China:Beijing | collected 2019-05-20
GTTCGAATTACCCGTGTAGGGCCGGGGGCGACCAAGAGGACCCGTTAAATAGATGGGAATTGTTATCGTTTATAGTGGTGAAATGGTAGGTTTTGGATAACGCGAATATGTTCATCTACCAACCCGTCGCACGGGCAATACCATTTAAGCCTCAAGCAGCTTAGTCACTGCCAGGTCGATATTCTTTTCGAGATTGTCATCAGCGACCTTATCAACGACAGCATAGAAGTCGAGGCGCTGCGTGTACTGCGGCTGACTGACGAATGCCAGCACCACCGCCAAGCTCCTGCCCCGTCGCTCACCAATACCGAAAGCCTTGCCTGCCTTATTGCGCATCACAAAGAATGCAGCAGCATGCCCCTTGCGCAGTGATCGCTTGCTACCTGTTGCGTTTGCACTTGCGCCCGCCCGATCCTCAGCAGCCATCAAGCCAGAAAGTATTTGATTCATGTGACCACGGCTTAAGTTGCCGTAACGATCCAGTCGCGCACCTTTACCCGGCACAACAAACATACCCGCCGGCAAGATTCCAGCTGTGCGCAGCATATCTTCACTGCGCTTAGACGATCGCGGCCCGCCTTCGACTTGCGGCTTAAACCAATCTTCAGGCGCAAACCCTTTTGATGCCCCGTCCTTTTCATCTTTAACGAAAACAGCTGCATCTAAAGTTTTGGGTCTGGCATACAGCACCCGCATCGCATTAAGCGTAAACGATGTGGGTCGATCAAACACACTGCTGATCTCTGCACGCAACGCAATCCGCGCTTGGTTGGCCGTATGATTCAGCGCATCCGCTAATGCAGCTGCAGGCTTATCACCTGCCAAGTTCTCCATGGCAGCAATTGCTTCACTCAACCCATCAATTGTTGCTTTCATGCCCGGCACCTATACGGCGAGCAATAGCGCGGCTATACAATGCACCGGCAACATCAGCACCCAGTAAGCCAACAACAATGCCCAGCGCTCCACTAATCATCAGCCTGCCCCATATCTCTTGAGCCAGCATCAGCGTTGCCATACCGAACAGCGCACTGGATAAGAAGCGCAGGCATACTCGCTTAATGATTTCGCCATAGGTCACACCCGGCATATCCGCTTGGCGTAACTCGCCAGCCATGCCAGCCAACGCGACAAACACAAACAGCATCAATGGCACATCGAGCAGCGTTCGTCCGTTTTCCATCGCCAAGCCTTTTAATATTGGTTAAGAGTAGAAATTAAAAAGCCCCCCAAACGCCGTAAAGATTTGGGAGGCTTGGTGCTACCTGGTGGTGGTCAGATAGCGAGGGCACAACACGAACTTAGATATCGCTGGTTATATTTGCTTTCGAGCTTTGCTGTGGGCGTCAAACCAACCGATATGCAAAAGGTAGAGGATGAGGCCTAGCGGCGTAAACCCCAATTTATCGCCTTTTAAGCCTGCGCTTAACCTGCACTAAACTCGCTCTAAACTGGCTCAATGCTAACCTGACGAACGGTCAAGCAATCACGCAGCCATAAGATGAACCGCAAGGTGTGGCTCAAGATAATCATGTAACGCATTCAGCCATGCCTGATATGTCGCACGTGAAACGCCCACAAGCGCGAACTGCTCCTCAAGGCTACAGCCAGGCGCAACAACATACCGAACCCGCGCCAAACGCCACAGTGAGGCCGCACGGCCGCTACCAAGGCCACCAGCGTCCACATCATCAAACATCTGTAGCAGCAGCATATCCACGTCATCACAGCGGCGTGATGTTTCCAAGTACATAGGCACCTTGCTCAAGCACTTGCCGTGGCCGTCTCCAAAGTTCATTACGCCCTTGTTATCGATCAAAGGGCCTAACTGGCTCGGGATACTCGCAACCAGCTTGCCTGCTGCCATCTCAGCGCCCCAGGCATACAACACTGCATCAACTTGTTTATTCATTGGAAAGCTCCTAAATCAACCAAACAACACCAAAATCTAACCCTAGACAGAAAACACCCAACCCTAGACAGAACCCTAGACAATTTAAACCTATATAAAACAACTACTTAAGCTCTATTGTCTAGGGTGTCTAGGGTGTCTATGGGTTTTTGCTCACGCATGAGAATTAAAAACAGAATCAGCACTTAAGCTTTTATTATTAATACATGCGTGCGCGCGGGTTAAACCCTAGACACCCTAGACAGACCACCGCAAAGCCCCGAACTACGCGGCTCTTGCTTGTCTAGGGTTAGCGAAACCAACCCTAGACACACCCTAGACACCCTAGACAGTTGAAGCATTACGCGGCCTCCCGAGGTCGATCAGCATCCATCGGCACACTAAAGCCAAGGCACTTAGCCCAACTATCCACCGACCAGCCTGCCCAGTAAGCCGCACGCCGCCATTGCCTGATAGCCGCACCCATCGCCTTAGCGTCACTCAGCGACGGCATAGCCGGCCTATCAATGTCAGGGATGAACAACATGCTGCGCCTGCGCACACCATTGTCATCCGTCCAAAACACCGTGCTGGTGGTTTTTGGCACCTTGGTCGATACAAACAGAGAGAACTTCGTTTCACTTAAAGTGTTTTCCTTATTCACCTGACACCACTCCAGGTACAAATCATGCAGGTCCTGAGTGCGAACAATATCGTATGGTACATGAAGAAGGTTTTGCCGCCACTGCGCAATGAAGTTTTCCCAGCCTGACCGCGATAATTCAACCAACCGCTGCCGCGCATACGTGAACGGAGGCCGTGTGCGCTGGTCGAAGTCACCGCAGTCATAATTCATCAGATAACCAAGCAGCGCCTCAACACCCTCGCCCGCCAGCTCAGCACCGAGCGCCTTTTGACGATCCACCGGCAATGTCTTTTCAGGCCACATCACCAACATGCGCCGGTCATTCTCACTGATCGGCCAAGGTAGAATCTCGTTTGATAAGAAAACCGCATTCATGTGATTGGACTCTTCCCAACCATTCACGAACTTTGACTCCATGCGCACGGTCTTGCCCGTGATCATGTGCTTAATCTTGCCCACCTGGTTGTAACGCTGGTCACGCGACACAACCTCTTCAAACACAGCGTACAACTTGCCCGACTGCCACACCGTCCAGCTTGACTCAAGCTGAGCCTGCCCAACTGTTGCTGCATACTGGCCGTACACCTTGCCCATAATGTCACTGAAAAATAACGACTTACCCGAGCCTTCCATACTTGAGTGCAACAGCACCGCCGTATCCATTTTCGAGCCCATATTCTGCAGCGGATAAGCCAGCCAACAGGTCAGCCAGTGCGTCGCATCAGGATCACCGTTGCACAAGAAGCTAATCAGCTCACGCATCGCAGCACACTTGCTATCATCTTCAACCGGTGCCAGCGGCAAACCCTCAAACGTATTGATATAAACAGCAGGGTCTTTAGTCATAGTCGGATCGAAAACAATGTGATCCATATCCACGACCGTGCGCTCAGGCGAGTTCAGCCACATCGGATACGCATCACCTAGCATCAACTTAAGCGCACCCTCTGGAATACGGCGACGCTTAGAACGGTCCCAAATATCCTTAGTGCCATCAATGTAAACATAACGCTCAACCGGACTCATGCCGCCCCAGCCGTCACGCAGCGCCTTGCCCTGCATCTTGCGGCGATCAACCAGCATTTGCGCCTGGTCTTTACAGATCAGCTTCTTGCGAATGTTATCAATCCACGTTTTCGCATGATCCTTACCGACCATCGCCTCAAACGCCGACTTACGCATTATGGAAATTTTATGGCCGTCCCAAACATCAGTCTTACCCTCGACCAACGCAAATCGCCCAAGAATCTTCTGATCAATTAAAGCCTTACGCTCAGCATCATCCCCCGCGCCCCCCAGTGGTGCAGGTGCCGCGATATTTTCAGACCCACCGTTCACTGATGGGGCGCGGGGAAGCTCGCCAAGCTCAAGGCCGGCCAACAGTTGCGCTGTTACCGCTTCGCTGCCAATACTGACCTGCAAATCATTCCAATCATCGCCCTCCTTGCCGCCAGCTGGAAGCACCGCAATACCGCCATGCTGCTCAGCCGCATTCATTGCCGCAGTGCGTCCCGGATTACCCTTGGTTTTCGGGTCATCATCACCGGCAATCAGCAGCTGCATATCAGGATGTTTTTCAACCAGAGCCGCACACACCTTGCCCAAGTTGCCGCTATCAATCGCCACCGCCGTTGGCCAGCCAGTCGCAGCATGCACGCTGGCCGCAGTCGCAAAGCCCTCAGCCACAGCAATAACCGCAGCGCCGGTCATATCGCCAATCAGTGAATAGCACCCGCTTTTGCGCCCGAACTTCGGGAACATCTTCGTGCCCAGGTGATTGATCGACTGGATAGACTGCAGCGCCCCACTGTTATCAAACAACGGCAGCACAATCATTCCAGCATTGAGCACCATCATGCTCAACGTCTCAGGCTTTGGCTTGGGCACACTCTTCAGCCAGCGATCAGCATCAGTGCCCACCCAAATCTGCACGCGCTCAGTATCTGAGTTGATATCAAGCACCACCAGCTTATTGATAAAGCGCGCAGGCCCGTTCTCGACTTTCTTTTTTTGCAGATAAGCGCTTTCACCTGCCTTGTCGCAGTGCTTCTCCCAAACAATGCGGCACGCCTCGGTCACTTTATCGCGCATTGACTGCTCAAGCGCCTCGGCCTTAGCGTCCTCAATGGCGCGCTTGGCTTGCGCATCGGCACGGTCTGCAATAATGCGCTCACGCTCAGCCGCCGGCATTTCACGCTGCTCACGCGTCCAGCCGTTTTGCTGCGCCATTTGAATCACCGAGGCAATGCGCAAGGCATCACCCCGAAACGACTTCCACGCGCTTTTAGTGTCTGCTGCCTTATAGCCGTTGCCCGTCTGGCTCCAGCTGTCGTAAGCATCAAATGCCAGCTCGCCAAACTCATGGCGCAAGCCCATGCCCACGCGGATCCACGTATCACGCTCATCGGCGTGAATATAATCCAGCATGGCCGGCACTTCGTGCAGCTCTAATGGGTTGTCTAATGCTGCGCTCATAGATCAAGCCCCTCAATCTCCACGCCAGCCAGCGGCAGATTGCAGACCTCCTGCATCCGTTGAGCGCAAGCCTGCATGATTGTCGGGATATAGCGCGCCAAAGGGCCTTTAGCTGACAGGATGTGCGCGGCTAAGTCTTTGTTTTCCAGTAAATGAACGCCAGGCATGATTTGTTTGGTATCGAACCCGCCAATGCTGTCGGACTCTACCAGTAGTCGCAGGCCTTCGTATGCATGGCAAGCGATGTCTTCCATGCGGCTGGCCACACGCTTATCGACCTGCTCCTGCATGTAGCGCTGCTCTTCGGTGAAGTCACCGCACACCAGTAAGTGATAAGCACTGCTGGTAACAGCGTCTCTAAATAAAGTTTGTCCGTGAACATTTTGCAGGAAGCCCGGCAGCTCTTGTTTTGGTGCAGCTGCTGGGGCGACTGGTTGAGGATTCAGGTTTTCCAGAACATCCTTAACCCATGTACGAAAAGCTCTTGCACGATCAGTGCGCGCTAAAAAGGCAATTGTCCAGCAGCCTCGTGTCGAGTAAATACGTGTTTTGCTTTCAAGGTTCCCCGAGGTCATCAAACTGGTGACCCCGTTGATTTCCGAGGCTTTGAGGTCAATTAACGCTGTTTCGTCGTCTCGGAATTCATCTTTGTTACGATTGTAAAGATTAGAGATTGACTTGATGTCTTTGTAGCCTAGCGCTCGTGACAAATCACCAGCGGTCAACCATACGCTACCGTTAAGATCGATAATATTTAAATCAGTATTTTCAAAAGTTAAAAACTTGGTGCCAGAAATAGCAGATAGATTTGAATTAGACATGATGAAGCTCCCGTACAGATTTTTTGGAACTCACCACAAGAGCTGTCAAACAATTGGTGGCGAGTTGTGCGCAGGTTGACAGACCGGAGTACAGGAATCCGGCGGGCGAATACGCCCCCCACGCACAACCCGCCATAAAGCGGGCACAAAAAAACCGCAATGATTGCGGCGCTGTGCGCCTGTATACTTCCGAGCTGTCAAACCCGTTTGTTGCTTGTGCAACACGGGTGATAGTAAACAAGCGGCCAAGGGCTGTCAATAGGCTTACTAGGCCTTGCGTTTGCCCAGAGTGGTGCTTTTCTTTTGCGCTTCCTCCGAGATTTCTTTTGTGCGCAACACACCCGCAACTGCCATATCGCACAGATAGCGCAGATCTTCCGGCATGCTTAGCGGCATTGCATGCATTTCCACAAATACTGCTGCTGGATCCTCGTACCCGCGCTTGCAAAGTTCGTTCAGTTCTATGGCTTGCTGCTCGATTGTTTTCATTGTGCACCTCAGTTGTCGTTAAGTTATGGTTTGCGCTTACTTCAAAATTTACTTTGCTCATAGCCGCATCTCCCGTATCGACTGACAATCAACACAGGTCGAACAAAACGGCAGCGCAGTGCGTCGCGCTTGCGGAATAACCGCATCGCAATCTTCACACTCAAGCGATCCAGCCTGTACTTGCGCAGCCGCTTGGCTATGGGCAACCAGTGCTCGCTCCAGGAATTGATCAGCGTAATCGTTTGCAACATCAGCCGGATCAGCCATGGGCCACCTCCACAGTGCGCACCACTGTCAATGCCTGCTGATAGCGAGTTTTACGACTTGATCGTAAAAGCCCTTTTCCGTGCAGGCTTAAATAGATGTGCCCAAAACTGAGCGCATCTATTTCCAGCTCTCCGAGCATGTTTTCAATGTCGCGCTTGACATTTTTATGCTGCTTACCGGTCAGTCTTGCTATTTCCCGACTGGACATAGTGGCGGTGCTACCGTGAGCGCGCCCACCAATAACTAAATCAGCCATGCTTAGCCTCCATGGCAAGCTCAGCGCCCGCAACGATGCCCAATACATGACTAATAACTCGCTCAGCGTGATAACGCAGCTCAGCAACTTCATGCGCTTGCCAATCATCATCCGCACTGCCGTCTGCCAGCGAACTCACATAGCCACTTACCTGATCAAGCAAGACAGCCACCGACTTAAGCGAAGCGTCACCGGTAGATACTGCAGTAGGAACAAACGCCAAAGCACCCGCAGGCCGCACCAGCGCATTCAGCAGGCGCACATCACGAGTGGCTTCAACAATTTCTTCAATCAGTTCAGGGCGAATGGGGCGCGTATCATTTGGATTGACCCGCTTACCCAGGTCATCGGGCGAAATGCCCAGCGTCAGCGCTAGAGCAAACTGCCCGCCGGGAAAATCACGACTAGCGCGGTACAGCGCTTGACGAACATTGAGCTGGACGTTGCCAGCGGTGAGTAAATCTTTACGGCTCATCGGCGATTCCTTTTTGCTATCGCCGTTGCGCGCTCATTAGCAATTGCTTATGATTCGCGCACGGCTTGTATATATGCATGTGCAGCCTAGTCGGGGGAGTGGTCGTGGTGGGCCGCCCCCGGCGCCTGTTTATCAGGCGGCTCTTTTAATGTCGCTCTCAATATCATGATGCCATTGCACCCAATCAATATCGGGACGCAACGATTTCAACGAAACCTTGTAATCAGATAAACGTGCAATGTTAAGCGACAACTTTACGTTTGGCTTTTTGTGCCCGCGTGCAACCTGTCTTAAATACATAAGAGAAGTCCCGCAAGCACTGGCCAGCTCGGGCAGCTCATCCCGCGGATGCTGTTCGATAAATTCTAATAGCTTCATAAAGCCTCCTGTTTTCTTTGCGTCACAGTACTAAACAGTAACAGACAAAGCAATACCAATTGTTATAAAGGTGACGAAATGAACGTTCACGAAATGCGCCAAGCAATTTTAAAAAAGATAATTGGCGATCAAAACATCAAAGATTTTGCTGACCGGCATGGCATTAATGCTTCTTACGTGTCACAGATACTCAATGGCGTTAAGCCGCTGGGCGATAACGCCGCGATAAAAATGGAAACATCAATAGGGTTGCAGCCTGGCACGTTAAGCGCGCCGCGCATCGAGCACGCTGCAGAATTTGAAGAAGCGCCGCAGATTAGCAGGTGGCGAACTGTTGATATAAAAGGAACTGCACAATTGGGTGACAATGGATTCTGGTGCGAACTTGAGCACTCAGAGGGTCGCGTCGATGTGATTACCACCGACCCAGACGCCTACGCATTGCGCGTTAAGGGCGACTCAATGACACCGGCCATTCGTAATGGCTGGGTTGTTTGGTGCGAACCCAATCGTGAGCTGGTTAGCGGCGAGTACGTGATGGTTAAAACCGTTGCTGGCGAATGCATGGTCAAAGAGCTGCTGTTTCACAACAATGAGCAGATCAGCTTGATGTCGATAAACGATCAGTACCAACGTCTTAACCTACCCGTCGACCAGATTGAAAAAGCGCACTATGTTGGCGGAATAGTACCCCCAAGCAAAATAAAGTACTAAAACGTAAGCTAAATTACCAATTAGTATTGACACCGCAAAAGCACGGCTATAAAGTCACTCCTAACCCACCACGGGATAACAACGGAGTGACTCATCATGCAAACTCAAACTGCACATGCATTTACAACCGCAACGATCCACCTGCACCCAGCCTGCGCCTCAAGCCCGGCAACCATCGCCCACATTGAGCGCCAAACTGGCGGTCAGCTGATCATCAGCAACGGCCTAGCCGTTCTAAAACAGCGCAACACCCATCGCTCAGGCGGCCACTTCCCAACTGGCGGAGGTGACGCAGCATGAAAAAGCGCCTACTCGCACCGCAAACCGTGTACGACGCGCCTTGGCCCAAGCTGCCGATCATCGGCATAGCTGGCCATGCGCGCGCCGGTAAAGACACCGTTGCATATTTCATTCAAGAAGAATACCGCGCCATAACCTACGCCTTTGCCGAGCCATTAAAGGCCATGCTGCGTGTGATCGGTCTCGATGATCAGGACTTAACCGGTTGGCGTAAAGACGAAAACAACTACGACTTTCACACCACCCCGCGTCACATGATGCAAACGCTGGGCACTGAGTGGGGTCGTGACAGTATCAATGAGGATATCTGGGTGATTGTCGCCGCCAAGCGCATTCAGCGCCTCTGCCATGCTCAGCCCGATGCAACCATCATCATTACCGACGTGCGCTTTGAAAACGAAGCCGACTTCGTGCGCAGGCATGGCTTCCTTATCCATGTCGAACGGCCAATCCAGCGCATAGATGGCAGCACCCATCGGTCAGAAAACCCGATCCGCATCAACGAAGCCGAGGATTCAGTCATCGTCAATGACGGCGATCTTGAGCAGCTGCGAGAAGAGGCATTGCGCATCGCCAGCGCGATCAGCATTGACGTCATCCGCAAGCTGGGGGTGCGCCATGCATCGTGACATCAACCAAACAGCCGCCCTACTCGGCCTAAAGCCGCACCACTTACGCAAAAAGCTGCGTGAAATAGGCGTGCTAACCCAAATCGGCGAACTGCACTGCAAGCACCGCGAAGGCAAAAACTTCTTCGTGCAAACCCGCAGCCGCTGGAACACATCCATCCAAACCTACTCGCATTACGCCGTAGTCATGATCACCGAGGACGGCATTGCCTGGTTAGCCAAGCAGCTGGCCATTCAAATACGGAAAATGCCGCTGAAAAATGTGGCCTAGACACTACGCGGCGCAAATCGCAGAGCTAAAAACCCTGCAAGAGCGCCGCGCAGCACTAGAAAAGGTGCCGGAGCACTTCAAACCAATAGTTAAAACGCATCTACGTATTAAATGGCAGATGGATGCAGCTTCAAAGGGGGCGCGGGGGAATGGCAACAACAACACTTGAACAACTGCGCAAACGTTACACACGTAATCACATTGATCTCCAGGAGTTCCGCGCAGATTACATGCCACATATCAACAACGAGGAGCACTTGCTGCGCATTTTGCGCACACACCCACAACCACTAAGCGTTAGCAAACTGCACGCTAGCCAGCGTGCGCCTTACATCATTTATTTGTATGACTTGGCCAACTGGCTAGACGCACAAGACGCTACCGCGCGAGCGGCATAGCAGTAATCAGGAGCCGTAATGACTGAACAAAATCAAAGCCATCGCGAGACGATGTGCAAACTTGCAAACAGGCAAGGCTTCAGCGACGGGCAGCGAGGAGACAGCATTGATCCGCCGCACGACTCGCTAACGATCAAAGGTGTAGTCGCTAAGTTTTACGCACCAGAAGACGAGCTGCGCGCTTATCTGCACGGCTACCTTGAAGGGGTCAAAATCTCCAAGGTTGCAGACGATACGCGCAAACGACTAGCAGAAGAAGCACGCCTGCAACTGTCAGGCTTTAATCCAACCAGCGAGGTATAACACCATGAAACCAACAGACGTAACCGAGTTTTTACACAACCTAAACGCTGGCGTATTCGCCCAGCAAGTCGCCGTAGCGCTCAGCTCCGTAGCGGCTGGCGTAGTCGAGCACGGCAAAAAGGGCAAAGTCACCCTAACGTTCGATATCTCCCAGATCGGCGAAAGTCACCAGGTGAAGATCACTCACAAGCTCGACTTCGCCCAGCCAACCAAGCGCGGTCAGAAGCGCGAAGACACCGCACTGGACACCCCAATGTACGTCACCGCAAACGGCCTAGAGCTATTTATGAGCGACCCAGCAGCGCAACTGTTCTCACGTGAGCAAGCGCCCGTTCACGCTCGATCTGTTTAAAACAAACCAAAACCCAAACCACCACGTAAACAAGGAAACACGCACATGCAAAAAGATACTTTACAGCTCATCATCGACAACGCCATTTCTGCCGTAGGCCTCGCAAACGATGGTGCCGACGCGATCAACACCGGCGTAATGATCGTCCCTGAGTCATTCAGATCAATTGATCTTGAGAAGTACATGCCCGAGCGCCGTCGCTTTCGCGGCAACTTCAGCACCACCAGCATTGAAGACTTCTGCGTATACGCAAACGATCACGATGCAGGCTCTATTTTTGTCGATACAGACAAGCGCCGCATGAGTGCCCGCGCCTACTTTGACCTTGGTGACCAGCACGCGCCTGGGCACGCAGAGCATCAAGCAAGTCTTAGTTTAGAGCCATCCCCAGCGTATGCAGCGGCACTTGCTATCAACGGCGAGCGCCTCAAGCAATCACAACTCGCTGAGTTCATCGAAGACTGGTTACCGCAGCTGACCATTCTGCACAACGAAGACGTACAAAACCCACTGCAAGCCATTCAAGCCGTGCGCAATATCGTCATCAATGCCAATGCTGCAGCTTCACACTCAGAACATCATTTTGGCGCGTCACGCTCAGCGATGGAAGAAGTCGAAGCCAAAAGCAGCGTACACCAGCTGCCCACGCACATCACGTTCACGTTTGTGCCGCACATCGGTTTTGAGCCAATCGATGTGGTATTCCGCGTTGCAGTCATCACCGACAAAGAGTCACCGCGCCTCACTTTACGCTGGATGCAGCAAGACATTCAGCAAGAAGCCATCGGCGAAAACCTGAAAGAAATGATCGCAACTGAGCTCAGCCAGAACGGCTGCCCAGTCTACAGCGGAAACTTCAGCGCCTAATAACAACCACCGCGCTCGGTAACACGGGCGCACCTCACCACCACTTGAGGCTACGCACATGCAACTAACATTTGAGCAATACATGCAACTACTGGCTATGACCGGTGCAGCGCTGATCTACGGCATCATGAGTTATCACTGCGGCGTAAAAGACCGCGCAGAGAAAACA
>WPCI01121590.1_pt1 | contig 11699 bp, 6 predicted proteins | sample 5399871 | NCBI WGS metagenome assembly WPCI01 (sample SAMN12869469, study PRJNA574797) | sludge metagenome | isolation source: wastewater treatment of pH7 | place: China:Beijing | collected 2019-05-20
TCCCCGGCGGCGGCTGGGCCCCGGGCCCGGAGCCACTCGCCGATGGTCCCGTTCAGGACGTGGCCGTGACCCGGTCCGCGGCCGAGAGGAACACCGGCTCGGGTGGGGTCTTCAGCGTGGGCGACGGGTCCGCGAGGTCCCGGGCGGCCGCGGCGCGGTCCTCGTCGGTGAACACCCGGGTCGTGGTGCACCACTCGACCATCGTGCCGGTCGGATCCAGCGTGTACACCGACCGGCACCACTCGTGGTCGATCTCCATCACGTCCAGGCCCTGGTCCAACCAGTGGTCCCGGGCGGCCTCGAGCGCCGCCAGGTCCGGGGCGTCGAAGGCGATGTGGTTGACCCAGATGGGCAGGCCGAGTCCGGTGGAGATGGCGGGATCGAACTCGCCCACGCGGGGATCGTGCAGGTCCCACACGGCGAACATGCCGTTGCCGCCGGTGTCATAGAAGAGGTGCTTCGCCCAGCCCCCCGGCTCGTCGGTCGGCGCGGCCTCGACCCGCACCAACTCGAAGCCCATGGCTTCGGTGTAGAAGCGGTGGGTGGCCTCGGTGTCCCGGGTGGCGATGGCGACGTGGTGGTAGCCCATCCCGCCAGGATCGCACGTCGGGCATGCCCCGGTCGCCCCGGCCGCGAGGGATACGGTCCCCTCATGGCTCGGCGCCCCTCCTGGCGGCTGGCCGCGGTCGTTCTCCTGGCCCTCGTCGGCCTCAGCGCCCTGGCCGCCCTGGTCGACGACGATCCCGAGCAGGCCCCCGAGGACCCCCCCACGGGGGCCGAGGTGTTCCTCGAGGCCTGGGCCCGCAGCCGGGCCGCCACCTTCCGCACCATCAGCACCTTCACCCGGGTCTCCAACACGACCGACGCCGAGCTGACCGACCGGGTGATCGTGGCCCAGCGCCCACCGGACCGCCTGACCATCGACGGGGACGGTGCGCTGGGCCTGGTCGGAGGTCGGCGGTTGGCGTGCGTCTACCGTCGTCAGCGTCTCGCCTGCGAGGACGCCGCGGCCGGGCGCACCCTCGAGGACGAGACAGCCCAGCAGCTCGAGACGCTCTCGGGCTACACCACGGGTGACGATCCCCTCTACACCGTGACGGTCCTCGACCGCGAGCCGATCGTCGGGGACTGCTTCGAGCTACGTCTCACGGCCCCGGACCTGGTCGCTCCGCCCCTCGGCACCCTGTCCCGCTACTGCTTCGATCCCGAGACCGGGGCACCGTCCCTCACCCAGGTCGAACGCGTGGAGGCCGACGACGAGACCCGGGTCGTCGAGCTGTCGGCGGAGGTGACCGCCGCCGACCTCGACCCCGCAACGGCCTTGCGGGATCCCTGAGCGAGCTCCGCTCGGCGGGAGTCTGTTCTCCGGTCACCTCTCTGGTCGCCACGCCGGTGAGAGGAGGCGTCGACTAGGACCCGAGGGGCCACTGCTCGCAGGTCGCTCCCATTTCGCCATTGTTCGGCAGGAACGTGTCCCATTCCGCCTGGGAGAGGTTGCGGCCGGCGAGCCGGCACGCGATGTCCTGCAGCCGCTCGGGCCGTAGCTCCCAGGTCTCGAGGCCGTCCGCGCCTTGAATCACGATGAACGAGCCATCAGGTGAGATCCGGCCCGTCCCGCCCTGGGGGAGAGTGAACTCGTCGCCCAACTGGGTGCGAGAGGGCACGTCGAAGATCCGGAAACGGCCGGCGAGGTCGGTCACCGAGAGCAGGTGGCCGTCAGCGCTCAGTTCCAGGTCGGAAGGTCCGACGGCAAGGGGCGGGAACTCCTGTGTCGGTTCTTCGATGTCATCGAGGTCGCGTAGCGCGATCTGGCCGTCTTGTTCGAGTCCGAGGATGATGCTCTCGCTGTCTGGGGTGAAGAGCACCTGGCCGTACGAGCTGGGGACAGGGCTGGCCTCTCGACCGGATGCAATGTCGTACACCGCGCCGTCGTCGCCGAAGGGCTCGATGACGATCAGGGTGCCATCCCCGCTGATCCCGGTGGCGGTGGCCAGGACGTTGTCTTCGAAGGTGATCTCCTGAATGGGATCGGGGTCACTCAGGTCATAGATCACCACCGTCCCGGTCTCATAACTGAACGCCAGCCGGCCAGAGGTGGGGCTGGAGTCGACCTCGAAGACGGGGAGCTCGACGCGCATCTCAGGCTCCAGGCGTCGTCGGGACCTGAAATTGTAGTGCCCGGCGGTCAAGTCCTCGAAGAGCGCGAAGAGGACCTCCTCGGCGCCGTAGTACGCGTCCAATGCAGGGATCTCGTCGACCTGACGACCGGTCCGTGGGTCCCAGACCTCGGGCCGGGCTGGGCCGGGCCGAGTCTTGATGAGGACGCTCTGGCTGTCGGGCCCGATCTGTGCGGGCCACTGTCCGGGGGTTCCAAAGGTCGTGACCAGTGAGGTCGATCCACTGATCCGCCACTCGCCGAGGACCGGCGAGAAGTTGTCGGTGACGACCACTCGTGCGCCGGCCGAGGTCACGTGGAGGCCGCCGGCCCCGTTCAAGCCGGACTCGATGAGCGTCGGCCCGACCGGCCCCGACGCCGAGACGCGTCTGATGTCACCGCTGTAATCGACGATGAAGGCGGACTCGCCATCGGGGTGATAGGCGATGGCGGAGACGGGCTCCTGACTGCCAGCTTGGATGACGTCGAGGCGGGCTGTCGACGTGTCGATGAACAGGAGCGACTGCTCGCCGTAGAACGGCACCGACGCGAGCAGCTGGGTGCCGTCGGGGTTGTAGGCCAGTGCTCCGAGGGACGGCACTATGGGGACGTCTAGCTCGGGTTCGACGGGATCGGGTTCGAGACCTTCGGCGGATCCCACCCGACGGATGGAGACCGGGTCCCAGAGCTCCACGGCGGCATCCGGGCGTTCCACCGCGAGCTGCCGTCCGGTGGGCGAAAAGGCCAAGGCGACGGGATCACCGGTGTCGATGTCCAACCCTCCAGGGCCGAGTCCGGGCGGGGACTCGAACTCGGGCCCGCTTCCGCCAGGTGATTGGATGGACCCCGTGAGACCCCCCGAGTAGTCATAGACCTCGACCGTCCCGTCCTCGAGACCAACCGCGACACGATCCAGTCGTCGGCTGGCTGCAACCGACAGGACCTCTTGGCCGATGTTGATGGGCTCTCCGACCGACGGGTCAGTCGGATCGACGAACCAGATCTGACCGGTGTCACCGCGGGCGACCACGACGGGGTCACCGGGATCTCTCCTCGGATCGTGGGCGATGAACACCGGGGCGGACTCAGCCGGACTCCCGACTTGGAGGCTCTCGGCCGCCGCCTGGCCAGAGTCCAGATCGACGAAGCCGAGCTCTCCGCTCGTCGTCCCGTAGACCACGGTGTCGTCGTCGAGCATTGCCGAGGACCAGACCGGGCCGTCGGTCCGCGTGAAGCCGAGGAAGTCGCGTTGACGCTGGAGAACGCTGAGAAGCGCTGATCTGGCCGGTGGCGTGTCTCGGAGCCTGTTTGCTTCGATGGCGAGCAGCAGGGCCAAGCTGGGATCGGAGTCAGCGAGGCTGACGGCCTGGGAGGTCAGGCGCGCGAAGTCGGCTTGGTCCCGCTGTTCCCGGGCCTCGTTCCGCTGAACGAGGGCAACGACGGTGACCGCGCTGAGGGACACGAACGCGATCATGACCAACGCCCACCGGACACGGCGTGCCTTGCTGGCGGCGGCACGACTGGACACGACATAGCCGATCTGGAGTTGGGTGGGCACCGGCTCGCGATCGACCCCACCGGTCAACCAGCGCTCCGCGTCAGCGAGATCACCGCCGCGGAGCAGGTAGCTCCGGTCTCGCTCGTGGTCATCCCACTCCGAGGCCCGGCGGAGCAGGCGGGTATGGCTCCGCACCCACTCGAGGTCGGTCTCCATCGCGCCCAGCAGGGACGCCAGCGCTCGCTGCTGGTCGTCTCCCGCCCCGAACCGCACCCAGTTGAGCGCCGCGACCGCTGCTGGTACTTCGGTTGGTTCGACGTCCCGGTAGAGGATCGGGATGATCCGTTTCCCCCTCGCTACCGCGTGCGCCAGCTCCTTGCGGCACACCGGAGACGTCGCTGAGTCCGGGCTGAGGACGAAGCAGAACGCCTCGGCTGCGTCGATCCCGGCGCGGATCTCCGTCATCCACTCCGCAGTCAGCGGGATGTCGTCGACGTCGACCCACACGTCTCGGCCCGCAGCCACCAGGTTCTCGACGAGACGGTCGACGAAACGCGAGTCGCTCCGAGCGTAGGAGACGAAGACGTCCGCCACCTGATCAGCGCCCGATTCGGCTTCGCCGGCCGCCCCCCCAGGCCACCCGACAACCGTACCAGTGGCAGAATCCGGCGTCGGGCCCACATGCAGGAGGCGCCTGGATGGCCCGCAGGTCCAGAGATCTCAACGCAGCGTCGAGGAGACCTGCCTGCTCTCCCTGTTGCCCGTTCGGAGTAGCCGCGCGAGCATGCGTCACGTGCGGCTGCGCCCAGTCCTCTTCGGTCTTGCTTCGGCGCTGGCAATCGTCTCCACCGCTACGCCGGCCGATGCCGAGGTGATCCAGGTCACTGATCCGCGCGGTGACGAGCCCGAAGCCCGGGGAGACATTCTGCGCTTCCGATTTCAGCACGGCGACTGGGTGGTCCTCACGCTGCGGCCGCGGCGCCCGGCGAACCCCTTCACGTCTAGCGCCTGGCAAGAGGGGGTCAGCCGCGTCGAATGGCAGATCGACACGAACGGCAGAGGTTCGGTTGCCGGTTGGGAGTACTGGGGCTACCTGGACGCAGCCAATGGGCGACTCCGAGCAGAGGTGATCCGCAACGGCGGCGTCGTGACCTGTAGGGCAAGGGCGAGCTTCCCGAATGCGAGCGCCTACCAGATCCGGTTCCGCCGGTCCTGCATCGGCAACCCGGCCCGCATCAAGATCTATGGGTGGCTGCTCTACGACACCGATCTGAGCAACCGGGGAGCAGAGACGTTCGACCGCTTTCCCGATCGAGGGTGGTCCAGCCCGGTCGATTACGGCTGACCCCACCTCGACTCGGCACTGTCGGTGGGGTCGGGGGGCTCCGGCCCGGGGTCTCGGGCGAGCGTGAGGCCGGCGACGGCGAGCACGTCGGGGATGGCGCGGACTGCTTCACGGTCGAGCTCCCTGCGCGCTTCGGGTAGCTGTTCCCATGGAGCGAAGTCGGTGTGGCGGAGGTTGTCGGCTTCGAGGCTGCCGGTGGGGGTAATCGGCTGCGAGGCGACCCATCGTGCGTGTTCGAGACGAGCGAGGTTTTCGACCTCCTGATCGGTGAAGCCGGGGAAGCGCTCATGGCTGCTGAGGGGCACGACTCGACAGCCCACCGCGGCGCACTTGCGGGTGATGTCGGCGGCCTGAGCGCGGTTGGATTCGCGGAGGCGGTCGGGGAGTTGGTGCCAGGGGACCGCTGAGACTTGGGCGTCGAATGTCCCGTCGGATTGCCGTTGGGTGAGGTAGCGGTCGTGGATGGCCTGGGCGACGTTCTCGAGCCAGTCCGGCTCGGTGGTGGGCCCGGGCAGGACCCGTACGACCTGGAACCCGGCCCGGGAGACCACCTCAGGGATGGCGGTCACGATGTCCCGGTTCTGCCGGCGGGCGGACTCGGGAAGACGGTCCCAGGGGACCAGCAGCGGGTTGAGTCGGCGGTGGGTGTCTCGTTCGGGTCCGTGGTGCCAGCCCTGGGCGTGTCGTTCCTGGGCCCAGCGTTCATGTTCACGCGCGGCCAGGGTCTCGACTTCTGTCGCGGTGAACTCGAATGCGCTGGTCGCCCAGCCCCGTTGAGGCAGCACGTCGCAGCCGACGAGGCGAAGCTTGTCGCCGATGTCGGCGGCTTGGCTTCGGTTCGAGGCGACGAGGTCGGGTTGGAGGTCGTCCCAGTTCGCCAGGCGGGGATCCGCGGGGTCGGCGCCTCGGTTGAGCTCGTCGCGGCGGAATCGGCTGTGTATCGCCTGGGCCAGGCTCTCGCTGGTTCCGGCCAGGAGGGTGTCGAGGTGACAGGTCCGGTCCAGGATCGGGAACGGCTGGATCTGGCCCAGGTTTGATCGTCCTACCAGCTGGCTGTCCTGCATCACCCGAGTGAGGCCTGGGCTGCGGGTCAGGCAGACCACGATCGGAGCGGTGGGGAGCCGGTCGCGGAGGATCTGGGCGGTGGTGAGCCCGTCGGGGTCGGTGTCCGGGCAGACATAGGCGATGCCGACGTCGCCGAGATCACCCTCGGCCGCGACGGGGAGGGTGTCGAGGGTGGTGTCCACGGCGGTGAGACCGACCACGTCATCGAGGTGCGTTAGCCGTCGGGACAGCTCCTCTTTCAGGGCGGTCGCCCGGGGCGCGAGCAGCGTCACTGTGGCCTGATCAGGGGTCGATCTCTGGGCGTCCCAGCGGCGGGCGAGTTGGGTGATGACTTGTTCGGCGAGAGGGCCGTCGCCGACGACGAGCACCCTCGGGGGTCGATCGGGCTGGTCCCGAAGCGGTGGATGCGTGTCCAGCAGTGCACGGGCACCGTGTTCATAGATGTTGAAAAAGCTGAACCGGACCGCCAGGTCATCACCGGCGCGCAGTTCGACGGCCCGAAGCAGATGCCACAGGTCAGGGTCCACCACATGGGCCAAGCAGCGCAACGGCCGTGTCGGGCGGCGCTTGATCTGTTGGGCGTTGAGGGTGATCTCGGTGTTCTTCCCGTCATCGCCGCACACCGCGATCAGATGGTCGGCGCCGATGATGCCGGCCTGTATGAGGCTCTCGGGCTGAGTGGCGTCGACGTGCACGACGAGGGCGCCGAGCTGCCGGCAGGCTTCGAGGTTCGCGTTGGCGACCTCTTGGTCGATGACCACGACCTTGCGGTCCGCCTGACGAAGCGCCCGCACAAAGGCCAGGCCGGTGTCACCCGCGCCGGCGACGATGACGTGGCCCCGCCGAAAACGGGCTCGTGATTGGTCGACCCGGTCACGAAACAGGCTGGCCAGAGCCCGCAGGGCGGAATACCCGGCGACAAGCGGGGCCAGGAAACGGGCGATCTCAAGGCTGGATGGCAGCTCAGTGGTGCCGTCCCCCAGGACCTGGGTGTTGAAGGTGAGGAGTTGAAGGTCGAGGTAGACGAGGTCGAACCAGCGGGCGCTCTGGCCGGCATCGTTGTAGTACTGGCGGTAGCCGATGTAGCCGAGGATCAGCGCCCCGACGAGCAGCAGCAAAAGGATGATCCCCTGGTATGACCCCCAGACTCCCCGCAACCGACGCCGGAGGCCTCCGACTCGGCCGGCTGGGTCTCCGCGCTCGGTGCTGGACTCCACATGCTTCGTGACCCGGCTCACGACCCGGCCTCCAGCGGCCTGCCGTCAGCGCCATTGCTCAGCACAGCCGTCTGACTTCGCTCAAAGCGCTGGCCACTGCGGGCAGGTTGGCTCGCCAGTGTGGTCCGTTGGGAGATAGGTGCGTCGCTCTTCCTCGGTGAGGTTGCGGCCGGCCATCTCACAGGCAGCTTCTTCCCATCGGTCAGGATCGAGCTCCCAGACGACGATCCCTTCAGGGGTGTTGGTGGCCAAGCGGCGACCGTCATCGAACGCGATCGGGGCGTCGATGCTCGGGAATGGCACACCGACCGGGCGGAGAGTCTCCCAGTCATACAGCTGTGCCCCGCCTAGTCCAGAGGCAAAGAGGTACGCGGCCTGATCGATCTTCGCGTCGGTGAAGGCCGGATCGACGGACACCGTTCGTTGGATCGCGCCGGTCTCTGTGTCCCGCAGCTCGAGCAGCCCGCTCAAGGTGAGTAGCCCGACAGTGGAGCTGTCCGCGGAGAACCGTGTGAATAGCCGGTGCTCGTAGCGCCGTACCTCTGCGCCGTCCTCCGCACGAAACACCACTGTTTGAGTGTCGCCGTAGGTCACGCCGAGGTAGCGACCGCCGGGGCTCACTTCAAGAATGAGGTCGGCAGGCCGGTCGAGAGTCGCGAAGGGATCGCCTACCTCCTGGCCATCTGCGGAGTACAAACGAATAGTTCCGTCATCGTAGGACACTGCGACCTCGCCGGAGGAGTTGACCGAGGCGTTGACCACGCCGTCGATGGTCACTTGAAAACCGGGGGTAAATTCACGGGAGATGAGGTCGAATTGCGTCGCTCGGAGGCGGTCGAGGAAGTAACCGGCGACCACAGTCCGGTCGACCATTGTCGGGTACGCGGCGCTGGGGAATCGGCCGAGACTCTCGCCGTTGGCCAAGTCGAAGACCTCGCCGGCCGAGACCGATGGTCCAGACGGGCCGACGAGCACTGAGGACCCGTCCGGGGATATCGATTGCGCTTGTCCGCCAGGGCTAGAGATGAGCGAACCGATCGGGACGGATCCGTCGAGCGCCCAGCGCTCCACGGCGCCCGTGAGTAGGGCGTAAGCCAAGGTAGCGCCCGTGCCGCTGACAACCGGAAGGCCATAGAGACCGCCGGTCGGTCGGATGTCGGAAGTGACGGGCGTCCCGTCGTCCGCGTCACGTTGACTGAGAGCGATTTCGCCTGCCACGACCACTGTGGAGCCGTTGGGGACGAACTCCGCAACGCCGCCGACAGCGAAATCATTAGTAACTGACCACAATTCGTCCCCCGATGTGGTGTCGTGGACCCGATAAACGCCACGGCGGACATCAAGAATCCGGCGGCCGTCGGGGCTGAAAGACACGCCGCGGGTGAGTTCTGGCAGTGCGACGAGTCCGCCGGACTGGTCACCTGGTTCGGACTCAACTGTACGCGTCACTTGCCACGAGCCGACCTCGCGGAACGTCAGGGCGTCGCGGCCCGCCGTGAGCAGAGTTGAGCTATCTGGGCTGAACGCGACACCGACCGCCGCTCGCTGGTCTGTCACCGGGAGCTCCGTCGTGACTCGAGGGTTTCGGCTCGGCCAGACCAGGACCTTGCCGTCCCGGGTCCCCGCCGCGATCCAGCGCCCATCGGGCGACACCGTGACCTGGTTCAATTCTGTACGTGTCTCAACCGCGTCGCCGGTTTCGAGAGTGGTCAGGTCTAGGGGCCAGACCATCCCGCTGTGGCTGTAAAGCACACCGAGTGGTCCATCGCCGATCTTGCAGCCAATAGAACTCAACGGCTCATCGATTAGCCCGGGTTCGTCCGTGGCCTCCATCAGCGATCGCCTAGCAATCGCCTCATCCGGCGCGTCCAGGTCGAGTACAGCGAACGTTCCGTCGCTTGCGCCCAGGACCACGAGGGAGGTGTCGGGTATGGCGCATCCGCCGCTGTACCTGCCATTGAAGCCTTCCTCTCGTGTGACCCCCAGGAGGCGGGGGTCTTCCAAGATGGCGGCTTGGATTGCGCCGTTGCTCTCCGGTGTCTCCCGGATGTGCCGGGACTCAACTGCCAAGAGCAAGGCCAGGTCACGTTGTGATCGCCGCAAATCACGGGCTTGAGCTACGAGCCGCTCGAACTCGGCCTCATTCCGGGCCGCTTCGGCCCGTAGCTCATTGCGGCGGGCGTCGTCGGCATTTCGGACTGCGACGACTGCAGCCGCGGCGGCGGTCAACGCGAGGATGGCGAAGATGGCGGCAGCAGCGCGGGCGATTCGCAGGGTGCGTCGGTGTTCTCGGAGGTCGGTGCCCTCCAGGTCCTCCTTACTGAGTCCGTGGATCGGTGCGGCCAACTCCGCGATCTGTTCGCGCCATCGCGGTGACCGGGCGGTCAGGCCGGCGTCGTTGGTGGCCCAGCGGAGGTCGATGTGGCGGGGCTCTTCGGTGAACACGCCGCGCAGCGACGGTGGAACCGCGGTGGTCCCCTCCGCGAAGTCACCCGACTGGTCATCCCACACCCAGTCACCATCTGTCAGCGCGACCAGGAGTCGTTCCGGGCCCTGTGTGCTGACCCAGTGCGCCACCTCCCGGTCCACCCATGGAGATTCGGCGGCGGCGGGGGACGCGATCAGCAGGAACCAGCTGGACTGGCCCATCGCGTCGACGATCGAGCCCCACAACCCCGGACTGGCCGAGAGGGCCGAGTCGTCACGGAAGACTCGCAGCGCGTTTCGTCGATACCACCGTTTGCCGATCTGGCGCAGCGTGGTCTGCAACAGTCTGACCAACCCCGCGTTGTCATCGGCGTGGGCGTAGGAGACGAAAACGTCATAGCGCCCGCCATCCGCCACCGCCGACGTCACCCCCGGCCCCCGCCCACCCTTGAATCATCGCATCTCCATCACGACAGTTGCTGGTGCTCGAGCGGTGTGCGAAGACCAAAGCTCACTCAATGGGCCGCCCTGAAGTCGCAGCCAGCGGTCACAGGGGTCGAGATCCGTGCCGTCAACGCGCTCGGCCAAAGCCAAGCACGAGCCGTCTTCGTCAACGTCTGACAGAGATGGCACTGTGGGACAACGCCAGGTGGCGGCTCCCCATCGGTCTGCCGTCCGGAGTCCGGCCCCGAAACTCCCCGCTCCCGATGAGGGCTTCGCGGGGATGCCCGGATGCCACAGGTCAAGGTCGATCGCCAGCTCGGCGCGCTCGTCGTCCACCCAACCGGAGAGCCCGATACAAGTCGGGATCATCGGCGCTGAGCATCTGATCGCAGTATGCGGCGATGACGCCTAGAACACCGAGGTCACCCTCAACGCCCAGCAGATCCGGTCTGAAGAGAGCCACGTCTACGTGAGCGCGGGCATTGGGGCGATGAGTCGGAATTACCGCTCAAGAGTCGCCCACCGATGCCGTAGATACTCCTGTCAGTGGTCATCGCCCCCACTGGCACCGGGGTACAGGGCGGGAGTCACGACTCCCTCCAATGCATCGCCACCAGCGCTTCTTCCCAGGGTGCTGGCGCCTTCCCGTGGCTCTCGCCCACCCCACCGGTTCTCGTCACCGGCGCCCCGCAAGGGGCGCCGGTGACGCGTTCGGGCTGCCTAGGGTCCCCTCGTGCGGAGCCGTCTGGGACCGGAGTTGCAGGTCGCCGGGGTCGCCGCGTTCTGGGGGTCGATCGGGCTCGTGGTCCGGGAGATCGACCTCCCCGCCCTGACGATCGTGGCCTACCGGGTGGCCATCGCCTCGGTGGCCCTGGCCCTGTGGCTGGTGCTGGCCCCCGACGATGTCGGCCGGCGGTTCGTCGTCCACCGGCCCGGCCGCACCCTGCTGCAGGGCCTCGTCCTGGCCGTGCACTGGGTCCTGTTCTTCGCCGCGCTGCAGCGGGCACCGGTCGGCCTGGTCACCCTCATCGTCTTCCTCGCCCCGGTCCTGATGGCGGCGGTCGCGCCCTACACGCTGGGCGAGCACCTCACCCGCCGGGTGGCGGTCGCCCTCGGCCTGGCCCTGCTCGGCACCATCCTGTTGGTGGGCCTCGGCGCCGAGGACGTGGAGCCCGCCGGGATCATCTGCGCCGTGCTCGCCGCAGTCCTCCTCGCGGTGCTGTTCATCAACGCCAAGGTCCTGTCGCCCCTCTACGGCGGCCGCCGTCTGGCCTTCGCGCAGGTCACGGTGGCGGCGGTGGTCCTGGTGCCCGTGGCCCTCGTCGGCGGCGAGGTCCGACCCACCGAGCACGACCTGGTCTGGCTCCTGGTCCTCGGGCTGGTGCACACGGCCCTGGCCCTGGCCATCTTCCTCGGCGGCCTCGGCAAGATCCCGGCGCTGCACACCGGCGTGCTCGCCTACCTCGAGCCCGCGTCGGCCACCTTCCTCGGCTGGCTGGTGCTCGACGAGGTGCTCGGCCTCGGCACCCTGTTCGGTGGCGTGCTGGT
>WPCI01031941.1_pt1 | contig 11689 bp, 12 predicted proteins | sample 5399871 | NCBI WGS metagenome assembly WPCI01 (sample SAMN12869469, study PRJNA574797) | sludge metagenome | isolation source: wastewater treatment of pH7 | place: China:Beijing | collected 2019-05-20
AGGGTGCGATCGGATTCACCCTCACCTTCCTGGCTGATCTCTATGTATAGCGTAACTGAAATCCCCTTAAAGATAAAAGGGTGCGATCTTCTGTTGATCGCACCATTAAACTGCATTCTGCAATATGATCCGTGTGTTTAAAACGGAACGCACGCTACGAAGCCACGACTGGGTTTTGGTTGTCAGGTTGAACTGCGCAACCTGACCTACAGCTAACGTGTAACACAGCAAAAAGGCACAAAAAACCTGGGTTTTCATTGTCAGGTTGAACTGCGCAACCTGACCTACAACTACAACTGCAATATGATCGGTGCGTTCAAAAACGGAACGCACCCTTGTATCTTTAAGGGGATTTCAATTACGCTATACATAGAGATCAGCCAGGAAGGTGAGGGTGAATCCGATCGCACCCTAAGGGGCGAACCCTGCAACGTAGAGAGGATCCCCTCACCTATTTCTTCACAAAGGTCGGACGGTATCTGGAGCGTGTGAGCTCGTATTCACAAGGTTGATCCGAAGATTGCGCCTGACTGACAAAGATAGTTTAGCAAAAGAAAGGGTAAACATGCAAGCAGGAGAAGCAGTTATAGGGATAGACATATCAAAAGCCAGTTTTGATTCGGTCATGCGCGGGGCAGGCAAAGAGCAACACCAGGTGTTCTCCAACGACCAAAAAGGGTACGAGAAGATAGTGGCCTGGATTAGAAAGCAACCTGAACGCGTGGTGCATGTTGGCATGGAAGCAACCGGGAGATACTGGGTGGGATTGACGGAATATCTGTATCAGGAAGGGTACACGGTGAGCGTTATCAATCCATTCCAGGTCAAGCGTTATGGGGACCATGTGCTGAATAGGAACAAAACAGACAAATCAGATGCCAGTTTGATAGCCGAGTTTTGTGAAAAAGATCGAGAGCGATTGAGGGTATGGAAACCAAATAGCCCAGAAATCAAGGCTTTGCGCTCGATGGAGAGGCGTTTGGATGAGTTACAAGGCATGAAACGGCAGGAGCAAAACCGGCTGAAGAGTTTGGTGAGCGATCTGGTTGTGAAAGAAAGTCTGCAGGAAAACATCAAGAACCTGGAACAACAGATCGAAAACCTTATGAAGAAGATCGAGGAGCTTGTGAAACGCCATCCTAGTCTGAGAGAAGAGCAAAGGTTGTTGACAAGTATCCCTGGGATTGGGAAGCTAACCGCAATCAGGCTGATGGCAGAGATTGGAGATTTCAAGGAGTTTGAAAGCGCCGCTCAGCTTGCCGCATATGCCGGGTTATCCCCCAAACAATTCCAGTCGGGAAGTTCGGTACATAAGCAGACTCGCATCAGCAAACAAGGAAAGAGAGAGTTGCGGAAGTATCTCTATATGCCAGCCGTTGTTGCTACAAATTACAACCCAATCGTCATGGACCTGAAAAGGCGTATGCTGGCCAGCCACCATGTCAAGATGGAGATCATCGTTGCGGCCATGAAGAAATTGCTGCACTTGGCATATGGAGTCCTGAAGTCAGGTAAGCCGTTTGATCCTCTCTTTAGCACCCAGACATGATAATAGCCCTTGACAATCAAGACGGTATCTACGAAGCTGCAATATTATCTACGAAGCTTTTTCTCCCGAACAGGTGGATTTGAAACATACAACAAATAACACAAAAGCCGGCATTTGCCGGCTTTTGTCGTAAAAGATCAAAGTCTTACTTCTTTGCGATGGCGCGGTAGATCAACAGAAGAATTACACCGCCAAGCACCGAGGCGATCAGAACGCCAATGGTCCCGCTTGCGGTCCATCCCAACAAGCCAAACAACCAGCCGCCCAACAGACCGCCGAGCACACCAACAATAATAGCGCCGAGGACGCCAACTTTTACACCTGGAACAATCAGGTCCGCAAGCCAGCCAGCCACGCCGCCAACAATAATCGACCATAACCAACCTAAGCTACTAAACATTTCAACTCCTTTTCTAAAACGAAAAAAACTAAATCGAACTTCATCATAGTGTTGTAAAAGCAGATTTACAACCGAAAGCTATGTACATCGTACTTACCTTCTGCTTATAAAACACTCTTGCATATAATTAGTTTTGTTTTGGTTTCAACACTCCCAAAACCGCCAAGGGGAACCTTCATATAAAGAATGAGGATTTGATGGAAAAGTTTATCGTAGTCGCAGGGAACATTGGCTCAGGCAAAACCACATTGGTGGAGATTTTGAGTCAAAAGCTGGGTTTTGTGCCCTTTTATGAGCCGCATGAAGAAAACCCCTATCTGGCTGATTTTTATGAGGACATGAAACGCTGGTCCTACCAGTCCCAGGTCTATTTTCTAACCCGTCGGCTCAGAATCCACAAAGAACTGCTTCTGGCGAAAGGTTCGGTGGTTCAGGACCGCAGCGTCTATGAAGATGCCGAAATTTTCGCGCGGAATCTTTACTTGCAAGGAGATCTAACCCAACGTGACTACGCGGTCTACCAGGACCTCTACCATATCCTCGCTGCCCTCTTACCCCCTCCTAACCTGATGGTATATCTGCGTGCCTCCGTCGACACACTGCAGCAGCGCATCGCCAAACGCGGGCGTGAATATGAGGCTGGAATTTCCCGCGATTACCTAACCAGACTAAACGATCTCTATGAGGACTGGATGACCGCTTTTGACCAATGCCCGGTGCTGATTATCAATACGGATAACCTGGACCTGGTTTCCACATCCCAACACGTGGATCAAGTCGTCCGTTGGGTGCAAAACAAGCTCACCGGGCGTACCGAAGTCAGGTTATAAAGCCTAGCCCGCCGCTTTATTGGTCGCCAAAAAAAACTTCCCGTTTTTAATGCCGGGAAGGTTTTTTATTAGGAATAGGAAAGCTCATTTTCTTTTACTTAAGGCTGATCCCAGCCCTTATATCTTACGAAAGCAAATACGCCAGTACCCATCTCGTGGTATCCACCAACGCGTCTGTGTGGGTGCGTTCGTAGTGGTGGGAGCTGTCCACGCCTGGTCCAATCAGCGCCACAGCGGCGTTCCCACCGGCGCGCCAATAAGCCGTGCCGTCCGAGCTGTAATGCACATAAATGTCCACTTTCGCCGGGATATCGTAAGCAACAGCCAGATCGCGCAGTTTATTTGAAAGCCCGTGATGGTAAGGTCCGCCCCCATCTTTAACGCAGATGCTGGCGTGCATCTCATCCGAAGTTTGCCCATTCCCAATGGCAGCCATATCCACCGCCACCAGCTCCTTCAGGCTCTGCGGGAAGTCACTGCTTCCTCCAAGACCAACTTCTTCATAATTGCTGAAGAGGAAGCAGGTGCTCTCGCGGGGCTTCAGGTCGTTGTCGTGTAAGGCTTTAATTGCGGCAACCAGGGTGGCAACTGCCGCCTTATCATCAAGGTGGCGCGATTTAACAAAACCGTCAATAACTTCCACCCTCGGATCAAACGAAACAAAATCGCCAACTTCGATTCCAAGCTGCCTCACCTCTTCGGGGTTCGAAACACGCGCGTCGAGCCGCACTTCCATGGAGGCTGAGTCGCGCTTATCATCACGCACATTGTCGTAAACATGCACCGAAGCTTTGTTGGGCAGCAGGCATCCGCGAACCGTTCCTTTCTCCCGCGTGTGCACCAGGCAGTTTTCGCCTTCGATGCTGCCCCATGCGAAACCACCAATGTTGGTAAGTTCGAGCCTGCCGCTGGGTTTAATTCCGCGCACCATTCCCCCAAGCGTATCCACATGGGCGGTCAATCCGCGCGTCGCGGGAGCTTCTGATCGGTCTTGTCCCGGCAGAAACGCCAAAAGGGAGCCTTTTTGCGTCCATTCGGTGCGGATCTCCGCAAAAGCGGCAAGCTCCTTCTCCACCAGCGCAATCGCCTGGCTTGTGAAACCGGTTGGGCTCGGGGTGTTGAGCAGTTTGGTCAAAAAGTCGATCATATAAGGCGTGTCGATGGTGGGGAGGGCGGGTTGTTTTGGGCTCATGTTTCTAACTCCTCGGCATTCTATTATCTGCTAATCTTTCTGGGAAATTCTGTCCACCTGGCTGCAACAGCCCAGGTTGAAGGATTAAAAAATGGAACCATCTTGCTCATTGAAGCTGTTTATGCCAGCAAGTCTTCGTTATGCTCAAACGCGGCTAACTTCTCGCGCACTTCCTGAGGAACGCGCATGGTCTTGTTTTCAGCCTGATCGATTGCTACCAAAACCGACACCCCACGGGCAAATACGGTTTTGCCGTCGCCGCTTTCCACAACGAACTGGCTGCGCAAACTCTTCCCGCCTATATAGGGGGTTCGTACTCCAACGCGAACGGTGTCATCAAACTGGATGGAAACCAGGTAATCAATTTGCAGCGAGGCGATCACCATGCCAAACCCGCCGGCTAATGACCCGTCCCAGACTCCAGTTTCACGAAAGTATCCGATTCGGGCGGTTTCAACATACTCGAGGATGGAAACATTGTTAACGTGGTGCAGTGTGTCGAGGTCAGCATAACGCACCTGGGTTGGGTGATAATATTTGAAATCAGTGGGATAAGCCGGTGTAAGTGAGGTCATGATTTTTGCTCCTGGAGCAGATTATAGCCAAATCTCGTAGGAAAGGCGAAAAAAATCCTTATTCAATCCCCTTGCAGCAAAAATTTTTCATTCCCTGACTCCCTTGCGAGTACAATAGAGTGACCATGCCCGAAAATCCGCTGAAACCCTGGATCGACACAATCATCGAAGGCAACTGCCTCGAGATTCTGCCGACCCTGCCCGCGGAGTCTGTGGACCTGATTTTTGCGGACCCGCCCTACAACCTCCAGCTTCAGGGTGACCTTTGGCGGCCGAACGTCAGCAAGGTGGATGGGGTCACCGAGGATTGGGACAAGTTCGAAAGCCTCGAAGTCTACGATGACTTCACGCGCAAGTGGCTCAGCGAATGCAGGCGTGTGCTCAAACCCACCGGAACGCTTTGGGTGATCGGTTCCTACCATAACATCTACCGCGTCGGCAGCATCCTGCAGGACCTCGGTTACTGGATTCTCAACGACATCGTTTGGGTCAAGAGCAACCCAATGCCAAATTTCCGCGGTGTCCGCTTCACGAACGCCCACGAAACCCTCCTTTGGGCGCAAAAAGAACCCGGCGCGAAGTACACCTTTAACTACCGCGCTATGAAGGCGCTCAATGATGAGCTGCAAATGCGATCGGATTGGTTCCTGCCGATTTGCACCGGCAAAGAACGCCTGAAAGAAGACGGAAAAAAGGCACACCCCACCCAGAAGCCAGAGGCACTTCTCTACCGTGTGCTGCTCGCCACCACAGAGCCTGGAGATGTTGTGCTCGACCCTTTCTTTGGCACGGGAACCACCGGGGCAATGGCAAAAAAGCTTCAACGGCACTTCATTGGCATCGAACTGGAACCTAACTACATTCGTGCCGCGACGAAACGCCTCGAATCCGACATGCAGCTTGAATTTAACGACCCCGTTTTCCTCACGCCCGACCCGCGTAAGCGTCAACGTGTGCCGTTTGGAACGCTGGTTGAACAGGGCTTCATTAATCCAGGAGACACTCTCTTCTTTGGCTCGGATGGTCAGCAGAAGGCGGTCATCCAGGCGGATGGGTCGGTGGTGCTAAACGGGCAGCGCGGCTCAATCCATGCCGTGGCGCGGGCTCTGCGCAAGGGACCTGCCAACGGCTGGAGGACCTGGTATTTCTGGGACCCCGAGACCGACTCCCGCCAACCGATTGACACCTTGCGCGACCGCTATCTTGCCCGGATCTCAGAGTTGTAGCCGCCGGTCTCTCAAATCTCGTCTTATCCAGCTTCCTAAGTCGCATATACCATAATTAAACCCCCTTCCTGTTCCAAGGACGTAGAATGTCTTTGTAACTAAGGAGTACTAATGAAACTATTAAAGTTTAAATATCTATCTTTGGCATTAATTGCGCTTTTAGCTCTCAGTGCTTGCTCAATAAACTCTTCCACAACTGGTGGGGCATCTCTCCCAACAACAGCGGGCTCTAACTCGGGCAGTCTATCCACCGACGCGCCTGCTGCTGAAAACAACCAGGATTCAGCGTCAACTTCAACCTCGGTGCAACCGACTTCCGTAGAAATAGAGATGCTTGAAACCTACGAATCAGAAAGCGACTATGTATGGGATGAAGCGAAGGTTGTGGAAATCTCCCTGGCGGATAACGCCAGCTCGGCTGCCAGCCAGGCAGTCAGAATCTCGGGTAATCAAATCACCATTACCGCTGGCGGCACTTACCGCCTGACGGGTAAGCTCAGCGATGGGCAGGTGCTGGTGGAGTCTGTGGATGACACCGTGGTGCGCCTGATCCTGAATGGCGTGGAGATCAACAACAACTCCAGCGCGCCGGTCTATATCAAAAACGCTGAGAAAACGATCATAATCCTGGCGGACGGATCGCAAAACGTGCTTACGGATACAGCGAATTACGTTTTCGCCAGTGCCGATGAGGACGAACCCAAGGCGACCCTCTTCGCCAATGACGATCTGACAATCTATGGCGCGGGAACGCTCAGGTTGACCGGGCAATACAACGACGCAATCAGCACGGACGATGGTCTCCTGATAAGCGGCGCGAACATCATCATCCAGTCATTGGATGACGGCATCCGCGGCAAGGACTACCTTGTAATCAAAAAAGCAAGCCTTGAGGTAGTTTCAGGCGGAGACGGTCTCAAATCAGATAACGAAAAGGAGGAAAAACTCGGACAAATACAAATCTACAATAGCACAGTGAACATCAACTCGGTTGGAGACGCAATCAACGCTGAAGGCGCGGTGGCGATATTCTCCGGACAGTTCACGCTCAATTCCGGCGATTCGTCCTTCAATCCCGACAGCATGTCGGCGAAGGCGGTAAAAGGTCTGGTTTCAGTCGTGATTGAAGGCGGCTCGTTTGTTATCGACGCCGCGGACGACGCGATTCACTCTAATGGCGATATCACCGTCAATGGCGGTGACCTTACGATCGCCAGCGGTGATGACGGCTTGCATGCCGACCTTTCGCTGACGATTAATGGTGGAACAATCAATATTTTGAACTCGTACGAAGGGCTTGAAGCCCAGGTGGTGACAATCAACGGTGGAGATATTTCCCTGCTGGCGTCCGACGACGGAATCAACTCTGCAGGCGGAGCGGATGGGTCAGGCATGAATGGCGGCTGGGGAATGCCCGGTGGGCAAGCTCCCTGGGACCAAGGTGGCACCCAGAACGACTATTGGGTGATCATCAACGGAGGAAAAACCTATGTAAATGCAGGTGGTGATGGGATTGATTCAAACGGTTCGATTGAAATGACCGGGGGTGTGCTCCTGGTGGATGGACCGACCAACGACGGCAATGGTCCGCTTGATTATATGGGTACTTTCAATATCAGCGGCGGCACCCTCGTGGCGGTCGGCAGCCTTGGCATGGCGCAAGCCCCAAGCGCCTCATCCACCCAACCTTCGATCTTTATCGGTCTGAACCAGGCTCTGTCCGCCTCCACATTGATCCACCTGCAAACCGATTCCGGGCAAAGTATTTTGACCTATGCGCCATCCAAGGAATACCGAAGCGTGCTTATCTCCAGCCCGGAGCTTGTAATTGGAGAAAGCTATTCCTTGTTTACTGGCGGCTCGTCCAGCGGTGAGATAGACAGCAATCTCTACCTGAATGGAGAGTACCAGCCAGGAACCGAACTTACCCAACTTACGGTCGATTCGATCGTTGCCACCTATGGCACAAATGCCGGGCAGGGAGGCGGAGGCTTCCCTCCTGGTGGTGGCGGCGGTCGTAGACCATAACCTTTTTTTGTGTCACTCCTCTCTAACCGACGCTCACGCAACCTGCGTGAGCGTCCGGTTTTAACATGAAACATATACAGGAAATAAACCTGAAGCCTCCTGGGATTTGTTAATATGATCATAGTGATTAAGGAGTAAAAAATGGAACTCACTATGTTAAATATAAAAACAACAATCCCTGCAATCAAACTCGGGCAGGACCCAACAACCCCCACTTACCTCACCCATAAGCTCCAAAAGCTCGCGCAGGCATATGAACCCTGCTTTTTGGAAGACCTGGGCGAAACCTCGTTGATGAATCGCACGGACACCAAGTTTGTTCTGCCGCTGAAGCTTGGAATTAGGGCATTAATCGAAATGCAAGCCCATTACCAGGTGCTTTCAATTGACGGTCAGCGTCTGCAGCCTTACAACACGCTCTATTTTGACACCCCGGACTACTACTTCTATCATCAGCACCAACGCACCCGTGCAACCCGCTTCAAGCTGCGCGTGCGCACCTACCTAGCGAACGACCTCAAGTATCTTGAAATCAAGCAGCGCACCAGCAAAGGGCGAACGGTCAAAGAACGTGTGCAGCTCGACAACCTCTGGCCTATGCTTGATGGCGAGGCGATCAGTTGGGCGGTGCAGCGGCTTCCGGGGGCTGCCTGGCCTATGGAACCCGTGCTCAACAACAGCTTTTACCGGCTGCTCCTGGTGAACCCGGAGCAGGCGGAAAGGATCACGCTGGATTTTGAGCTCCAGTTCAGCAATTCCGCGCTCAATCTGGACCTGTGTCCCGTTGTGGTGGCGGAAGTCAAACGGAAATCCTCTCGCCAGGAATCAGTTTTTATCAATTGGCTGCATGGCGTCCATCAACGACCATCCAGCTTTAGCAAATACTGCGTGGGTCTGGCACTGCTCCACCCAGACCTGAAACGAAACCAATTCAAACCCAAATTATTACAATTGCAAAAAATGAGGTACGCATGACATTAATCAAAGACTTTATGGCTGGCTTTTTCCTTAATTTGCTTGTCGCAATTATTATTGTCCGTTTTATCTATTACCCAAAAACGCAGGACAAACACTTCGTCTTCACCTTCATGACGTTCAATACCGTCATCTACTTTGTGTTGAGCCTATTGGTAAAAAGCGAAATCGGCGTTGGCGTTGGTTTTGGCTTGTTTGCCATCTTCCACTTTTTGCGGTATCGCACAGACCCGGTGCCGATCCGCGAGATGACCTACCTCTTTGTCATCATGGCACTTCCTGTGATGAACTCCTCGGGCATGCTCCAGAGCAATTGGGTCCTCCTGATCCTGGCCAACGCATTGGTTATCCTGGTTTTATGGCTCTTGGAAAAAGGTTGGGGTTTCCACTATCAGAGTTCCCGCAAAATCATCTACGAAAACATCGAGTTGATTGTACCTTCGCGCCGGGAGGAACTGATTGCCGACCTTGAAGAGCGAATCGGTCATCAAATTTGTTCGGTGACCATTGGCAACATCGATTTCCTTCACGACACCGCCACCCTACAGGTCTATTACCCCGAGCAGTCAGCCCGGAGTTGGGCAAGGGATATCCCCGCGGCGGGAAAATCCTCCGACGATGACGACGACTGAGGATCTGAAACAGATTAAAGAAAGCTATAATTTCAACATGAGCAGAAAAATATTGGTCGTCGATGATACCCGAAACGTGCAGTTGATGCTGCAGGATTTCCTCGAAAACCAGGGGTTTGAAATCCGCTTGGCTTATGATGGCATTGAGGCAGGCGAAATCTTCCATGCCGGTGGGATTGACCTAATCCTGCTGGACATCATGATGCCGCACATGGACGGCTACCAGTTCATCTCCAAACTCCGCGCCGAAAGTAACATCCCCGTGATTATGATCACCGCGAAACAGCAGGAAGCGGACGTCGTGCGCGGGTTTGAGCTGGGTGCCGACGACTACATTTGCAAGCCTTTCCGCCTACGCGAGCTCCTGATGCGCATTCGTGCCGTCATGCGCCGCGCCGCGGTCGCCGAAGAGGTCTCCACGTTGATCCAGGCCCAAAACCTGAGCCTTGACCGTTCCAGATATGAAGTTCGCAAGGACGGTGAGCTGATCGACCTGACCCCGCTTGAATTCTCGCTTCTCACGCAGTTGATGGAATCCGCTGGCAAAGTGGTCCGTCGGCAAGAAATGAGTTTGCGCCTGATGGACAATGGATACGCCGGTTCTGAAACAACCATCAAAATCCACATCCGCAACTTACGCCAAAAGCTGGGAGACGACCTGGCGGAGCCAACCTACATTGAGACCGTCTTTGGGGTTGGATATCGGTTCATGGAAGGTGAGTCTTGAAAAAATCGCTCAAGACCCGCCTTATTCTGACCTATGCTGCTGTTGCCCTGGTAACGGTTTTGGCGGCGCTTTTGGTGGTGCGTTTTCGCTCCAGCCAGTCACTCCGCAACCTTGTTATTGATCAGCAGGTTGAAGAACTTTCGGTCATGGTCGAGGATTACTACACAGCCAAACAATCCCTCGATGGGTTCGTGTATTACTATCTCGCATCCATCCTGCGGACTGGCGAAGAATCCCCGTTTATAAAACAGCCGTGGGGTTCCGACCCGGGAGAAATCCGCGGAATCAGCGGGTTGGTCAACGGCGAGGGGGTGACCCTCCTCCCAACACAAAACCTGCCAGTGGGTGTGGTTGTGCCTGAAGCCTGGCTTGAAGGCGCGCGCCAGGTTGAAATAGATGGGAAGGTGATTGCCTGGGTGCTGATCGACGAGAAAGGCCTTGAACTAAGCCGCTCCGAAGAGATATTCATGGAACGGGTAAACCTGGCGATTGCCATTGCGGCAGGAGCAGGCTTTCTTGCTGCCGTCTTGATGGGTACGGTTTTGGCTTCCGGCATCATCAAACCCATCCGCAAACTAACGGAAGCTTCCGAAAAAGTGGCGCACGGCGCCCTGGGGCAGCAAGTGGAGGTGCGTTCGGGCGACGAAATCGGGCGGCTTGGCGAGAGCTTCAACCAGATGAGCACGGACCTTGCCCGGGCGGATTCCGAGCGGAAAAGGCTCACAGCAGACATCACCCATGACCTCAGCACGCCGCTTCAGATTATCTCGGGCTACCTTGAGATGTACGAAAACGGCGATATCAGCCTGAACGCCCAACAGCTTGGCATCATCAAAACCGAGTTGGAAAACCTGCGCCGTTTGGTGGGAGATCTCACCGTGCTGACTCAGGCGGAGGGCGGCGGGCTCGAGATACTCTTAAGCCCTGTAGAACCAAATCATCTGCTGGAACAGGTCGCCCAGGCATACTTGCCCATCGCCAATCAGCAGCGCGTGGATCTCCGGTTGGAGCTGGAGGAAACTCCGCTACTGATCAACGCGGACGAAGGACGCATGCTGCAGGTGTTGAAGAACCTGATGGAAAATTCTCTGCGCCATACTCCTCCCGGGGGGGTGATAACTCTCGCCAGCAAGATTGGCAGCCAGGTTGAACTGAGCATCACTGACACCGGCGACGGCATTGCCCCCGAGGACCTCCCTCTGATTTTTGACCGCTTTTACCAGACAGATAAAGCCCGCACGGGATTGAAAGGCAAAATGGGGCTTGGCTTGGCAATCTGCAAAGCCCTGATCGAACTCCAGGGCGCCTCGATCCGAGCGGAATCCCAAGGGTTAGGGCAGGGTGCCAGCATCATTATCACAATCCAAAAAGCCTGATCGCGAACTAAACCGGGCTCTCCCGCAGCCAGTGCGGCGGGATTCGACCGAGGTGTATACGCATTTCTCGCTCAGGCTGGCTCTCATGGATTATCATAAGGCTAACAAAAAATCAAAAAAGGAACTAATATGAGCGAAAAAGAACCTACTTACTCCCTCTCTGGTTGGAAATTGTCCGA